>OHAG01000067.1_pt1 | contig 90798 bp, 88 predicted proteins | sample 1577081 | NCBI WGS metagenome assembly OHAG01 (sample SAMEA3541513, study PRJEB24748) | human gut metagenome | biome: human gut; feature: human-associated habitat; material: faeces | place: China | collected 2012
CCGATTCCATTCTTTGCCTAAAAATTATTCATCCCCCAAATTTCCGTGAAGAGCCTAAAAAACGTCAGGAATAAATTGGTATTCCTGACGTTTTTTATTTGAATTGAATCGCCCTGCAAACCAAAAAGTTCGCACAGCCTATGATCTTTCTGAATTCCCGCAACTGTCCTTTATATGCCAGAAGCCAGGGTATTTCAGATTCTTACAGTTTCTGAGAATCTCTGAGCAGTGTCATGGAGAAGAGGATGCAGAGGAGGGTGACTCCTGTGTCGGCAAATACGGCGAGCCACATATTGGCGTAACCGGCAAATCCGAGCAGCATAACCAAGGCTTTAACTGTCAGTGCAAACAGGGTGTTAAACCGGGCAGTTCTCACGGTTTTCTTTGCCAGTCGGATGGATTCCGGAATGGAAGAAACCTGAGAGGTCATGTACACGGTATCCGCTACGGTGATAGCGGCATCGGAACCGCTGCCCATAGCGGCGCCTACATCGGCTCCGGCCAGCACCGGCGCGTCGTTAATCCCATCCCCGGTAAAGAGAACAGGGCCTCTTTCGGTACGTGTCTGTTTCATTTCCTTTAGTTTATCTTCCGGAAGAAGACTGGCGTGCATTTCTTCTATATGCAGTGTATCTGCAATTCTCCGTGCTGATTTTTCTGTATCACCGGTGAGCATAACCACATGCAGGCCCATGTCATGTAGCTGGCGTACAGCATCGGACGCATCATCTTTTGGAGTATCTGCAATACAGATTTTTCCAGCCAGATGGTTATTGACAGCTACATAGATAGAAGTGCCATCCCAGGTTTCTTCCCCCTGGACCGGAATGCCTTTGGCAATCATCCATTTTCTGTTACCGATAATCACATGGTCGTTTCCGGAAACACCTGCCAGCCCATGACCTGAAATTTCCTGAACATCAGTAAACGGCTTAAGCTGATAATTGTGAGCCTGCGCTGCCTTGACGATAGAATGGGCTATAGGGTGAGTAGAATAAGCTTCCAGACCTGCAGCCAGAGAGAGAAGCTCTTTTTCTTCTATACCCGGTTCCCGTTCAATGCGGACAACGGAGAAACGGCCTTTAGTCAGGGTTCCTGTTTTGTCCAGAAGTACATTCCGAATTGTGGCCATCTTTTCTATAACCTGTCCGCTCTTAAACAGGATTCCCTTTTTAGAAGCGGCACCAATGCCGGCAAAGAAGGAAAGCGGTACGGAAATAACCAGGGCACATGGGCAAGAGATAACCAGGAAGGTCATAGCTGTATAAATCCAGTGCTTCCAGCCACCCATCCACAGGGGTGGAAGGATTGCGGTAACTAAGGCAATACCTACGACAACCGGTACATAGATACGGGAAAAGCGGGTGATGAACCGGTCTAATTCCGGCTTGGTGGCCGCTGCGTTTTCTACCGCGTCCAGAATACGGGTTACCATGGATTCCGAAAGTTCCTTGGTTACCTGCATGGTCAGTGTGCCTTCCAGGTTTATACAGCCGGAAACCAGGCTGGTTCCCGGCTTTATTTCTCTGGGATCAGATTCCCCGGTAATTGGAGAGGTATCTGCATGAGAATTACCCTGGAGGACAATACCATCCAGCGGGATACGGTCTCCTGGATGAATACGAAGTATATCGCCAATATGAACTGAAGAAGCATCCACCGTGCATTCTTTTTCATTTTGCAGAAGGGTGACTGTATCAGGACGCATGTCCACTGCTTCTGTGATTTGCCGTCTGCTCTTTTCCGAAGCCCGGTCTTCCAACATTTCTCCAATACGGAAGAAGAACAGTACACCGGACGCTTCCGGATATTCACCTACTCCCAGAGCACCTGCGGTAGCGATGGTCATGAGCACATTTTCGTCAAACCATTCACCATGCCGGATATTGCGAATCAGATTTTTAAATACCGGCCAGCCGAGAAGAAGGTAGCTTGCCAGAAGCAGAACAATTCCCCAAAGGCGGGGTACCTGGGGCAGATAATACAGGATAAGCCCCAGAATGTAGCAGACCAGTCCTGCTGGAAGGGTTCTGTCTTTTGATTCAGCGGATGGTTTTTCTTCCTGCGCTTCTGACGCGTCCACTATACGGGTTCCCGGTTCAATGGCATTGCAGGCTTCCCTGAGGGAAGGGAGAAGGGCATCCGGATTCAGTGCTGTCAGTCTCAGCTTTTTGCTCGCATAGGAGATTTCCGCGGAAATGACACCTTCCTGCTGGTTTATAATCTTTTCCAGCTTAAGGGTGCAGTTCGGACAGTCCAGAGTCGGCATATCGTAGGTTTTAGTGACTGCCTTTTCCGGAGATGTAAACGGCATAATCTGAATTTTCGGATCGATTCGAGCGGCTGTCTTTTTCAGGGAGGGAAGGACATGAGACATATCTTCCCTGGAGATGACATACAGCATCTTGGTCCGGAAACTCAGGGATGCAAAAAACACAGCCGGGAGACGGCGGAGGGCACTTTCCAGGCGGGCTGCACAAATGAGGCAGTCCAGATGAGCGAGAGAATAAATACTTTCGTGATATGTCTTACCCAGAAAATTACAGTTGCATTCTGATAGAGAACATCCACACTGGTCGCAGAGCTTTATCAGTTCTTCACACTGTGTGCAGTGACAGTCGGCTCTGTGTCCTTTCAGCGGATGCCGTATTTTCTGTTCATGGTAATGACCGAAAGCGATGCGTTCATCTTCCTTACGCGCATTTTCGTCTTTCATCACATCATCGGTATATTCTTTCAGTGCTTTCAGATCCGAATCATGGCTGTGATCATGAATAGTTGTTAATTGAGGTTGCGAGGGGCCATCATCATCTGAGGATGGGCTTTCTCCTGAGGAGGAGCTTCCATTCCGGCTCTGATGATTCTGGCCGTGTGTTCCATGACATGCATGGCATGCACAGTTATGTGCATGAGGTGTTTCGTGCTTATGCATAGTAAAGACTCCTTTATAAAAATATCTGGTGCATGAATCAGCACCTGGCCTATTATAACACAGGGAAAAGGGGAAATGCGATAGAAGGATGGGGATACATAGATGAGCGGATAAGCACTTCGCTCGGTCCGCAGGCCTTCGGCTCGAGACGGTGCAATCCCTATGGGCTTGATGGGGGATAAGGAATTTTTCTTAAATACAAAATGATAGAATGCAAAAACTAAGAAAAGGAAAATTGCAAAACTAAGCTCCGTTCTGTAGAGAAAAAAGGGGGGACCATCCGCATTGCGGATGGTGGAAAGTTGATTCCTTTGTGTTAGAACATAGGAAAGCATGCTTGTTGTCTGCATTCTTACCTGTATCAGGCTTTCATAAAGACCTGGATATCTTTGATAAGGAGTTGAATCAAATGACGACAAAATATTGACCGCATTCCCTCGAAAACTTCGGTAAGAAGATTTCGAGGGAATGCGGTCAGATACGGACCGGTTAAGCCTGCACACTTAACACGGATAGGGACTCTCTGGTTAATAACGTATTAACGCTATATCACTACGGTTCCGGTGTTACTACGAGGGTTTTCTGGTGGGAGTAATTAACCAGTCCTGGAGGTCCCTGTGGGATTTTCTTTACGTATTTGATGAGAGTGTAGTCTACGCTGACTTTTCCTGAATCCCGGCCCTGACTGTGTTTAGCGGCGAGTCGGGCGGCGTGGAGGAGTACATTTTCAGGAATTTCTTCCCGTGCGTCCTGTCTGTGAATGACTACATGGGAGCCAGGAATTTTCTGGGCGTGGAACCATACATCCTGCTTGTCGGCCTTATGGAGGGTAAGATACTCGTTCTGAACGTTATTGCGACCGATATAGATGGTGAATCCATCTACGGTTACTGTGGCCAGTTCCGGATTCCGGCTGTTCTTCTTATGGCCTGGTCTGCGGGTTTCCTGTTTGTGTATACCGGCGGCCTTTAGTTCTTCTTTCAGCGCGTCCAGTGCCTTTCTGTCTTTTACATCAGCGGCAAAGAAGGCCAGGTTGTTCAGATATTCTTGCATCTGCTGGCATTCTTTAATCTTCTCCGCGCCAATTTCCTTACGCTTTTTCAGCTTATTGTACTTTTTGAAGTAGAGCTGGCTGTTGGAGGAAAGGTTCATTTCCGGATTCAGTGGAATAGTTATATCTACCGGCGGGTCGACAAATAGGTTAGATACGGTTATGGATTTCTCGTGGGGAACTTTCTGCCATGCGTTAATGGAAAGGAGATTACCACAGAGTTTATATTCTTCCATTTTAGCGGTTTCATTCATTTCTTCCCGGATTTTTCGCTCTTTCCGGAGTTCCTTCTTCAATGCGGAATGAATCTGTTTTTCCAGATCCTTTACCGCGGCGGAAATAACCCCGCCTGAGCTGGATACTTCCTGATAAATCCAGTCATTGACTGACACATGGGTGTATGGAAGGGAATCAGAAAGGGGAATCGCCGACCGGGATACCCGGCCGCTGGCATCGGTATATAGATAGAGACCGGTGGTATCCGCGATTTCCTGAGCCACGTTGTACAGGGCATGTGCCAGTTTATCTTTTCCCTCGCCAGTCAAGGTGGAATACAGATCATCATATCCGATATTTGCCACGGCACAGATTTTTTCCACTACCTGACGGTTGAGACCATTAAACAGATGGAAAAGGACGGATGGCGCGGTGTCATCATCTTCTGTAGACGGATAGTCCAGTACATTCCGGAGTTCTGCTTCTGAAAATTCCATAAAATTCATGCGCCCGGAATTCTTAGGCAGGGTATATTCCACCTGAGGGAGAACGGTCCGGTCTTCTTTCCGGCTGTGGATACATGCGTCCAGAATGGTTCCATCCTGAGTAAGGATGATATTGGGGGCCGACGGAAGGAGTTCACAGTAAAGATACCGGGAAACAATGGCACTTCCATCTTCAATGCGGTTAAACTCAATACGGACAATGCGGTCCATGTTTATCTGGGTCACAGAGGCAATACGGCTTCCTTCCAGATGTTTCCGCAGGGACATGCAGAATGTCTGGGAAGGAATAAAATTCGTATTTTTTCTCTTATGGCTCAATACGCAGAGATATGTAGGGGTATACGCGCAGAGAAGAAGATGCATGGGCTTCGCATCCGCACGGAATAATTCTATTTCAAACATACGGTCATCGGTCTGATGGATTTCACGAATCTGTGCGCCAATCAGCTGCTGATTCAATTCGTTTACCAGATGGCATATCATTAGGCTGTCAAGTTGCATAGTATGTCCTTTCTTCCGGTTAACATTATCCTGTTACACTGTATATAGGTTCGTCAGGCAAAAAGCAGAGAGTTTTTACCTGATTAGTGGTTTTAAATAGACAACAGACATTATTTCGTCTGTATGCTCGCCGTTTCTTAGTATATCATTTTACATTTACCCATGGTAATGCTAAAATGTATTAATATGTTTTTGATAACTGTGTGCTGTTTTCAGATAGGAAAACGACATCAGAAAGGGAGATTTCAATGCATTTTACTAAGTGGAATGGATGCGGCAATGACTTCGTATTTATTAATGCCATGCATATGGATGACCTGAAACCTGTACTCGACAAGTGTGAACGCATTTGTGACAGACATTTCGGCATCGGTGCGGACGGCATTATTTTTGTTTTGCCCTCCCAGAAGGCGGATCTCCGTATGCGTATTTTTAACGCGGATGGTTCCGAAGCTGAAATGTGCGGCAATGGAATCCGGTGCTTTGCCAGATGGGCCTATGAACTGGGCCTGGTAAGTACCCGCCGGTTCTCTGTAGAAACAGGGGCTGGAATCCTCTATCCGGAAATCCTGGATGACCACAGAGTGCGCGTGGATATGGGGGCACCTCATCTGGAAGCCGCTGTGGTTCCTACTACCGGATTTTCAGGAAATCCCGTGGTTTCAGAAGAACTGGTTTCTTCCACAGGCAGTCACTATAAGGTCACCTGTGTTTCCATGGGTAATCCGCACTGTGTCATCTTTACGGATAATGTGCCGGATAATGAATTCCTGAAGAAGGAAGGATCCGCTATGGAAAAAGATGTGCATTTCCCAAGGAAGACCAATGTAGAGTTCGTCCATCCTCTGGGAAACAATCGTTTCCGTATGCGTGTATGGGAACGGGGAACAGGAATTACCATGGCCTGTGGCACCGGATGCTGCGCTACGGCAGTTGCGGCCATTCTCAATGGACTGGCCAAAGACGAAGCCTACATTGACGTGGATGGAGGCACACTGCATATTTCCTGGAAAGGCGGAGACAGTCATGTATTTATGACCGGTCCGGCAACAAAGGCCTTTGAAGGGGATTTTACCCCGGAATTAATCTGAAGGGGAGGTAATCTCATGCAGAGTATGACCGGATATGGAAGCGGAAGTGCTTCTCATGCGCTGGGGACGTTGGAAGTCAACATCCGTACCGTAAACAGCCGTTTCCTTGAAATATCCTTACATGATTCCAAAATACCGGCAACGGTATCTCAGACGGTCTATCAGATGGTAAAGGATTCACTGGAACGGGGCAAGGTAACGGTAAAGATATCTTTCATCCCGGCTCAGGGAGGCAGCGGCCGTCAGGTACATGTGGATAAGGAACTCCTGTCTGCCTATGTGAAGGCGCTTCAGGAACTGAAGCATGTTAAAGGCATCAAGAAGAGCAAGGTGACCGTGCAGGATCTCCTGACCCTCCCAGAACCATGGCTTTCTGTGGAAGAACAGCAGATTCCGGAAGAAGAAATGATTGACCTGGCCAGAGAAGCGGCTTCGGAAGCCATTCACCAGCTCATTGCCATGCGTGTACGGGAAGGTAAAAATCTCACCGAAGATTTGCTTAAGCGCCTGGACTGGATTGAGAATAAGCGTCAGTTCCTTATGGACCATGCCAATGAAGCGGTATATGCCTATGAAAACCGGTTTAAGGCCCGCCTGATTGAACTGCTTGGCGGTCTGCACATCGCGGTAGATGAAGGCCGTATCCTTACGGAAATCGCCGCCTATGCGGAAAAGACCGATTTTACAGAAGAGGTTGTCCGGCTGGGAAGCCATCTGGATCAGTTCCGTAAGATTCTGCTTTCTGATGGCCCGGAAGGTAAGAAACTTAACTTCCTTCTTCAGGAAATCAACCGGGAAGTCAATACCACCGCCTCCAAGGCAGATAATCTTGACATAGTCAATTGTGTTATAATGATTAAAACTGAACTCGAAAAGATGCGAGAACAGGTTCAGAATTTGGAATAGAGGTATGACATATGGCTTTTTCACTGATTAACATCGGCTTTGGCAATATGGCAGCTGCCAATCGTATCATGGCAATTATCAGTCCTGAATCCGCTCCGGTAAAACGTATTGTACAGGAATCCCGTGACCGCGGGCAGCTCATTGATGCCACGTATGGTCGCAAGACGCGTGCAGTACTTATTATGGATACCGGGCAGATCATTCTGTCTGCTGTACAGCCTGAAACTATTTCTCATCGCCTGTTGACTAAGGACATTGTAAGTGCTGAATCTGAGGAGCTTGACGAAGAATAATGAACACAACTAAAAAAGACAAGGGAATACTTCTGGTAGTATCCGGCCCGTCCGGTGCCGGTAAGGGAACTATCTGTGCGGCTATCCGCAAGGTTTTCCCAAAACTGAATTATTCCATTTCCATGACTACACGAGCTCCGCGTAAAGGGGAAGTAGAAGGGACAAGTTATTTCTTCCGTACGAATGAAGAATTCGAGAAACTGATTAAGGAAGATGCATTCCTTGAATATGCCCGGGTGTATGATCATTATTACGGTACACCTAAGAAGTATGCTCTCGATAAAATTGAAAATGGAGAATCCGTACTTCTGGAAATTGATATCCAGGGAGCTATGCAGGTCAAGCAGAGATATCCACAGGGGGTATTTGTTTATGTAGTACCTCCGTCTCTGGATGTTCTTTCCGCCCGTATTCATGGCCGTGGGACAGACAGCGAGGAAGTAATCCAGAAGCGTCTGGCCAAGATTACTGATGAACTGACTATGGCGCACAAGTATGATTACATCATTGTCAACGATGTGTTGGAAGATACAGTACACAAGGTCTGCTCCATTCTGGAAGCAGAATCCTGCAAGCTGTCCAGAAATGAAGGGCAGGTAGAAGTTATATTTAATCAGTATATTAACAAGGAGGTTGGTTCCAAATGATGAGTTATCCGTCTATCGACAGTCTGGTAAAGAAAGTCGATAATAAGTATACTCTGGTTACCCTGGCCGCTATGCGTGCCCGTGAATTGAATGATGGTGCTGCACCACTGGTTGAAGGTGCAGAAGGCAAAAAGACCGTAAGTATTGCTCTGCAGGAAATTGATGATGGCAAGATTACCTATGCGGATGCAAGTCGTATTCGCAACCGTTAAAGCGGAGGCCTTATGAACTTTAAAGGCAAACATATTGTACTGGGAGTAACAGGCAGCATTGCTGCCTATAAGGCATGCGGACTGGTAAGCCACCTTCGTCAGATGGGTGCAGAAATCCGTGTTATTATGACGGAGCATGCAACTGAATTGGTAGCATCTCGTCTGTTTGCTGAATTGTCTGGTAATCCGGTAGCTGTGAATATGTTTGGCAAGGTCACAAACTTTGATGTCCGTCACATTGCGCTTGCCGCTTGGGCGGACATTTTTGTTGTGGCTCCGGCTACAGCCAACATTATCGGTAAAGTAGCGTCAGGAATTGGGGATGATATGCTTAGCACATCACTGATTTCTGCTCATTCGCCAATCCTTTTCGTTCCAGCTATGAACACACACATGTTTGATAATCCGATTGTGCAGGATAACATGAGAAAACTTCACAACTTTGGATATCATTTTGTGGATCCGGACAGCGGCCACCTGGCATGCAATGCCAGCGGCAAAGGACGTTTCCCTGAAGAAAGCAAGATTTTTTCAGCCATGGACCAGATTCTGAATGGTCGTGGACTACTGAAAGGTAAAAAAGTCCTTATTACTGCAGGCGGTACACGGGAAGCCATTGATCCGGTGCGCTACATTGGCAATTATTCCAGCGGAAAGATGGGATATGCCATTGCCCGTGCCGCTTTAAGGGAAGGAGCCCTGGTTCACCTTATCAGCACAAATCCGTCGCTCCCTCATCCGGAAGGGGCCGATATGGAATACGTATCTTCCGCCGTGGAAATGAAACAGGCGGTGGATAAGCAGTATGACACCAGTGATGTGGTGGTTATGGCGGCAGCCGTTGCGGATTACCGTCCGGCCGCTGTGGCTGATCAGAAGATTAAGAAGGAAACCATGACTTCTCCGAATCTCAAACTTACCCTGAATCCGGATATCCTTCTGGGGCTGGGCGAAAGAAAGCAGAATCAGGTACTGGTTGGATTTGCCGCAGAAACCAATGATGTAATAGCTCATGGCAGGGAAAAACTGGTCAGAAAGAATTTGGATCTGCTGGTAGCCAATGATGTATCCTCTCCGGAATCCGGTTTCCATGTGGATGAAAATCAGGTTTCCCTTCTCACTCCGGATGGTCATGTTTCCAGCTATCCACGAATGGCTAAAGAGGATATTGGCACACTTATTATTGAAAAGATTTCCAGTATCATGAAATAAGGTAAAAGGCTGGAGGGCAGATTGGATCTGCGCCCAGACGGCAAAATCTGTCACCGGAAGATTTCCGGAAATGGATTTTGCGAACAACTTTCTTATAAAAGCATAAAGGCGACTTCCATTTTACGGAGGCCGCCTTTTGTATTCTTTATTATTTTCTGAAACGGGAACCCGATGAGTTGGCTTTTCCGCTCTGGCGTTTCCTTTCTTATTTTCCTCTTGCATTCTTCAGTAATTTCGTATAGTATATGAAAGACAGTGGTCTCATCAAGAGCAGCTGAGGGATTGGCCCAAGGACGCTGCAGCAACCATCCGTTTTGGACAAGGTGCTAATTCCATCAGCTTTTGCTGGCAGATGAGGGAATGACTTTTCACCCCCTCAATTGATTTTGAGGGGGTTTTTCGTATGAGAAAGCACTGCATATATACATATAATTGCCAGTAAGACCATAGGAGGAATATATGGCAGATAAATTTCTTTTCACATCTGAATCCGTGACAGAAGGTCATCCGGATAAAATTGCAGATCAGATTTCTGATACCATTCTGGATGCCATTCTTGCCCAGGACCCACATGGTCGTGTAGCCTGCGAAACTATCGTAACTACCGGTCAGGTACATGTATTCGGTGAAATCCGTACAACCGCTCATGTAGATTATGGTGCATTAATCCGTAAGACCATTAATGATATCGGATATACCAATGCCGATTATGGGTTTGACGGCGATCACTGCGGGATTCTTATTTCCCTGGGCCGTCAGTCCACTGATATTGCCATGGGTGTAGATAAGTCCAAGGAAACTAAGAACGGCAGCAAAGATAAGCTGGGAACCACCGGCGCTGGCGATCAGGGTATGATGTTTGGCTATGCTTCCAATGAATCCGAACCTTACTTCAAAGGCGCATATATGCCGCTGCCGATTACACTGGCGCATCGTCTGTCCTATCGTCTGGCTCAGGTCAGAAAGAGCGGGGAAGTTCCTTACCTCCGCCCGGATGGAAAGACCCAGGTTACTGTGGAATATGAAAATGGAAAGCCGGTTCGTGTGGATACCATCGTTATTTCCACACAGCATAACCCGGACGTCTCCCATGAACAGATTGAAAAGGACATGAAGGAAAAGGTGGTTAATCAGGTAATTCCGGCAGAACTGCTGGATGACCAGACCATTTATCACATCAACCCGACAGGCCGTTTTGTCATCGGAGGTCCGCAGGGGGATGCGGGGCTTACCGGACGCAAGATTATCGTCGATACCTACGGTGGTATGGCCCGTCATGGCGGCGGAGCTTTCTCCGGTAAGGATCCGACAAAGGTTGACCGTTCCGCAGCCTATGCAGCCCGTTATGTAGCCAAGAACCTGGTAGCTGCCGGCATTGCAGACCGCTGTGAAATTCAGCTGGCCTATGCTATCGGCGTAGCGGAACCGGTATCTATCTTTGTTGATACTTTTGGCACCGGCCGTATTTCTGATGAAGAAATCACTAAGCTTATCCGCAGGCACTTTGACCTTCGTCCGGACGGCATCATCTCCATGCTGAATCTGGCACGTCCAATTTACCGCAAGACTGCTGCCTATGGCCACTTTGGCCGTCAGGATGTGGAATTCCCATGGGAATCCACTGATAAGGCCGTCATTCTCCGTAAAGAAGCCGGTTTATAATCAGAAGGTTTCCGGATATGATAAAATAAAGGGTGTGAAAACACCTTCTGTGCCATACAGGAACTGACTCAGATTTTTCTGTCTGACACGATTATTCAAATCCTTATAGGGGCTTTGATGAAATGAGTTCTCATTTTTTCACAGCTCCTATTTTTATATGGTAAGACAGGAACAGGGAAAGGAGGCATACCCATGGATACCCTGGCAGAAGTCATTATCAACCGGCCATCCAAGCATCTGAACCGGACTTTTTCCTACCGTATTCCGGAAGAGCTCTCTTTTCTCTGCGAAGGATGGCGATGCATAGTTCCTTTCAGTGGACGGACAGAAGAGGCAATCATCCTTTCCACACGGGAGGAAGATATCTCCAGGCTGACCTATTCCGTTAAGGATATACAGGGAGCTGTAGATACATTCCGCTATTTTACTCCGGAAATGCTGAAGACTGCATGGTGGATATCTTCTTACTATCTCTGCACACTGATAGATGTCCTGCGCCTGTTCCTTATTGACAAGAAAGGGATAAAGACAAAGGTCTACTATTCCCTGTGCTGGGATAAGATTCCCAGGGACCATCCCCTCCGGGGACTGATTGATGAATCGGTGGAAATGCTTACAGAGGAAGACTGTCTCCTCCTGTTTACGGACAGTGAGTTTGCTAAAGCTCTGTCCAATGGGTATATCGCCCGCCGGGAATCGGTAAAGGCCTCCCATAGAGAACCGCTGGAACGATGGATAGCGCCAACGCTTCCCATTCCGGAAGAAGAAACGGCCCGGAAAAAGAAACAGGTTCTCCTGTATGCCTTTCTTACTGAACATGGTTCGGTACCGGTAAAGGAAGGAAAGAAACAGGGGTTTTCCATGGAAGTCATGCGTTCTCTTGTCCAGGGCGGACACGCTCGTTTTTTCTATAAGAAGAAGGATACCTACTCCCTCATTGGGGACAGCGGACAGTTGGCACATAAGGAACTGACGGAAGAGCAGAAAAAGGCATGTGAACAGATTATTCAGGCGGAAAAGGAAAAGAAGTTCCAGGGCATCCTCCTTAAAGGGGTGACAGGGAGCGGAAAGACGGAAGTCTATGTGAGAGCCGCCGATCAGGCGCTGGCCATGGGGGGTATGTCTCTCATCCTTGTCCCGGAAATCGCGCTCACGGTGCAGATGGTTTCTTATTTTGCTCATCATTTTGGAGATGATGTGGTATTTATTCACAGCCAGCTCAGCAAAGGGGAACGATATAACAACCGCATGAGGGTAGAGCGGGGAGAGAGTCATGTCATCATCGGCTCCCGTTCTGCGCTGTTTATGCCTTTCAAAAACCTTCGGCTCATCGTAGTGGATGAGGAATACGATTCCTCCTATAAGCAGGATGAGACGCCCAGATATAATGGATGCGATCTGGCCAAGGTTATGGCGGTGACCTATCAGTGTCCCATCGTACTGGGCGCGGCCACTCCCTCAGTGAATACCTATTACGCGGCAAAGACGAATCGTATTTCCCTTATTACGATGAATAAGCGGGTCTTTGAAACTCCGCTGCCTGAAGTAAGCATTGTAGATATGAAACAGCCTCAGGCTCTGGTGCAGTCGCCGCTTTTCTGTGACGCACTGCTCCATCTTCTGAAAAAGACAGTGAACGGGGGAAAAAAGGCCATCGTCTTCCTGAACCGTCGCGGCTACGCCACCACACTCATGTGCACTCACTGCGGATATGTGTTTAAGTGTCCGCACTGTGAAGTGTCCCTTGTATATCACAAGGACCGGCAGCGCCTTCAGTGCCACTACTGTGAATCCAGTTATCCGCTTCCTCAGGAATGTCCGAAATGTCATTCACAGAAAATCCTGTACAGTGGAAGCGGAACGCAGAAGCTGGTAGAAAATCTGTACACTCTGGTCCCCCAGGCACGCATTGCCAGACTTGACCTGGACAGCACCAGGAATAAGAACAGCGCCAGGGATATTCTGGATGATTTCCGAAACGGGAAATACAATATTCTGGTAGGCACACAGATGGTGGCCAAAGGGCATGATATTCCAGGTGTACAGGCGGTAGGTGTTGTAGGTATCGATACGATTCTGAACCTTCCTACCTATCTGGCTTCGGAACATGCTTTCACGCTGATTACCCAGTGTGCCGGCCGTTCCGGAAGAGACCGGGAACAGGGGCATGTAATACTGCAAACCTATACTCCGGAGAACTTTGTCATACAGGCCGCTGCCAGGCAGGATTATGAAGCCTTCTATACTCAGGAAATTCAGTTCCGTAAGCTTCTGGGATATCCGCCGTTTATGAAACTGCTTAAGATTTCCTGCTTTGGAAAGGAATACCGGGCCGTGCGCGAAAGGGCCGCCCGTGTATACGCATGGCTTAGGCGGGAAACGAGGCAGGCAGATTCCCTCCTGATTACGCCGCCGTATGATGAAGCGATTAAAAAGAAAAGGGATACCTATTACATTTCCATCCTTATCAAAGGGGAGGATCTGGCGCCTCTTAAGCAGAAAATACGCCAGTCCTTTATACTTCAGGAAAATGGTATAATTATTGATGTAGATCCGTTATAAAGACATTGACATATAATAAAAAGGAGAATCTACAATGAGCAAAATTATTACTGCCGGAAACCCGGACCTCAAGAGAAAGGCTCTTCCGGTTACTGCATTTGACAAGAAACTGAAATTTATCATCAGTGATATGAAGAAGACGCTGTATGAGGCAAACGGTGTTGGTCTTGCCGCTCCGCAGATTGATCTTAATATGAGACTGTTTGTGGCAGATGATGGCGAAAGTGGTTTTGAAGCCTATGTCAATCCAGTATGGGAACCGGTAGGGGACGAAACCAACATTGACAGTGAAGGATGTCTTTCTGTTCCAGGATTTGTGGGTCTGGTAGAACGTTACACCACCGTGCGCATTAAATACCAGGATGCACGGGGAAAGAAGAAACAGAAGGTGGCAACCGGTCTTCTGGCACGCTGCATTCAGCATGAAACAGATCACCTGAACGGCATTCTGTTTATTGAAAAAGCCATTGAATTAAGGAGACTGGAAGAATGAGTGAACATTCACTGCGCATCATCTTTATGGGAACTCCGGACTTTGCAGTACCGTCCCTGGAAAAACTCTGTGACAATGTATATACTCCGATTGCCGTATATACACAGCCTGACCGTATCAATGGCCGGGGAAAGAAGATTACTCCTCCGCCGGTAAAGGCACTGGCCATGGAAAGGAACATTCCTGTATATCAGCCAGAAACGCTGAAGAGCGAAGAAGAAATCAACAGAATACGCCAGATGAAACCGGATCTGCTGGTAGTCATTGCCTATGGGCGCATTCTGCCCAAGGCACTGCTGGATATTCCAACATATGGGGCCATTAACGTACACGGGTCCCTCCTTCCTGAATATCGGGGAGCCGCTCCGATTCAGCGGGCTATCATTGATGGGAAGAAGGAAACCGGTACGACCATTATGAAGCTGGATGCCGGTATGGATACCGGAGATATGCTGGTTCAGAAAAAGATGCCGATAGGTCCGCATATGACAGCCGGTGAACTTTTTGATGCCCTGAGCCTTGATGGGGCGGACCTTCTCCTTCAGGTGCTGGATAATCTTCCGGAATATATGGCCGGCGCCGTTCCGCAGGACGCTTCCAAAGCTAGCTACGCGGAAAAGATTACAAAGCCTATGGGCCGCATCGACTGGACAAAGGATGCCGTAACGCTGGACGCTCTGATTCGCGGTATGTATCCTAACCCGGGAACATTTACATTTTTCCGTGGCAAACGTCTGAAGATTCACAGAGCCTGTGTCTCTGAGGCAGCGGATACTTCCAATGAACCGGGAACCATTGTTTCTGTTTCTGGCGGAGCCATGGGGGTACAGACCGGTCGCGGCATTCTGACCCTTACGGAAGTACAACCGGAAAACCACAAGAAAATGCTTGTTTCTGATTTTATTAATGGTCATCAGGTAAAGATAAATGATAAACTGGAATACTAAACCGATTGCACCACCGTCGGCCCGACGCCTTGCCTACGATGTGCTTTATGATGTGTTTGTTAAGGAAGCGTATGCTAATCTGTCTCTGCAGAAGGTCATGAAGAAATATTCTGGGAAAAAATATGAACCGCTTTCCAAACCGGAAAAGGGACTTCTGACTGAGCTGGTATATGGCGTCTGCCGCCGGTATAACCATCTCACATGGATTATGAGCCGGTTATCTACCCGTCCGGTGCGCAAGATGGATCCCAAAGTACGGATTCTTCTGGCCATCGGTCTGTATCAGCTGGTGTTCCTGGACAGGATTCCGGAGTCGGCAGCGGTGAATGAAACCGTGGAAATCGCCAAGAAGGTAACCCATCTTGGAAATGTAAAGTTCATCAATGCTATCCTCCGCAGTTATCTGCGCAAGAAAATTCAGCTTCACCTCCCGCAGAGAAAAGGACATGAACTTCAGTATCTGTCCCTTACCCTCAATGAACCGGAATGGCTTATCCGCCGCATGAGTGCTCAGATTGGAAAGGCACGCACCGAAGCGGTCCTCGAAGAATTCAATAAGGCGCCGGCGCTGGATATTCATGCCAATCCTATTAAGCTTCCGTCTTCCAAGCTTTTTGAAAGACTGAAGTTCCATCACGCGGAACCTGAGCTCATTCCGTTCATTCCGGACGGCAATGGCATCCGGGTAGGCAATGGCGATGCCTTTTTCCGGTCCCCGCTCCTTAAAAATGGGGAAGCTTACGTGCAGAGTGCCGCATCCATGATTCCTGCGGTAGTTATGAATCCATCCAGAGGAGACAAGGTACTGGATATGTGCGCGGCTCCAGGAAGCAAGTCCATTAATATTGCTCAGCTTACAGGAAACTGGGCGTCCATTGATGCCTGGGATTTATATGAACATAAGGTCAATCTGATTGACCACAATGCCCGCACGCTGGGAATCCGCTGTATTCACGCGGAACAGCATGATTCCACTGTGATTGATGAATCCAGAAAAGGGCAGTATGACAAGGTCCTTCTGGATGCTCCCTGTTCCGGGCTGGGCGTACTTGGCCACAAGCCGGAAATCCGCTGGAGACGTACGGAAGACAATCTTAAGAAATTTCCTCCGCTTCAGCAGAAACTACTGGATGCCGCATCCGTTTATGTCAAACCGGGCGGTGTTCTGGTGTACAGCACCTGTACGCTGAACCGGGAAGAGAATGAAGACATGATAGCCTGGTTCCTGGAAAAGCATAAGGATTTCCGCAGGGATACCTTTGATTTTGCAGGACGCCATCTGGTAGAAGGTATGATTACCATCTGGCCGGATGAATTCCATACAGACGGATTCTTTGTAGCCCGTCTTGTGAGGAGAAACAACGATGATTAATATATGGGCGAAAACACTGCCTGAACTAGAAGATATACTCGTTCAGGGCGGTTTTCAGAAATTCCGCGCTAAACAGCTCAGGGATTATCTCTATAAACGGTTTGTCTTTGATTTCAGTGAAATGAAACAGCTTCCAGCCAACCTCAGAGAATGGCTTTCCGCCAATGCGGTTATTGATAAGCCGGAAATAGTGAAAGAACAGGAGTCTGACGATAAGGATACGACAAAGCTTCTACTCCGTCTGGATGACGGCAGTTTCATTGAAACGGTATGCATGCACCATGTGTACGGAAATTCCATCTGTGTTTCCACACAGGTCGGATGCGCCATGGGCTGCGTCTTCTGTGCCTCTACGCAGAAGGGGCTGGAAAGAAATCTTACCGCCGGTGAAATGCTGGCCCAGATGTTTGCTTTCCGTGAAGTTTTTGACGCGCCGATTCATTCCCTGGTCCTTATGGGCTCAGGAGAACCACTGCAGAATTATGAGGAAGTTCTTCGCTTTATGAGGCTCTGTCATGATCCGGAGCTGCTCAATATCAGCTATCGCAACATGACTCTGTCCACCTGCGGCATCGTTCCCCGTATCTACCGTTTGGCTGATGAAGGGATTCCAGTAACGCTGGCTATTTCCCTTCATGCGCCGAATGATGAAATACGCAACCGTATCCTTCCTTCCAGCCGCGCCTTCCCGATAGAGGATGTCATAAAGGCGGCTCGGTATTATTTTAAGAAAACAGGACGCCGGGTGACCTTTGAATACATTCTCATCAAAGATGTCAACTCCAGTCTGGAAAACGCGGAAGAACTGCATCGCCTGCTGGGAGACCTCAACTGCCACATCAATCTGATACCTATCAACGGCACAGAACACATTAAGCTGTTCCCACCGTCGACCAATCAGATTTTCCGCTTTCAGCGGGTACTTACGTCCCATGGACGCAATGCTACGGTAAGGAGACAGATGGGGGATGAGATTCAGGCCGCCTGCGGGCAGCTGAAGCGTCGTTTTATCCAGGATGTGAAGAATTCGTCAAAATAAGCATTCAATGGTAAAATGGTAGATAATTGCAGTTTTTTTCGTTTGATTTCACAGGATTTATTATGATTACCAAGTGTGGAAAGACCAATACCGGCTTAGTCCGGAAGAATAATGAAGATTGCATCTACGTGGGAGAACAGCCTTGTTTCATCCTGGCGGATGGCATGGGCGGTTATGCCGGCGGTGAAACAGCCAGCCGGCTGGCCGTTTCTTCTGTGCGCAATTCATTAGGACAGGAATCCCTGTCATCCATAACCGAAGAAACACTGTCGGAAAGCTTTCAGGAGGCCAATCAGGCCATTCTGGCCAAGAAAGCGGAATCTCCGGACCTTTCTTCCATGGGAACGACTCTGCTGGCAGCGGTAGTTCAGGATAACTGCCTGTACTGGGCCCATGTGGGGGACAGCCGGCTGTACCTGCTGGAAAATGGTACATTCCGCCAGCTTACAGAAGACCATTCTTTTGTGATGCAGCTGGTGAAGCAGGGAGAAATCACGCGGGAAGAAATGCGAACCCATCCACGCCGCAATGAAATTACCCGGGCGGTGGGTATTACCAGTGAATTAAAAGTAGATACAGGACACTTACCATTTAACAACGGAGCCATCATGCTCCTTTGTTCGGATGGCCTGACCAATATGCTTACCGATGAAGAAATAAAGGCCTCCCTCCAGGCACACATGACTGATACGTTGGATGTATGCGCCTGTGTGGATGACCTTATGGAAAAGACATATGCGGCAGGAGCGGAAGATAATGTGTCCGTAATCATAGCGTATAATGAATCATTGCAAAATGGAGTAAATGACAATCATGATTAATAAAGTACTCGATGACCGTTATCAGCTGGTCAGGAAAATTGGCACAGGGGGCATGGCGGATGTATATCTGGCCAAAGACCTTCTGCTTGACCGGAAAGTGGCAGTAAAAATCTTGCACAGTAATTTTGCTGAAGATAACGAATTTATTGCTCGTTTTCGGCGAGAAGCGCAGTCTGCGGGTAAATTGAGCCATCCTAACATTGTTGGGATTTATGATGTGGGATGCAGTGAGGGGTATCACTACATCGTCATGGAATATGTGGAAGGGCAGACACTGAAACAGTACATCAATACGCATCCGCATATCCCTATCGATACCGCTGTCCGCATCGCCATAGATATCGGGAATGCACTGGCGGAAGCGCATTCCCATGGAATCATTCATTGTGATATTAAACCGCAGAACATTTTGCTAACTGCCAATCATAAGGTAAAGGTCACTGACTTTGGTATCGCCAGAGCAGTCAATTCTTCCACCATTATGACCAGGGAATCCATCCTTGGCTCAGTACACTATCTCTCACCTGAACAGGCGGCAGGGGATAAGCTTACCGCCAGGACTGATATTTACTCTCTGGGTATCGTCCTGTATGAAATGCTGACTCATCATCTGCCATTTGATGGCGATACGGCTGTCAGCATTGCGCTCAAGCATATGCAGGATGACGTGCCGAGACCTACCCGGTACAATCCGGCCATTTCTCCTATGCTGGAAGAATGCCTCCTTACCGCATTGCAGCGGGATCCGAACCGTCGGTATGATACCGTACAGGATTTTGTTTCCGAACTTAAGATTGCTCAGGGTTTCACCGCGTCTCCGTTTAAACCGGCAGAGCGGGAATTTGCCACTATGACCCGTCCAATCTCACAGAAGACACGGCGTATCAAGCGCTGTGATTCCGAAGGGAAGGTTTCCAGTTTCATATCCAATCTGCCACAGAAATATATCTGGGGCGGTCTGCTGGTTATCTTTGCCGCTGCTTTTGCCTGGGCCTTTTTCAGCTTTGGCAACTTCTGGAGCAACAAGGTGGTTACCGTTCCGGATGTAGAAGGAAAGCCTGTGGAAGTAGCCCAGCAGATGCTGGAAGATGATAATCTGAAGGTCTCTGTGGATGAAGTGGCAAGTAATGAGGTGCCGGTTGGGGAAGTTATCGCCCAGACACCTACCGCAGGAACTGAAGTTAAGGAACAGCGTATTATCCATCTCACCGTCAGCAAGGGCGGAACCGTTATTCTGGCTCCGGATCTGAAGGGCCTTACCCTGGATCAGGCAAGAGAAAGACTGAGTAAGCTCAACCTGGTACTGGGGACTGTCAGAAACGGCAGCAACCCGAACATGCCGGCTGATGTTATCATTTCCCAGACCCCGGCCTCTGCGTCCCAGGTAGACAGCGGTACACAGATTAACGTCGTCATCAATGTACGGCAATCCAAGGTACCAAACGTAGTCGGGATGACCCTGGCAGACGCTAAGAACGCGCTTCGCGCCAGCGATCTGTCTTTGGGACAGGTAACTTCCAACGATGGAACCAGTCCTTCTGACGTAACCTCCATCGTGGTCAGCCAGAGTCCTAATGCCGGGGCTAATGCCACCGGTGTGGTCAACCTGGTCATCAGCAGCAATAACAAGCCGGCTCAGCCGGTAACCAAGAGCGGTACCGTGAATATTACCCTCCCGGGAAGCGGGGACAGCAAGCAAGTGGAAATATTCGTAACGGACAACAATGGACGCCGGGAAGTATACAGCCAGACGGCGGCACCGGGAAGCAACATTGTTAAAGATGTTTCCGGAACTGGTACCGTACGGGTTCAGGTTGTAGTTGATGGATCGGTTATTCAGGATAGAGAGCTTTGATATGAAAGGTCTTATTATCAAGAATCAGAATGGATATTTTACGATTGCCGGAGCGGAAGGCGCTACAACGCTGGCACGATCCCGCGGCCGTACGAAAAGGAAAGGCTCCATTCTGGTAGGGGACTGGGTGGAATACGAACAGACAAAGGATTCCGCTCCCAGCATTGTCTCCGTATATCCGCGCATCAATGAACTCCACCGTCCGCCTATTGCCAATATCAATCAGCTGGTGCTTACGGTGGCCGCTGAAAATCCGGATCCCAGCCTGTTCATGATTGACAAGATGCTGGTGCTGGCGGAATATTCCCGCATTCCCGGCATTCTTCTCTGCATTAATAAGGCAGACCTCAATCCGGAATACGCGGAAAAGCTTCAGACCCTTTATGAAAAGGCAGGATACCCCTGTATAGCGGTTTCGGCCATTCAGGAGAAGGGAATCTCTCAGCTGAAGGAAGCATTATCCGGTCCGGTTATCTCATTTTCCGGTCCTTCAGGGGTGGGGAAATCCACATTGCTCAATCATATTCTGGGCAGAGAACAGTTTGCCCATCAGGCCGTGAGTCAGCATACCGGCCGCGGGCGCAATACGACACGTCATTCGGAGTTGGTACGACTGATGGATTCCCTGTATGTGATGGATACACCGGGATATACCTCTCTGGATCTGGACAGCCAGGTGGAAGACGGACTGGACTATCTGTTCCTGGATTTCCGTCCATATCTGGGTCAGTGCCGCTTTAATAACTGCAGGCATCTGAAAGAACCTGGATGCGCCGTTTCCAGGGCCGTGGATGAGGGATGTATCGCACAGTCCAGATACGTATCCTATGTCTCCATTTTGAATGAAATAAAAAACCGCATTATCCGCTATTGATAAGGAAAGCAGGCACCGGGAAAACCGGTCCTGCTTTTTCTGATGAAGAAATCGTTCCCAGGCGCAATCACAATGTACATTAATTGCGGCAGAAAATGACCATGATTCCCTGATTCCCACTGATTCCCATCCATAGAAACCGGATAAGAGAAATTCACAATAAAATGAATACGGATGCTGTATAATAATAGAAGACAAAACGTATATTACCTGGGCTACCCAGACAAGTTTATCAGGAGGATTCAACATGGTAAAAATTGCACCATCCTTATTATCTGCTGATTTTGCAAATCTTGCGGAAGAGCTGAAGGATATTGAACGCGGCGGTGCCGATCTGGTCCATCTGGATATCATGGATGGCCATTTCGTCCCTAATCTGACATTTGGGGCTCCGGTTATCAAGGCCCTGCGTCCGCACACCTGCCTGACCTTTGATGCTCACCTTATGGTGTATCATCCGGAAAATTATGTTAAGCCGCTGGCGGATGCCGGTGTCAATATGGTGTCCTTCCATGTAGAAGCCGCACCGCACGCTGACCGTATAGTACATATGATTAAAGACGCTGGCATGAAGGCCGGCATCGTCCTTAATCCGGCCACTTCACTCTCAACGGTGGACTACCTGCTTGAGATTGTGGATTATGTTCTTCTTATGTCAGTCAATCCTGGATTCGGCGGTCAGAAATTTATTCCTTACACCATGGATAAGGTCCGTTCTCTTCGTTCCATGATTTCCGAACGTCATCTGAATTGTCAGATTGAAATCGATGGCGGTGTAAAGGCTGAGAATGCCGGTAAGCTGGCAGAAGCCGGCGCGGATATCCTGGTAGCCGGTTCCGCAGTTTTTGGAAAGGAAGACCGGAAGGCTGCCATTGCCGCTCTGCGTTAATTCTCATAAAGGCTGTGAAAAGACCTGCATGCTTTTTCACGGCTTTTTCTTATCACACCGGATAATTATTGTTACAAGCTTTGCTTTTATAAAGGAGTCATTATGATTGAAAAAAACACAATCTGTCATTATTTGAATCTGGATGGTATCCGTCTGACACTGGCAGACATTACGGATGCGGCACTGGAAGCCGCGAAAAGACATAATATGTCTGATCAGGCTGCGGCCATGCTGGGAGAAATTATGGCCGGTACAGCCATTCTGGCTACCGATTTCAAGAATCATGAAGGGGTATCTCTCCGCTGGGACACCCATGGACCGATAGGAAACATTCATACCGATGCCTATGAAGGGAAATATCTGCGCGGCTATATGGACCATCCGGAAGCCGCAGGTGCCGATGAAAGCATTCTTAATGAGCACGGCATGCTCTATGTAACCAGATATTCCCTTCTCCGTATGCCTTATACAAGCTCTGTGGAACTTAAGGGACATGATGTTTCCTCCTGCCTCACCGATTATATGAAGGAATCCGATCAGACGCTGTCTCATATTCAGACGGCCGTCATCCGGGATGAACAGGGCAGAATACAGCGCGTATTTGCCTTCATGGCTCAGCTGATGCCTCAGGGAAATAAGGATAAATTCAAAGAATATTTCTCCGTAAACTACCATTTCGCAGGGGAAAGCCATGCTGCGGAATCGGTGGAAGATCTGCTGAAGAAAGGCAAATTCAGCCTTTTGGGAAAGATGGATGTATCCTTCCGCTGCACCTGTTCCGCAGACCGTATCAAATCAGCGCTGCTGTCATTAAACGCACACGACAGGGCAGAAATTCTGAAAGATGACAAAGTGGAAGCTACCTGTGAATATTGTGGCAGCCATTACTCTATCCCAAGAGAACTCGTAGCTCTGTGGTTTGAAGAAGAGAAGGGAAGTAATGTACAATGAGTAAACTCGCATTTATAGGAGGTACCGGGGTATATGATCCGGAGATACTTACTGATCTGCATGAGGAAATCATCCACACTCCCTATGGAGATGCCCGTATAGAATCCGGAAAATTTGGCGCAAAGGAAATCATATTTCTTGCCCGTCATGGGGTAAAACATACCATTCCACCGCATAAAATTAATTACCGGGCTAACATTTATGCCCTGAAGATGCTTGATGTGGCTGCTGTGGTCTCCACTACCGCTGTCGGCTCCATGAACCCGTCATATAAACCGGGCGAACTGGTACTGGTAGACCAGTTCATCGATATGACAAAGAACCGTATTGGCACATTTTTTGATGGGGAACGGTATGGGGTGGCTCACTATGACATGTCCCACCCATACTGCGAAACACTCCGTCAGGCGGTGCAGCAGGCCGCCCGTGCGGAAAATATACTTCTCCATCCGCACGGAACCTATATCTGTACAGAAGGCCCGCGTTTTGAAACTGCCGCTGAAATCAAAGCTTATCGCATGTGGGGCGCCGATGTCGTCGGAATGACCAATGTTCCAGAATGTCAGCTGGCCAGAGAAGCGGAAATCTGTTACTGCACCATTTCCATGGTCACCAATTTCTCCACCGGTATGACCGATCAGCCGCTTACTCACGCTGAAGTTGTTGCCTGCATGAAAGAAAATCAGTCGTCTTTCCGTAAAATCATTACCCGTCTGGCAACCACCTATGATCCGGATGCGGATTGTTCCTGCCACCACGCGGGACAGGCCTTCGGAGGATTCCATTTATGACCGGTAGGCTTAAGTCTCTGGAATGGAAGGATAATGTACTGTATCTGCTGGACCAGAGAAAACTGCCACAGAAACAGGAATATCTGGCGTGTACAGACTATAAGGAAGCAGCCCAAGCCATCCGGACCCTGGCTGTACGGGGTGCCCCGGCCATAGGTATTACCGCTGCGTATGCTATGGTTCTGGCGGCGCTTGCGTTTACTGCCCGCGGACTATCCGGAGAATCCCTCCGCCATGCCTTCTACGCGGCAGGTGAGGTACTGGAGCAGGCCAGACCCACGGCAGTCAATCTGTCCTGGGCTGTCCGGGAGATGGAAAAGACATTTGATTCCGCAGAGGACGATAAACGCTGTGAAACCCTGACCTGCCGTGCCATGGCGATCGAAGAAGAGGATAAGCAGCTCTGTCATTCCATGGCCGTACATGGTGCCGATTTATTTTCCGGGAAAAAGAATCTGACCATCCTTACCCATTGCAATACCGGCACACTGGCTACTGCCGGGACAGGTACTGCTTTAGGCGTAATACGTGAATTGTTCAGGAGAGGCCAGCTCTCTGCTGTGTATGCCGATGAAACACGTCCGGTCCTTCAGGGGGCCAGACTTACCGCATCAGAGCTCCGGAAGGAAGGGATTCCCTCTATTCTAATCTGCGATGATATGGCGGCTCTGGTTATGAAAACGAAGAAAATAGATGCCATTATTGTAGGAGCTGACCGGATTGCAGCAAACGGAGATACGGCTAACAAAATAGGCACTTACGGACTGGCCATCCTTGCAGCCTATCACCATATACCGCTGTATGTAGCAGCACCATTTTCCACTTTTGATTTTTCTATACCTTCCGGAGAACATATTGTCATCGAGGAACGAAACCCTGATGAGGTCCGATATGTGGGAAACACACAGATTGCCCCGGCAGATATGCCGGTTTTTAATCCAGCTTTTGATATAACGCCGCACACTCTGATTTCCGGAATCATTACCGAACGAGGAGTTATTTCTCATCCCGATAAGGATTCGGTTGCTAATTATGAAAGGAGCATATCCCATGGTTAAACCTTCTGTTATTCGTGATATTCATCTTGCCGATGAAGGCATGCAGCGTATCCGCTGGGTAGAGAAATTCATGCCTGCATTGAATACGTTAAGCAAAACCTGTTTTAATCCGGATACCTTTAAAGGCAAAACCATTGTAATGTCCATACATCTGGAAGCTAAGACCGCTTATCTTGCGCTTACCCTGAAAAAAGCCGGGGCTAACGTCATTGCCACCGGGAGCAACCCTCTGTCTACTCAGGATCCCATCGCGGCGGCACTGGTCAGTCAGGGAATCACCGTATATGCTACCCACGGATGTACGGATAAGGAGTATATGGACTATCTCAATATGGCACTGGATCATAAGCCGCATCTCATCATTGATGACGGCGGGGACCTGGTACATCTTCTCCATACTACAAGGAAGGATGCCCTGGAAAATCTGATTGGCGGTTCAGAAGAAACCACTACCGGTGTATACCGCCTGCGTCAGCTGGCCAATGAAAATAAACTCCTTTTCCCTATGCTTGCGGTAAATAATTCCCAGTGCAAATTCCTGTTTGATAACCGATATGGCACAGGACAGTCTGTATGGGATGGCATTATCCGCAGTACAAATCTCACCGTAACCGGTAAGACGGTTGTCGTTGCCGGTTATGGCTGGTGCGGAAAAGGGGTAGCTATGCGTGCAAAGGGTCTGGGCGCACATGTTATCGTAACGGAAGTAGATCCCATCAAAGCCATCGAAGCCGTATTTGACGGTTTTGATGTAAAGCCCATGGTGGAAGCCGCTCCGTATGGAGATTATTTTGTCACTGTAACCGGAGATATTCATGTCATTAACAAGGATGCCTTCCTGGCTATGAAGGATGGGGCCATCTGCGCTAATGCCGGTCACTTTGACGTAGAAGTCAATAAGGAAGACCTCAAAGAAATATCCGTTTCCCACTTTGAAGCCAGAAAAAATATTGAAGGTTACGTTCTTCCTGATGGCCGGACCATTTATCTTATGGCAGAAGGCCGCCTCGTCAATCTGGCAGCAGGCGATGGACATCCGGCAGAAATTATGGATCTGTCTTTTGCCATGCAGGCGCTGGCAGCGGATTATATCTGCCGTCATGAAAAGGAACTTAAGCCAGGTCTCTATGTCCTGCCTCATGAGCTGGATGTTAAGGTTGCGCAGATTAAACTGTCCTCTATGGGTTATTCCATCGATTCCCTAACGGAGGAGCAGAAAGCCTATCTGGGATTAAAATAAGTAAAAAAGGAGATTCCTTTATGAAATTACTGATTAAAAATGTTTATATTCCCGGTAAAGATGGGAAAGCGGTTAAATCGAAAAACATTGAGATTACAGGAAACCGAATCAGTGCATTCCCAAAACATCCCGATGTATCCCAGTATGACCAGATCATTGAGGGGAAAGGGAAACTGGCACTTCCAGGACTGGTAAATACTCATACCCATGTAGCTATGACTCTTTTCAGAAGTTATGCTGATGACATGGAACTTATGGACTGGCTCCAGAATAAGATCTGGCCAGCGGAAAACCGGCTCAATGATGATATCGTTTATTGGGGAAGCACACTGGCCTTTGCGGAGATGATTCGTGGCGGTACAACATCCTTCTGCGATATGTACATGTTTATGAATTCATGTGCGAAGGCAGCGGCTCAGGCTGGAATCCGTGGAAATATTGCCCGCGGTCTTGCCGGAGTTTCTCCTAATGCCCAGTCAGCGTTACAGGAAAATATTGATTTATTTGAACAGTGGGATGGCGCCTGCGATGGCCGTATCCGCGTCATGCTGGGACCTCACGCACCTTATACCTGCCCACCGGATTACTTAAAACAGGTAAGGGATGCTGCCATTACCCACCATATTCCGATTCATATCCACCTGGCAGAAACCAGAACGGAAGTAGAAAACTGTGAGAAAGAATACGGAATGACACCTATTGCCCTGATGGATCATGTAGGTCTGTTTGATGTCCCAGTACTGGCAGCTCACTGTGTTCATGTAAATGACAAGGATATTGCGATTATGGCCGAAAAAGGCGTTCGCGTAGCTCATAATCCGGGAAGCAATCTGAAACTTGCTTCAGGCATAGCACCCGTATTGGCTATGCGCAAAGCCGGAATCACAGTCGGCCTTGGTACTGATGGAGCCTCCAGCAACAACAAACTGGATATGTTTGCGGAAATGCGCCTCGCCGCATTGATTCATAAGGCGGTTTCCTATGACCCGAAAGCCATTGAAGCCGGTGAAGCACTGGACATGGCTACCAGGGAAGGGGCTAAATGCCTTGGCTACGATGACCTGGGAGAACTTCGTGAAGGCTGGCTGGCGGATATTATCCTGATCGACCGCTCCGGATTCAACTGGAAACCTGATTTTAATGATGTCTCCATCGCCGTTTACGCGGCTAATTCCAGAGATGTAGACACGGTAATTATCAATGGTAAACCGGTGATGATAAATAAAGAACTGCTCACCATTGATACCGAACGCCTGGATTATGAAGTAAACCGGGTGGTTAAAGAATTGTATGGCGATCTGAATTAATCTGAAAATTATTTCTGTGATCATGCAGAAATGGTTTTTTATTGGGCTAAAACAAGAACATTCGTTCTTTTAAGGAAGTTTTGTTTTATAAGAACAGATGTTCTTGTTGTCAATAAATATATTCTCTGGTGTAAAAATTCAAAATACCTCCACACTCAGAGAGTAAATACCACAGTAGTATATTGCCTCGAGTATCCATCTGGATATATATTTTATGGTTTATATGATATACACATAACATTTGATAAAAGATTAAATCTTGTAAATACAGCATACTTTATCCATACTTTGTATAAACTGGTTATATTATTTTTCTTGTCATTGGGTATTTTAATATATTCAGCAATATTATAAAATCTATTTAGATTCATTTAGATTCTATTTTAGATTCTATTTATTAACAGGAGAGGTATGTTATGAGCAACACAACGAAATCACAGAACGAACGGTATGAATTAAACTGCCAGCTGGCACAGATGCTTAAAGGTGGTGTCATTATGGATGTCACTACTCCGGAACAGGCAAAAATTGCAGAAGCAGCCGGTGCCTGCGCAGTTATGGCACTGGAAAGAATTCCTGCAGACATTCGTGCCGCAGGCGGCGTATCCCGTATGAGCGATCCGGCGATGATCAGGGGGATTCAGGAAGCTGTTTCTATTCCGGTTATGGCCAAGTGCCGCATTGGCCATTTTGCGGAAGCCCAGATTCTGGAAGCCATTGAAATTGATTATATCGATGAAAGTGAAGTTCTGTCTCCGGCTGATGATGTATACCATATTGATAAACATCAGTTCAAGGTTCCATTTGTCTGCGGTGCCAGAGACCTGGGAGAAGCTTTACGACGCATTGCTGAAGGAGCTTCCATGATCAGAACCAAAGGCGAACCAGGCACAGGGGATGTAGTACAGGCCGTAAGTCATATGCGCCTTATCCAGTCTCAGATTGCCAAAGTAGCAGCTGCCCGGGATGACGAATTATTCGAAATTGCGAAAAAACTCAGTGTACCGTATTCCCTGGTTGCCTATGTGCATGAACACAGGAAACTCCCGGTCGTGAATTTTGCAGCCGGAGGCATTGCTACACCAGCGGATGCTTCTCTCATGATGCAGCTGGGCGCTGAAGGGGTATTTGTTGGTTCTGGGATTTTTAAATCCGGAAATCCGGCTAAGCGCGCCGCAGCCATTGTTAAAGCCGTAACCAATTACAAGGATGCCCATTTACTCGCTTCCGTTTCTGAAAATCTGGGCGAGGCCATGGTAGGTATCAATAAAGATGAAATAGATTTGCTCATGGCAGAAAGAGGCCGTTAATATGATAATTGGAGTACTGGCTCTTCAAGGTGCCTTTATCGAACATGAACAGATGCTCAGGAAACTGGGCGCAGACACTGTTGAACTTAGAGAAAAAGAAGATTTGCAACATAAGCCGGATGCATTGATCCTGCCGGGAGGGGAGAGTACCGCACAGGGCAAACTTTTAAAAGACCTGGATATGTTTGATACGGTTAAACAATGGATAATCGACGGCATGCCGGTTATGGGCACCTGTGCTGGAATGATTCTCCTGGCTGAAAAACTGGTGAACGATGATAAACAGTGGCTGCAGACATTTTCTGTATCTGTAAGAAGAAATGCCTATGGGCGTCAGCTGGGAAGTTTTATAACCAGAGCACCGTTCAAAGGTATCGGAGAAGTAACCATGAACTTTATCCGGGCCCCCTATATTGAATCCATTTCTCCCGGGGTCGAAGTTCTGGCAGAAGTAAATAATCATATAGTGGCTGCCCGGTATGGAAAACAGATGATTTTGTCCTTCCATCCGGAAATAGGTGAAGATACACGAATCCATCAGCAATTCATCCAGATGGTTCACGAAAAAAATTAATACCTGTTGTTACATTTGTTACTGTATATAACTGAACAGAAAAGAAAACAGAGCGCGATTCCATACCGCGCTCTGTTTTCTTTTTTCGAACTCATGTTCTTTTATGGCTTTCATTACCTACAAGAACATGCGTTCCGCCAAGCCTTAAGTCATTTTTCTATAACATAGAGTACTATTTTTATGAAAATCACTTTCACTTTAATGTTATACATATTTTCAAGTAATTTTATAATTATATTGTATTTACGTTATTTTTATGAACTATGGTGATATTTCCACTCCATTCTCCGAAGACCTTGGCGGCGGCTGGTGGGAATTCGGTGTAGGTACCAATCTTGATCTGGGACATGATACCCACTTCTACGCCGACCTGGAAAAGACCACCGGTGGCGATGTAACCACTCCATGGCAGTGGAATGCCGAATTCCGTTTCTCCTTCTGATTTCAGATTCTGAACCCCCGGGATAACACAAACTAAAGTTAAAAGCCTGTTCTCATAAAGAGAGCAGGCTTTTATATTGCATCAATTCCAGAATACAAAGATTGTCATGGCGTTCCGTTTCAAATTAGTAAAAGCTGTTTCAAACCGATTCTGTCAGGTTAAAACAGGTTAAAACAGGTTGAAACAATTTCAATCCGATTTTACCTGTTTGCAAACATTTTTGTCAGGTTCAAGCAGTTTATAACAACGCAAACCAGTGTGATATTGCATCTATTAAAATCTGTCCGCATTTTTTCTCAGAAGATGGATAAAGGTAAAACGAAACAGATAGGTGCTCTTAATCACCGGCAGAAGGCCTGTCCACCTGTTACCGCCATATTTGGCCACAACCCGTTAAAGAAATCCAATCTCACACTGGCAAAAATAGTTTGCACCAGTTTCAGTCAGCTTCTAATTGATCCAAACAATTTCAACCTGTTTTAATCAGGTTCAAACAGGTTGAATCAGGTTCAAACAGGTTTTAACTTTGTAAACCTGTCACAATCAGTAAATATCTTCTATAGATTGCTTGAAGAAGGATTATAACAAACATCACCGGAAAAAACGAAACCTGATGTTAAAAGAGCAGAAGACATATAGAATCCAGAGAGACTCTGATGAAGTCTTTCTACAGTATAATCTGATAAAAAAATTCACCTTTTCAGTGGTAAAGACAATCGGACGAAAAAAAGATGAACTCCATTGATTATCACTGCAGAGCCTACTGAAGAATATCAGAACGTGATCTGCATGCTACCAGGTATCCTCAGAACAACAAAATATCCGGATAACTTATAAGCAAAGAGCTATTGACAGGTATAAAGGTATATTTTTCTGAAATTCAGAACTTCAATCACTGGAAGTTGCCGGTAACCATCCATATTTTCACAAAACTGCACAAAACAGCCAAAATCCACCGGCCAAAGACGCATTTTCAATATATTCCACGAGTAATTTGTCATGGAATTTATTTTTACGCGTTAAAAAAGCCTTTAAACGCAAATTCTCATTTAAAATTACACTTTATCATTTATAATTGATAACTCAGAGATCTCCAGGGGATTATAATAGAAAAACAATAAGAAGTAATTCAATTTTCCGGATTATGCCCCTGAACATACTACCTGATTACCATCTTATTACCTATAAAGATAAAAAGCAGTAAGCAGATACAATCCTGAAAACTTTCTGTTCAGAGATGATAATGCATGCGGAATCTGATATATTCTGATAAACAGAAAAGTTCAGAATAAGCTGAATTAAACAGAGGAAGTAAAATACCAGAGTATCCAATATTAGTAATAATTAAAAACAGGAAACAGGCCTCAGGAAAAGCCCAAGGAAGACATCAGTCAAACTTATGATAGTCAGACACATGTTTATAATGTATGAATTTCTGTCACTGACCAACAGATCTGTACACAGCACAACCATACGATGTTGAACTCAGCGTCAGAATAGTCTTCAAATCCGAAAGACCAATCATTCCAGGCAACAGAAAGAACAAACAGAAACTGCAAATGAAACAAAATCCGACAAATTCAATTAAAGCAGGGTATAGAGTAGAGCTAAGGGCTAAAACCATATAAAGATTACTTCCGATAATTTAATGTTATCGGAAGTAAACATATTTCGCCCTATTAACGTTTCTCACAATATCCTAGAATGCCTGATTCTATCGAGTATTATACCACATTTTGCCTAAATAAAATGCAGTAACGATTCGTAGCGTTTTTTGTAGTTTTTAACGTATTAGGACGGCAAAATAGACGGCAAAATTATCACCGAATTTTGCTGTATTTATCGATGATTTCTGAGCGTCCTGAATCGCAAATTATTTAAGTAAGCTGGCCACTGACAATGCAAACCCAAAAGCATAAGCATCCCGTTGACGGCGCATGACTACCTGTTTATGTTCCATTGCTTGGATTTGCTGCTTCAACATTTCTAATGATTGCCTGGATTCTTTTTGATCTCTCTGACATTCTATCAGTGATGCGTTCGCATTCATTAAGTTCTGCCTGGTTGCGTTTAGTTCGCTCTGTAAGTTTTCCAGTAACTGCATCTGCTCGCTGGATGTGCTTTTCAGCTGTTTCAATTTCTGTTTGAGCTGAGTCAAGTCGTTTTCCTGCGCTATTAAGTCCTGCTTTAGTTTATTCCACTGCGTTAACTGCATCGTGATAGTCATTGACTGTCCTACTGGCTGTATAGTATAACCATCCCCCGATGATGCAGCCGATGAATATGACAGCGGATACACACATAACATAATGGTAAACTGGTCGGCGGCTGCAAAGAGATGAATGGCATTAGATTTTGGGGAATAACCACCCTTGTACTGTCCTCCCATCTGGAAGTAGTCTCCTTCATTATTATGCCCATTTCCAGCTTTTGATGAATTTCCAGCTTTTGATGATTTGATGTTTTTATTTACAGCCAACCTACCATCTTTATTGACAAATGGTTGATGGTTAGAATCCTTGACGTTTTTAAGCATTTCTGCTATTGTAACTTGAAAGGGTTCATCATTCGCTCCTAAACGGCCTTGCGCCGTTTTTAGGAATGATGAACTCTTTTTTTGTATGATTAAATCATATAAATTAATTTCAATTGGGTTATATCCTCTTGGAGTCATTCCATTCTTCGCCTACAATACGTGCTACATAAAATTTGTTTTGGACTTTAATTGGCAGATAAAAATTATGATATTTAAAAATACCTTCCCCTGTATATTCTTCCACTTTCTGAAAGTACTTTTCTTTTCCTTTATTCAGGAGATAATAATTTAAATGCCCATCCACAACATAGGGAATCCCTGACAGGTCCTTGACATTTCCCCAGAATTTCCAGTAAAGTGTAGTTAATAGGTGATTTTTCACCTAAACCGCTCGATTTCAGGTCCGCTTGATCTGGTCGGGCGGTTTTAATTTGTCTGTTATAGAGTTCGTAAATGGTTGCTGGTGTTTTATCAAACGCTATATGGTCACTGAAAACTTCTGCTGTAATAACTAATGCATAAGGGCTCTGCTTATAAATACACGGAACAATAAATCGCATGGTTCCTTTAACCTTAGCATCATGTTCCTTTGCTGCGAAATATCCATTTTTAGTGGAGTATTTTTTGGCAAATTCAACTAACACAGCATTCCGTAATATCGTATTAAAGTTACTAATAGCCTTATTGCAAATAACCCTAGCTCTTACCCCACTTTCCCTTCTATGATTTTGTGAAAAGGCATGTACAATATGCCATGTGTTTACATTGTCTATTCCCTTTAAATTCAATAAGGCTTTAAAATCGGCCGTAGTAACCTGCTCATTTCTAAACATGTTGTTGATTATGTTTGCAACCTGTTGTTTAGATTCTTCATCTTTACCTGTAATCCCTATTTTGTCTGGAAGAATATCCAAATTTACAGCATTGAATGTTTACTTCCCTTTATATACTTCCGTCACTGGAGATCCATACATCCCGTTTTGATATTCTCCATGTGTGCTTATGGTTGCCACAATATTTTCTACTGGAAGTTTGTAGTTCCTAGACAGGCTGTCTATCATGCGTGCATAGATCAGTGCGGAATCTTTGGCTGCTTCCTGTACGTCACCATTGCTCTGCATGAGCGCTCCCACGGTTGGTTTATAAGCCTTTTATAGAATTTTTCACTCAAAAGCACTTTCGCCATAATATCTTCTTTAAGCCCTGCTTTGTTCAGGGTGTTTTTTATGTCTTCCAGGGCTTCTACTCTCTTTTTGGCGGTATCTACGGCATGAAGATTCGTATCCACTTCTGCCAGCTTCTTGTTCACCGCTTCCATCTGTTCCTGCAGTGTATTATTCCTGCAGTGTATTATAGGTATCCGTATCCCCGTTCTGAGAAGCATCATCCATAGCCTGTGTTATCTGCTGTTTTTCTTCTTCCAGATTGGCTCTGGTCTTATCCTGCAATTCCTTTACGTATTCCTTATGGGCTACATCATAAAGTTCCCGCTTATTTGGATTGTGACCATATGCCTTCTTTGCTTCGCTATACCATTCGGCGGTATCGGGTGTACCTTCCGGGAGATTCTTTGGATCATAATCGGCATACTGTTCATATCCGGTAATATCTCCCCATGTGGTTCTGGCTTTGGACAGCATTTCCTGTGTGTTGTCTCCCAGGCGGTCTACCCCACCGGCAAACAGTTCCTGCAGTACTTCCTTTTTCGTGTTGTCCGTTTCATTCGGGAAATAGGTATCCATAATAGACTGTACCGCATCCTTTTCCCGTTCGTCTTTGGTCTTGGAGAGTTCCTTCACCATCATGGAAAGGCGTGTCCGTTCTTCTTTTATGGCATGCATGGTCATACCGGCCTTATCAAAGGTGGAATATTCCTTAAGGGTATCTGCCGTATCCTGCTGTACGGTCTGCATGTACATCCCACTGTCAACGGCAAGCGGGGTTTCCTTTTCCACCGCCTGCTGTACCTGCTCTGCAGTTACCAGTCCGGACCTTTCCAGTGCTCCCAATGCCTTTCGGCCTTCCGGGGTTTCTACCGCGGTAGCTGCATCCACATAAAGCGTTCCCATGTCCTGCGCCTTCATCTGGTTGCCTACCACCTGGGCATACTGCGCCGGTGCTTCCTTATTCAATTTAGATTTGTTGCGTGCTTCCAGCAGGCGGTCTACCATGTTTGCTTCGGATTCACGTTCCACTTCCTGCAGGGCACTTTCCTTACCATACTTAGCCATTTTAGCCTGGATAAACTCCTGATGGTGTGACAGCCCATGATATGTACCTACCCCGCCGATAACGCCTGATACGCCCATCATCCCTATGGCTGCCGGTACGGCATCTATCATGGCACTGGCTGCGCTTCGCATGGCGTCCTTGAAGGTATGCGGATTTCTTCCTGTGATGGTTTCATCAGCACTGGTCACTAAATCTTCCAGGCCTTCCTGTGCCACCTGTTCCGCTGCCCCGTAGGTGATAACCTTCGCCGATTCCTTGACCGCTTCCTTCATAAACGCCTTTTTCCCGGCTTCTACCATGGTCTTTCTGGCGACACTGTTTTCAATGATTTTCAGTGCCGCTTCCTTACCGAACATTTTCGCTAAGGGCTCCCGAATATGAAGTCTTCTGATATCAGGTATCTGGCAAACAAACTTACCCAAACAACTACTTTTCAATCCATATACTACATTTCCTTAAAACCATAATAATTCACAGTAGGATATCTACTTCAATATGCTATAATAAAAAAGTATATTTTATCATCCTATCTTTATAGATATGATTACCGGTCCCCTAAATAAAAAACGGTAAGCTTTAAATTCGCGCCTTTAATAAACTCCTTTATTTGTGAAAATTATCAAGTTTTAGGATTACCCGAACATCCTGATAAAAACGATTGATTTATTTGTTATTTTATTGATTATAATATATAAATTCGGAATACAATCAATTCTGGGCAAGGAGGAAAAATGATACCATGGAATAATTTATTTGACTTAAAAGGTGATGCTGCATCGATAGAAGTCATTAACCAGCGTATTATATCCGACGCCTCTATAGAAGGTACTAACCTGATAGTTTTGGTCATGGCCATTATGATTGCATGTATAGGGCTTAACTTAAATAGTGTAGCTGTTATAATCGGTGCCATGCTTATTTCCCCTTTAATGGGGGGCATCGTAGCAACTGGATATGGCATGGCAACATACGACGCGCTTTTTATACGCAAATCATTATTTAAGTTATCCTTCCAAATTGGTTTAGCTATATTATCTGCCTATACATATTTCCTTATCACCCCTTTAACGTCCCCCACAGATGAGATGTTGGCCAGAACCACTCCAACCATCTGGGATGTGGTTGTCGCACTATGTGGCGGAATTGCAGGTGCTGTCGGAAACACGCGAAAGGAAAAAAGCAATGTTATTCCCGGTGTAGCCATTGCTACAGCATTGATGCCGCCTCTCTGCACAGCAGGGTACGGCTTGGCTTCTGGCCATCATGCTTTTTTTCTGGGGGCTTTATACCTATTCTTTATCAATGCGTTCTTTATAGCTTTATCCTCATTTCTTGTTTTCAAATTGCTGAATGTTCCACCTCATGGTAATACGGCAGAAGCTCATTTCCGCAAACAACGTCTCATCCTCGCAACTCTTGGTCTCTTAATTACTGTGCCAAGTATCTATCTTGCACAGCAGACTGTAAAAGATACACTCCGGGAAGTCCAGGTTAAATCTTTTATCCAGACAGATATGAATTTCGAAAAAACCAGCGTTGTGTCATATTCTCTGAAAAATGATACACTAACCATTGATCTTGTCGGAGCTGTCTTAACAGACGAACAAATTGAGCAATTAAAAAATGATATAATTCACTATCCACGTTTAGAGGGCGTTACTCTATCCATAATTCAGGGAAACAAAAATCTAAATACAGAAGACGTTCAACAATTAATCAACGCACGTATCGAAAAACAAAACGCAGGGGACAAAGAAGCTTCTTATAAACTGCTAGCCAGCAAATACTATCCTGCTTACGAACGGACAACTGCAGACCAGGAGGTTACACAGATTCTCAACCGCCAGGCTCCTGCACTGTTTCCCCAAATACAATCTATTCGTTGTGGTACACTGCTTTCTCTTAATCATAACAACGATGCAAAAGATGAATCCTTTGATTATAGTTGTTTTCTTGCTGAAGTTACTGTCTCATCCCCACTAAAACCGTATGATGCCAAGCGCCTCCATGACTGGATTCAGGGTCAGGTTAATATGCCAGTAATTTTGAATATACAGACTAGCAATTCCCCAAGTGAGTACTATGGAAACGGGATTCAGTGGTAATCCCTCAAAAGCAATACAAAACTCTCAAATACAGATTACCTGTAAGAAAACAATCTCTTTTAACGCCATTTATTTTCATATGGTAAATGATTTTATATATATATTTACCAGGGGGATTTCTAAATTGTGAGAAGTATTGCACTATTTATTGCAATTCAGCATATATAAATGGAGAGTTTCCTCTTGAACCGCTCGATTTCAGGTTGACATAATTTGGTCGGGCGGTTTTAATCATTGTACATAAAAGCCAACACGCTTTCTGAAGTCCAGTGCGAAATGCATTCTGACAACTTTCGACAGTGTATTGGCCTTGTATTATAGATCACCTATAATATTTTCTTTCCTGTCGATATTTCCTCGGATATTTCAATATATCCAGCTTCTCTCCCTCCACTATCTCAAATTCGAACAAAATCCGAAGTCACCACTTACTTCTTTTCCACGTACAGAACACATTCTGTTTCCTCATAACTTATACTATTCCTTTCTTCTTTGATTACATCGACACAATTCAATTAATATGAACAGTTTTATGGATATGTATTAAATCCGAATAAAATATGCATGTTTTACTCTGCGTATCGGATTATATTTAATAGAACTTTTTGCATATTTGCATGTATCCATCTTTATCAGTTTTCTTAAAAATCCCCTGTCCCTACGGATTGATTTGACTAGAACAAACGTTTTGTATAAAATTACATGTAGATTTAAAAACAGTCTTAATATACCAGGGAGGTTCCAATTGTCCGAATCTAACCATTTTTATATACGAGATTTTACCAAACATAGAAATCTGGACGGATTATCCGATAAGAGTCTGGAGACTCTGGCGGATTCTAAGGCGGAAAGTACCATTGATTCCTACGAATCAGACTGGAATGATTTCTGTGATTGGTGTCGCTATCACAAACAGAGCGCATTTCCAGCCTCGGCAGAGACGGTAGTCAACTATATTAATGATCTGGCTGACTATGCTAAAGCATCCACTATACGCAGAAGAATAAGTGCCATTTCTGAAAATTATAATGCGGCCGGACCAGATTATAAAAACCCCTGCCGGGAATGGATTGTAAAGGAAGCCTTGGTGGGGTTAAGCCGCAAAAAGGGTATTGCACAAAAAGGCAAAACCCCTATATATTGGGAAGATATGGAAAAAATGGTGGAATCCATGGACCTGAAAAATATAACTGAAGTCCGGGATAAGGCGATTCTTCTCATGGGATTTATGGGTGCATTTCGCAGAAGTGAACTGGTCGGCCTGGATGTTGAAGATCTTTCCTTTTTCCCCCAGGGGATGATTGTATCCATCCGTCAATCTAAGACTGACCAGATGGGCCAGGGACAGCAGCTGGGTATCCCCTATCTGGAAGACAAGCATATGTGTGCTGTCCTGGCTGTAAAAGAATGGATTTCCAAAGCCGAACTTTCCACAGGACCACTTTTCCGCAGAATACTGAAATCCGGAGTTCCTGCAACGAACAGATTGAGCGACAAGACAGTTAATCTGATTGTAAAGAAATATGCCCGGCGTATTGGTCTGCAAGAAGACCTCTATGGTGCGCATAGCCTTCGTCATGGGTTTGCCACCTATGCGGCCTTACATGGTGTGGAAGAACGAATTATTATGAAACAAACCCGTCACCGCTCTGTGGAAATGGTACGCCACTATATAAATGAAGCCAATCTGTTCATTAACAATCCAATTTCCATGATATTTAATAAAAAGGACAGATAATAAAACCCCTCTGAAGATATGAACAGCCCATATCTTCAGAGGGGTTTACCCTATCTGCTTTACTTCCGGGGAATCAGAATGGATTGCCCCGGAGTGATAGTTCCGGGATTAGATATGTGATTTATTTCCTGCAGTTCAAAAACATAAGCACGAATATCCGTTTCTTCCGATACGTTTCTGGATGCAATGGACCAGAGGGTATCTCCTGGCTGCACATTAACAGACTGGTACCGCTCAGTGTTCAGTAAACCGTCTGCATTCACAGCAAAACCGGCAAAAGCGAGTAATATAGTAAATAAACAAAGCATTTTAACTTTGGAATATAAGCGTCCCATAATGTTCCCTCTTTTCGTTCGAACACCGAACAACAATTCTCAGAACAAGCGTTCTTTTGACGTCTTTATTGTATCAAAGAACGATTGTTCGGTCAAGGCAAAAGGCGAACAAATTTTCCTGAACATATTTTTCGTGAACGATTGTTTGCACTTTCAAATTCCATCTTTTATAATGAAATAAGAATAACTACGGAATAATGTCGATAAAATGCCTTTTTTTCACAGGGTATACCCTTCAATGTCCACTGAAAGGAAGATTAACGTGTCAAACAATAAATCAGTAAGCAAGCGTTCACTTACAACAAGAGAACAGGCTATATTAGATTGCATTAAAAATAAAATCAGAGAAAATGGATTCCCTCCAACCGTTCGTGAAATATGCAACGAAGTCGGTCTTCGTTCTACCTCCACGGTACATGGCTACCTGGCCAGACTGGAAGAGCTTGGAGTAATAAAGCGTGATCCATCCAGTTCCCGTGCCATTGAGGTAACGGAGGATATGTCCTGGAGGAAAAAGAAAATCGTACCTACCCCTATTGTGGGATCAGTACGCGCAGGAGAACCTGTCCTGGCAGATGAACGTATAGAAACAGTTCTCCCCCTCCCGGCAGAACTGATTGGCAATCAGGTGTCATTCATTCTCACTGTGAGAGGCGACAGCATGATTAATGCGGGAATTCACGAAGGGGATCTTCTCATTGTGGCGCAGCAGAATACCGCAATAAATGGCGACATTGTAGTCGCACTGGTAGATGGAGAAGATGCCACAGTAAAACGTTTCTATAAGGAAGCGGATCATGTACGTCTCCAGCCTGAAAATGATGCCTATGAACCTATTCTCACCAAGAATGTTCAGATTCTCGGCAAGGTCGTTGGTCTGTACCGCCACTACAATTAAAATCTGGTATTTTCACTGACATCCTGTATATACCTTCATGCAGGGACCCATATAAAAAGGCAATACCCGTTGATAATCCATTATTGGATATATCAGCGGGTATTGCCTTTTGTCTTTTCTTACTAAGGATGTACAGGAACCTATCCTTTGTAAGCCTTATGCGTCCAGGAGTCCGTAATTAACCAGGAGACTGCGTACAAAGGCGGTTTCTTCTTCGTTAGCATCTACCATAGGCAGACGGAAAGCTCCGCCCGGAAGTCCGAGAAGGTTCATTGCCGTCTTAACCGGAATCGGGCTGGTGATAAAGAACAGTCCGGTCATTATCGGGAACATCTTAATATGAAGCTGCTGTGCCTTCTTTACATCGCCATGCTGATAAGCATCAATCATAGCCAGCATATCATCACCTACTACATGGCTGGCTACACTGATTACTCCATCACCGCCTACTGACATAATCGGAAGGGTAATGGAATCATCGCCGCTGTAAATCAGGAAGTCATCCGGAAGAATTCTGCGTTCTTCAGATACCTGTTCCAGATTGCCAGTTGCGTCCTTAACACCAATTACATTTGGACATTCATCGACTACTCTCTTAAGTGTAGCCGGCTTAATGTCGGAACGGGTACGTCCCGGAACGTTGTATACCATAATCGGTACGTCAGGTAATGCATGTGCAATAGTTGTGAAATGGCGATACAGCCCTTCCTGAGTAGGCTTTACGTAGAATGGACAGATGACAAGTACTGCATCTACTCCTGTTTCTGCAACCTGCTTTGTAAATTCAATGGTTGCCAACGTATCAATACCACCAGTGTTGGCAATAATCGGCACCTGAGGTCCCAGTTCGCGTACCATAAGCTGATACAGGCGAAGCTTTTCCTCATTGGTCATAGTCGCGCCTTCACCAGTGGTTGCGCCTACGAGCAGACCTTCTGAACCATGTTCTACCAGATGTCTGCCAAGAGCTACGGCACCATCATAATTTACTGTTCCATCTTCATTAAATGGAGTAATCATTGCCGTAATGACACGGCCAAGGCTTCTCTTTAAAACGCTCATAATCCTATCTCCTTTTTATAAATCAGAACATTGAATTAGAAATCATATATTCTGCTATCTGCAGTGCATTCAGTGCCGCCCCTTTGCGTATCTGATCCCCGGATACCCAGAGATTAATACCATTTTCCACAGTAAGGTCACGGCGGATACGGCCTACGGCCACATCATTCTTATTGGATGTATCCAATGGCATCGGATATTCCATTTCCGCGGGATTATCTACAAGACAGGTTCCCGGGAATGCGTCCACAGCCTTTTTAACGGACTCTACCGAAACGACTTCTTCTGTCTCGATGTAAATGGATTCCGCGTGACTTCTTAATACCGGTACACGAACAGCGGTTGGCGTAATGGCAATGGAATCATCGTGGAAAATCTTATGCGTTTCATTGACCATCTTCATTTCTTCCTTAGTGTAGTCGTTTTCACGGAATACATCTATCTGAGGAATTACATTAAATGCAATTGGATAGTGTTTCGGAAGAGATGCGCTGGGAAGAATCTTCGGGGTATATTCCTTCCCCTGGCTATAGGCTTCACATTCATTCAGCAGTTCATCAATGCCATCCTTACCCGCCCCGGATACGGCCTGATAAGTGGAAACGATAATCCGCTTAATTCGTGAAATATCGTAAATCGGTTTCAGAGCCATAAGCATGATGATAGTGGAGCAGTTTGGGTTGGCTATAATCCCGTGATGCCATGCTATGTCTTCCGGATTGATTTCCGGTACTACCAGAGGAACCAGCGGATCCATACGGAATGAGCTGGAATTATCAATGACTACAGCCCCGCGTTTTACTGCTTCAGGAGCCAGCACCTTGCTTATGCTTCCGCCGGCAAACAAAGCAATATCTATCCCTTCAAAAGATTCCGGTCGTGCTTCTTCTACGGTATATTCCTTCCCGCATACCATGAGCTTCTTACCTGCTGAACGGGCAGAGGCCAGAAGCTTCAGCTGATGAAACGGGAAATTTCTTTCTTCAATCAGACGAATAAATTCCTGCCCTACAGCGCCGGTTGCGCCGAGGATTGCGATATTCGGATTTCTGGAAATTGTCATAACATTTCCTCACTCTAAATAATTTTCCAGACCATAGGTAAGTCCCGGATGGTCAGATACTTTACGGACAGCTAAGATGACACCAGGCATAAAGGACTGTCTGTTCAAAGAATCATGACGGAGAGTAAGGGTTTCACCATATCCGCCAAAGAGCACTTCCTGATGTGCCACATAGCCTGGCAGTCTCACACTGTGAATAGTGACGCCCTCGTATTTTCCGCCTCTTACACCGGGAAGGCTTTCTCTGGTCATATCTTCTGCAGGAGCCGTCTGGCGGGCTCTGGCAATCTTTTCTGCTGTCAGTTTAGCGGTTCCAGATGGAGCATCATACTTATGATTGTGATGCAGTTCAATAATTTCTACATCCGGCATATATCTTGCGATTTCTTCGGAAACCTTCATGAGCAGAACTGCCCCCATGCAGAAGTTAGGAGCAATCAGGATATGACTTCCTGTCTTAGCCGCCATTTCGGACAGTTCCTCTCTCTGTTCTGCCGTAAGGCCTGTGGTGCCGATAACCATATGTACACCTTTGGAAACGACTTTTCTGGCATTTTCAAAAATAACTGATGGGTTGGTGAAATCAACGACCACATCTACCTTGGCATTTGCCAGTCCGGTTTCCAGATCCGGAGCTATGGTTATCCCCAGGTTGCCAAGACCGGTAACCTGGCCTACATCTTCTCCTGCATGTCCAGGATCTACTGCGGCAACAACGGTCATATCTTTTTCGGCATGTACCGCGCGAACTACTTCACTGCCCATACGACCGCCTGCACCATTGACTAAAACATTAATCATGATATTCCTCCTTGTATTTTTATATTCACTTTTTTCTATTATACAACATCAGTTCAGGTGTTGCTTAACAGTTTTTCTAATTCCGCTGCTGAATTCAGCGCCGCTTTGGAGGTACTGTCCCCTGAAATGATATGTGCCACATCTGCCAGATGTTCCTCATGATTTCTCCGGGTGGCCCTGGTAATCGTTCTTCCATTAAGAACCTCTTTCTGAATGTGGTAATACTGTGTACCTATGCTGGCTGTCTGTGGCAGATGAGTAATACAAAGGACCTGCACAGATTCTCCCAGTTTCTTAATCTGTCTGGCTACCTGAAGCGCAGCCTGTCCTGAGATTCCCGTGTCTATTTCATCAAAGACCAGAGTTCGGGAACGGAAAAGCGGAGCTGTAATCACTTCAATGGCCAGGGCTATTCTTGAAATTTCCCCACCAGACGCGGTTTTTCGAAGAGGAAGAAGTTCTTCGCCCACATTAGCTGAAAAGTAGAATTCCATTTCTCTGGCACCGGAAGCGACAGGAACATCGGAAGGCACCAGATGAAGTTCCAGAGAGGCTCCGGGCATTCCCATGATATGCAGGGCGTCCATCAGTCGCTCACAGAACTTTCTGCCAGCCTTTACTCTCTGCTTGTAAAGCCTGTTCATAGCCTCCATGACTTCAAGAGTCTCCTGTTTGAACTTTTCCTGAAGCTTATCATTTTCATACACTACAGTATGCAGTTTTTCGTATTCCGTTTCCGCTGATTTCAGATAGGAAAGAACGTCATCCAGCGTTGGTCCGTATTTTCGTTTCAGATCATTCAGCAGCTCATCTCTGGACTGCAGATTGTTGAGTTCTTCTTCCGAATACTCCTGTGAATCCTGATAAGACTGCAGATTAGAAGCCGCCTCCTGCAGCGTGTAGTACGCATTCTGCATAGACTCCATTACCGGCTGCAGGTTTTCATCATACCCGGAAACTGATTCTAATTGTTCTACCGCCTCAGCCAGTTTATCATTGACTCCTTCTTCTTCTGTAAGAAGATTAACGGTCTTTCCCAGCTTTTCATGAATCTTTTCCTGGTTTTCCAGTCGTTCCAGATTACGGCTTATTTCGTCATCTTCCCCTGCATGAACAGCCGCATCCGAAATCTGCTGAATTTCCCACTGAAGAATATCCAGTCTTCGTTCATGTTCCTGTTTCTTCTCCTGGAATTCCTCCAGCTGTTTTTTTACAGCCGCCCAGGAAGCATAAGCCTGATGGTAAGACTCCCAGAGCTGGCGGCCCTGGTCCGACGTACTGTCAATCATTTCCCGGCACGAATCAGAAGAAAGCAATCCCAGGTTATCATTCTGTTCATGCAGAATAACCAGCTGCTCTCCTAACATCTGAATCTGTTTTAAAGTACAGAAGGACCCATTAATCGTACAGGTGCCCCTTCCTTTCCGTGTCATTTTACGGGAAATAACCAGCTGCTCATCATCCGCATCAATTCCCATGGATTCCACCAGGGAACGTATATGGGAATCCATGCTGAATATACCTTCTACACGAAAGCTGTCCGCACCGTTTCGAATCATATGGATGGAGGCACGACGTCCTAAAAGGACCGCCAGTGCGTCAAACACAATGGATTTCCCTGCCCCGGTTTCCCCGGTAAACACAGTAACTCCCTTTGTAAAATCGATGACCGAATCATCAATTATTGCGAAATTAACTATATTGAGACTCTGGAGCATTTCCCCTCCCCAAATGATAAAACAACCAGTACGGCATCCTTCAGAATAAACAGCCTTTTTCTCTGAAAAACAGCCACCTGGCCGTTCACTTCCAGGTGGCTGTTTCGATGGATTCCTGAAAAATCAGATATATCCTGGCAATATGACCTTGTTATATATTAAGATTAAAAGCTTTCATTCAGGAATTTTACAAAATCATCGTAATCGGACGCATGACGAAGAATAATGAGTATGGTATCATCTCCGGAAATGGTTCCCATTTTATTTTTAAATTCCGCATGGTCAAGCAGAGAAGCAACGGAATTTGCCGCTCCCGGCAGAGTCTGAATTACAACCAGATTTCTGGTATGATCTATATGGGTAACCGATTCCTGAAACATGATGGACGCATGACTTCTTGGAATGGATTTGATTTTTTCCGCATTAGCAGCATAGCGATATTTGCCATCTTTATAAGGAATCTTGACCAGCCGGAGTTCCTTAATATCCCTTGAAACAGTAGCCTGTGTTACATTGATGCCTTCTTTTCTCAAGGCTTCCGCCAGTTCTTCCTGGGTTTCAATGACCTGATTCTGAATGATTTCCTTAATTTTCATTATTCTAGAACGTTTCATGCTGCCCTCCAAAAACTACTTACTCATTCTTTGCATACTGTGCAAATTTCCTGGTTAACATCCTGTAAAAATCCTGATCCCTGAAACGGATAAATCTGATTTTCTGCTTACGTCCTCTGACTATCAGTTTGTCTTCCGGTGTCATGGAATAAGAATATGTTCCATCCAGAGAGATGTGTACTTTTTTCTCACGTTCCGGAATGGTTATCTGTACACTTCCCCCTTCCGGAATCAGAAGAGGTGACCGAAGTCCGGTATGGGTACATACCGGAACAACCAGAATTTCCCTTGAATCCGCCGGAAGGACCGGACCTCCACAGGATAGTGAATAACTGGTCGAACCGGTTGCCGACGATACGATGACTCCATCTGCTGCGTACGTCTGTATAAACAGGTCGTTGATTGATAAGTTGAGCCGGACCATTTTACCTATTTCATTATGTCCCACTACAATATCATTTAACGCCAGAGGAAGGGACTGACGGGTCCCATCGGTATGGACAAGATCGGCCTCCAGAAAGATTCTGTCCTCAATCAGATAATTTCCGGTATACAGGTCATGAATCCTCTGTTCCAGTTCATCCTGAGAGATAAGATTAAGAAATCCGAAATCCCCCATATGTATTCCCACCTGAAGGACCTCATATTCTGCCATGGTACAGGCCAGTGACAGGTATGTCCCATCACCCCCGATAGAGATGACACATGACGCATTGTTTCCAATCCAATTCAGTGAACGATACTGTTCCGGTTTCAGAAAAAGTCCATGTTTTTCAGCACTTTCCCGGTAATAATCCGGGAAGACGCAGGTAATATGCATAGACGCAAAGATGTCTTCTAATCTTTTAAATAAAGTGTAAAATTCTTTTTTTTCCAGATTTGGAAAAACAGCAAAAATCATATACTCACCCCTTCAGGTTGGTATGTGCCAATGTGACCAGATCATGTATCTGTTCAGCCGTATACGGAACCTGTTCTTCCCCTTCCACTGCACGCTGGATATACGCAAGGAACTCAATGTTGCCCTGTCCACCTTTAATAGGTGAATAGGTTAATCCTTTAATGGAAAAACCTTCCCTGGCAAATTCATGTATTACCTTGCTAATGACGTCTTCATGAACCAGGGGATCTCGGACAATGCCTCCTTTGCCGACTTTTTCTTTCCCGGCTTCAAACTGAGGCTTTATGAGAATAACCAGACTTCCATCATCCTTTAGTACGGATTTAACCGCCGGAATGATTTTTAATACAGAAATGAAAGAGATATCTGTGGCAATAAAATCCACCTTTTCTTTGAGAACATTCAGAGTCACGCCTTTGATGTTCATCTTCTCCATATTAACAACTTTTGCATTATTTCTCAATCTCCAATCCAGCTGATTGTACCCTACATCAATGGCAAATACCTTTTTGGCTCCGTGTTTTAACGCACAATCAGTGAATCCTCCGGTAGATGCTCCGAAGTCGGCCATAACCTTATCATGCAGGTCAATTCCAAATGTCTTAATGGCCTTTTCAAGCTTAAAACCGCCACGGCCAACATAGGGCATGACCTTCCCTTTTAAGCGGATTTCCGCTTTTACCGGCACTTTTGTCCCTGCCTTATCAACCGGTACATTATCTACCAGAACGATTCCTGCCATGATGTGCCGTTTGGCATTTTCCCTGCTGTCAAAAAAACCTCTTTCCACCAGTAAGACGTCAAGACGTTCCTTTTTCTTCGGCCTGGTATGTTCTTTCTTTTTTTCGTCCGTATTCTTTGCTGTATTTGCTGTAAATGAATAAATATCCAACATTGCTGTACCTTTATTTCTTTCTGTTTAATATATATGGAATCAGTCCCTGTAAGGCCCATGCCTTTTCACCAAATATATTAAGCGCTTCTACAGCCGCGGAAGCTTCCTCTTCCGCCATCTGCCTTGCGCCATCAATGCCCAGCTCAGAGACATATGTGGATTTATCAAGTTTTTCGTCCTGCCCTGCCTTCTTGCCCATGGTTTCCAGTGAACTAGTGGCATCCAGCAGGTCATCTGTAATCTGGAACAGCAGCCCCAGGTGAACGCTGAAGCTGTGCAGAGCATCATATTCTATCTTTTCGCAATCTGCCAGGACAGATGCCATATCCACAGGGGACGTGAGCATACATCCGGTTTTACAGGAATCCATGAATTTAAGTTCTTCCACAGTCTGTTTTCTGTTTTCAGACTCTATGTCCTGCGCCTGACCTCCCACCATACAGGAGGGGCCCGCGGCCTTCGCGAGAATATAGACCAGCCGGCTCTGCTTAACCGGGGAGATCTGTGAACCGGAGGTGAGAAGTTCAAATGCGTACGTTAACAGGCCATCTCCGGCCAGGGTCGCCATGGCCGGTCCAAATACCTTATGATTGGTTAAACGGCCACGACGATAATCATCATTATCCATACAGGGAAGATCATCATGAATGAGCGAATAGGTATGTATACATTCAATGGCGCAGGCAATATCCAGATAGCGGGAAGAGTTGACCCCCCAGCATATCCAGAACCAGGAGAAACAGAGTCGGACGAATCCGCTTGCCTCCAGCAAGGAGACTGTAGTTCATTGCCTGATACAGCGTATGATGGCTCGGGGAATCTGAAACAAGAAGAGCGGACAAATGTTCGTTAATTATTTTCTGTTTTTCCTTCAATACATTCTGTACATTCATTTTGTTTTTCTTCCTTTCCCGTATCAGCCAGTCTGGAAACTTCTTCGGTCAGAATGGTAATATCATTTTCTGCTTTCTGAAGCAGATGGTAACAGTTCTTTGCCGCTTCCGTTCCCTGACGGAAGTGCGCAATTAATTCATCCAGCGGGAGATTTCCTTCTTCCATAAGGGAAACCTCGGCTTCCAGCTGTTTCAGTTCTTCTTCAAATGTTCTTGTCTTTCCCATGATTATCCTCGTGTGACATATGATTAATCAACGCTATATTACCATGCAGAAGTTTTTCTGAAATAGCAATCTTTCTTGCGTCAATAGCCTTATGCAGCGATACATATAACTGCATATACCGATGCTGAACATACCGTCCCTGTTCAGTAAGACGGACCTGTATCTCCGGAGAGGTAAGCCTTTGTTCCGCCGCATTAAGGGAAATGGATGCTTTTTCCAGAGAACAGGCAGCGGCATCCGCCATACGATGCATAAGACGGACAATTTCCTCTTGCACGCTCTGTTTTTCCGGTATGCATAATTCAGCCGCCTGTGTCGGAGTGGAAGCCCGTACATCCGCTGTCAGATCAGCCAGTGTGACATCAGTTTCATGTCCTACCGCAGATACTACGGGAATAGAAGATTCATGTATGGCTTCCAGCAGTTCCGCATCATTGAAAGGCTGCAGGTCTTCCTCCGCCCCACCGCCGCGGGCAAGGATCAGAATATCCGGAGGGCTGGACATAGTCTGCGCTTCCCGGATACGGCTGGCCATATCCTGTGATGCCTCTTCTCCCTGTACACGACAGCCCAGTACAGTGTATCTTATGGAATCATTTCGCATTCTGCCGGTCTTTATGATATCATGCCAGACTGCGCCGGTGGAGGAAGCAATGATTCCGATTTGTTCCGGAAACGAAGGTAATAACTTTTTGTGTAATGGGGAAAAGTACCCCTTCTTTTCCAGCTGTTCATAGAGAATCCTTGCCTTTTCAGTCATTTCACTTGTACGGATTCCGGTAATCCTGTCCACATATAGAGAGGCATATCCTCTTCTGGCACTGTAGATAAAAGTCCCTGAGCAGGTGGCTTCACAGCCATTATATAACCTGCGTGTCAAAAACGTACGCCTTTCAGGTGATATGACGCAGAAAATCCGTCCCTTACTGTCCATAAGAGAAAAATAAACGCGTCCTGAACTGTGTATTCTCAGATTGCTTATCGTACCGGAGACAGCCAGGTTGTGAAGGGTATAATCCTTATTAAACAGATGGGATATCCATTCATTGCACTCACTGACTGTTACCTTTTTCATAGCTGTACCTCATGAATGCTCCAAAAGCATTTCCTGATGCGTTATCTGAACTGTAGACCGGATCTGCAAAGAGCACAGTAAGCCCTTTCTTCCTGCCAATCTCCATTACTATATGGCGGAGATAAGTATTTGACATAACACCGCCTACCGCAATCATGGTCCGTCCTGATTCAAAAGGATACGAAAGGAGCTCCTTTTTCAGTGCCCTGCCTATAGCCTGAAGGACTCCGGCCGCCACATTTTCAGAAGATTGATTGCCTTCACGGATACATTTCTGCACAGTGGTCTCTACACCGGAGAAACTGAAGGCATTCTTAACCCGGGCTACCGGGAACTGACAGGGATTATCGGCTCCCTTCGCCAGCACTTCAACATGTTTTCCTGCTGGGAAAGGAAGTCCAAGGGCTACCCCCACCCGGTCAATCAGCTGCCCTGCTGTTATATCCATAGAGGTCATAACATTTTTAAAATGCATGCCTTCTGCTTCCCAGGTCACAGACAGCACATCCTGAGTACCACCAGAGAGATGCATCATATAAAATGGTGTATTCCAGATTTCCGGCCGGTTCCGCATGGCCGCCATCGCATGATTTTCCTGATGGCTGAACAGATAAAGCGGAACATGCAGGGTCTGAGAAAGCATTTCCCCTGCGCCTTTTCCAACAAGAAAGGCGGGCATATAGGAATCCGCCCGCCTTCTTGGAAATGCGGACACTCCTATCCCGCTGATGGAGTGAATCTCATTTCCAATCTTATGAAATAATTCTGGAAGATTACGTACATGCTGATACACCATTTCAGATTGAGAAAGGCCCCGATGGCCCTGCTTAACCTTAAGAACTGTTCGTTCTTCAGCTACCAGTCCTTGCTGACTGTCATAAACAGCCACAGACGTTGTGTAGCAACTTGTATCGATACCAATAAATCTAGCCATTATTTTTCTTTAAAGATTTTGTCCAAAATGCCATTAATAAAACGATAGGAACGATCACCGCCATAGGTTTTAGCCAGTTTGACCGCTTCGTTAATTACTATTGCACAGTCCGGCTTCTCATCAGCCGCCGGGAACTTAAATTCTGCAATAGCCAGACGGAGAATATTCTTATCTACTTTATTTAACTGATCCAGCGACCAGTTCTTTTTCAGATGCGATGAAATCAAAGCATCAATTGCCTCACGATTGGCAATTACACTCTTTATGATTCCTTCTGCATAAGCAGAAGATTCTTCATCATCCGGTTTATAGCAGCTGGAAGCAAAAGCTTCTGCCCCTTCCGGATTGATTTCCTTTGCATACAGATACTTTAATACATAAGCTCTTGCATTGGTTCGTGTCATTACTACCATTTACCTCGTTACTATTCTGATATTCCGGTCACAATTACATTGACAAAACAGGGAACATCCCCCAGATGAATCCGAATCAGTTTCTTTATTTTATCCTGCAGTGCACAGGCGGACGCATACACAGCGACGTTGTCAGTAAGGACAACCGATATGTCGGCTACCACTCCATTATCATCGGTATGAAGGGATACTCCCTGATGCACACTCTTACCAAATGCATGGGTAATTTCGGAAACAAAACGCTGAATTCCCTTCCCTGTCAATGCATGAACCAATGGATCGGATAACAGCATGGTTTCAATTTCATTCACAAGTTTTTCCTGCACATGTTCCAAATCACTATTTTTGACAATTTTATCGGCCAACGTTATCGCCTGCCTTTTCGTTATCAAATATAATGCCCTGTACGTAAATGTTTACGGTTTCAACAGGTACATTCGTCTCTTTGTGAACTTCTTCCTTTACCTTATGCTGCACAGTAAGTGCCAGATCAGGAATTCTGACTCCATGTTTAACAAGGATATAAAGATTGATGGAAGCCCCTGCTTCATTCACAGATACATGCACCCCGTTAGTGCATTCCATGCCAATGGCCTGGGAAATGGTATCTGATAAATCAGAATCCATTCCAATCACCCCTGGAACGGACAAAGCAATACGTCCCGCGATTTTAGCAATCACATGCGCAGCTATCCTTACCGTGCCTGATGAATTGGTTATTTCAGCAACTTCCACCAGTCTCACCCCCATTAAAAATCAGTAAAGCCGGTTATTACTTAGCTCTTTCGAGATATTCACCGGAACGAGTATCGATACGGAGGACATCCCCTTCGTTTACAAACAGCGGTACTCTTACAATGTAGCCGGTTTCAACCTTAGCTGGCTTAGATGCGCCGGTAGCTGTGTTTCCGCGGATACCAGGTTCAGTTTCAATAACTTCCAGTTCAACAGAGTTCGGGAGTTCTACACCGATTACAGAACCGTTGAAGAACAGCACGGATACTTCCATTTCAGCCTTCAGGAAGTTCAGCTTTTCACCCAGCTGTTCCTTGGTCAGCATGATCTGATCATAGGTTTCAACATCCATGAAGTAGTAGGAGCCATCAGATTCATACAGATACTGCATGGTCTTGCGTTCAACCTGTGCTGCCGGGAACTTAACACCTGCATTGAATGTACGTTCAATTACGGAGCCGGTCTGAAGATTTCTGAGCTTGCTTCTTACGAAAGCGGCACCCTTACCTGGTTTTACATGCTGGAATTCAATAACCTGCCATACATTGCCATCAATTTCAATTGTTACACCTGGGCGAAAATCATTACTGGAAATCATTATACTTCATCCTCCTAAATCATACTTTTATAAAGTTCTTGGGAAATCCGGTTAAAATATCAATACCGTTTTCCTTTATGGCAATCGTATCTTCAATACGGACTCCACCTACATTGGGAATATATACCCCTGGTTCTACCGTTTCTGTCATACCGGGAACAAGGATTGTCTCATCCCGTGGTGACAAAACAGGGGTTTCATGTATCTCAAGTCCTACGCTATGTCCAAGGGAATGCGTGAAATACTGATCCAAATCACATGATTTCAGATATTCTCTGGCTTTAGCATCCACATCACAGGCCTTTAAGCCTGCACGAAGCATGCGTTCAACGGTCAGATTGCACTCAAGCACGCTGTCATAGATATAACGCAGCCGGTCTGAAATGGTACCCACAGCTACGGTTCGGGTAATATCCGAATGGTAGCCCCTGTATATGGCGCCAAAATCAAAGGTAATCAGTTCTCCCTCCTGCACCACTTTATCTGTCGCGATACCATGGGGCATGGATGATCTGACTCCGGAAGCCACTATGGTCTCAAAAGACCTTCCTTCCGATCCGGCTTCCAGCATTGCGCATTCCAGAATCCTTCTTAACTCGTTTTCTGTCTTTCCCGCTTTAATATAAGGAAGTGTCTTCCGAAATCCTTCGTCGGATATACGGCAGGCTTCGGCTATATTCCGAAGTTCCTCTTCCGTCTTTATCTGACGCAGAACGTCTGGCGTAACAACTAGAAATTCCTTATCCGGCATAGCATCATCGAGCCTGAGATACAGGCCGTAGGGCATTCCCTTCTCTACACCAAGGCGTCTGACCTGATGTGCATCGGCCAGTTTCTTCACCACATCCGCCAGCTTGCCTTTATGATTAACAACCTGCATGCCCTGAGCTTCGGCCTCAGCCTGCTCAGTATACCGGCTGTCTGTAATCAGATAGGAAACATCCTCTGTAAGGAGAAGATAACTGTCAGAGCCGGTAAATCCGCTGATGTAACGGTAATTTTCGTCTTTACACACCAGAACAGCATCTACGTTGTTCTGGTTAAGGAAATCCTTAATTTTTTCCTGTTTAATCAATATAAACACCACTTTTCATCTTTTATAATGATACAAGATAAGGTATGTTTTGTCCATGTCCACCTTATTTTGTTTACTAATAAATTTTATACAGGTGGCATTATTATCAAGAAAATCTTTCAGCCTGAATGAATTTACTCCTGAAAAAAGCTTCAACACAGTCACCGGATTACGGAATGACCGCGTTGAAGCTTTTTGATAGCTGTTTTGAGGAAATCTTCTGCCATGGCCGGAAACGTGCCATAAACGGATTTCCGGAATGTCCTGTAAAGAATTAGTGGTTAACTCTTTCCTTCAGCTGCTTACTTGGACGGAATGCTGGAGCCTTGGAAGCAGGAATCTGAATTGTTTCCTGGTTAGACGGATTGTGACCTGTTCTTGCTGCGCGCTGACGAACTTCAAATGTGCCAAATCCAATGAGAGCAACCTTGTCTCCCTGTTCGAGAGATTCGCTGATAACGTCGAGGACTGCCTTTACTGCCTTTTCAGCGTCCTTTTTGGTCATTTTAGCTTCTTCAGCAACTGCTGCAATCAATTCTGTCTTATTCATAGTAAAAAATTCCTCCTTTAAATAAAACGGGGTTCACACCCGTTTGGTGTTTCTTCCGACTCTGTGGCATTTTTCTTGCGGCAATGGACTGCCCACAAGTTTCGAATCTGACTGCCACTTAGCTTTGCTCCGCTATATTTCGCTTGGATTTCTGTTTCCCATGCAGTAAACATACGTATATACTCCATGCAATACTCGTGCAGGAGCAATTCGGGATCCTTACCAGCGTCCAGGACTGCGGCGGCAAAAACAAAAAGCAGTCTGCCTAATTCATTGTCCGTTCCGCCCTTGCACTTGTCCCCCACTTTTTTAAAGCAGGATGTAAGGGACCGCTGAATATCCACAGAAATTTCATGGACATTCCGGGTGGTTCGAACTTCGGTAGAACTCACTTTCTTCTGAATTATACACGCTAAAAGCAGGCTTGGCAAGCATTTTGGTACACCATCCAGCAGATGTTTTCTGTTTTTTGCCTCATTTTTTCTATCTTCCCAGGAAAGTTTATCTTTTGCAGCCCCATCAGATACCTGTCCCACGTTATCCTTGAATATTCCAGGGTGCCGGCTCTTCATTTTCCGCACTACTCCCTGCACAACATCCTGCAAGGTAAACAGCCCTTCCCTTTCAGCCAGGGCAGAATGAAAAATGATCTGATACAGACAGTCTCCAAGCTCTTCTTGCAGATGTTCCGGATTTCCTTCATCAATCGCGTCAATCACTTCATACACTTCCTGAATGAAATACGTACGAAGTGATTTATGGGCCTGCGCTTTGTCCCAGGGACATCCTCCTTCTCCCAACAGTGTATTCATAACCTCTTCCAGTGATTCAAGGGAATATCTTCCGGACGGTTTGTTTTTCATCTGATCCGGACGGATAACGAGCAGACGAGGCACAGATATCTCCTTACCCGCTGCTTCCAGGCGGACAGGCATCATATGTCTCTGAGAATCCATGATTTGTATCACACTGTCATTTTCATATGTTTTCTGCAATCTCTCTTTCCATAAGGACCATGTTCCTGAATCCAGTCCCGCTACAACCAGATCCGTATCTTCGCGAAATGGTTCGACCAGTGATGCTTTTCCCTCGGCAAAGATAACGGTTCTGTTAAATGATATGAGATGATTCTGTATTAAAACCTGAATATCCGCTTCTGTCATATCCCGTCCTCCTCCCGGAACACATACAAATAGTGAGCAGGTATAAAAAAGCAATAATCTGCAATGAATACAAATTATTGCTCTTTTAATCAGAAACTAATCTTTTCAATAATGGCTGCCAGTTTTGATCCGATTTTCGGCATAGTTCTTACATCTTCCGGCTTGATGGCCTTAGTCAGCAGAATACCCAGAGCATAAACCACAACACCTATACAGATAGCAAGAAGTGCCGACAGCGTATTACTGTGAATAGCCCCGATAATGGCCCCAAAGCTGAAATATACCGCTACCCCCATAACCGCAGAGGCAATAGCTACCTTCAGCAGGTGACTATAATCCATGTTAAACCGCATGTACCGGTACAGGAACAGAAGGTTTAATGCAGCCGCTACAGCAAAGTCCGTATCCGTTGCAAACGCTGCCCCCAGCACACCAAATTGCGGCATAGCGGTAAGATTCCATGAAAAGGCAACCTTGACACATCCACTGACTATCAGATTGATAAATGGTACAGCCGTCTTTCCCAGCCCCTGCAGAATACCTGTGGTAACCTGCTGAATACCGAGGAAAAAAATACCAATACTCATAACGGCAATACACGGTCCGGCGTTCGGCGTAGCATAGAGCATAGTGGAAATTGGAGTAGCGATGACCCCAAGTCCGATAGCCGCTGGCAGTGTAAAGACAGAAGCCAGGCGAAGTGCAGTTCTGGCGCGTCTTCTTATGGTATCAAAGTCTTTCTTGATGCTGGCTTCAGAAATTCCTGGCACCAGACTGGATGACATGGAAGACGTAACAATGGTCGGCATGTTAATCAATGCCGTAGCCATACCGGTAAGGTATCCGAAAAGGGTTGTTGCCTGTTCTACATTGAAACCGGCCACTTCCAGTCTCTTCGGTACAATGAACAGATCGATATTGGAAACGATTGGAATCATGATATTAGCGCAGGATACAGGAATCGCCAGGATAAACAGGCGTTTCATGATATTCCATGTGCTGTCAGGAACAATGGACTTGTCCTGACTCATATACCACATCTTTCTGTGTTTTCTGTCATGCCAGTAGAACCAGCCCAGAGTAAGAATAGCTACAACTGCCCCTGGCGCAGCGCCAAATGTGGCACCAGCCGCACCAAATTCAAGCCCTTTCGGTAACAGGATGATGGCCAGGCCAATCATCGTCACTACGCGGACAAACTGTTCAATGACTTCAGATACCGCAGTAGGTGTCATGTTCTGAAGTCCCTGGAAGTATCCGCGCATGGTCGCAGAAATGGTGGCGCAGAATACTGCCGGCGCCAGCGCGATAAGAGACCAGTAGGCTCTGGGATCACGGACAATGTGATGATCAATCAGCACACTGGATCCGAAATAGAGTCCCACACTGAAAAGCAATCCTGTCAGGGTCAGAACGGACAGGGCAATCTTCAGAATTCTCTGCCCTCCCAGAAAATCATGGATTGCATTGCGTTCTGAAACCATGATGGAGATGGCAACCGGTAAACCTGCAGTCGAAATAGAAAGACAGAGCAGATAAATCGGGTAAGCCATCTGATAGAGACCTATCCCTTCACCGCCCAGAAGGCGGGACAGGTAAATACGGCTGACTGCACCGATAAGCTTTACAATGATTCCTGATACTGCAAGAATCACCGCACCTTGTATAAACGAGTTTTTCTTCATTTTTCAAATCCATCCTATACTGCCCTGTATTCCGGCATAACCATCTGTCACACGGAACCAGCAGTTATTCTTGAATCTAATGAAAATCCGATGTAATTTTTTTCAGCATCCGGAAAAAGAGTTCATCGGTAACATTCCCCCCATTGTGGGTCAACACGAAATAGTATAACACAATTTGCATATCTTGTGGGATACTTCACAGGCCCGTCAGTCCGTTGTTTAAGAATTCTTAATGTTTTTCCCCATATCCTGTTCAATCGCTGTAAACAGCTCACTGAACCAAACGAGGAAATTTTTCCTGATCTTGCTTTTATCTATTTGTATACGCGACGGTGCCCCCGGGAGAATATGGATGGCTTCCAGATACTGTACCGGAAGTCTGGCGGGCTTCCATCCTTTTATGAAATCCGTATCAGCCCAGGTAATGAGATAATGACCACCTTCATCCAGTATACTTCCGATTCCCAGATGTCTGGCTTTTGTCCGTACTCTGGCAGAGTTAAACAGTTTAATGACCGGAGCTGTCGGATTGCCAAAACGGTCGATAACCTCATCGAGCAGGTCTGAAACTTCCACCGCGGTAGAAGCCATGGAAAGGCGGCGATAAATTTCCATTTTTGCTTCTTCCTGAGGAATATATTTCGGATCCAGGTATGCATACTGCCGGAAATCGACAACCGTAGCCGGGAGTTTCTTAGGCTTTGGTTTATTTTCCTTCTCCGCCTTAAGCGTGTTAATTGCATCTTCCAGCATAGTGCAGTATGTGCTGAACCCTATATTGGCTATATTTCCGTGTTGTGCAGACCCCAGGAGGTTACCTGCACCACGGATTTCCAGGTCGCGCATGGCGATCTTGAACCCGCTGCCCAGTTCAGTGAATTCCCGTATGGCATCCAGACGTTTTTCCGCCACTTCGCTGAGAACTTTTCCCTTTCGGTAGAAGAAATATGCCCGGGCAATCTTTTCACTTCGCCCGACACGTCCCCTCATCTGATAAATCTGAGACAATCCCAACCGGTCCGCATCATACACCAGCATGGTGTTGGCATTCGGCTGATCAATCCCATTCTCAATCAGCGTCGTGCAGAGAAGCACGTCAAATTTCCCAGCATAGAAGTCCACCATAATATTTTCGAGCTGCCGCCCATCCATACGACCATGCGCTATTACAATGGAGACGTCTTCAGGCAGAATCTGCCTGAGATGATGCTGCATGGCCTCAATGGTATCAATGCGGTTATAAATGAAATAGGTTTGTCCGTGACGTTCCTTTTCCCGGATAATGGCATCCCGTACCAGATTATCATCATATTCAGTAACATAGGTCTGAATAGCATGGCGGTTTGCCGGTGCCTGTGTCAATGTAGCCATATCCCGCACTCCGGTAAGGGACATATGCAGCGTTCTTGGAATTGGAGTCGCAGAAAGTGCCAGCACATCGATTCCTGTAGACCAGGATTTCCACTTTTCCTTCTGTACCACACCAAAGCGCTGTTCTTCGTCCACAACGAGAAGTCCCAGCTTATGGCAGTGCATCTTCTTGTTCAGAATGGCATGCGTTCCGATAATGACATCCAGCTCTCCCGCTGCCAGTTTCTGCAGAATCACTCTCTTTTCTTTGGCAGAAACAAACCGGTTAAGTACAGCTACCCGCACTCCAAATGGTTCCATCCGCTTAACAAAATTCTTGTAATGCTGCTGTGAAAGCACGGTGGTAGGAACCAGGACCATAGCCTGATATCCGCTCACTACACACTTAAACACCGCGCGCATGGCCACTTCGGTCTTGCCAAATCCCACATCGCCGCAGAGCAGCATATCCATTGGCTGTGGTTTTTCCATAGCTTCCTTTATCTTCTGTATAGCTGTCAGCTGATCCGGAGTCTCAATATATGGAAAGCTGTCTTCAAATTCTCTCTGCATGATGTTGTCTTTATCAAAGGCAATACCCGGAGTAATCTCTCTTTCTGCATAGACCTTAAGCAGCCGCTCCGCCAGCTCACGGATAGATTTGCTGGCTTTGGATTTAACCCGATCCCACTGGGCACCGCCCATCTTACTCAGAACCGGAGTGGTCCCTTCCGGACCGATATATTTTTCCAGTGTAGAAATCTGATTCATCGGCAGGTATAACTTATCCCCGCCAGCATACTGTATGGTCACATAATCTCTGTGAACCCCTTCCAGCTCAATGGTGCGGAGACCTATATAACGACCGATACCATGAGTATCCTGTACTACATAATCTCCTGGATTCAGATCGGAAAAATAGCGGATCTGTCTTTCCTTATTTCCGGCACGGCTGAATCTTCTGATTTTCTGCCGTCCCAGAATATCTCCAGCGGCGATAAGGGCAATCTTCTGATCCGGGAGTTCAAAGCCCCCGGAAATGGCTCCTCTGGCCAGTGTGACCTTTCCGGCTTCCATTTCCATGGATACAGAAATCCCTGCATCTGATAATGCTCCTTCAATCTCCCGGTATTCTGTACTGTCAGGAATCACCACAGCAGCTTTCCATCCATGACTGAGCAGGTTCTGCAGTTCAGTGATAAACAAAGGAATCTGGCGCTGATAGTTAGTCATCGTCTGCCCCGGCCATGTCCTGCTCTGATGACAGGTTATCCCAGGAAGGCTCCGGTTAATCAGAGAGAATATGAGCTCGCGGTTTTTATTTCCCGATGCAACCAATTCTTTCCAGGAAACGGCCCGTAACGCATTCTCCTTTTCTTCACGGAAATAGCTTTTCAGCTGTTCTTCTCCCCGATGTGGTTCATCCAGAATCAACAGTCCATCTTTCAGATAATCAGAGAGGATGGCTGTCTCTTTCCCTTCATAGCTTATCGGGAAGATGATGGCCTTATCAGCCATACGGATGGATCTCTGCGTATCTTCATTAAACCAGCGCATCCCATCGATTTCATCATCAAAGAACTCTATGCGCAGCGGATGTTCCTTATTTATCGGGAAAATATCGATAATATCCCCGCGAACGGAGAAATGTCCACATCTTTCGACCTGATCCACCCGTTCATAGCCCATGCCGGTAAGCCGGGCCAGGAACTCTTCCCGTTCTATACAGTCTTCTTTTGTCAGCGTTATGCACTGAGCAAGGAGAGTCTTCTGGTCCGGAAGTTTCTGCGCTGCTTCCACGGCAGTGGCCAGGATGATTACCGGTTCTCCGGTGCTGACTGCAGAAAGTGCACGCATCCGGTCCCTCAGCCGCTCAGTAGAAGAAAAATTTACAGAGGCATCAACCTTTTCAATGACAGGAAATACAATACACTTTCTATCAGGCATGAAAAAGTGAAGGTCCATTTCCCGGTATCGCAGATCTCTGGCCGAAGGTGCCACAATGACTGCCGGTCCATCCAGCTCTCCGCAGGCCATAGCAACCGCCACGGCTTTCTGTGTTCCTGAGGCCCCTATCAGCTGTACTGTCTTCTTATCGCGGTAAAAGCCTCCTTCTTCCATCTGCGGATTGTCTCTGCTGATTTCCCGGGTAAGGGACGGTCCCATCACATGTTCCGGAAGAAATTTATCCTCCGGCTTTATTCTTTGTTCTACTGTGTCCTTCTTTTCCGATTGAACATCCGCTATTTTTCTGATGGTCTGCTCTTCCATTCAACCTCCTCCTTTCTGACTGCCGTAGTGTCCCCCAGTTCATGAATACGGTCTGATATCCGCTGCCCCTTATATACAAAACCCGGCGTAATTTCAGCCAGTGGAACCAGCACAAAAAGCCGATCCCAGAAAAAGGGATGCGGCAATGTAAGCAGCGGACTCTGGCAGGCTATATCCTCTCCATACAGAATATCCAGATCCAATGTCCGAGGGCCCCAGTGAACGATTCTCTTCCTGCCAAATTCCTGCTCTATCGCCAGCAGCTCGCGCATAAGTTCTTTACCTTCGCCATGGAAGGTTACCAGAAGCACTGCATTCAGGAAATCCGGCTGATCCGTTTTCCCCCAGGGTTTCGTATTGTAAATGGACGATGCCTTTACCAGAAAAAGGTTTGGAATTTCTGAAATACGGACTAATGCCTTCCTGAAAATTTCCAGTGAATTTCCCATATTAGAACCCATGGAAATATAAAATCTGCTCATTATCTTGTTTTCTCCAATGTTACGGATACATCCTGAAATATGCCTCCCACCGGCGCCCCCGGCTTATGTACCGTAGTGCGGATGGACAGGATTTCCGGATATTCCTTCATTATTTTTTCATTAATCATCCATGCCAGGCGTTCAATCAGCCGGACCGGCGCCCCTTCCACAATCTTCCGACAGAAAGAATAGACCTTTGCGTAATTAACCGTCTTTTCCAAATCATCATCCGCTCCGGCCTTATCCAGGGAGAGATACATGGTGATATCCACAGTAAACTTCTGCCCCAGTATCTGTTCTTCCTTCATTGCTCCATGTCTGGCATAGAATTCCATTCCCTTTAAGGTAATCTTATCCATATTCAGTCATTTCCCTTTAATGCTTCCCACATGCGTACCAGCCGGACATTCATTGGCACATTATGAACACGCACCATGGCGCATCCTTTTTCCAGTCCCCAGATGGATAAGGCCCCTGTACCTTCATCACGGTCCGCTGCCCGGTCAAGACTGAGCAGAGTGCCTACGATACGTTTCCGGCTCGCTGCCAGGAGGAACGGAAACGGGAAGACCTCTGTCAGTTCATCGAGATGCCGGATAACTTCCAGGTCTTCTTCTCTGGTTTTGGCAAATCCTATGCCCGGATCCAGTATGATGTTTTCTCTTCGTATTCCCGCCTTATCCGCAATGGTTATGGATGTATCAAAGAATCGTTTCATGTCCTCGATCACCTGGTGATAATGCGGATTTTTTTCATTGTGCATCACAATGACAGGACAAGCGTGTTCTGCCGCTACCCGGGCCATACTGCCATCATCGCCCTGAAGTCCCCAGATATCATTCATCACATGGGCGCCGGCAGTCATAACCCGGTCGGCATTTTCATAATGATAGGTATCCACAGAAACAGGAACCGTACTTTCCTTCAGCACAACCGGCAAAAAAGTCTGAAGCCGTTCCCATTCCTGATCCGCGGTAAGAGGAGTGGAACCAGGGCGGGTGGATTCCGCCCCCATATCGATAATTCCGGCCCCATCACGACACATTCTCTTTGTATGGTTCGCCGCAGTACCGGCGGTATCCCAGTGCCCGCCATCGGAAAAGGAATCCGGTGTTACATTCAGAATCCCCATGACCACCATCTTATCACCAAGGATGAGTTCTTTTCCATCTTTAAATGTATATCTTCTTTTTTCCTTATTCATTGCCTGTAACCGCCCTTTCCATGGTTTCTGTCAGTTCCGGAAGCATATTTTCAAAAAGTATTCCTTCCAGCGGACTGGTTCCTGCCTTTGCCGTAGCCTCAATAGCTTTCTGCAGAAATGCGGTAGCAATCCGCATCGTCTGTGCCAGAGGTATATTCTTCAGAGTTCCCGCCATCACAATGGAACTGAAAATATCTCCGGTCCCATAGGTCGTAAACGGAATATAAGGGAAAGAAACGATTTCCTTTTCCCCTGTCCGCTTATCCAGGGATATATTACAGTAGGTATCATGTCCACGGGGAATGGAGGTGGTAATCACCCGTTCTGTGCTTTGTCCCAGATAATCCAGCAGATAATCTATCCGCCCTTCATCCGGAATCACATTCTTATCACAGGAAACCCCTGCCAGGAAACAGGCTTCTGTATAGTTCGGCTTTATCACATGGGCCCGGCGGATGAGATGCCTCATATGTTCTACCATTTCCGTATTCTGGCCGGAATAGAACCGTCCATGATCAGCCATAGCCGGATCAATCATTACCGGAATCCGGACCCCGTAGCGCTTAATCGCTTCTTTTACCACATATACCTGTTCCGGACTGGCCAGATATCCACTGTAAATTCCGTCAAATGAAATGCCGTTCCTGTCCCACGCATCCATAAAGGACTGCATATATGGCGTGAAATCCAGAGAGGATACATGAGAAAAGGCCAGATGATTGCTTAATACCGCCGTTGGCAGTGGTATGGCCTCAATACCACAGGCAGCAAGCACTGGCAGAATGACGGTGAGGGAAGCCCTGCCGGCACAGCTGATATCATGAATTGCTAAAACTTTTGGAATACGCATGCGAAAACTCCATAACACGAAATTTACTCAGTCTTTCACCATAATCCGCTGAAATCGCGGAATCATGCCGGCACAGGAATCCAGAACTTTTTCCAAATCGCCCAGGATTTCTCTCCAGCGTATAGCATACATGGGGTCGTGTTCCCCATAGAACAAATTCTGAAGAGTTGTTCTATACGTATTATCCCCACGCTCTTCCATATTGTAAATACGCTGGCATCTGGCATCCATCTTCATCATATTGGCTTCCACATCATCTGTGTACCCTATAATCTTCACCATTTCCGATACAGCGCATCGAATAAGCTTGGTCATAACCCGGATACCTTCAGGACAGGTTTCATCCTTATGGTACACAATGAGCATATTTACAATATCCTTGGCTCCGTTAATAATCCCATCCATACGGACAACCATACTCCGTGCTTCATTGGCATAGGCCGGTTCACGATAAGCCTTATACAGCCGCTCAATCAGACGCCCCTGCACATCCCGGCTCTGCCGTTTTAACAGGCGAAGTGATTCATATCCTTCTTCCGGATCCGTTTCTCCTGACACTACGGAGTCGAGCAGGGCTCCTGCCTTCTCACAATACCCGGTATATTCCCTGAGAACCTCAAAAAACTTCTCTTCTTTTCCTGTCATAACTCCAACTCCTTTATATATCTGTCATCCGGCCTCTCATAACAGTCTGTACATCACACCTGGAAACTTCAGATAGTGTTTCCGGCACATACAGTTTTACCTGAGCCCGGTTATACGTAATACATCTTATTATACAACAGGTGTTCCGGCTTTGCCTGAATGGATTTAGCTGCCTGAAAGTTAACTGCAATAAAATAAAACATGTCTTTCCTGTCAGTATATTACAGAAAAGACATGTTTATACCTGTTATCAGTCAACTACTCCGAAAATCCGGTGCAGCGGCTTGTAATGGATAGCCACAAACACCCAGAGAACAGACCAGGCCAGCTTACAGATGGTTTCATCTATAGTCATAGGAGTCAGTCCAACCAGAGGCAGCAGATCATCCCAGGGAATGGCTTCCAGCTCCAGAGTATGGAAACAGAGCACAACCAGAGAGTTCCTGCCATAAGTCTCGAACCAGCTTCCGATTTTTCCGCATTTCTCAATCCATTTGGAAGCATAAAGGATTACAAACGTACCTGCAAACCCACCCAGGATATTCAGCGGAACATTGCTGTAATAGCAGCGCGCCATAGACATAGGTACATCGATTTCAAAATTCAGTCCGGTATACATGAAGCAAACAGCCCAAATCCCCAGCGCCACTACGGCATAAGGAAGCTTCATATGGGACACAATAATGTTTTTTGTCTCATGGCCAATATGAATAAACAGAAGGGATGTAAATGCACCCCAGATGCTGAACGGAATCCACGCCCACTGTGCACCTGCATAGCCGATAGCAAACAGCACAATGCATACCGGCCACGCCCAGCGGGTACCAAACACAAAATTATAAATTACCAGAGCCTGGAACATAGCCAGAAGAAACCAGATAGGTCCAATAGGATGGATGTTGAATACAGGGCTGGTAAGAGAGCCGCTGCCATAAAGTGAAGCCAGGAACCATCCCCATAAATCACTGCCAATATTTCCGGCTTTTGCAAAAAATAAATCCATCAGCACCGTGACCAGCATGATGGCTGCGCAGGTAAAGATATAAGGGGACAGAAGTCGTACAGCCTTCTGATGAACAATCTCCTTAAAGGATTTGAGTCTCTTAATAAAAAATCCGCCAATCAGGAAAAACAACGCCATATGGAAACTGTACATCAGGTTCATTTCCGGCTGATACCACCACATATGACCGATAATGACTGAAATAATACCAATGGCTTTGGCAATATCAACATATCCTATTCGTTCATGCGTACTCATACAACCTCACTGTTTACGGGATTAACCACTTCAATTAAAAATACTTAGTTATTATATCAGAATTCATAGCCCCATGCGAATTATCCAGGATTATATGTGAGGGGCCGCGAGCCTTCAGCCCGAAGTAGCAACAAAAGACAGGTACGAGAATTGAGAGGGGAGGAAAAGCAAAGGATATGCGAATCTGGAAGAAACCCGCACAGATAGCAAACAGGTTTGCAGCTTTTCGGTCTGCTTCAAAGCCTAAAACAGGGTAGCAATTGTATCCTTACCTTTCCACAAAAAATCTGCCTGGAAATATAAAAAGCAGTGAATCCAACGACTCACTGCCTTCAATATACGGAAACCGGATATCCCGTTCCAGTGTCTCCCTGCCCAGACCTGGGAGACTCATCATTATTTTTCCATGTTAACGGGAAAGCTTTTTATAAAGGGATGCAAGTTCCAGTGCATCCATTGCACATTCAAACCCTTTATTTCCCGCCTTAAGTCCTGCACGGTTAAGTGCCTGTTCTACCGTATCCGTGGTAAGGATTCCATAAAGCACCGGAATATCTGCCTTAAGAGAAACCTGAGCCACGCCCTTGGTTACTTCAGAGGCTACATGTTCGTAGTGGTCGGTTTCCCCACGGATGACTGCGCCCAGGCAGATTACCGCATCATATCTTCCACTTTCTGCCATCTTCTGTGCAGCCAGTGGAATTTCAAATGCCCCTGGAACCCACGCCAGATTTACGGTATCAAGATCCACACCATGACGGGAAAGCCCGTCCGCTGCCCCATCAATCAGTTTGGATACGATGATTTCATTAAAGCGAGAAGCTACAATGCCTACACGTATATCTTTTTCATTATAAAGACCGGAAATAATATTCATATTCATTCTCCTTTGCTGTTTGTGACTGTTCAATGATTTGCCATCCAAGGCTGATTATTTTTTATGCAGATGAAGAAGGTGTCCCATCTTCTCCTGTTTTACTTCCAGATAGTGTTCATCTTCCACATTCGGTTCAATTTCAATAGGAACCCGTTCCACAATGTGAATGTGATAATCAGAAACATCATGTATCTTCTGCGGGTTGTTAGTCATAATGCGGATATCCTGTACGCCCAGATCCCAGAGCATCTGTGCTCCCACCATATAATCACGCAGATCCGGCGCAAAGCCCAGTTTGAGATTGGCTTCCACCGTATCATACCCCTGATCCTGCAATGCATACGCCTTAATCTTATTGATTAAACCAATACCCCGGCCTTCCTGACGAAGATAGAGCAGAACTCCGCGGCCTTCCTGAGCAATTCTCCGTAATGCCGCATCCAGCTGGGGGCCGCAGTCGCATTTGATGGAGCCAAAGCAGTCTCCGGTAAGACATTCAGAATGAATCCGGCAAAGAACAGGGGTTCCGTCGGAAACATCCCCCATGACCAGAGCTACGTGGTGTTCCCCATTCAGTTTATTGATGTATCCGATAATCTTAAATACGCCATATCGGGTAGGCAGTCTGGCTTCTGCCACTCTTTCCATGAGTTTTTCATGTTTTTTCCTGTAGATAATGAGATCCTGTATATTCCCAATCTTCATTCCTTTCTCTCTGGCCAGACGGAACAGATCGTCTTTGCGTGCCATAGAGCCATCCTCATTCATAATTTCGCAGCAAAGCCCCATGGGACGAAGTCCAGCCAGGCGGCACAGATCCACAGTAGCTTCCGTGTGTCCCGGGCGTTCGAGAACACCCCATTTTTTTGCCCTGAGCGGGAACATATGCCCCGGTTTTCTGAACTGGTCAGGGCGAATATCCTTACGGACTGCTGCAAGGGCCGTCATTGAACGTTCAAAAGCAGAAACCCCGGTCGTAGTATCTTCAAAATCAATGGATTCCAGGAATGCGGTCTGATGATTATCTGTGTTGTGACGAATCATAGGTGCCAGGCACAGACGGTCCGCTTCTTCTCCGGACATAGGCATGCAGATAACTCCCTTAGCCTCAGATGCCATGCGATTCAGATTTTCCGGTGTGGCAAATTCAGCTGCGCAGATATAGTCCCCTTCATTTTCCCGGGATTCTGCGTCCTGCATAATGACGCATCGGCCTTTTTTCAGTTCTTCAATAATTTCTTCAATGGAATTATATTTATTTTCCATAATATCCTCCTGTAATCCCCAGGGCACTTAATTTCGCCATGGTCAAACCGCTTTCCCGGTCATTCCTGCCCATTAACTGCTCAACATATTTCCCAATACAGTCACATTCTATATTTACCAGATCCCCACTATGTTTCTTCAGGAGGATAGTCATATCCCCAGTATGAGGAATCAGTGCGACGGAAAAAGATTTTTTCATCCGTCTGGCCACAGTAAGGCTTACGCCATCCACAGCCACTGACCCTTTCTCCAGGACATAGCGCATATATCTGTCTGGCACGAAAAATGTGATGTTTACTGCATTACCTTCCTTTTCCATGGAGATAATCTTCCCGACACAGTCCACATGCCCGGAAACCATATGACCGCCCAGCCTGTCTCCTACACGAAGTGCCCTTTCGAGGTTCAACGGAGACCCGGTGCGGACGATAGAAAAAGAAGTTCTCCGCATTGTTTCCGGTGTAACATCTGCATCGAAGGAATGATCTGTCATAGACGTTACCGTAAGACAGGTGCCATTTACTGCAATACTATCCCCGATTTTTGTGTTTTCCAGCACCTTTTTACATCCAATGGTGAGTGTGCAACTGCTGCTTCTGTCTTTTCTGCGGATAAGCACGCCAATTTCTTCCACAATTCCTGTAAACATCAGCAGCTTCCCCCATTCATATCCACCTGAGCCCTGGTTGTATCTGTCTCTGCATTCTGTTCCTGTACGTCCGGTTCTTTCTTGTCCCGCTGTATATACGCCTGTATCCACAGATCATCCCCGCTGGTCCCATACACCGCGTCAGTTAACGGCACCACCTCATTCATATGAGCTGCTCCTACCCCTGCAAAGGGAGAAGGGGCCTCCTTTCCTCCGATGATTTTCTGTGCAATATAGAACCGTACCGCATCAATAATCCCTGCTTCCAGAGCAGAAGCTGCCAGAGTAGGACCGCCTTCCAGCAATATGCCGTCAATCCCCTTGATTCCCAGGGCCAGCATGGCTGACTTCAGATCTACCTTTCCCGGCTCTTCGCTGTCCGCTTCTATCATTTCCACTCCCAGGTCTTCCAGAGCTTTCTTCTTTTCCATGTCAGCCATGGAAGTAGTAAGGATAATATTCCTTCCCGTTTCATGAAAGATTCTGGATTCCACAGGTACGCGAAGCTTCCCATCCACAATGATGCGGGCCGGATTCTCATATTCCTCCATACGGCAGGTAAGGCGCGGATTATCGGCAATCACCGTTCCGGCTCCCACCATAATACCTGATAAGATTCCACGAAGCCGCTGCACTTCCTCTCTGGATTTTTCGGAACTGATCCACTGGGATTCCCCGGTATGGCAGGCAATCTTCCCATCCAGACTCATAGCGGCCTTATACAATACAAAGGGGCGCTTCCTGGTAACATAAGTAAGAAAAACATCATTAATATGCCGGGCTTCTTCCGCCAGTACTCCGACAGTTACCCGGATGCCATTGGCGCGCAGTTTGCGGAAACCGCGTCCGGACACCAGAGGATTTGGATCCTCCAGCGCCGCCACTACACGGGCCACCTTCTTCCGGATAATCAAATCCGCGCAGGGAGGTGTCTTCCCGTAATGCGAACAGGGTTCAAGACTTACATACAATGTTGCCCCTTCCGGATTTTCCGTGGCGCTGGCAAATGCATTGACTTCCGCGTGAGGACCACCATACTGCTTGTGCCAGCCTTCCCCGATAATACGACCATCCTTGACCAGAACAGCCCCTACCATGGGATTGGGTCTCGTATGGCCAGCTCCGCGAAGGGCCAGCTGTAACGCACGGGCCATATATTTCCTGTCTAATTCTTCACTCAAAAAAAGCCACCCCCTGTTTCTTTTCAGGGCGTGGCTCTATCTTTACATGTCTTCTCTGTCTTTCATCCAGACTCAAAAACCAATACTGTTTTATTACTGTCGGCTTTGGAATTGCACCAAATCTGCTTGCGCTCGTGGGCTATCACCACCGGTAAGGATTTTCACCTTGCCCTGAAGAGAAATTAACCATTTTTATTTCTCCCTCATTATAGAGCAAAATTATTCAAATTACCAGACTGAAAACTCATTTAAAGCTCAGATTTCAAATAAATTTTGCTCTCTCCGAATCCACGATTGCTGTGGCACCTGATGGATGATGTCTCCGTCCCTGTATCCCCCGATAAGAAAAGGAGAATGTTTATCATGGTCCATTCGATGTCTTTGCACCATCCGGACATCATTATTGGCATAACAGTATCTGCAGAGATGTCCACAAGTATCATAAGCACCAATGTCACAGGAAAGATAACAGGAACAAAATGCACGGCTCGGCTTTCCCTGAGGAACTGTCAGTGGTTGACCAATGGCTTTTTCATACACATCCACAGTAAGGCACCCCGTGCAATCCACACCATATGGCGCAAGAAGCTTTCCTTCTGCACAGGTTTTTATCCGCATGTTATGCCTTCTGGCAATTTCCGCCATAGCTTTCCCCATGTCCACACGGTCTTCCCAGGAAACTTCTTTCAGCTGAGGAAAATTTCTGCGAACCTTCTGATACAGATCTACAAAGGATATAACCACAGTTTCAGTATATCCTTCCAGCACCCCGGCCATGCTGTCAAAAGTGTGGATATGCCACTCTTTTGTGTATTTTTGCGTTAAAAGAATCGGATCATATCTCCAGCCAATAGAATGTATCTCTGTTCGCAAAGACAGAAACTTAAAGGATTCCATAACCTGCTCTGCAGGCGGAACACAAGGTTCTATATCCTTCCCATACGGAGTAATGGTGACAAACCAGTACTGACCATAAGGTTCCAGAAGGGGCAGATAGGGGAAGAAAGGTTTGGGATTCTTAGTACAGAATCCGATAACATCCACTACCCTGGGATCCAGACGGTAACGGCTCACCTGCCGGGGATTATATGGATTTCTTACACATACATATCCTGCCCGAAGGCGGTTGGCAAACCACTCCGGATAAAATGCCGGTATATCTGTCCTTTGCCCCGTGTTTATTATCATAGCGTATCGTATCCTCTCTTATGGAAAATACATCCATACTGCACTCTGATTTTACCACAAGAATCTTCCTCTCCCTATCAGTCATCCAAATGCCATCTTCTCTAAATGAAAAACACCCTCCGGCAAAATTTATCCATCGTTGCCGAGGTGCTTTTCTGAGCCTGTTTTAATTATTCATCTGCCAGAACCTTATCTATCCACTGAGCTATCATACGGCTTGTGGTAAGCCGCACATTGTCATACGCATGTTCGGTAGGTAATGTATCATAATTATGAATCGCTGCCGTCTCATGGTTCTCAAGCTGAGTCCACAAAGGCTCTATCATGGTTTTTGCCGGAGCCACATCATCTTCAGAGGCCCCGATAAAATAGAGGTTGCGGTCTTTTATATCTTCAAACGCCTGCCAGATACCATACTTTTGCCGGCAGCAGTGTTCCACATCCTCATAGAGTGCTTCCGGTGATTCCACATGAAGCACATACAGACTGGAATTAATCAGTTCCCGCATCGGTGCTGCCAATCCATGCTGTGGCCAGTACGGCAAATCATAAGGGGACATAACTGCTGTACCTCTTACCCAAGGAAGACGACGGGTCGCGTTGATAGAAACAAATCCCCCCATGCTGTGCCCGACAAAAAAGATATTATCTGTATCAATGTGATATCTTAATGCATTCTTTTTATCATGAGCCCATTCAGCTACACGAACAGCATCATCGATGGCCCCGGAAAAAGTATAATTTCCCTGGCTGCCCCAGTTGCCGCGATAGGAAAAACTGAGAACTACCAATCCGGTGCGACGCAGATTCTGTGCTATATCAAAAGTGGAGGCAAATCCTGGAAATCCATGACAGAGTATTACACAGGGATACACCTGTCCCTTTTCTCCACTGGGAATCAATGCCGTCCCATACACCTGATATCCGTCAATGGAAAAAACCAGAGATTCCAGAGATGCCGGCCTTTCCTGCTTACAATTCAGCGAATCTTCTACTATCTTGTCAATTACCAATGCCATAATTTTGAACTCCTTAAATTATCTCATTTATTTTCAGAAAGCATCGGATAAGGATTACCCCCTTGCATTCTGACGATAACAGCTCCGATAATGAATCCAATCACTGAAGGAATCACCCATGCAAAACCAGAGGATGCAAACGGAATACAATTATATACCTGAATAAGAGAATCCAACGGAAGAGCCGTAATACCGCTTTCATTAAGCTGCATAAGCCCTTCAAACAGCCCAATAATCGTTGCCATGGCAACCGTCCCTTTCCACGCCCCGTGATTAGGCACATACTTGCAGAAAACCCCGAGAATCATGAGCGCAATGGACACTGGATAAATGGCGATAAAAATCCAGAATGTGTAACGGATTATTCCCTGTACACCAATACATGCCTCTGCCATACCAAAGAGGCATACAAACACCATCATATAGCTGAATGGAATTTTTCCACCGGACAAATCCACAGTCAGGTTAGCGATAGTCGAACCAACGCCGATTGTGGTAGTAAGGCAAGCCAGAAAAATCCCAATACCAAGAATCATATTTCCTGCATTCCCTGTCAGTGCATGAACCAGGCCATTGAGAAGGGCGGTCTGATCCATTTTCGCATCAAACAGACCGGATCCAGTTGCTCCAAGGTAAAGAAGCCCTCCATACACGATGAAAAGCCCCACAAAGGCAACCACAGCGGCCTTCAGTGTCATCTTGTGCCGTAATACCGGGTCTGTATATCCCCTGGCCTTAATGGAAGCAATAAACATACCCGCAATGGCAATGCCTACGGCTACATCTCCCGTCTGATATCCCTGTAGGAAGGAATAGGAGAAAACATTATCCACCTGCGGAGCCACCGGGGTTCCCAGAGGCTGAAGAACTGCCAGAGCAATCATAACTGCCAGACAAACAAGCAGAAATGGTGTCAGATATTTCCCTACAATATCAACAATCCTAGAAGGACGCAAAGTAAGCATCAATACAACAATGAAACATCCTGCCAGAAGAGCAATCCGCAGCATATCATTTCCCTGAAGTGCCGGAAATACACTGAGCAGTCCGCTTTCTATCCCTACGCCAGCCTGACACGGTACCCCACATGTGAGGATAAATATAATCCACATAACCATGTACCCCTTGGTAAACCATGAAGCAACAGGTGCGCAGATTGCCTGGACAGTTCCTCCCATATTATCAACCGCAATAATGGTAGCTATAGGAAACAAAATTGCTGAAATGGCCAAGCCGATAATTGCAATTTCCCAGGAAGTTCCTGACATAAGCCCAATCAGAGGGGGAAACACGAGATTGCCAGCGCCGAAAAATACAGCAAACATGGCAAACCCAATAATAAGGGCACTTGTATTTGCATTTTTTGACATAGATTGCATCTCCTTTTAGATTATTATTGTCCAGACAGAGTATACATTTTCGCTCTATTATAAATTAAGGAGATGCATATTATAATATATTTAAATATATCTATATCTTATGCCTATGGTTATTTCTTCCCTATATCCACATTATCTGAATTTTAACCAGCGGCTAATGTCTCAAATCCTATGTGCCATATAACTCTTAACCACGTTCACGCCGGGTGTAGATTGCACTATTTTATGAATTTTCTGAAAAAGGAATTTTTCCAGACGCATATTTAAATGCTGAATTATCAGTACATTAGTTCTATTGATTGATTACTTTTTGTGTTATAAACTGTTTATAGAGATTTGTTTTTAGGAGTTATTAAAATGAAAGATGATAGCGTTGCTACAACTGTAGCATTCATATTCTTTATTCTATTTTTAGTTGGTGTTTTTTGCCCTGTTCCAGATTGGTACATAGGTGTATTTGTAGTCGGGTTGCCTGTAACTATTTATGTATTTTGTTGCATTATAAACTTGTTCAGATAAAAAGATTGGCCGTTATGGCCAGTTTTTTATGCCCATTTGAGAACATTTGTTCTTTTTAAAACTGCCATTTTTAGCATTTTTATATCTGGGACAAGCTGTTATCCTTCCACAGCATCACACACAACCGAGGTAATGTTCTCTTTTCAATATTTAAATCAGAAAACCAATAAAGTGATATAAACGTAAAAAGGCATGGTCAACTCCTTTTATATCCTGCATAAAAGGAGCAGACCACGCCCTTTCTTATATGATGATTATTTCTCCTCCTGCGCTTTCGTGGCCAGAAGGGTTTGAATTTCACAGAATACATCATTGGCAATATCATGAATACTTCTGATGGCTCCCTCATGGGTACACTCCACCCGTCTCCATCCATATTTCTGACAAAGTATCTGATACGCTGCATGACAACGCCTGAGATAGTCTATATGCTGCTCATGAATATCCATGAATCCGCCTCGAGCCGCCCGTTCTCTCACCAGTTTTTCAGAAACGGTAAGCGGAACATCCAGCAGAATTACACAATCTGGTTTCGGAAGTTCAAGTTCTGTATATTCTGTTTTTTCCAGCCATTCAAGAAACTGTGCACGTTCCTGCTCATCATCAAACTTGGTCATCTGATGGACCATATTGCTGGTGGTATACCTATCGGCAATGACAATTCCTCCCTGCTGATAGAAATTTTTCCACTTCGTCCGATAAGATGCAAATCTGTCTAAGGCATAAAACAGGGATGAAGCATAAGGATTGACATCGGAGGGATTTTTTCCAAAATCCCCGTGAAGATACATTTTAACCAGTGCAGAAGAAGGGCTGTCGTAATCAGGAAAAGATACATGCATGACCTGTCGTCCTGCTTCCTTAAGTCGTTTTACCAGTTCTGCGGACTGCGTGGCCTTTCCACTGCCATCAATTCCTTCAAAAACTATAAGTAATCCGTGCATAATACCTCCTGTCGGTCTTTCTTTGAATAATCTCCGAATACTAACGGTTTAGATAAAAAGAGGATGTGAAAACACAGACATTGTCTTTCCACATCCTCAAATCATATTAGCTGTTCAGTTTGAAATTGATACAGGGAATTTTTCTATTTCCGGCTTTCCTTATGTGGATTAAAAGCACTCATGGCCTTATCCACACCCATTTCAAGAGCTCCTTCCACAGAATCAGCGGTATGCTTTTTCGCTTCCGCTATCCGGGCAATATCCTCTCCATAGGGTCTTCCCAGTACATGATCCACTACGGTGTGTCCATCCTGTGGATGCCCCACTCCGATACGGAACCGGGTAAAATTCTGTGTCCCCAGATGCGCAATAATGGATTTTAAGCCATTATGACCACCGGCTGAACCTTTTTTCCTGATTCTTGTCCGCCCTGCCGGAAGATCTAAATCATCACAGATAACCCAGATATCTTCTGCGTCAATCTTGTAAAAACGGGCGGCAGCGCCAACAGCTTCCCCGCTGAGATTCATATAGGTCAGTGGCTTCATAAGGCAGACCTTTTCCCCATGGACAACCACTGTTGCTATTTCCGCCTTAAATGCCTCTTTCCAGTTCAGAACATGCCAGCGCGAAGCCAGTTCATCTACCACGTCAAAACCCATATTATGACGGGTATGTTCATATTCTTTTCCTGGATTTCCTAATCCTGCAATAAGTTTCATTATTTATCAAACAGAGAGCTTACAGAAGCATCATGGAAAATACGCATAATAGCTTCACCGAGCAGCGGTGCTACAGAGAGAACCTTAAGCTTGGTCTGTTTCTTGTAATCTTCAATCGGAAGGGAGTTGGTTACAATAAGTTGCTTGAGGCAGGAGTTCTTTACACGTTCAGTTGCCGGGTCGGTCAGAACCGGATGGCAAACGGCTGCGTATACACCCATAGCACCAGCCTTATCCAGTGCCTTAGCGCCTTCGCAGAGGGAACCGGCTGTGTCGACAATATCATCAACGAGGACGCAGCTTCTGTCCTTTACCGTACCGATAATGTTCATAACCTTGGCTACCCCTGGTTCCGGACGGCGCTTTTCAATAATGGCAATCGGTGCGCCCAGACGGTCAGCCAGTTCTCTGGCACGGGTTACCCCGCCAAGATCTGGAGAAACAATGGTCAGATTTTCCAGCTTCATGGACTTAATGTACTTAGCCAGAATAGAAGTAGACATGAGGTGATCTACAGGAACATCAAAGAAGCCCTGAATCTGGCCTGCATGAAGATCCATGGTTACTACACGGGTAATACCGGCAGTACTCATAAGGTCTGCTACCAGCTTGGCGCTGATTGGTTCTCTGCCGCGGGTCTTACGATCCTGACGGGCATAACCATAATATGGAACGATAACGGTGATATGACGGGCGGATGCTCTCTTCATGGCATCAACCATGATGAGCAGTTCCATCAGGTTATCATTAACCGGCGCGCCGGTTGGCTGAATAATAAATACATCCTTACCACGGACACTTTCGTTAACCATTACCTGAATTTCACCATTGTTAAAACGGCCGCAAACAGCCTTTCCCAGTGGAACGCCGATGTAATCGCAGATTTCCTGTGCTAATGCAGGATGAGCGTTACCTGTGAAAATCTTAAGTTTTGAAGTGTCTTCCATGTCCATGACGATTCTCCTTTATGGGAACAAAAATAATAAACTCTTATATATATTTTAATCCTTAGAGGTGTCTTTTGTCACCCAGTTAATCTTATTTGTCTGACGCTGTCTTGCAATGGCCAGTGCGTTATCCGGTACATCCTCAGTAATAGTGGAGCCGGCAGCAGTAAACGCGTTCTTTCCTACATGAACCGGAGCCACCAGATTGGTATTGCATCCGATGAATGCATGGTCTTCTACCACGGTTCGATGTTTATTCTTACCATCGAAATTAACCGTTACCGTACCACAGCCGAAGTTTACCTTTTTGCCCAAATCCGCATCACCGCAGTAAATCAGATGCGGCAGTTTGGTTCCATCATCCACTACGGAATTCTTAACTTCCACAAAATTGCCGATCTTAACGTGATTATGGATATCTGTATCCGGACGAAGGTGTACAAACGGTCCCATGGTATTGTCATTTCCAATCGTGCAATCATGAGCATACACACGATTCAGTGTATTTCCGTTCCCGCAGATTACATTATCCAGCTGGGTATCCGGTCCGATGACACAATCTTCCCCTACCCGGGTATTCCCGGAAAGGATGGTCCCCGGCAGGATGGTCGTATCATGTCCGACCATGACATCCTGTCCAATGTATGTATTTTCAGGAGAAACAATGGTGATTCCCTGATCCATCAGTTCTTCTGCCTTGCGAAGATAAAGGACCTTATTGGCAGCTGCCAGCTGTCTTCTGGAATTTACCCCCATAGTTTCATCTGCGTCTTCAGCTACTACCGGAATAACCTGTTTAGCCTCCCGGATCATAATGCCAAATACATCGGTAAGATAATATTCCTGCTGTGCATTATGGTTATCAATCTTATGAAGTGCATCCACTAAGTCAGCTATATGGAAGCAGTAGGTCCCGGTGTTAATTTCGTTAACAGCCAGTTCGCTTTCTGTTCCATCCTTCTGCTCTACAATGCGCTGCATGTGCCCATCCTTATCACGGATAACTCTGCCATATCCAAACGGGTTATCCAGTCGAGCTGTCAATACGGTTGCCGAAGCTCTGTTATGGATACAAACGTCAATCAGATGGCGTATTGTCTCTGTCCTGAGAAGTGGTGTATCTCCACAGATAACCAGAACATAACCGTCTTCATCCGATTCCAGTAATGGCATTGCCTGCATAACCGCATGCCCAGTTCCCAGCTGTTCTGTCTGGTGAACAAAAGAAACAGAGTCTCCCAGTGACTTACGTACCAGTTCTTCTTTGAATCCGGTTACTGCGATACACCGGGTACAGCCTGCGTTCTTGATAATCCGGACTACCTGATTAACCATTGGCACTCCACATACTTTATGAAGCACTTTAGGCAATTTGGATTTCATTCTGGTTCCCTGTCCAGCTGCCAGGACAACGGCCGATAATTCTCCCATATGTCCTCCCATCATCATTTTTAAGGTTTTCAATGTAATAAAGACCAATAAAAAACACAGTCTTTTTGACTCAGATTACGCCTTATACAGCTCCTTCCTCCGTCAAAAATACTGTTTTTCCTGTCTGTATCTCCGTTTCTCTTCGAAACGTACATTGACATTGTACCAAAAGTAAAAGACTGTGGCAACCATAAAAATAAACGGATATTCATGTTTTATTCACATTACAGGTGCACCTCTACCGTAAGTTTATTTTTATGTATACACTTATTCGCAAGATCTATGGTTCCGAAGTACATCTCTATGTTCTGATAGGGAGTGTCTGCTCTTATTCTGGCAGACTTCCCTTTTCGACGAAAAAACGATATGGTATGTCCTAAACAGACCACCATATCGTTTTACTGTTTTCTATTACGCTTACTTAAGTTTACGGATAGCCTCCTGAAGCACAGAATCACTGTTCATATCAAAAGGTGTTCCCGTCTGCTGTACGGCAACGTCCGGTTTAATGCCAATCTTATCAATCTTCCGTCCGCCGGCAGTCAGATACTGAGCTATGGAAATCTTCAGTGCCGTTCCATCAGATAATTCCTCCACAGACTGAATGGTCCCTTTCCCAAAGCTCTTTTCTCCCATGACAATGCCTTCCTTCTTATCCTGAACAGCACCTGCCAGAATTTCCGAAGCACTGGCACTGTTTCTGTCAATAAGGATGACCATAGGCATAGGTTTGGATATGCCATCAATGTCAAAGGTTTGTTTCGTCCCGTTTTTGGCCTGGTAACTAACCACCGGGCCACGGGTAAGAATCTGATCCGCCACATCGACTACCGAAGTAATCAATCCTCCGGGATTCATACGCACATCAATAATGAGTTTTCTGGCTCCTTTAGCCTTTACATCGCGGAGAGCTTCCTTAAACTCTTCCCCTGTATGTGTGGCAAATGTGTATATATGAATGTACCCAATGTCACCGGAAACCATCTGATCAGACACCGTAGGAAGGACCACATCCGACCGATGCATCTTATAGTCCTTAACCTTACCGTTTTCTTCTATCGTCAGGGTCACTGCAGTTCCCACTTTACCACGAACCAGGTTAGCCGCCAACATTGGTTCCATGCCATGCAGCTTCTTTCCATCGACGGCAACCAGCTTCCCTCCCGGCTGAATTCCTGCATCATGGGCAGCACCCTTTTTAAATACTGCAAGGATGTAAAAATCTCCCTGCTTGTCCTCGCCAATGATGATTCCCACACCACCGAAGGCCGCCGTGGTCTGCTCCATAAAGCTTTTATAAACATCACCAGTAAGATAAACGGAATAAGGATCTCCAAGAGAGGATGCCATACCTTTAACCGCTCCCTGGAACAGGGTTTCATCACTCACTGGACGAAAGTAGCGGGAACGGATAATCTGATAATCGTGCAAAAACTGTAAAAAAGCCTTCGGACTGTCAAAAAATGTAAAGAGAAAAAGGCCGATTATGGCCATAGCTCCCACAAGGCTGGAAACTATCCATAAGCCGCCTTTTTTCCATGAAAAATCAGTGAACTTTTTCATTATAAATACCCCATTGGGTTAGTCGGTGCACCATTACGGCGTACTTCAAAATGACAATGCGGACCAGTAGCATATCCCGTGCTTCCTGCCCTGGCAATAACCTGCCCCTTGCTGACTGATTGTCCTGTACGAACCGCAAGACCGCTGTTGTGTGCATACAGTGTGGACAGGCCGCCGCCATGATCAATAATTACTACATTGCCATATCCACGCATGCCGCTTCCCGCATATATAACTATACCACTGTCGGCTGCATGAATCGGTGTACCTGTGGGGACGCCAAAATCGACTCCGGCATGATAAATCTTAGTATGGAAAATCGGATGAATACGATAACCAAACGGCGAAGTGACTGGCCCTCCACAAGGGCGGCTCAGCCGGCCTGTACCAATAACCATTGGTTTATATACAGGAACTTTCGGAACTTTCTTCCCTGCAGCTCTGGCAGCCTGTGCTGCTCTGGCTGCTGCTTCAGCCTGACGTCTTGCTGCTTCCTGCTGTGCACGGATCTTAGCTTCATGAGCCTGAATCTGGCGCATAATATCATTACTGGATGCCTGAAGTTCTGCTTCCATCTGTTCCGCTGCGGCACGCTGTGCCTTGGCTTCATCCATAACTTCCTGCTGTTCTGCTTTCTTTTCCGCAATCTTCTGCTGGGTGTGCAATGCATCACTTTCCAGAGATGCCAGCTGGCGTCTCTGTGCTTCCAGCTTATCTTTTTTAAGCTGGATAGCTGCCTGCTGCTGTCGTATTTCCTGGAGCAGACTGTAGTCAGATCTGACTACACGTTTTAACAACTCCAGTCGATTGGCAAAATCACTGAAATCTTTGGCGCCCATAATAACCTGCAGATAATTCAGCTGACCGTGAATATAAATCGCGCGTACACGTTTATCCAGAACCTGCTGACGCTCCATCAGATGCTGTGTTGCTACCGCCAGTTCCTGTTTTGTAACCACCATCTGCTGGTTCACCTGAGCCTGCTGTGCATGAATACGGACCAGTTCCGCATTCGCCGCATTCAACTGAGCCTGAATAGTGGCAAGTTTAACCGTGATTTCACGAATAATGGCTTCTGCATCGGTCTTTTTTGCATGGGCATTGGAAAGCTGCCCCTGAATATCCTTCAACTGGTTGCGAAGTCCCTTTGTGGTATCATCGGCCAGAATCGGGTTTATAGAATTCAGAAGAAGCAATGACGCAAGCGCTGCAGAAAAAACTGCATATTTACGATCTTTCATGGCTCACACTTTCATATACTTACGAAGTGAAATTGCACTGCCCAGAATCCCTATGAATGCACCGGACCCGAGAAGTGCCAGCACTGTATACATCATAAATGGATAGGTCTTTATAAACGGGATAAACACCAGGCCTGCTTCAGCAATCTGCTTCAGAGCCAGTTGATATCCATAATAAACAAGACCGGATGCAATACCGGATCCTACCAGACCAATAACCAGACCTTCATTGATAAACGGCCAACGAATAAATCCATTGGTTGCGCCTACATATTTCATAATCTGGATTTCCTTACGGCGCGCAAACACCGTCAGACGAATGGTGTTGGAGATAATAAACAATTCAGCTCCTGCCAGGAATACAATGATAATCACTCCGGCAATACGGACAAATTGAGCTGCCTTATACAGCTGTTCAATAATATCCTGTCCATACTGAACAGATTCAACCCCCTGTATCTTAGCAACCGACTGTGCGGAAGCCTTCAGTTGTTCAGGAGATTCAAAGGACAACGCATAAGATGCCGGCAATGGATTCCCGCTTACCGCATTAAGAATGCTGGCCTGATCTCCCAGTTCTTCTCTGAATTTAACCATGGCCTGATCTTTGTTGGTAAACGTAATTTTAGTAAGTCCCGGCATTTTTTTTATCTGACTGCCTACATTCATAACCTGAGACGTAGAGAGGTTATCATCCAGATACACCGTCATTTCTACCTGACTTTCCAGATAGGTGGCCATATGATCAATATTGGTAACCACGCATACAAACATACCAAGAATGAACATAGACAGGGTAACTGTAAGGATGGATGCGAGAGACATAAAGCTATTTCTGAACAGAGAACGGAATGTTTCTCTCCAGAAATATCGGGTTGTACTAAACATGGGAAATGTATCCCCCCTTCTCAACATCACTGACTATGTGTCCTTCATCAATCAGAATAACCCTCTTATGCATGGCATTAACCAGATCCTGATTATGGGTAACCATGATAATGGTAGTCCCCATATGGTTGATGGCACTGAACAAATCCATAATTTCCTGAGAGGTATTAGGATCCAGGTTACCGGTCGGTTCATCCGCAATAAGGAGAAGCGGCTGATTGGCCAGTGCCCTGGCAATAGCTACTCTCTGCTGTTCGCCGCCGGAAAGTTTCGATGGCATTTCATTTTCCTTACCGCGAAGTCCTACCAGGTTCAGTACATGACTTGTTCTCTCACGTATTTCCCTGCTTTTCGCACCGGTTACACGAAGCACAAAGGCTACGTTTTCATATACGGTCTTATCTTCAAGCAGTCGGAAGTCCTGAAAGACGATTCCAAGTTTTCTTCTGTAATAAGGCACCTTGCTGTTGGACAGACGGGTAATATCCTGTCCATTGACAATAACCGAGCCTTCTTTAGGAACCAGTTCATGAGTCAGTATCTTAACAAATGTCGACTTGCCTGCCCCGCTCGCTCCAACGATAAAGACAAATTCGCCTTTATCAATGTGTATATTAACCCCACGGAGAGCGGTATGGGAAGCATCATACTGCACTGTCACATTGTTGAAAGTAATCATATGGCTTATTTTGCCTCCACGAGTTTCTTAGCTTCAAGGGCAATATGTTCCGGAGTAAGACCATATACTTTAAGTACTTCGCTGGCTTTTCCGGACTGTCCGAATACATCTTCAGTCCCTACCATAGCCATAGGAACCGGACATTTTCTTACGACCACTTCTGCTACCGCACTGCCGAGGCCTCCCATAACCGTGTGTTCTTCACAGGTAACGATGGCTCCTGTTTCCTTTGCTGCCTTTACGATAGCCTCTTCATCAATAGGTTTAATGGAGCTCATATTAATGACTCTTGCGGAAATTCCTTCTTCAGCAAGCATCTTAGCGGCCTGAAGGGCCTGCTGTGTCATGATACCGCAGGCCATAATGGTTACGTCACTGCCATCAGCAAGAGTTGTGCTCTTCCCTGGTACAAATTCCGCATCCGGAGAAATTACATCTTCTACCTTGGCGCGACCCATTCGGATATATACCGGTCCCTGATAGGAAGCGGCCCAGCGGATTACCTGCGCGGTTTCTGCCGCATCTGCCGGTACAACTACGGTCATATTGGGAAGGGCACGCATCAGCGCAATATCTTCCAGCATCTGATGGGTAGCTCCATCTTCCCCTACGGTAAGGCCGGCATGAGTAACGGCCACCTTTACATTAAGGTTAGGATAGCAAATAGAATTACGAATCTGTTCATACGCACGACCAGCTCCGAACACTGCGAATGTGGATGCGAATGGAATCTTACCGGAAGCAGCGAGACCCGCCGCTACGCTCATCATATTGCCTTCAGCAATACCGGTATCAAAAAATCTGTCTGGGAACGCTTTTGCAAACACAGCGGTCTTAGTGGAAGCCGAGAGGTCGGCATCTAATACAACAATCTCCGGAATCTTTGCTCCCAGTTCCTTCAAAGTTCCACCGTATGCTTCACGAGTTGCCTTAGCCATTATTCTGCCTCCTCTACTTCCTTAACAAACTGAACACACTGTTCCGGACTTGGAGCCTTGCCATGCCAGCCCACCTGATTTTCTGTTTCCTTAACGCCCTTGCCTTTAACGGTCTTCATCACAATGACCGTTGGTTGTCCGCTTACAGAATGCGCTTCTTCAATGGCATCATGTAATGCAGACATATCATGGCCGTTTACAGAAATCACGTGCCATCCGAACGCCTTGAATTTTTCACCAATGGGCAGCGGGGACATAACTTCACTTACCGGGCCATCAATCTGAAGGCCGTTATTATCTACAAAAGCTGTCAGATGGTCCAGCTTGTAATGGGCAGCATACATAGCTGCTTCCCATACCTGGCCTTCTTCCAGTTCGCCATCCCCTAAAATCGCATATACTCTCCAGGAAGCATGATCCATTTGGGAGGCAAGTGCCATTCCGCACGCAGCAGAAATACCCTGACCAAGAGAGCCCGTAGTCATATCCACACCTGGAGTATGCTTCATATCCGGATGCCCCTGAAGCATATGTCCTGCCTGGCGGAGATGATTCAGTTCTTCTTTATCAAAGTAACCCTTTTCAGCCAGTGCGGCATACATAGCCGGAGCTGCATGTCCTTTAGAAAGCACCAGACGATCCCGGTCAGCCATCTTTGGATTTGCCGGATCAATATGCATTTCTTCGAAATAAAGAAGTGTTATGAGATCAGCAATGGATAATGAACCACCGGTGTGTCCGGAAGCAGCTTTAGTTATCATTTCCAGAATATCCACACGTAATTTTCTGGCAATAGCTTTCAATTCCAGAACTCTTTCCTCTGTTAAATGTGCCATATTAATCCTCCCTATGAATAGCCAGCTTCTTGAGAAGCCTTATGGTTTCCTGTGAACGGTCTCTGAGAGCTTCTACTGCACTCCAGTCATGTTCGCCAGCAGGTTCCTTTAATAAATCACATGTCTTATTATATAACTTTTCAACATCAAATGAAGAAATATGGCATGCGACTTCCTCATGAATAGAATCAAGGAAGTTATCAATCTTCGGATCGTAAGAAATTCCAACCGTTGGAACATGCATAATCGAAGCAAAGATAAGGGCATGTAGTCTCATACCTACGAGCACATCCATATTCCCGATAACTGACATAAGTTCATTGACATTGATGACATTCCTTACCAGGAACACTCTCCTGTTATCCGGCTGAATGATACGGCCAGCCGCTTCTGCGTCGTCCGGATTCTGCATGGTAATGAACACTATCGCAAGATTTTCGTCTTCCAGCAGCTTTTCCACAAACCGGTTAAAATCATCTTTCCATTTTTCGATGCCATCCCAGTTTCTGACGCTGATTCCTATAAGCTTTTTATCTTTTGGTACGCCATAGGCATTCAGAATCTTCCGGCCGGTATCCTTGGAAACAGACGGTAAAAGCATAACCGCATCCGCCGTGTGATAAATCGGTGTTCTCACCCCGAGCCGGGTAAGGAAACCTTTGGACTCCTTATCCCGGACCGTAATGATGTCCACATGATTTAGCACATGCTTCAGCGTTAAACGTGTTACACGATATCTGACCGGCCCAATGCCCTGTGCAAACAGTACAACCTTTTTCCTCATCAGCACCCCAATGAGGATTATAAGCATATAGTACAGGATACTGTTTGCGCTGGTCACATCCTGAAGCAGACTTCCGCCTCCGGAGATAAGGATGTCAGATTTCCACATAGCCTTGATAATGCCCCAGCCGTCGAATCTCGAAACCGCTTTGACATTAAACTGCTGTTCTGTAACTTCAGGATGACCTGAAATTACGGTGATTTCCGGGTTATCTATGGTCATGGTCAGTGAGCGCAAAATGGAATAAAGCATAGCCTCATCCCCGGCATTGCTGAAGCCATAATAGCCGGAAAGTACTATTTTATTCTTTTCCATATCTTCCCCCGAAAAACTTGGTGATTCTCAGAAGGACCGCCACTGCCAGAAGTGCCAGTACCATAATACCAGTACCTGCGGCCAGACCATCCAGTCCGCGTACAAGGCTCAGTATGAATGGGCTGCGCATATGCGCAAAGGTCTCAATCATAGATCCCTGCCCAATAGTGAATGCCAGTATAAAGAGGAAATGAAGCAGTTCAGGCCATTTCCTGTAATAAGAAACCAGAGCCATGAATACTGCCGGATGTCCCAAAAGGAATTCCTTTTCTCTCGGTCTGGCATACATAACGGCTTCCAGATACCGGCGAAGGGCCACTTCAAATCCCGGAACCGGTGCCCCGTTATTACCGCTTCGTCCAACAAAAATAATGCCTGTCAGCGCAAGTATTCCCATAAGGATCAGTATACCCATTTTTATCGGGATATTACAGAATTCCTTTACAAAAGAAACGAAATCACGATCATCTCTGATCTGATGTCCCAGCACCTTAAACTTCTGAATGTATACAAGAGATATAAGAAGCACAGGAAGAACAAAGGTAAGCTTAACCCCGCGGAAGTACTGTACTTCCAGAAGGAATGTAATATCTCCAAGGAGAGCGGATACATAGTTGGCACAGAGAAGTACCGCCATGCCACTGAGCCAGAGAACCACTACGGCTTCCGCGAATATACGTACCAGCCCATAATGTACATAGGCTTCTTCTTTTTTCGCGAGGCAATAATCCATAAACAATGACACCACAATAACCGGTGTGCATATCTCCGTGACCAGTGCCAGAAGCTGGAGCGCCATTACCGAATGAGAATGGGTTCCCCAGTACAGCCCCTGTGTCAGAATCACGCCGGCTCCGAAAATCCAGAACCCAAAACGGGTAAGGGACGGAATAATCAGAAGCAGCGCCATAGTACCTAAAGCGGCCGCGCCAAGCATAACTACCGCTCTCAGTACGGGTGGCGGATAATAGGGATCCATAATGGAAGCTTTGCCAATATGGAAACCATGATGAATCAGACGGTCTTTAACATCATTGATGTAGGATGCGTTCGTTTCTGACAAGGTCATCCCCGCCTGGGCATCCTTATAGGATGGGAACAGATTCATCCGGATATTTCTTTCAATATCACTGATATAAAAACGGGAAGATGCTTCTTCCGGTGACAGTTTTATCAGTTCATCCTTTGACATGGCGTACAGCCGGACATTCCGGTACCCGTCTTCTCTGGCCATATCCAGAATTCCCTGCTGCGGTTCAAAACCAAGCTGGTTCTGCGCTTCAATAAGTACAACCGGAATATGACGTTTGTTCAGTTCCTCAGAAAGATAAGGATTGTATCGGTTGTGTGAAAAACCAAGAACATCCTTACCTGTAAATATGACCGCGCTGACCTTCGGTGAAGCATCCACCGCTTTTAGGAAATCATCTATTGCCGCTTTTCCTGCTTCCGGATTGTTCTTCGGCCGGAGGACTACATAGAATCCATGGCTTGCCGCCGCCTTAACACGGGATGGGAAAATTCCAAGCGGAGTTTCAATAAATGCCTGATAATCCGCTCTGACCTCTATAGTATCCGTACCATTGACTGTGAGTTCACGGATATCCTGAGGCCGGAAATTATCTCTTACCGCATTTTTCAGTTCATTGAAAATCACATGATCTGTATCGGTGGCAGATGGCTGGATATATACACAGTCATCGCGAATTTCGGGATTATCCAATGCGGCATTATGCATGGCACTGCCACTCATAACTCTGGCATCCCCTCGGGATACCAGCTTGGTTGCCGTTTCATCATACAATGCGAGGGAAGTTATCCCACTTTTGCGATATAACGCGAATAAATCATCGACTGTGGTTCTTTCAACTGCGGCACGACTCAGAACATTGTCGTAATCATATACCATTTCCACAGTTCTGGCTCTGGTTTCCACCTGATTTCTCTGCCAGCTGATATACATCGCCGGCAAAAGGCAGATCAGGACTACGACAGCCAATATCCTGCCAATCGTTGTCTGAAAAAGTTTCATTCTTTTCTTCCTTTATTTATGGAGTTTATTATGTTTCAGGAAGCCTTCAATAAACGGATCCAGTCCTCCGTCCATGACTGCCTGAATATTTCCTGTTTCCACTCCGGTCCGGTTATCTTTCACCAGAGTATATGGCTGGAATACATAGGAACGGATCTGGCTACCCCATTCAATCGCCTGCTGTTCTCCATCAATGGCCTGCTTTTCCTTTTCTCTCTTTTCCAGTTCGAGTTCATAAAGCTTGGCACGGAGAAGACGCAGACACTGTTCTTTGTTCTGGTGCTGCGATCTCTGACTTTGACACTGCGCGACAATCCCCGTTGGCAGATGGGTCATACGTACCGCTGAACTTGTCTTGTTAATATGCTGACCGCCGGCGCCGCTGGCACGGTAATAGTCAACACGCACATCGGCCATGTTCAGATTGACTTCCACATCATCCGTAATTTCCGGCATAACATCTACCGCGGAGAATGAAGTATGTCTTCTCTTGGCCGCATCAAACGGAGAAATACGGACCAGACGATGAACCCCCTTTTCCGATTTCAGGAGTCCATAGGCAAAGCGTCCGCGAATCATATATTCAGCAGACTTGATACCTGCTTCATCCCCTGGGAGCATGTTCAGTTCTTCAATCTCAAATCCTTTGGATTCTGCCCACTTGATATACATGCGGATGAGCATTTCTGTCCAGTCCTGCGCTTCCGTACCACCGGCTCCGGCATGGAATGTAACAATGGCATTGTTGGTATCATATTTTCCACTGAGAAGTAATTCTATTTCCTTTTCTCTCAGAATACCGCCAATGCGGTCAATTTCCGCCTTAATCTCCGGTTCCATTGATTCATCGTCTTCTTCAATAGCCATGTCCAGAAGTTCCTGTATACCTTCTGCCTGAGCAAATAACCGGGTATACGTATCATAGGTATCTTTAGCTTCTGTAGCTTTCTGTGAAATCTCACGGGCTTTGTCCGGATTATCCCAGAAGGAAGGATCGCTCATTTCCACATCATAACTGCGAATCTTTTCTTTCAGTCTGGGGAGGTCAAAGTGAATCCCTGATTTCTTTTTCATGCGCCAGCATATCGGATAAGGTTTTCTTCAAATCTTCAAGCATGTCATCACATCCATTCTTAGTTATTTTCTTTTACTTAATAATCAATATTGTTTTCCGCTACGGATTCATTGGTGTTGTCATCCACATAATGAGCCGTAGAACCCTTCAGGTGGTCTTCTGTAGCCGGTGCCTGTACTGGTTCTGTTACGCGGATCTGAATATGGTACATATAGAGAATAATGGTTTCCATAATGATATGTTCCATTTCTTCAAACATATCAAAGGCTTCCACCTTGTATTCAACAATCGGATTACGCTGACCATAGGAGCGGAGATTGATTCCTTCCTTAAGCATATCCATATTGTCCAGATGTTCCATCCACTTAGCGTCAACAACCTTGAGCATAACCGCCTTTTCCAGCTCTCTCATCAGTTCCGAGCCAATGGATTTTTCTCTGGATTCATAGGTGTCATGAGCTGTCTTAACGAGGAGCTTCTGTATTTCTTCGCGGCTCATATCCTCAATCTGTTCCACCGTAATCTCACCTGGAACCAGGAAATACTTTTCACAGTATTTGATAAGTCCTGCCAGATCCCATTCTTCCGGATACAACTTTTCGTCCGCGTAGGTATTCATGGCATGATTAATCAGTTCATCTACCATACGAATAATCTGATCCTTCATGTCTTCCCCTTCCAGGATACGGCGGCGCTGTTCATATAGAACCTGACGCTGCTGGTTCATAACATCATCGTATTCCAGAACGTACTTACGGGTTTCAAAGTTACGGTTTTCTACACGCTGCTGTGCCTTGCGAATGGCATTGGATACCATCTTGCTCTTGATTTCCTCATCTTCGTCAAGACCCATCTTTTCCATGAACTTCTTGATGTTGTCCCCGCCGAAAATGCGAAGCAGGTCATCATCAAGAGACAGGAAGAACTGGCTGCTGCCCGGGTCACCCTGACGGCCGGCACGGCCTCTCAGCTGATTATCGATACGGCGGCTTTCATGACGTTCTGTACCGATGATGGCCAGACCGCCAAGTTCTGCCACACCATCGCCAAGGACAATATCGGTTCCTCGGCCAGCCATGTTGGTAGCAATGGTTACCTGCCCCTTCTGACCTGCCTGTGCGACAATCATAGCTTCCTTTTCATGATACTTGGCATTGAGCACATTATGAACAATGCCTTCCTTCTTAAGGTAATGGCTCAATTCTTCTGATTGTTCAATGGATGTAGTGCCAATAAGAATCGGCTGTCCTGTGGCATGACGTCTCTTTACTTCACGTACAACGGCTCTGATCTTGCCACGTTTGGTCTTATAAATTGCATCTGGCAAATCTACGCGGCGAATCGGTTTGTTTGTTGGAATCTGGAAAACTTCAAGCCCATAAATCTTAATGAATTCCTGCTCTTCCGTCTTAGCCGTACCTGTCATACCAGCCAGCTTGTCATACATACGGAAATAATTCTGGAAAGTAATGGTTGCCAATGTCTGGCTTTCTCTTTCCACCTTGCATCCTTCCTTAGCTTCAATCGCCTGATGAAGCCCATCGGAGTAGCGGCGGCCATACATCATACGGCCGGTAAATTCATCAACAATGATGACTTCGCCATCCTTGACCACATAGTCACGGTCTCTCTTCATCATCGTTTCTGCGCGAAGTGCCTGGTTGAAAATGTGGTTCAGCTCCAGATTTTTGGTGTCATATAGATTGTCCACATGAAGCAGTTTTTCCATCTTGGCAACACCAGCCTCTGTCGGGGCCACAGTCTTCTGTTTCTCATCAATGGTATAGTCCACGTCTTTTTCAAGCTTTGGAACCAGTTTAGCCACTGTATAGTACATATCAGTGGACTTCTGACCCGGGCCGGAAATAATCAATGGTGTACGAGCTTCATCAATAAGAATGCTGTCTACTTCATCGATTAAGCAATAATGAAGCGGGCGCTGTACCATCTGATCCAGACGGGTAACCATGTTATCACGGAGATAGTCAAAACCAAATTCGTTATTGGTACCATAGGTAACATCAGAATTATAGGCAATCTTTCTCTGATTAAAATCCAGATCATGAACAATCAGACCTACAGAGAGTCCAAGGAACTTATAAACCTGTCTCATCCACTCGCTGTCTCGTTTTGCCAGGTAATCATTGACAGTAATGACATGAGCGCCCTTGCCTTCCAGCGCATTCAGATAAACAGGTGCTACAGCGACCAGCGTCTTACCTTCACCAGTACACATTTCGGCAATGTTTCCACTGTGAAGAACCATACCCCCGATAAGCTGTACATCATACTGACGCATACCGAGAACACGGCGGGAAGCTTCCCTTACAACAGCAAAAGCCTCCGGCAGGATATCATCCAGTGTTTCTCCATTAGCCAGACGGTTTTTAAATTCTACCGTCTTATGTGCCAATGAAGCATCACTCAGATTTTTCAGGGAGGCTTCCAGCGGATTAATCTGTTCCTCAACTACCCGCCTCATTTTTTTAATTTCACGTTCATTGGAACCATTGAACAGTCTTTCGATAAATTTAAACATTAACCCAGCTCCTTATTAGCAAAGATTCGATTTCAAAAGGGTACAGTAACCGAAATTATATCTTGTATATTTTATCAAAATGAGGTGCTATAGTCAAAAAAGCAGATATCTGTCCGCACCCTCCACTTTCCGTGCATTAATTCTGATATATGGATTTACATTCCGGATTTACTTATTTCTGTAACGGAAATAGCAGAAAACCCTGAGGAATCATCATATTCCTCAGGGTTAATCTTTTTTACCTGTTTAATGTGATACTGAGTCAGCTCATTAATTATCGGTTTCGATCAGGCCATATCTGCCATCATTTCTGCGATATACCAGAGCCGGTTCATCGGTATCAGCATTGATGAACATAAAGAAACTATGTCCAAGCAGATTCATCTGCAGAATAGCTTCTTCAGCGGACATTGGAGATAATGTAAAATGCTTTGTTCTTACAATATCAAATTCGCCTGCTGCTTCATCTTTGCTGGATTCAGCTGCGATGAACTGTTCACTCAGCACGTTCTTTGCTTTAAATCTCTTAGCCAGACGTGTCTTATATTTATGAATCTGGCGTTCAATCTTGTCGAATACCAGATCAATAGACTTGTACATATCGTCGGATTTTTCAACCCCACGAAGAATTACACCATCAACAAAGACAGTCACTTCGCATGTTTCAGTCTTATTAGAAATACGGAGTAAAGCATTAATTCTTACTGGTTTATCAAAATATCTCTGTACTTTATCCGTGTGTTTTTCTACATAGCTGCGCAAAGCCGGGGTAACTTCGAGATTTTTGCCTCTAACTGTAACTTCCATAATGAATCCTCCTTTCGAAGATGTATCTTACACCCTCTACTATAATTATAATTAATTCTATTTATATTTCAAATACAAATTTCTAATATTTTATAAAACTCTTACTATTTAATTACATTATAAAACAAATCTTTCTAATGTAAAGGATATTCTCTGAGCGTTTCCACAAATGTCGTATTAGTTAATAAATCAATGTTGATTACTCATTTAACTAAAATGGAAGTTATTTAAAGACCATGAAAATAGTTAAGTTGGAATATATATCAGGAACGTAACAAAAAGACTGGCCACTATATACAGGTGATTCGCAAAAGGCAGAGATAATTCACTCCCAGTTTACGAACCACTTTTTCAGTACCTTATAAATTATCCATCCCCTGTCGAATCTTTATCTCCGCCGTATCCCATGCTTTAGTCACTGAAAAAGGGCTGCATCAGAATTTTCTGATGCAGCCCTTTTACGGCTAAACTTTCATTGATTAATTCTTTTTGAAACTATATATCTATAGTCTTTAAGTGATTACGCAATGACTCTAACGTTAGCAGCCTGATCTCCTCTAGCGCCGGAGACAACATCGAATTCAACCTGCTGGCCTTCATTCAGTGTCTTGAAGCCGTCAGACTGGATTGCAGAGAAATGAACGAAAACGTCGCCGCCATCTTCCTTTTCAATGAATCCATAACCCTTTTCTGCGCTAAACCACTTAATTGTACCCTTCATGATATTTCCTCCTGATAAAAAACCACTTCGTCCTTTTTAGGACTTAGATTAAGTATAACATATCAGTCCCGCATTATCAACAGGAATAGTAAAAAAATTACAATATTTATTTGTAGGATTACAATACATGTGTTACACATCGAAACATAAAAAGCGAGATACCCTTGTGATATAGTTAATTCGTCAAAACAAACTT
>OHAG01000070.1_pt1 | contig 89302 bp, 84 predicted proteins | sample 1577081 | NCBI WGS metagenome assembly OHAG01 (sample SAMEA3541513, study PRJEB24748) | human gut metagenome | biome: human gut; feature: human-associated habitat; material: faeces | place: China | collected 2012
CAATGGACCACACCTGGTTTGGAAAAGACACGGTATAATCGCGCAACAGATAAGGCACAATAGACTCCTTGAAATTGCGCTTGGACAGGTTAGGCTTAGGATAAATAGCATAGATGCCCATCTTCAGCATAAGTCGCCGTACTGTCTTGCGACATACTGAAAAACCTTCTTCTTGCAGTTTGGCAACAATCTTACGAGAGCCTAGGTAGGGACACCTGGTATGCCAGTGGTCGATACGTTCCATTAACGATTCATCAAGCCTAACAGCAGCTTGGTTTGGTCCTGTAGGTGTGTAATATAGGCCGGAACGGTTCAGTCCCAGTAATTCGCACTGACGACGTATGGAAAGGCCGTTATCCTTTCTGATCATATTCCGGGATTCTTGGGATGGCCTCCCCAGCTTGGCGAAAGCAGTCCTGAAGAAAGTCGCGCTCAAGCGTAAGCTGACCGATGGTCCTTAGCATCTGGTCATTCTTTTTCTTCAGATCGTCCTCCTTCCTCTGAACGGCCTTACGCTCAGAATCTGCACCAAAGGCAAGATGGGCATTTTGCAGGAATTCTTGCTTCCATTTTCTGACCATGTTTGGGTTCAGGCCGTTTTCAGAACAGATGACATTGAATTCCTTGTCGCCTTGAAGAATTGACAGAACAATCTTGGTCTTAAATTCAGAAGTGTACTTTTTTCTTGGCATGATAGCATCCTCCAATTTTCGTTACTTAATACTATATCATGCACTCTTAAAATTTTCAGTACTGGTCTGAATTCACAGGCCCATTATACACTATCGACCATGGCCGCAATCTTTTCAAGATCTCCTTCATTTTTGACGATGCGCGGCAGGCCAAAGACAGAAATAGGCGGATCATCCGGGTGAATGGCCAGCTTGATGCCGCAGGCTTCGGCTTCCGGTACGACAGCTTTCAGGAAATAAGCTAAATTTTCCCGTAAGTGCTCTTCATCCATCCCTTCATAGGCTTTAAAGAGCGCTTTCAGGGACTGCAGCCGTTCCGGTTCCCAGCCAGGCATGCTGAAGCCGTGGCTGTTATCGAGGATTTCATGCACCATATCCTGTGGTGTTTTTCCTTCTACCAAATGATAATCGTAGGCCAGGCACGTAGAACCATCGTATAAGGGTTTGGCCAAGTCTGTCCGCGTCCAGTCAAAAATAGGCATAAAATTATAGCAGACAACTTCAATGCCTGCTTTCGCTGCATTTTTCAAGGACGTAATATAATTTTCAATATAGGCATCCCGTGTAGGCAGCCCCAATTTGATGTCTTCGTGGACATTGATGCTTTCCAGATCCTTAAAAACCAGATGATGCTTTTCTGCTTCCTGTTTCATCTGCAGCAATGGTTCTGCCGGCCATACTTCTCCGACGGGAATATCATATAGGGCACTGACAATTCCATCCATACCTGGAATCTGATCAATTTGTGTCAGCGTAATCGGATCATCTTTTTCTCCATACCAACGAAAAGTCATTCTCATTTTTATTTACCTCGTTTCACATAAATGATAGAAAATAGGTATAACAATATAGTTCTTTTTCATGTTATATGCTACCATACCACTTTTATGATTACAATAGACCAGACGAAAAAAAACCAGTCAGATGCTATTTTGGCATCTGACTGGTTAGACTTATCTTTTTAGAGAATAATGTTCTTTTGCTGGCCCTGCAGGTAGGCTTGAATATTGTCGAAGACAATGACCGCCCGTTTTTCCATAGATTCCTTCGTGGCAAAGGCTACGTGCGGTGTAACAATGGTATTTTTCGCATGGAGCAGGGGATGATCTGTAGCCAAAGGCGGTTCCGTTTCAAATACGTCAATGCCGGCACCGGCAATACGGCCTTCGTTCAACGCAGCGGCCAAGGCCTGGGAATCGACGATCGGACCACGGGCTTCATTGACCAAATAAGCCGTAGGCTTCATATACGACAAGGTTTCTGCATTGATCAGGCCCCGGGACTGTTCCGTAACAGGGCAGTGCAGCGATACGATGTCGGCCTGGGCCATCATTTCCTTCATGGGCAAGTATTTGATGAGTTCCGTGTCTTCTTTATGGGAGAAGCCATTGTAGGCAATGACCTTAGCGCCAAAGGCATGGACCAGTTCGGCTACGCGCTGGCCAATAGCGCCGGTACCGATGAGGGCGACGGTCTTGCCTTCCAGTTCAGAGCCGATAAAACCGGCTTTCGTACCGCCAGCCCGGCAGGCAGCGTCTACTTGCGGTACATAGCGGAGCAGGTCGAGAATCATAGCCAGTGTCAATTCGGCTACGGCAACGGTGGAGTAGCCGGAGGCATTGCTGACTTTGATCCCCTTGGCTTTAGCAGCGGCCAGGTCGACGTGGTCGACACCGGTAAAGGCTACGTCAATGTATTTCAAATGCGGGCAGGCGTTGATGACTTCAGCTTTGAGAGGCATGTTGGCAATGATCAGGATATCTGCATCCTTGGCTTCTGCAATCTGTACAGCCGGGTCGTCGTTGCGTTCGTAGGCAGCAAATTCATGACCTGCCGCTTTGACCTGGCCGACGTACGTAGCCAGCAGTTCCTGGCTGATTCCCAGCGATTCCAACAAAACAATTTTCATAGCATAAAACCTCCTTTAAATTAGGACCTTAGTTTTTTCTATATTATACTCATTCCCTCAGAAATTGTAAAACAAATTGTCCATACCCGCGCCAGTTCCACTTACAGGCTTTTCAAGCGTACGCCCGCCTGCTCGATGAGTTCTTCCATCGAACGGGCCCCGGTCTTCTCAGCCGCCTTGACGACGATATAGGCACAAGCCCGGGCATCGTCCAAGGCCTGGTGATGCCGAAAGGTATACCCCAGGTGCCCTGCTACGACGTCCAGCCTGTGGCTGGGCAGTTCCGGCCAGATGCGGCGCGAAAGCTGGACCGTGCAGATATACGAGGCCTGCGGTGGCTCCAGATCATACCACGACAGGAGACTGCGCAAGACGCGCATATCAAAGGCAGCGTTATGGGCTGCCAGAATACGGCCATCCAAATGACGCCGGATAGCCGGCCAGAGGGCATTAAATTTCGGTTTTCCCGCTACCATGTCCGGTGTGATCCCATGGATACGCACCGTTTCCGGCGCAAAGACCATAAAGGGCGGGCGGATCAGGCTGTAGCCTTCTTTCACACAAGCCGCATCGTGCATGGTCACCGCCGCCAGAGAGCAGGCACTGTTGGGGTAGGCGTTCGCCGTTTCAAAATCAAGGGCAGTAAAATCTAACATACCATTCTCCTTTCCGGGACAATGGTCCCTACAGCTCGTATTATAGCACAAAAAGACATAGACAATGGGGCAAAATAAGTATAGAGTAAACATACTAAAGAAAAAAGGAGTTCTCTATGTCTACACCTACACGCTATACAATCACGCTCTCAGACCGTACGGTTGTTACGTATGAGCTGCAGCGCAAAGCCGTAAAAAATATTAATCTGCGTATCCCGGGCGATGGCAAACTGTACGTATCGGCGCCGCCGGCAGTACCGCGCTCCCGCATCGAAGACTTTCTGCACCGCGAAGAGGCTTTTATCAGCCGCACCCTGGCAACACTACAAAAAGCCCCCGTGCTGACATTGCAGACGGGGGAAACGTACTATGTCCAGGGCCGGCCTTATATCCTGCGCGTCATTCATGGCCCGGCCGAGGCGATGTGGCTGCAGGGAAACACCCTTTGCCTGGAAACGGAGTCTGACACGGATTGGGAAACGCGGCGCCGCCTCTATCATGCATTTTTGCTGCAGCTCAGCCAGCCCTTGCTCACGGCCAGCCTAACGCGCTGTTACGCCCGTGTCAAGGCTTACGGCATACCGGTGCCACGCGTGACGATACGCTTTATGCAGACCCGCTGGGGCTCGTGTACACCGGCCCGGCAGACCATACGCCTCAATGCGTATTTAGCAATCATGCCCGACGCCTGTATCGACCAGGTCGTCCTGCACGAGCTCTGCCACTTTCTCGAAGCCAATCACTCCGCCCGCTTTTACGCCTGGCTGAGCCGCTTCATGCCCGATTGGAAGAGCCAGAAAAAGGCGCTCGAATCATACCGGCCATACTGTATTTAGCGGGGATCCAAGTGGATGATCGGGTCGCAGGGACCGTATTCCCGGTGCAGCGCCGTTTCTACCTTTTCGGAAATGGCGTGGGCCTGGATGAGCGGCAAGCCTTTATCCAGTTCCAAATGGAAATCCATCATCGTTTCCGTACCGGAAATGCGCGTACGTAAATGATGATAGCCCATGACGCCCGGTGTTTCCAGAATAATCGAACCAATACGCTTTTCTTCACTATCGCTTAAGGAGGCATCGGTCAGGTCATCGTAGCTGCGGCGGCACATCTTATAGCCGACGCGCAGAATGCCTACGGCTACGATGCAGGCAATGAGCGGATCGAGAATGGCCCAGCCCGTTATCTTCATGAGGAAAATTCCTGCCATGACGGCCGCTGAGGTCCAGACGTCAGCCCGCAAATGCATGCCATCGGCTTTCAGTGCTTCTGAACCGGTCTTTTCGCCGACATGGTAGAGCCGTGCCGAAACGACAGCATTGATGAGGCTGGAGCCAAGCATGACGGCCAAGGCCAGATCCAGCGATTGCGGTGTCTGGGGAGCAAAAAATTTGCCTGACGATTCATAGATAATACCCAAGGCCGCAACGATGATCAGAAGGGATTCAAAGGCTGCCGACACATTTTCCACCTTGCCATGGCCATAATCATGGTCTTTATCCGGCGGCAGCGATGCCTTGCGGACAGCCAGACAGGCAATGAATGCCGCCAGGAGATCTACACCGGAATGAATAGCTTCCGATACGAGGCTGACCGTCCCTGTCAAAAGGCCGATGGAAAGCTTGCCAATGACCAAAACCGTATTGCTGATAACCGATAACCACGCCGTACGGCGCTTTAATACTGCTTCATCTTGTACCATATATATAACTTCCTTTTTTCCAATACATATAATCAGACATAGAGAAAGCCTGCAGAACCGCATATTACATATATGTAGTCCCGCAGGCTGCGCCTACTGCTTGCGCCCGGCCATAGAGCATGGCCTGTTCTTTACGCATATAGTATCACTTATATTCTCATTTGTAAATAGAATTTTGAGAATGTTTTAGTTGCAAATTCACATACGATGTATGCATTCTCATCATTGTGTAGTAACGGCCGGCCATTTCTTCAGCAATGCCGGCTCTCCTTGCCAGAAGGTGAGGATAAATACGGATTTAATCGCGTCGTGGTTGGAGTCGAGGACGACCCGGCCTGTCGCGCCGGTGAAATCCATGGTTTTAGCCAGTTCCTGGGCAATCTGTTGGGGTGACGCCGAATTGCCACGCCGCACGGCATCGGCTACCATCATGAGCGAATCGTAGCCTAAGGCTGCGTAGCTGTCCGGCCACTGGCCGTATTTTTCATAATACCGTTCGGCAAAGGTTTCTGCCGTCTGCTCATGCACGTCATTGGCGTAGTGGTCCGTATAAAAAAGATTCGTAAGATACGCCGCATCCGTATTCTTCGCCAAGGCCGGGCCGTTCCAGCCATCGGCACCTAAAATAGGAATGGTAATGCCAGACGAACGGGCAAGGGTAATGAATTCCCGCGCCTTCTTATCATATAAAGGCAGATATATAGCCTGACACGGCGGTTCCTGTACGGCTGCCAGGGCTGCCTTCAGGTCGCCCTGATAGGCGGCCAGATCGACAAAAGCCGTAATCGTGCCGCCATGGGCTTCGATGGTACTGCGATAAAATTCAGCCAGGCCTTTGGAATACGTACTGTCGCTATTGAACACGACGGCCGACCGCGTGACCTGCAAATATTCGACAGCATAATCGCCCATAGCCCGGGCCTGATAGGGATCGATGAAGGTCGCCCGGAACATATATTGGTAGACCTGCCGCGTTTTTGCGTCAACAGTAATGTCCGGGTCCGTACAGGCCGGACTGATAACCGGAATCCGCTGTGCTTCTGCCGGCCGCATGACTGCCGTCGCGCAGGCCGACATATTAGGGCCGATAATGGCACTGACATTACGCGTAGCAAGCTGCTGCACGGCCGTAGCCGCAGCATCGGCGTTGCCATGATTATCTACGCTGATCAGCTGCACCGGCTTGCCCAGGAGGCCGCCCTGTTCATTGATCATATCCCGTGCCAGTTCAATTCCCTGTTCCGTCGAGCGGCAATAAGCCTCACCCGGTCCTGTCAGGGAAAGATTCGTACCGATCAATACGTCCTTGCGTTGCAGGGGCTGCGAATCAGAACGGCTGCAGCCTGAGGCTATCAGTGCCAGTCCCAAGAGACAGATGCCTATGGCCAGACAGGCGCTGAAATGTTTCATGTAGAGCTCCTTTCACACGAAAAAAGGCAGACAAACTGGCTGCAAGCTGCCAGTCCGTCTGCCTCGTCTGTTTATGGCAAGAACAGCATAGGATCTGTCGGTGTACCATTAACCCGTACTTCATAATGGACATGCGGGCCTGTGCTGCGGCCCGTACTGCCAGCCAGTGAAATAATATCTCCCGTCTTCACTTCCTGTCCTACGACGACAAGAAGCATCGAGTTATGTCCGTAGCGCGTAACAAAACCGCCGCCATGATCAACTTCAACGAGGTTGCCATAGCCATCTACCCAGCCGGCCATGGTGACCTTGCCAGACGCCGTAACCCGTACAGGCGTACCGTAATCTACGGCAATATCTACGCCTTCATGGAAGCCCGTACCGCCGCCGATGGGATTGCCACGATAGCCGAAATTCGACGTAATCGTGCCGTTGACCGGCCAAATGGACGGATAGTTCGATGCCTGGTACTGTTTGGATAATTGCTGCATTTCCCGGACCTGCTGACCGGCAGTATCACTCAGTACTGTCTTCAGCGTAATGAAACTGATAATGCGGGCGTTGGTCTTCGTTTCCAGCCGCGAGGTGGCATGTAACAGTTCATTGTAGTCAGCATGAGAAACGTCCGGCGATTTCTTCTGCTGTCCTGCTACGCCACCGTCACCTTTTGGGCTGTCACCCGTGCCGGCGCCTTTAACCATTTGCCGCAGCTCTTGGTCAAGGGCATCCATTTTATCCATTTTTTCCTGCAGCGATGCCGTTTTTTCCCGCATCATCTCCAGTTGTTGTTCATGCAGTGCATTTTGTTCTTTCATTTCCTGGAGGGAAACGAACTCATATATCCCGACGAGCAGGCCGGCTACAATGACCACGGCCCCTGCCAGGACGAGGGTTATCCCTTTTTTATATTGTTTCGGTGTCAGCACCAAAGGCTCTGAACGCTGCAAAAAGCCCCGTTGCGACACGTGGGAAAAGACCTCTGCCAGCCGGCTTTTCCCTTGTTGGAACCAATCCTGAATGTTCAAACGTATTCCCTTCTTTTAGTCCTTCTGGACAGTAGTCAGCTCGCCTGCATACTGTAACGCATTATCCAGGCTTTCTTTTTCTTCTTCGCTCATGCCGTAGAGACACTTGCCATCGACGATGGGCTTGGCAAAAATACGCGATTCATTCCGGCCATAGACGCTGGAGAGGCAAAAGCCATCATTTTTGCCATCGAGAACCGTAAAAGCAAAGCTCAGATTATTGCCAATATTATCAAAGGCGTTGTATTTGACAAAGCCTATCTTGCGAAAACAATGATTCTGTACCGCCAGAATGTCCTTTTGCGTCTTGTGGATCAATTCCATGGAATCCTGCAGCTCATGCAAGTGCGCCACATCCTCGCGCAGCTTGGCTTCCATACTTTTTCCCGTTTCGTCTTGCATAAAAAATTCATATTTTTTATTGAGCCTGCTCACGCGGCGATTGAGTATGCCAATATAAATGAGCAAAGCCAGCAGCAATACTGCTACCACACCGGCAATAATATAATAAAGCATCTGCCAGTCTAATCCGTAACCCATGTCTTTCCTCCTGCCGTAGTTCCCAACGTGCGTATCTGTTCGTAAAGTTCGTACCTTATATTACACAAAAGATAGGCAAAACACAACTGTTTTTCCTTAATTTTCATTAAATTGTAAAAGAATACGGAGGCGTGTCGTCTGTTGCAGACGGTTCCTCTGTCAGCAAAGCCAGGAGGCGTTCAAATTCCGCTTCGGACGCAACGGCAATCTCGATTTTCCCCTTCTTGCGCTGCCGGTTAAAACGAATGGAGACATTTGTACCCAAATGCATTTTCAACCGGTCCTGCAGTGCTTCGAGATAGGCGTCGCCAGCAGGCCTTTCCTTTTTCTCTTTTTCTTGCAGCAGCCGTTGCACCAGCGCCTCACATTGCCGGGCCGAAAGCCCTTCCTTTACAATGTGTTCGGCTGCCTGCAGCTGCTGCGTCACATCCGGCAGCTGCAGGAGAGGCCGGGCCTGGCCAATCGAAAGCTGTCCGGCCCGCAAGAGCCGGGCAATATCAGCCGGCAGCTTGAGCAGGCGGAGCATATTGGCCACGTAGGGACGGCTGCGGCCTACCTTGGCGGCAGTTTCTTCCTGCGTGAGGCCGAACTTTTGCATGAGCATCTGATAGGCTTCGGCTTCTTCCATGGCATTCAGGTCTTCCCGCTGCAGGTTTTCAATGAGCGATACTTCGGCTGCCACGTCAGGCGTATAGCTTTTACACAAGACAGGCACTGTCGTCAGGCCTGCCTGTTTAGCTGCCCGCAAGCGCCGTTCCCCGGCGATCAGTTCATACGTGCCGTCGGCTTTTTTCTGCACGATCAAGGGCTGCACGAGGCCGTACTGGCGGATGGAATCAGCCAGCCGGTCCAGGGCCTGCTGGTCAAACGTCTGCCGTGCCTGATGCGGGCTGGCCTGAACGTAGTCAATGGGTACTTCAATGGGCATGCCGGGGCCGGCTTTTTCCACGGCTTTATCTGCTTCATCGAGATGTTTTTCTGTCAGGCCCAGGGCGCTTAACCGTTTCCCCAGGCCGCTGTTATTCCCGAGACCTTTTTTCCTAACCGACACGGCGAATCACCTCTCTGGCCAGTTTTCTATACACGTCTGCGCCACGGGAATGGCTATCATATATGGTGATAGGCTCACCGTGGCTGGGGGCCTCACCTAAGCGTACATTGCGGGGGATGAGCGTGTGAAAGACTTGCCCGCTAAAATACTTTTTCACTTCTTCCGCCACCTGGAGGGATAAGTTCGTACGGCCGTCAAACATGGTCAGGACGAGGCCGAGAAGCCGCAGCTGTTCGTTCATGCTGCTGCGTACCATTTCTACGGTCTGCATCAATTGGGCCAACCCTTCCAGGGCATAAAATTCACACTGCACAGGAATCAGGACCTGATCTGCCGCTACGAGCGCGTTGATCGTCAACAGGCCCAAGGAGGGCGGACAATCGATGAGCACGAAGTCGTACGGCTTTTTTACACTATCTAAATACGCCTGTAAGGCCTGCTTCAGCACCTGTTCCCGATGCTCCAGCGTTACCAGTTCGACAGCTGCCCCGGCCACATCCATCGTTGCCGGCATGAGAGACAGTTTTTTGACCGCTGTTTTCTGTACGACCTGTGCAAAAGGCACGTGCTCAATGAGGCAGTCGTATAAATTTCCTTCCAGATTTTCTTTATCAATACCCAGGCCGCTCGTCGCATTGCCCTGTGGATCCATATCAATCAACAACGTACGTTTGCCGTTGTCTGCCAGACAGGCACTTAAGTTGATACTCGTCGTCGTCTTGCCAACGCCGCCTTTCTGGTTTGTTACGGCAATAATATGAGCCAACGCAGCCACCTCATTTCAAATATTTTCCTAAAGTCTATATTATAGTATAACATAGACATTTAGTGACAACTAGTAGTGATTCAAAGAAAACTTGGCCTAGCCACACCAGGTAAAACTTGCTATAATGAGTATACATTAGGACCGTGTTTTTCATACCGGCCCGGAAAAGAGGAGATGAACATGCCTACATATCAAGGAATGCTTAAACATATCGATGCCGATAAGGTACTCGAATTGGCTAAACAACGTACGGCTGATGCTGCTACGCCGGAACTGGCTACGGAAGTATGTAATACTGTCGTAAAGCTGGCTCATCCGGTCAGCGTATTCTATCAGTTCTTTTACGATAAAGATACTCACACGTTTCAGTGTAATGACCCCTTTGAAATTCAGGGCGAAACGATCCGCTCGTATCTGGAAACGACAGAAGTAGCCATCATCATGGCAGTCAGCCTGGGCAAGGAAGTGGAAGATGCTGCCGATGCACTCTTCCTGGAAAAAGATTTTACCAAAGGGATCCTCATGGACTCGGCCATTTCCGTCGCTACGGAACAGATGGTAGGCCAGCTGTGCAGCTACATCGATTCGCTCGGTGCTCCGGAAGATTACAAAATCGTCTGGCGCGTAACTCCCGGCTACGGGGATACGCCGCAGCGGCAGAGCGTAACGCTCGCGCGGGCCGTACAGGCTTCGCAAATCGGCATTACCATTACGCCGACCAATATGCTCATTCCCCGCAAGGCAGTAACTGCCGTAGTGGGTATGAATCATGTAGGCGAAGGCGGTTGCAGCGCCTCGGGCTGCAGCAGCTGTTCCCATAATTGTCACGAAGAAGAATAAGATTTCACTAGCAAAAGAAGATAAACGAAAAGCAGGCTCCGTGAACAGAGCCTGCTTTTCGTTTTATATCGTTATGGTGAAAACCTAAAATAGCAAGAGAAAGGCACACATACCGTCTCCGTGACGGGCATGGAGCCCTGCGGCATTAGAAAATATCGTGGAGGATGATCGTCTGGCTGCGGTTCGGACCGACAGAAACGATTCCCAGCGGTACTTCAACGAGTTCACTAATGCGTTCTACATAATGACGGGCTGCTTCCGGCAGTTCATCATAGGACTGGCAGCCGGAAATATCCGTTTTCCAGCCGGGCATTTCTTCATATACCGGTTCGACATGTTCCAGTACATCCAGGCTGGCCGGGTATTCCTGCAGGAGCTGGCCCTGGTATTTATAGCCCGTGCAGATTTTGATCGTATCCAGGCCATCGAGAATATCCAGGCGCGTAATGGCCAGGTAGTCCAGGCTGTTGACCATGGCGGCATACTTAACAACAGCTGTATCCAGCCAGCCGCAGCGGCGGGGACGGCCCGTAACGGTACCAAATTCGTGGCCTGTCTGACGCAGGAATTCGCCTACTTCATTGTTCTGTTCAGCCGGGAAGGGACCAGCGCCGACACGGGTCGTATAGGCTTTGACGACACCGACAATATTTTCCATACGGCGCGGACCTACGCCGGAACCGGTGCAGGCACCGCCTGCCGTCGGGTTCGAGCTCGTACAGAACGGATACGTGCCATGATCGATATCGAGCATCGTTGCCTGGGCGCCTTCAAAGAGGACCTTTTTGCCCTGCTTAATGTACAGGTTAGCCGAGTAGTTCGTATCCTTGACGTACTGACGGATCTGGTCGGCATAGCCCAGGTATTCTGCCAGCATGGCATCGTAATCAAAGCCCTGGCAGCCATAATATGTTTCGAAAAGACGATTTTTCAGCGTTAAATTGATGCGCAGTTTTTCAGCAAAAGTATCTTTATCCATGAGGTCGCCAATACGGATCCCTACACGGTTGATCTTATCGGCATAACAAGGACCGATGCCGTTTTTAGTCGTACCGATTTTTGCATTGCCCTTGAGTTTTTCATCTTCTTCATCAATCCGTTCATGATACGGCATGATGACGTGGGCACGCGTAGAAATTTCCAGCTGGCTGACGGTTACTCCTTTTTCTTTCATACCGGAAAGCTCTTCCAGGAGAACCTTCGGATTTACGACGACACCGCTGCCAATGATGCATGTTTTATCAGAGAACAAGATTCCCGACGGCAGAAGGCGCAATGCAAAGGAACGGTCATCTACTACTACCGTATGGCCTGCATTATTGCCGCCTTGTGAGCGGATAACAACGTCTGCCTTTTGTGCCAGATAGTCTACAATTTTTCCCTTGCCTTCATCACCCCATTGGGTGCCTAATACCATTGCTGTTGCCATTGCTTCAACATCCCTTCGTAAGTTACAGATTAAGAAAACATGACAGACATCTCTATCTGTCTGTTTTTTAACGTACTTATATATTATACACGATATTTTTAAAAATTCCTATTAGAAACGAGTGAAAATCGCGTCTGGCCCGGGGAAAATGAAAGGCCTAGTCACATATCTTTTTTTAGTCTATAATAGAATAATATGTGGAAATACCCTTTCTGCATAGTAACAGATTACAAATTCAAGGAGAGATCTTCATGTTATTTGATGCATGTACCATAGGCGGCATTGACGCTCGCTGCCGTATTGTCCGTTCAGCCACCTTCGAAGGGATGGCCGATGCCCAGGGACAGCCGACAGAAAAGCTCGCCTCTATGTACAAAAACCTGGCCGCAGGCGGTACAGGCGTTATGATTACCGGCATGATTGCAGCTTCCAAATTGGAACCGCATCAGCACAACCAGATACTGCTTGACGATGACAGCTGTATTGCACCGCTGGCAGACCTTATTACGCAGGTCCATGACCGGGGCGGAAAAATCGTAGCCCAGATCGTTATCATGGGCTCTGCCATTATGGTGCCGGAAAGAGAAAACAGGTTGATCGTCAGCCCCAGCGGCGTTCCTGACCAGCTGGGACGGGAAAAACAAGACTCCACCGCGCTGAGCGAAGGGCAGATTCGCCAGCTCGTCGCTGATGCCGGCCAGGCTGCCCGCCGGGCCAAGGCTGCCGGTTTTGACGGCGTCCAGTTTCACGGTGCCCACGGCTATTTGGCCAGCAAATTCCTGACCCCCTTTTATAATACGCGTACCGATGCCTACGGCGGCAGCCTGGAAAACCGGGCCCGCTTCCTGCGTGAATGTATTGCCGAAATCCGCAAACAAACAGGTGCAGATTACCCCGTATGGGTAAAATTAAATTGCAGTGACTTCATGAAAGAAGGCGGCCTCGAAGCAGAAGAAAGCCTGCAAGTTATGAAATGGCTCGCTGAAGACGGCGTCCAGGCCATTGAAGTAAGTGGCGGCAATACGTCGTCCCTGCCCCGCAAAGGTCCCATCCGGGCCATCCGCCGCACGAAGGAACCCATGTACTTCGCTGCTTACGCCAAGGCGGCCGCAGCGGCCCTTAAAGGCAAAACGGATGTCGGTGTCGTTGGCGGCTGGCGTGCTGCCAGTGATATGGAAGAGGCCTTAGCGACATCAGATCTGTCCTTTATTTCCCTGTGCCGGCCGTTATTGCGGCAGCCCGATCTGCCCAATCTCTGGCGCAACGGCAGTACGGAGCCGGCAACCTGCATTTCTTGCAATCGCTGTTTCCGCGATACCGACGTAGACTGTATTTTCCACGAACAGGCAGAAGCCTGATCTGTCGTATTACAAAGAGGATTTCTTCCTGTTATAGCGAATACATTATCATAACGGAACTGTTCCGTGTACTATTGGGAAAGGGAGGCGTGCCATGCTCTTCATCATATTACTATCACTGCTTATGATGGTCCTTGCCTTGCTTCTCTTTATCCCTTGTACGTATACGGTTCACATAGAGATACGTGCGCCCTTCCGCTTATATTGCCGGGTTTCCTGGTTACAGCATGGCTTGTACTGGTCCTGGGATTACACCTTTGGCCAACGGCCGAAAAAAGAGCTGTATCTGGGCTGGCATGCCTGGCCGCCACAAAGGGTGCCGGCCGAGACAGAAGCGGAACCGGTTCCGGATGCTGCTCTTGACGATGAGCTGCTGAGGGAAGCCCTGTCGGACGCAGACACACAGCAGGCCGGGGCAGACGAAGAGGCAGGCTGGTGGCGTCCCTACCTTTTATCAGAGGAGTTTCTGGCAGCGTGCTTACAGCTTATCCGCCGGGTGCTGCACCATTCCCGCATCCGCCGCTTTACCTTAGAGGGCACGCTGGGCCTGCCCCAGCCGCATCAGACAGGTATGACTGCCGGCTTTCTCTACATGGTGGCACCCCGGCAGGCAGCTACGCTGCAGTTCAATTTTCTCGAAGAAATATATGACTGTGAAGCGGTCCTGGCCGGCACGATATATCCGGGGGCCCTCATCCTATACGCAGCAGCCTTTATGACTACACGCCCGCTCCGCAAGCTTCTGCGGGCCATCTTACAACGAAGAAGGGATACGGATCATGGACAAAAACGAACTAAAAAACAACCTGGAAACGATATTTGAAAACTTCCGTGAGATGATCAAGGTGGAAACTGTCGTCGGCCAGGCCGTACACATTGGCGACGCCATTCTCGTCCCCTTTGTCGATATTACCTTCGGCTTTGGTACCGGCTGCGGCGGCGGCCAGGGCGAAGTAAGCCGGCGCAGCAGCGGCGGTGGCGGTGGTGGCGGCGGTGCAAAGATGGAGCCTACTGCCGTATTAGTCATTAAAGGGGACCGTGTAGAAATGTTCTCCATCAAAAAAGGCGGCTATCAGGCTTCCGCCTTTGAAAAGCTGTTAACCATGGCACCGGAAATTATCGAAAAACTGAAAAAGGATAAATACATTTATATTAAAGACGACGACGAAACGACAACGGCCGGGCCGGCAGATAACAACAAAGAATCGTAATTGTCACAGTACAGTTACAAACGTTGTACTTTCCGTTTTATTTTGCTATAATAGGGAAACAGCAAGAAACCCTTAATATTTGCGATTTACAGGAGGAATATATAATGAAATTGAAAAAACAATTGGCTTCCCTCGCCGTAGTAGGGATGATGAGCATTGTTGCTGCGTCTTCTGCTTTTGCTGCTGGCGTAGGCTACGTCAATTTCGACACCCTCGTTCAGGCACATAAAGATTTCCCGAAGGTAAGTTCACAGATGCAGTCTGCCATCAAGAGCGCAAATGAAGAATTCTCTAAAAAAGCTCCTACACTGAAAACCGATCAGGAACGACAGGAATTAGGCCGTCAGCTGGCTCAAAACCTGAGCAAGCTGGAAAACAGCCTGATTGTCCCGATTGAAAAAGATGTAGTCGCAAATGTAGAAAAAGTACGTCAGCAGAAGAACCTGGACTGCATCGTAGCCCAGGGCGCTATCATCGCCGGTGCCGATAATGCACAGGACGAAACACAGGCCGTTGAACAGCTGCTCAAATAATACCGTACTTCATACGTCCGGAATCCATCCCCGTTTGGCCAAGAGCCAGACGGGGATTTTTTATTGCCTTTCTGTGTCACGCAGGAATCTTCTGTGTGACGTTTTATTTTTCCTTTATATTTTTCTCTCTTTCCTGGAAAAACGGGGAGAGGTATAGTTTCTTTATATAGAATATCTCTATATCTTATTTGTTTTTAAATGATATTTTTTCTCATATTTTTTTATATTGAAAATAAATTGCAAATTCCTTGACATATACCCCCTTAGGGTATATGATGTGTGCAGATACCGGTGGGAGGTATAGTAAGGAGGTGTACGTGATGGAAGAGAAGGAAAAAGAAAAAGCACTGGAAGTAGAAAAAGAAGCAGAAGTGAAGACGGCTTGCTGTTGCCCCACTGGCAAAAGCAAGCACCGCGATAAAGAGGGCAAGGAGTATAAAAGCCTCATTTGCCGTTTAAACCGTATTGAAGGACAAATCCGTGGTATCCGCAATATGGTCGAGAATGACCGCTATTGCGTCGATATCCTGATGCAGGTCAGTGCCGTTCAGTCGGCGCTCAATGCCTTTAATAAAGAGCTCCTGGCCCAGCACATCAACGGCTGCGTCGTCCGCGATATACGGGCAGGCAAAGACGAAGTCGTCGATGAACTGGTAACGATGTTACAAAAATTGATGAAGTAGGTGAGATAGATGAAGCATGAAAAGTACGCCGTCACCGGCATGAGCTGCTCTGCCTGCTCGAGCCGTGTAGAAAAAGCTGTTTCTAAGCTAGACGGTATGGATAAGGCCAGCGTCAACCTGCTGACTAACAGCATGCAGGTCGATTACGATGAAACAAAGCTGTCGAGTAAGGATATTATCAATGCCGTCGTCGACGCCGGTTATGGTGCATCTGTAGCCGGTGGCAGTACACAAAAGAGCAACGCAGCCCCGGCGCCCAGTCCGTCTGACATGGCAAAAAAAGCCATGGAGGCTATGAAGAAACGCCTCATTTGGTCTATTGTATTCCTTATTCCTGTCATGTACCTGGCTATGCATCATATGCTGCTGGAATGGTTTGGTATTCCTGTACCGGACATCATTACCAATACCTTCCACGGTGATGCCAACGCCATTACCTTAGGGTTTGCTGAATTTCTCCTCGTTTTGCCCATTATGTACTTGAACCGGGCCTATTATACAAAAGGCTTCCGCACGCTCTTCGAAGGTGCGCCCAATATGGACAGCCTGGTCGCCATGGGTTCTATGGCCGCCGCTGCCTACGGTGTCTTATCCATCTTCCGCATGAGCTGGGGCATGGGCCACGGCGATTGGGCCCTCGTTGCCACGTACAGTACGAATTTGTACTTTGAATCAGCCGGTATGATCGTCACGCTCATCGATATCGGCAAATATCTGGAAGCCCGCGCCAAGGGCAAGACCAGTACGGCCATTGAAAAGCTCATGGATTTGGCGCCAAAACAGGCGACAGTCCTGCGTGACGGCGTAGAAACAGTCGTCCCTGTAGAAGAACTGGTCGTCGGCGATGAAATTGTCGTCCGCCCCGGTGAAAGTATTCCTGCTGACGGCGTCATCAGCGAAGGTACGACCAGCATCGATGAAGCCGCCATTACGGGCGAAAGCATTCCTGTAGAAAAACAGGCCGGTGACCCTGTCACGTCGGCAACGCTCAACAAAACGGGCTTTATCCACATGACAGCCCGCCGCGTCGGCGCCGATACGACCATCAGCCAGATCATCCAGCTCGTCGATGAAGCCAGCTCCAGTAAAGCGCCTATTTCCAAAATGGCCGATAAAATCGCGGGCATCTTCGTACCGGCCGTCATTACCATCGCCGTCATTGCCGGCTTGGTCTGGTATTTCCTCTTAGGTGCCGACATGGAATTCGCCTTCTCAACAGCCATTTCCATTCTCGTCATTTCCTGCCCCTGCGCCTTGGGCCTGGCTACACCGGTAGCTATCATGGTCGGTACCGGTAAAGGTGCTGAAAACGGCATCCTTATCAAGTCCGGGGAAGCCTTGGAAACAGCCCACGACGTAGATACAGTCGTTATGGACAAGACCGGTACCATTACAGAAGGTCATCCGCAGGTGACGGACATCTGGGTACAGCGGGGTACAGAAGAAGAACTCCTGGCCCTGGCAGCCGGCCTGGAACAGGGGAGCGAACATCCCTTAGCCGAAGCCATTACGACGTACGCAGCGGGCCGGCAGATCCGGCCTGTCGTGATTTCTGATTTTAAAGCCCTCTTTGGCCGCGGCATTCAGGGCGTCGTAAATGGCAAGCTGTACTTTGCCGGCAATACGCGGCTCCTCGAAGAAAAGGGCCTCTCTGCCGCTGCCATTACGGACCATCTGAACCGCTTTGCCGATGACGGCAAGACGCCCCTTATCTTCGCCGATCACAGCGGCGTTATCGGTATTATCGCCGCTGCCGACGTCGAAAAGGAAAACAGCGCCGCCGCCATTTCCCTCTTTCACCAGATGGGCATCCATGTTATTATGCTCACAGGGGACAACCAGCGTACAGCCGAAGCCATCCGCAAACGGCTGCATATCCCGCAGGTCATTGCCGGCGTACTGCCCCAAGACAAAGAACGTCATATAGCGGCGCTGCAGGCCGAAGGCCATAAGGTCGCCATGATTGGTGACGGCATCAACGATGCACCGGCCCTGGCCAAAGCCGACCTGGGTATCGCCATCGGTGCCGGTACGGACGTAGCGATTGAAAGTGCCGATGCCGTCCTCATGCGTAACGACCTCCTCGACGCGGTCAGCGCCGTCCGCCTGAGCAAGGCCGTTATTAAAAACATTAAAGAAAACCTCTTCTGGGCGTTTTTCTACAACGTCATTTGTATTCCCTTGGCCGCCGGCGTTCTTTATCCGGCCTTTGGCATCCGCCTCAATCCGATGATCGGCGCTGCTGCCATGAGCCTGAGCAGTTTCTGCGTCTGCATGAACGCCTTGCGTTTGCGCTTTTTTAAGCCCTCTGCCGCTCCTTCAGGACATATGTATCAAGACACGCCCGTTACGGCCGTTACAGCGGCTCCTAGCGCGATTACGCCTTTTACGGCCGAAACAGCCGCTTCTTCCGATGCGTCTGCCGCCCCGGAAGAACACTACACGCTGCACGTGGAAGGTATGACCTGCAGCCATTGCACGGCTACGGTTACCAAGGCCTTACAAGCCATGCCCGGCGTCACAGACGTTCAGGTCAGCCTGGAAGATAAGACCGCTATGGTCACCAGTACGTCTGCCATTGCGGCTGAAGACTTTGAAAAGGTCATTACCGCTGCGGGCTACACCTTAGTTCCGGCAGCAGCACAGGAACACTATACGCTGCACATTGAAGGCATGATGTGCGGCCATTGCACGGCGACCGTCACCAAGGCCTTACAGGCCATGCCCGGCGTCACAGACGTTCAGGTCAGCCTGGAAGACAAAACCGCTGTGGTCACCAGTACCTCTGACATCCCGGCAGGAGATTTTGAAAAGGTCATTACTGCTGCAGGATATACATTAGTTCAAGGAAAGGAAGAATCAACGAATATGAAAACAACACTGAAAATCGAAGGCATGATGTGCCAGCACTGCCAAAAACACGTACATGAAGCATTAGCTGCCATGGATGGCGTAACGGCTGTCAGCGTAGACTTGGAAGGAAAAAAAGCAGAAGTAGAAACAAATCGCGAAATCCCGACTGCCGAATTTGCCACAGTAATTGCCGACGCCGGCTACGAACTCGTTACCGCCTAAAAGGGGCTGCACAGAAAAAGGGCCTGCACTGAACTCACTTCAGTGCAGGCCCTTTTTCACGTTTCCCTTAGAAAATACCCATGCGGATGAGCACGACGAGCTGCAACGCATACACGAGAAGGATGCCGTATTTAAACTTCCAGTCCTTCTTCTTGTGCGTAAAAATATAAATACCAAAGTAAGCCCCCATAGAGCCGCCGGCAACAGCTAAGGCCAAGAGACCGCCGTCCGGCACAAGTTTCCGGCCGCCTTCTACATAATGCTTGTCCAGCCCATACACGATAAAGGCTAAGACGTTGATGATCGCCAAATACCACCATACGTAGGTTACATATATTGCTTCCATATCCGACTCCTTCTCCCAGTACGACACGCGTGTATTTTTCTATATTGTACCATAAAGAGGCCGTTTCTCCCATGTCACGTCCAGAAAAGAGCAGAGCCGATGGCCGGCGGCAAAAGAAAAATATAAAAAAAAGCCTATAATGATTGATTTTTTCTCTATATTGGCATACAATAGTCTCGTAAACGTTACTATTGTTGCGACAGATGAAACACTAGTTGTTAAAATAAAAGAGGGGGAGGTTCATCATGTCCATCCAATTAGCCATTGTCATTCTATACATTTTATTGCTTTTCGCCATATCTTTTTACGTCAAACGCCGGGCCAGTCAAAACCCGACGGAATACCTGTTTGCAGGCCGCCAGTTCTCAACCGGCCTCGTAGCCGTTAGTATTACCGGCATGGCCGTCGGTGCCGCATCTACTGTAGGCGTAGCTGAAAGTGCCACCAAAATCGGCCTGGCCGCCGGCTGGTACAACGCCGCCTGGGCCATTGGTGCCATCGTCATGGGCCTCGTCGCTGCCGGCAAATACCGCTCCCTGGAATGTACGACCATTCCGGAGCTCTTTGAACGGAGCTACGATAAAAAAGCACGTGTCATCAGCGTTATCGGCTTATCCCTGATCATGATCTGTATTACATCCCTGCAATATGTTGCCGGCGGCTCTATCCTGCACGCCCTGATGCCGGACATTTTCTCGTTCCACGCCGGGATGATCGTCAGTGCTGTCGTCTTCATTGGCATTACGGCCATTGGCGGTCTCTGGTCCAGCGGTCTTTCCAACGTCTTAAGTGTTGCCGTCATTTATATCGGCATTGTCTACTCAATGATCCGCATTCTCATGCGTGATGGCGGCATTTCTGCTATCAACGCGGCCTTGCCACAGGCAGACTTCGGCTGGTTCGATCCCTTTGGCGGCCTCACAGCGGCCATGCTGCTCGGCTGGATCATCGTCATGACCACCCAGGCTATTACTGCCCAGGGACCGGTACAGATTGCCTGCGGTGCCAAAAATGCCCACGCCGCCCGTAAGGGCTTTATCCTCGGCGGTTTTCTCATTTTTCCGATCGGCTTCATTTCTGCCGTTCTCGGCTTAGCCGCCAAAGCCCAGTTCCCCGATTTAAATCCGACCATGGCCTTGCCGCAAATCATCATGAGCCTCGATCCGTTTTCCTCCGGTATGACCTTAGCGGCCCTGTGGGCCGCTGACGTATCGACAGCCTGCACGATTCTCCTCGGCGCCGGTACACTCATTGCCCAGGATATTTACAAGCGTTTTATAAACCCGGGAATTTCAGAACACTCGTATGTACGGGCAAACCGCCTGATCATCCTCTTCGTTGGTTTAGGCACCCTCTGGCTGGCCTTTAACGCCGTCGGTATCGTCAAGGTCATGCTCATCGGCCTCTCCCTGACAACGGCCTTCACCTTGGTTTTCCTGGCTACCATGTTCTGTCCGTCCCTGTGCCGTAAAAACACAGCCTTCTGGACGACCCTGGTTGGTATTGTCGGCCTCTTCGCCTGGCAGTTTTTCCCAGAAATCCATTTCCTGCCCCACGTCATTTACTTTGAATGGCTAATCTGCATCATTACGCTTCTCGTCGTCCGCCTGGTCGATAAGACGCCGATTCAGCCGCCGCAGGTAAAGGCACAGGCAAAATAAACGTATCTGCAACGGTCCTGACACACACCACGTCAGGGCCGTATTTTTTCCCTGCAGCGGCGCTGCCTTTGTTTCACGTGAAACAAAAGGACAGGCCTGTCTGACAAACGAAGAACCTCCCGTATGTTTCACGTGAAACATACGGGAGGTTCTTTGTCATGTAGCAGGAAAGGTAATCGTAAAAACCGTCCCTTTGCCGATTTCACTGGCAGCCTGTATCGTGCCGCCCTGGCTAAGGACAAACTGTCGCGCCAGAGCCAGGCCAATACCGCTGCCACCGCTTTTCCGGTTACGCGATTTCTCGGCCCTGTAGAAGCATTCAAAAATATGCTCGAGATCTTCCTTTGCTATACCAGGCCCTGTATCGGCAATCTGCAAGCGCACCTGCCGTTTGCCTGCCGCTTCTTCCAGAGAGGTGGTAATCGTAATATCAGCCGCCTCCGGTGTGTAGCGGATGGCATTATTCAAAATATTGTAAATCACCTGATTGGTCCGGTCCTTATCAAGCTGCAAGGGTGGCACTGCGTCATCTAAGTGTACGGTCACGTGGAGATTCTTTTCATCAAAGAGCGGCTGCAGCATACCTGCCGCCCGGGTGAGGAGAAGATTGAGATCGACGTCACTCTTGTGGAGGACCAGCTCGTTTACTTCTGCCAGGGACAGATCCCGCAAGTCCTGGACCAGGCGGTTCAGGCGCAGGATTTCATCTTCCATAGAAAGAAAATGTTCTTTATCTGCCGGAATAACGTCATCGATCATGCCTTCCAGATTCCCCTGCATGATGGCTAAGGGCGTCCGCAGCTCGTGGGCAATACTGGCAAAGAGCTGCCGCCGCATCGTATCGTTATATTCCAGCTTGCGGGACATATCATTAAAGGTATCGGCCAGCATGCCTACCTCGTCATTCCGGTCTACCCTGACGGTTTGGCCAAAGGAGCCTTCGGCTATGTCATGGACGGCGTCCGTCAATTTTCGCAACGGTTTGACAAAACTGCGTACGAAAAGCCAGCTCACGAAGACACTGATGCAAATCATAACGGAACCAACCCAAAAGAGAGACTGGTGCACAGACGACAGGTATATATTTTCTGGTGAATTGTGCATCATCATACCGTGCATCCCCATGGGCATACCACCCATGGCATGGGTGTACAAATAATTGGAAAAATGCGTATCCATCTGGTAATTCACCAAAAAGAGAAGCGTACCGATAGTAGCCGCAAAGAGCAGGAAAATGATACCGGTCAGGCGAAAAACCATACTATTGTATTTATTCACGGTGATGTGCGCCTCCATCGAATTTATAGCCAATACCATAGACGGTCAGGATATATTCCGGATGGGCCGGATCGCGCTCCAGTTTCTTGCGCAGATTACGAATGTGCGTGTCAATAGTCCGTTCATAGCCTTCAAAGCCATAGCCGCCCTGAGTACGTTCCATGAGCTGCATACGGCTGAAAACACGGCCCGGCGAAGACGTCAATACTTCGAGTAGGTTAAATTCTGTTGGCGTCAGGCCTATGGGCTCACCTGCACGGAGAACCGTATATTGGTCTTTGTCGATGACCAAATCGGCAATTTCATAACGGGCTACATGCTGAATAACTTTGCCACGGGCCCGGCGCAAGAGGCTGTACACACGGGCAATGACTTCCTTCATATGGAAAGGCTTGGTAATATAATCGTCACCACCCATATTGAGCCCGACAAGACGGTCCGTTTCATCATCCTTGGCCGTCAGAAAAATAATAGGAATATCACTAAAGGAACGGATACGGCGGCACACTTCAAAACCGTCCATACCGGGCAGCATGAGATCGAGGAGCATGATCTGAGGTGTTTGCGTACGCACCGTATGGATCGCCGCAGCACCATCCGTTGCCGTATAGACAATAAATTTCTCCTGTTCAAAATACGAGCGAAGCAAAGAACAAAGTTTTTCGTCGTCGTCGACGATGAGGATCGAATTTGTAATCAAATGCTTACCCTCCTGCCATTTATAGGATCATATCTGTATTGTATCACGCCATGCGGGGAGAGGGTAGTTAGCAGTTTCTATAAACAGCGTATAATCATTTAATAAATACATGATTGTACGCTGTTGTATTTTATTCGATAAACAAAATAATATCAGTTATAATAATAAAAGAAAACAAATGAGATGCTAACTTATATATAAAAGTGATTTCACAGAACCTGCCTACAAAGCGGAATAATTACGTTAAACAAGGGAATTTGCTTATCAAATGAACAGAAAAAGGCAGACGAATCGTGGTTTGTAAAGAGTTACCTGCGTAATTAGATTTATTTTAATCTCTAATGGATGAGAAAGAAGATGAGGAGAATGATTACTTCTAAAACGTATACCATTGAAACACGGCTCAATCAAAGAGACAATGTCGGGTTAATTGAATATGTAATAGAGTATCATATCCTCTATGGCAAGATGCTGCGTTTTACATGGCATCGGTATAACAATGGTGGAAGATTCTCTGTAAAGAAAAGCGCATTTAATACTATTTTGCAAAACCGCTTTCATGTGAATAAGCGTCTGGCCAATTCGGTTATTTCAGAAGTGGAAGGGCTATATAAAGCTCTGTATCAACTAAAATGGTATGAGTTCAATCAACTGAGTCGTAAGATAAAAAAGCTTTATAAAAAACGGAAGACGCTTTGCGAAAAGGTAGCCGCATTAAAAGAAAAATCCCGAAACAATCAATTATCTCCTTCTGCCTTAACCTATTATCACCAGCAGAAAGAAAAAATCTTTTATACTAATCAAAAGCTGAATAAGCTAAAGCAGAAACAAGCCAATGTATTGAAAGAGATTCAAAGCAAGGATTTACATCTATGCTTTGGCTCAAAGAAACTGTTTCGGGCTCAATATCATCTGGCAGAAAACAAGCTGACAAGTCATACCATCTGGTTAGACCATTTTCGCAATCAACGAGATAACCGGTCTTTATATATCGGTTCAAAAGACGAACATCGTTGCAACCAGATTGTACAATTAACACCCATGATACACGCGGGCAAAGGGAATCGCTTCGCTATTCAGTTGCGAAAAAATACAAAAAACCGTGAATATGTTTACGGGACTTGTATCTTTTCGTACCTGAGCGGGCCGCTTACCAGAATGATTCTTAGGCAAGACCATGGAATCAGCTACCGCATTGTTTTTCGTGGCAGTAAATGTTACCTGCAAGCTATGGTAACGCTTGATAGGGATACCGATGATTGTAACACGAGAAAGACCTATGGAACAATCGGCTTGGACTACAACGACGGGTTCATTGAAGTAGCCGAAACCGATGACACGGGAAATCTCGTCAGGCTAAAACACTATGATTTGCAATACCATGGTACGGGGAAAAAAGCAGAATCCGAAATCCGTGAAGTCACCTCTCACATCGTAAATTATGCAGTATCTGTAGGAAAAGACATCGTTATTGAAGAGTTAGACTTTCGCAAAGCGAAATCAGAAACAACTGCAGCAAAGTCCAATCAAGGTAAGGAATACAATAAAATGATTCATGCCTTTGACTATTCCAGGTACAAGAAAACGTTTGAAAATTGTTGTTATAGACGAAATGTTCATTTAATTCAAGTCAATCCTGCTTACACAAGCAAGATTGCCAAACAAAAATATTGCGACAGAAAGAAATTGACGATTCACCAGGGAGCAAGCTATGTCATTGCCCGTAAAGGGCAAGGCTTTGTTGATAAAAATATAAAGCAAAAGAAATCCGCATAACCAAACACTCCCGTTAAGAAAGAACTACTTCCAAGAGATGGTAGTCCTTGTACGTAACGGGAGCTTAAAACAGACATCTACGATCCTATTTTGTTGTGCCACTTAGCAATAAGAGAAACTAAATATGATTGTCGGAAAACCATGAGCGTACCGTAACGCTCGAAATCATCAGGACGTTGTCTACCCTATTTTGTATGATTTTATTTTACGGTAGGTTTCCATGTTTCACGTGAAACAAATCCCCCATGCCGTAGCACGGGGGAGAAAAGAGAAAAGCAGAAATTATTTGTTAGCATCGGAGCTCTGCTGATTCATATTCATATTTTGCTGATTGTTCATCTGCTGATCATTCATCTGGTGATGCATGTGCTGATGATCCATCGGCTGATTGCTCATGTCATGGTTCATCTGGCCGTTTTGCATATTCATCTGCATGTTCATGGTCTGCTGCGGCGGTACATAACCGGCGAGCTGCGGATCGGCCATGCCGAAGACCATTGCCATGTGGGTAAAGAAGATGAAGAGAATCATGAGCAGCGTGTGACGCTTCAAGCGTTTTTCTACATCGGCATTCTTGCAAACAACACCTAATTCGAAGAGGATGAGCAGTACTGCCGGAATAATAGCCAAAACGTAGCTCCATACGGCAATGTAGTCAATAGGACCACGCCATTGAATGGTCGGCATATACGAAATGACGATGTAGCCGGCGGCAAAGATGAAGAAAACGCCTAAGATGAGGCTGGCTGCATGACTTAATGAATCCCAGCGGGCACTGCGTGCGTCGCCATCAATCAGGGAAATCACACCGGCAGCCAAAATGGTTTCTGCCAAAACCATCGGTACCAGCATGAAAAGGATCAAAAACCAAGGCTGATGGAGTGAAAGGAGCTCCATATAATGAGTCATTACCATAACTAGTTCCTCCTATATATGTACAATATCATTACCGCTGAGCCGCAAAGCCACGACAACCACGCGGACCGGCACAGGTGTAGCCATTCTGGTTAGAAGACGCTGTGTCCCCGTTTCCCGTCGTAGCCGCCGTGCCCGTATAGCAATTCTGCGGTCCCTGGCAGTACGTACCTGCTGCCGGAGCCGGACAATCCTGCGGTCCCTGGCAATAGGCTGACGCATTCACATTACTTGTATTGCCATAGCAGGCCTGTGGCCCCTGGCAATATGTGCCATACCCGTTTTGTGCCTCATTTTGTGCGCCTGCAGTGGGGGCTGCAGCAAAAACAGAGAAGCTGGCAACAGCAGCGATAGCGGCCAAACCTAGGGCAAGTGTTCGTCTCATCATGTCTACCTCCTTTTACTTTTGTCTATGCCTATAGTATAGTAAAGGCATGCGAAAAAGTTGTGAAGATATTATGAAGATATTGTGAAGATATAAAAATTCCCGCCTTGTTTCACGTGAAACAAGGCGGGAATTTTACATCTGCAAAGAGCTTAGCCGTGCAGTTTGTCGATCATCGCGTGCAGTTCTGCAATTTGCGTGGCTGCTTCCTGACGAATTTCTTCGGGATCGCGTTCGATACGGGCCGAGCCTGATTCCATAGCGGCCTTGGCTACCGCAGCTGCCACAGCCGGTGCTACGCGTTCATCAAAGGCATCGGGAATCACGTATTCTTCCTGTAATTCCGCATCACTAATGAGGCCGGCAATGGCGTAGGCTGCAGCAATCTTCATATCTTCGTTGATATGGCGGGCCCGTACAGCCAGGGCACCGCGGAAAATGCCCGGGAAGACCAAAACGTTGTTGATCTGGTTCGGAGAATCCGAACGGCCTGTACCGACGACGCGGGCACCGGCAGCCTTAGCAGATTCATAATCTGTTTCCGGAATAGGGTTGGCCATAGCAAAGACGATGGCATCCGCATTCATGGAGCGGATAATTTCTTTTGTAAAGATATGGGGTGCCGAAACGCCGAGGAGTAAATCAGCGCCTTTTACGACGTCGGCTAAGGTGCCCTGTACGTGTTCCTTGTTGGTCAGGCTGGCCAGTTCATCCTGTACGCTATTGAGGCCTTCCATTCCTTCATACAGGGCACCAAAGCGGTCTACCATGATGACCTGTTCAGCTCCGGCGCGAACGAGGAGCCGGCCAATGGATGCACCGGCAGCACCGGCACCGTTGATGACGATCTTAGCCGTTGCCAGTTTTTTGCCTACGACACGCAGGGCGCCGATAACACCGGCGAGAGCCGCAATAGCCGTGCCGTGCTGGTCATCGTGGAAAACGGGGATATCCATTTCCTTTTTCAGGGTCGTTTCTATTTCATAGCATTTAGGTGAAGAAATATCTTCCAGATTAATGCCGGCAAAAGACGGCTGGAGCAGTTTTACCGTTTCAATGAATTTTTTCGGATCCTTCGTATCCAAGCAGATGGGTACGGCATTGACGCCGCCAAAGACTTTGAATAGGATGGATTTCCCTTCCATAACCGGCATGGCCGCTTCCGGACCAATATCGCCCAAGCCCAGTACCCGCGTACCATCAGAAACGACGGCAATCATATTGCCACGACAGGTCAAGTCGAAGGATAAATCCTTATCCTTCACAATTTCCCGGCACGGCTGGGCTACACCTGGCGTATAAAGCGTACTCAAATCATCCCGCGTCTTCAGGACAGCCCGGGGCAGCGTTTCAATGATACCTTTTTTACCACGTCGTACAGCCATAGCGGCTTCGTCAAAATTCATATCCTCACCTCATCATCTAATCTGGAGACTGATACATAGCACAGCCTTTTTTCTATACACCGTTATCTTATACTGATTTTTACAGTAAGTCAAAGGCTTTTACCTGCCAGCCACTTTAGGCCTGTCAGTTATACAGTTTCTCCTGTCAGTGCCGCCCAGGCTTCATTGGCCCGTTCGACAAACATTTTCCGGACGGCTGCATTTTCTCCCAGGCCATGAATGTACACACTGACAGAAAAGCCGGCTTTTTCGAGCAGCGTCTTATGCGAATCGTCTGCCGTACTGGCCATGTCATTGTTGGCGTGATCGCCGGCAACGAGCATCATCGGCATGAGCAGGACCTCCCTAATGCCCCGGGCCTTGAGCTGGGGTATAATTTCCCCAAGTGCCGGCCAGCCTTCGACGGAATAAACATAGACCCGGTCCAGACCTGCCTGGTTCAGGCGGTGCTGGACGACGGCATAATAGGCATTGGCCGGATGGGGCGTACCGTGGGCCATGACCAGGATGGCTTTATTTTCCCCTAAGGCCGCCGGGGGAAATTGCGTCGCAAAGGCCCGGGCAAATTCGGCTACATCATCACGCTGCTCCTCTTGGCCCATCCAATAGAGAAGCGGCGTACCTAAGGTCATCTTCTTAAAATTGGCCTTATACAAGTCGAAAATAGCCGTCATATAACTATATTCCATGCCGGGAATGATATCGAGAGAAGCCAGGGCTACGCGCGTACAGCCAGCCGTCAGGAGTTCTTCCAGAGCCTGTTCCGGTGTAGGTATGACACGGCCTTCCTTAGCCCGGATCCGGTCGATGATGATATGGGACGTAAAGGCCAAGGCCACACGGGTATCCCTGTGGGCAGCCTGAATAGCCGCGACAGTCGCATCGATGTTCAGGCGGCGGCTTTCCGCATAGGTCGTACCGAAGCTGACGATAAGGAGGGCGTCGACGTTCTCCCTATGGGCGAGCTCCGGATTTTCATAGGTCCGTACGCCAATGGCCGAAGCCTGGCGCAAGGCCGGCGTCGGGTCCTTGACGGCCGGATGCAGCCGATACGACGCCTTGGCCGGCACACCCGTATAGGCACCACAGCCGGTGATCCCCATAATAGAACATAGACATACACGTTTCCATAGCTTACGAAACATAACACTGTCACTCCTTCAAAATAATTCCTGAAGACGGCAGAGCAGGCGCTGAAAAAACATCATCCACTCCCTATGGCTCGCAGGTTCGTTGATTACACAATCAGGCAGTTCTTCTGGCTCGATATCATCACTACGCTGCGCCTTCCCATACTTCTGTGTACAGTGGCATTTAGCAGCCTCGCTCCACCTTACAGCGGCGGCACCGCGCCGGCTTACCCGGCTTCTCTTTTAAGCAAAGCACCTGATTGAAAGAAAAGTACTTTGACTGTACCATAGACACTACGGCCTGTCAAATATGCTGAAAAATCTATTTTTTCCAGAATGTTTCACGTGAAACAAGCAGGGTGTTTCTAAAAAGACGCCCTGCCCAAAGGCAGAGCGTCTTCATAAATAAATCCGTCTTATTTGCTTAAGTCGAGGGAGCGTACTGTATCCCGCAAGGGAAGGACCGACTGAGGGCTCACAGACAGCTCGTCTACGCCCATGCGCAGGAACGTTTCCGTCAGGCTCAGGTCTGCACCGAGTTCGCCGCAAATCCCTACCCAGATGCCGGCCTGGTGGCCGTTGGCAATGGTCTGGCCGATGAGACGCAGAACAGCCGGATGGTGCGCATCAAAGAACGAATCCAGCTGGGTCTGCTGCCGGTCGATGGCCAGTGTATACTGGGTCAGATCATTGGAGCCAATACTGAAGAAATCGACTTCCTTGGCCAGGTCGTCACTCATAATAGCCGCTGCCGGCGTTTCAATCATGATGCCGATTTCCATGTCCTTATCATAGGCAATCCCCCGGCGATCCAGATCCTGGCGCACTTCCTGCAACAGTTCCTTAGCCCGCCGTATTTCCTTGACCGAAATGATCATGGGGAACATGACGGCAATCTTGCCAAAGGCCGAAGCCCGGCACAAGGCCCGGAGCTGGGTCTTGAAGAGTTCCGGACGGGTCAGGCAAATACGGATTGCCCGCATGCCCAGGGCCGGATTTTCTTCTTCTGCCAGATTAAAATAATCGACTTTCTTATCGGCACCAATATCGAGTGTCCGGATGACAACCTTTTTGCCGGGCAGGGCCTGGACCGTCTTTTTATAGGCTTCGAACTGTTCCTCTTCCGTCGGATAGTCCGTCCGGCCCAGGTAGAGGAATTCACTGCGGAAGAGGCCAATGCCTTCGGCATCGTTAGCCAGTACCTGCGGCAGGTTATCCGGATTGCCAATGTTGGCAAAGATTTCTACGGCCTTACCGTCCTTGGTTGCCGAAGGCAGGCCGCGGACCAATTCCAGCCGCTTACGGCGATCCTCTTCTTCCTTTTGCGCCTGCTGCATCCGGGCGAGCGTTTCCGCGTCGGGATTAATGTAGACCGTACCGGTCGTACCATCGACAATAGCCAACAGGCCATCTACGTCCTGATGGAGCTGTGTCCCCGTATTGACGATGGCCGCAATGCCCAGCGTCCGGGCCAGAATGGCCGTGTGGGAATTGGCACTGCCGCCAGAGGTAATAAAGCCTAAAATTTTATCCGTATCGAGCTGCATCGTTTCACTGGGAGCCAGATCATCGGCAGCAATAATCACTTCATCGTATTTACTGAAATCGATCCCCTGGCCGCCGCACAATTCCTGTTCTACCCGGCGGGATATGTCCAGTACATCTGCGGCCCGGGCCTGCATATACGCATCATCCATTTCCCGGAACATAGTGGCAAACTGCTGGGCCGTATTTTCGACGGCCGATTCGGCATTGCACTGTTTTTCTTCGATCTGGCCGACGATGGAATCGATGTAATCGTCGTCTTCGAGCATCATCTGATGTACTTCAAATACGGCTGCCTGTTCTTCACCGACTTTTGCCAGGGCCTTTTCATACAGAGCCTGGAGCTGGCGGATCGCCGCTTCCCGGGCTGCCTGGAACCGGTCGATTTCGGCTGCTACATCCTCGATTTTACGTTCTGCCGTAGAAATAGTATTGCGATGAAACAGTGCCAGCGGCCCAATGGTAATGCCCGTATTAACACTTTTTCCTTTGAGTACTAACATGGAGAGCCTCCTTTGAAAGACAGGGGAGAATCGCCCTGGCAATTCTCCCCATACTATGGTGATAACTTAGAAATTTTCCTTCAAAAAGGCTTCCATAGCGGCAGCAGCAGCGTCTTCATCAGCACCTTGTGCCTGAACGGTTACGGTTTCACCCTGTTTAACGCCTAAGCCCATGACGGTAAAAATCTTTTTCAGATCGCCTTTTTTGGTACCCTTTAAGATAGTCAGGGTAGAAGCATATTTTTTTGCTTCTTTTACGAGCAGGCCTGCCGGACGGGCATGAATACCTTGGGGATCTGTAATAGTAAACGTAAATTCTTTCATGATAGTTCCTCCTTTAAATGTGATGATACGTATATATATAGTGTACGTTACGTACAGCAGAATCGCAAGAGAACGGTCTTATTCCTGCGTCTGGGCTTTGCGTATAATACCCAGGATAACGGCCGCAACGACCGTGCCAATAGCCAGGGCCGCTAAGTACATGGGCCAGTTGTGGACGACGCCAAAGACGAAGATGCCGCCATGCGGCGCCGGCAGGGTGCAGCCGAAAAGCATGGAAAGCGCACCGGCTACGGCTGCGCCAATGGCACAGGAAGGAATGACATGTAACGGGTCAGAGGCCGCAAAGGGAATGGCCCCTTCTGTAATGAAGGAAAGGCCCATAATAAAGTTAGTAATCGTGGACTGCCGTTCTTTAGGCGTAAATTTCCCTTTAAAGAGGAGCATTGCCAGGGAGATTGCCAGCGGCGGTACCATGCCGCCAACCATGACCGAGGCCATGATACCTGAGCTGACAGCCGCGCCGGATGCACTCATGAGCGAGGCCGTACCAAAGACATACGCGGCTTTATTGATAGGCCCGCCAAAGTCGATAGACATCATGCCGCCGAGGATAAAGCCGAGAATAATCCGGCTCGACGTCGACATGGAGTTCAGTGCGTCAGAGAGCCACTGATTGAAGATGGACATAGGCGGATTGATGACGCAGGTCATAATGACGCCTATGAGGATCAGCCCTAAGACCGGATAAATGAGGACCGGCTTGGTTCCTTCCAGGGACTGGGGCAGATGGGCAAAAACCTTTTTCAATAAGACGACTACATAGCCTGCAATAAACCCGGCAAAGAGAGCACCGAAGAAACCGGAACCACCGGTCGTCGCCAGGAAACCGCCGACGATGCCCGGCATGAGAGCCGGCCGTTCACCAATACTGACGGCAATGTAGCCGGCCAGGATCGGCATCATCATGCTGAAGGAAAGACCACCGACGGTCTTTAAAAAGGCTGCCAGCGGCGTGCCGGAACCAAAGTTGCCCGACCCTGCGTTGCCCATATCGAAGAGGAAGGCCAGGGCAATGAGAATACCGCCGCCAATGACGAAGGGGAGCATGTGAGAAACACCGTTCATCAGGTGTTTATAGATCTGCCGGCCGGCACTTTCACCGCTTGCTGTGGCCGGCTCATTGCCTGCCGCAGCGGCGTGCGTACTGTGAAAGACCGGTACACTGCCATCGAGTACTTGCTGAATGAGATGCTCTGGTTCTTTAATACCGGCAGCCACTTTTACAAAGAGAACGGGCTTGCCATCAAAGCGGTCCGTTGCCACATCCTTATCGGCTGCGACGATAACCCCGGCAGCCCGCTGAATATCGGCGGCTGTGAGGACATGCTTGGCGCCGCCGGAGCCATTCGTTTCTATTTTAATCTCAACGCCCATTTCCTGGGCTTTATTTTCCAGTGCTTCGGCTGCCATATACGTATGGGCAATGCCCGTCGGGCACGCCGTTACGCCAATGACGTAGGGCTTTTCTGTTTCTGTCTCAGGTGCCGCCGGCACAGGTGCTGCCTGGGCTGCCGCTTCTTCTGCCGCTTCGGCTTCCTCTTCGGCCAGCTGCGCTGCTTCCGCCTCATTGATAACCGCTAAATATTCCTGCGGCGACGCAGCCTGCATCAGGCGGTCGCGAAAGTCATCGTCCATGAGCATACGGCTCAAACGGCTCAATACTTCCAAGTGAATATCTGCCCCGTCAGCCGGGGCGGCAATCATGAAGAAGAGATACGCCGGTTCTTCGTCGAGGCTTTCATAATCGACGCCGCTACGGACGATCATGGAAGCCAGGCCGGGATTTTGCACGGCATCGGTCTTAGCATGCGGAATAGCAATCCCTTCGCCAATCCCTGTACTGCCTTCTGCTTCACGGGCCAGTACGCCGGCCTTATAGGCACTGACGTCCCGTAAATGACCACCCTTAGCCATCAGGTCTACGAGGTGATCAATGGCCGCCTCTTTGTTGACGGCTTGTGCCTGGAGATCAATACTGTCGAGTTTTAATAAATCTGCAATACGCACGGGATTTCCCCTCACTTTCCTACGAGTATCTATAACGCTTCATAGAGAGCACGGATTTCCTGCTCTGTCGCCAGCCATTCCTGAAAGGCGGTGGCACTGCCGGCGCACAAGCCCAGTTTTAAGGCTTCTTCCAAATTGCCGCCGGACGATTCATAGCCTGCCAGGAAACCGGCCACCATGCTGTCCCCGGCACCGACGGAGTTGACCATCTTGCCCTGTGGTGCTGCGCGGCGGTACACCTGCCCATCTTCACCGATGAGCAAGGCTCCGGCTTCCCCTAACGACACGAGTACGTTGCGGGCACCCATCGACTGGAGCCGTTTGCCACAGGTAATGATTTCTTCATCTGTATGCAGGATCACACTGAAGAGTTCGCCCAATTCAAATTGATTCGGTTTGATCAGGAAGGGGTGATAGGCGATGACATTGCGCAGGAGATCGCCTGTCGCATCGACGACAACGCGGATCTGCCGGCCCTGGAGCCGCTTCATGATATCTTCATACATGTCACCTGGCAGGACAGCCGGAATACTGCCGGCCAAAACCAGCGTATCGCCAGCCTTTAAGGTCTGTATTTTTTCCCACAGGAGCTGCAGCTTGGCTTCCGGTATATCCGGGCCCATACCGTTCACAGCCGTTTCATCGGCAGCACTGATTTTCAAATTGATGCGGGAATTTCCCTGATCGAGCGTAATAAAATCACAATCGCTGCCGTTTTCCTTGCAAAGGCGGACGATCTCCTGGCCTGTAAAACCGGCTGTAAAGCCCAAAATCCGGGCCGGAATATGCAGGTTGCCCAAGACCAGGGCCACGTTGATGCCCTTGCCGCCGGGGTAGATCGTTTCCTGCTCGGCCCGGTTGATGGCCCCCGTTTCAAAATGTTTCATACGTACAACATAATCCAGGGAAGGATTAAAGGTTACCGTGTAAATCACAGTACATGCACCTCCGTTAACTGCTGATACGAGCTAAAATCCTGAATGCGTTCGCTTTTGGCAGTAATAATCGTAACGTCCGGTAATTCGGCAAAGGTAATATGCGAAGCCAGGCCAAATTTACTGGCATCGGCCAGGATATACGCCGTATTACAGCGAACGACAGCCGCCTCCTTGGTAGCTGCCTCTTCAATATCCGGCGTCGTACAGCCTTCATGAAGGCTCAGTCCATTAGCCCCAAAAAAGCCTTTCGTAAAGTGATACCGGCGCAGGAGCTGTATGACCTCACTGCCGACGACGGAAGACGTCGTCCCTTTGACATGGCCCGCCAGGATTCTGACCTGACAGCCATTACGGGCCAGTTTCTGTGCTAAGGGCAGGCTGTTCGTCACAAACGTCGCCGTAGAGCCCGAAAGGAAATCTGCCATTTGTTCCACTGTCGAACCGGCGTCGAGATAAACGAAATCGGCAGGGCCGATTTGTCCTGCCGCATATTGGGCAATACGGCGTTTTTCCGGCAAATGAAAGGCATATTTTATTTCCAGCTCTTCCATATTGGCTTCATAGCCGGCTGTATCGGAAGGAATAGCCGTAGCCCCGCCATGGACACGGCGCAAACGGCCAGCCTGTTGCAATACCGTTAAATCCCGGCGTACAGTAGCCTCTGAAATATGAAAATAATCAACCAGTTCCTGTACAGAGGCTGCACCGCCAGCATTGACAATGCGTACGATTTCTTCCTGTCGTTCTTCTGTAAGCATAGCGTCACCCGTCTTTTTCTGTAGATCAATCTTTATGTATATCTTCATTATATAATCATAATCAATCATTTTCAATCATTTTTAGTGACTATGTTTAAAAAGCAATCATTTTCAATCATCTATCTAACTACGATATACTGGGATAAAAAAAATCCCCCAGGCAGCATTATGCTGCCACAGGGGATAGGGAATCAAACAGAGCTTAGCCTTTCACTTCCGCCTTCTGCCGGACAGGACGAAGGTTTTCCGCATCATGGCAGACAATGCCATGACGGGTCTGGTATTTAAGGAAGAGCATCAGTACCAGGGCGCCGACGAAGAAGGCCGAGAAGACCTGCAAGGTGACGGCATAGCTGTTCGTCGTTTCTTTAATCAAGGCCAGCAGCAGCGGACCGGCAACACCGGCAGCGCCCCAAGCCGTAAGAATACGTCCGTGAATGGCACTGAGTTCGCGTGTGCCGAAGAGGTCCGAAAGGTAGGCCGGCATGCACGAGAAGCCGCCGCCATAGCAGGTGATGATGAGCAGTACAAGAACCTGGAAGCTAAAGGAGTTGGTCACCTGGGAAAGCTGCCAGAAGGCAACGATTTCAATGGCGAAGAAGAGGACATACGTAGCCGACCGGCCAAGGTAGTCCGATACGGTAGCCCAGGCGATGCGGCCGGCACCGTTCATAAACCCGATGATACCGACCATGGAAGCGGCGGCCATGGGCGACATGCCGACGACTTCCTGGGCCATAGGAGAGGCCACGGCCAGGAGAGCAATACCGCAGGTAATGTTAGTAAAGAAGAGAAGCCAGATCGTATAGAGCTGCCACGTCTTCATAGCCCCCTTGACCGTAAATTGAGGCAGGGAATCGGCATAGACGATCTTTTTCTTTTCCCCGGCCTGACGCAGGGCCAGATCGGCCTGAGGCACTTCGCCTGCTTTAGGCGGCGCCAAATACAGCGAAGAAGCTGTCATAATGGTCATATAAACGGCTCCCAGGATGAGGAAGTTGGGAATAAGACCTACGTGCTGCACCAGAAGCTGCATAACCGGACCGGCGATCATGCTGGCAAAACCAAAGCCCATAATGGCCAGCCCCGTAGCAAAGCCACGGTTATCGGGGAACCATTTGACCAGCGTCGAAACAGGTGTAATATAGCCTGTGCCCAGGCCGATACCGCCTATGACACCATAGCAGATATAGAGCAGGGGCAGACTGTGGAAATACAGAGCAGCAGCCGTACCAAACATACCGCTGCAGAAGAAAGCCATCGATAAAAGACCTGACTTGCGCGGTCCGATTTTCTGGACAAAGCTGCCTAAAAAACCTGCTGACAGGCCTAAGAATAAAATGGCCAGGGAGAAGGTCCACGTCGTTTCCTTCAGGGAAAAGCCCATGGACTCCATAATCGGGCGGGTAAGGACGCTCCAGGCATAGACACTGCCAATGCAGATGTGAATCCCCATAGCGGACAACGCAATAAGCCAACGGTTCTTTTTCATTGAATCCATCTCTCCTTTGCGGTCGGCCGGCACACAGGCGCACAAAAAGAAGCGCCGGCCGGCTGGCCAAAGCATATTTTCATATCTTTGCCCAGACGGTCGGCGCTTACTACTGCGATACAGTCCACGTGGTTGTTCCACTGATCCGTCAGTCCTGCATCGGAATATTCATGATGTTCTTTTATTATAGCAAGAAAGAGTCTTATGTCAAGAATTAATTTTTATGACTCTGCTCCTTGGGCATTGGCAGCAGAAAGGGCCTGTACCTGTCTCTGCTGGGCTGCAATAGACGATAAGGTCTGTCCTGCCGGTGCATTGCGCAGGACATAGGCTTCTTCTGCATCCCGGTCAGTATCTGCCGCCGCGGCAGTTTTGCTTGGTGCCGCAGCCGCCTGGCTCGTCGTGTTAGCTGTCGCCTGCGGTGCTGTCGTATCCGTTAACTGCGAAAAACCATACGTGAGCAAGCTTTGGGCATCGGCAGAACGGCTCTGCGAATTGAGGATCGAAACGACGAGAGTATGGCCATCACGCGTGGCCGAAGCGACGAGGCAAGGACCGCCTTCGTTCGTCACGCCCGTTTTGACACCGTTAGCACCGCTAAAGCCACTGGTCAGGAACCCGTTGGTCGTTTCACAATGCTTGGTCCCGCTATCCATATAGGGCATATCGTAGGACGTGTGGTTTACAAGGCCGCGGAAATCAGAGGACTGCATCGCATAGGCTGCGATTTTCGCCAAATCGCGGGCTGTCGAATAGTGCTTGGCATCAGGCAGGCCGGTAGGATTGGTAAAATGCGTGCCTGTCGCGCCTAAGGCGGCAGCCTTGGCATTCATTTGCTGCACAAAATCAGCTTCTGTCGGCGCTACCGTTACGGCTACGTCTATGGCCGCATCACAGCCACCGACGGTCATCATACCGGTCAGGGCATGACGCAAGGTCACTTTATCCCCGGCATAGAGGCCCAGCTTGCTGACATCACCAGGCAGCTGCTGGGAAGCCGGAGCAATCGTAAGAGGCTGATCCAGTTTCCCCGATTCTACGCCGAGCAGACTGGTCATAATCATCGTCGTACCACCGGGGTACATGCGGTGATCTGCATCCTTGGCATATAATTCTTTTCCCGTATTGGCATCAATGACACAGGCCGACTGTGCATTAATTTCCGGCGCAGCTGCCATGACGGCCGCCGTACCCAGGGTAAAGCAGGCTGTAAGCAGGACCAGAATAGATTTTTTAAGAGACATGCTGACACACCCTTTCTATAGGCTGAAAAATATGAATTCAGCTCCATTATAACGGATTTTTGGCAGCCAGTGTAGGCTTGCGCGGATATTTTAAGGGACTCTTGGCGTTCTTGCGGATGTAGAGGACAGCCCGCTTATCTGTAAGCCCCGGCAAGGTCACAGGACGCACAGCTTCCAGGGTCCCTCCTAGCACAGCCAGAGCATGGCCGGCTTCTTTGATTTCCTCTTCATATTGTGCCCCCTTAAGGGCAATGAAAACACCGCCTGTACGCACATAGGGCAGTGCCCATTCGCAGAGAATATTGAGACGGGCAACGGCCCGGCTGGTAACGACATCAAACTGTTCCCGGTAGGTCTTGTCATGGGCTTTTTCTTCAGCCCGGCCGTGGAGAAATACAGCTCCTGTCAGCGTTAGTTCTGTCGTGACCTGTTCCAGGAAACGCAGCCTTTTTTGCAGGGAATCGAAAAAAGTCATGTGCAGGTCCGGCCGGTAAATGAGCAGGGGAATACCGGGAAAACCGGCGCCGGTACCTAAATCGAGGCAGGCAGCGCCCTTAGGAAAATACGCGTCCTCATAACAGGAAAGGCTGTCTGCCATGTGCTTGACCGCTACTTCTTTGGGTTCTGTAATGGCCGTCAGGTTCATGACCTTGTTCGTTTCCAATAGGAGTTCTTCAAAGCGGCAGAACTGGCTGAGCTGCTGCTCGCTCAGGGATATATGCATAGCCGTCAGAACGGCAGTCAATTCATTACGAAACATGATTGCCCTCCCGCTTGTTTTGTTCCAGCACGATGAGCAGTGCCGTAATATCGGCCGGGGAAACACCGGAAATACGGCTGGCCTGGCCGAGGGAACGGGGACGGATAGCATCGAGCTTCTGCCGCGCTTCGGCAGACAGCGTATCGATTTCTGCATACACGATAGAATCCGGCATGAGCTTTTGTTCCAGCCGGTTCATTTTTTCTACCTGTTCCAGCTGGCGGTTAATATAGCCTTCGTATTTGATCATGATTTCGATTTCTTCTTTTACATCAGCATTCAGATCGGGCAGCTCGAAGACTGTCTGCAGCCGGTCATAGGTCAATTCCTGGCGGCGCAGCAGTTCATAGGCCGTAAGCCCTGTATGTACCGGTGCAGTCCCCAAGGCCTGCAGTTTTTCTCCCATGGCCTTGCTGGGCGTAATAGAAATGGCCCGCAGCGCAGCTATGCCGTCGGCAATAGCCTGTTTTTTGGCGCAAAAGCGGTCGTAGCGTGCCTGGCTTACGAGACCCAGGTCGTAGCCCTTCTGGGTGAGGCGCAGGTCTGCATTATCCTGACGCAGGATGAGACGGTATTCACTGCGGCTGGTCATCATACGGTATGGTTCTTCCGTACCCTTGGTGACCAGATCATCAATCAGTACGCCGATATACGCTTCGGCACGCGTTAAAATAAACGGTTCTTTTCCCTGGACCTTGCGGGCCGCATTAATACCGGCCATGAGTCCCTGGGCGGCAGCTTCTTCATAACCGCTAGTCCCGTTGGACTGGCCGGCGGAAAAGAGGCCGCTGACCTGCTTTGTTTCTAGGGCAGGGGTCAGTTGTAAGGGATCGAGGCAATCGTATTCAATGGCATAGCCCGGACGCATAATGCGCACGTCTTCCAGGCCCGGAATGGTACGCAAAAATTCATACTGCACATCAATGGGCATACTCGTACTCATGCCCTGGACGTACATTTCTTCCGTCGCTTCTCCTTCCGGTTCGATAAAGAGCTGATGCCGTTTCTTGTCGGCAAAGCGGACGATTTTCGATTCGATAGAAGGGCAGTAGCGCGGGCCAATGCCTTCAATCGTGCCGTTACACATCGGTGCCCGGTCCAGATTTTCCCGGATAATGCGGTGTGTTTCTTCATTCGTAAAGGTCAGCCAGCAGCATTCCTTGTTGCGGTTTTCCCGTTCCGACATAAAGGAAAAGGCATGACCGTCTGTATCGCCTTCTTGAATGGTCATTTCCTCCGTCCGCAAGGTCCGCCGGTCGACGCGGGCAGGCGTACCGGTTTTAAAGCGCATGAGATGGAGGCCTGCCCGGAGCAGGGAAGCCGACAGGTCTTCGGCCGACCGCTGTCCTACCGGGCCGCCGGAGTAGGTGCATTCGCCAATGATGATTTTCCCCTTTAAGTACGTACCGGTCGCCAAAATGACACAGGCCGCCTTATATACTTCACCTAATTCCGTACGGATGCCCGTTACCTTGCCATCTTCGATGAGGAGGTCCGTCACCATGAGCTGGCGCACATCGAGATTTTCCTGATTTTCCAAGGTTTTCGTCATGGTCATCTGATAGAGCTTTTTATCCGACTGGGCCCGCAAGGAATACACAGCCGGCCCTTTGCCTGTATTGAGCATGCGCATTTGCAGGCATGTCCAGTCCGTATTGATGCCCATTTGTCCGCCTAAGGCGTCGATTTCCCGCACTAAGTGGCTCTTACCGGGGCCGCCAACGGCCGGATTACAGGGCATGAGGGCAATATTATCCAGGTTAAGTGTGGCCATCAGTGTTTTAGCTCCCAAACGGGCACTGGCCAGGGCCGCTTCACAGCCGGCATGGCCGGCACCAATGACGATGACATCGTATGTATCTATGACAAACATGGAAATTCCTTCCTTTGCGTAATGTATGAACTCGTATTATTTTCCCAAACAAAAACGGCTGAATATTTCTTCTACAATATCGGCATGAACCGTTTCCCCCGTAATGGATCCCAAAAGGTCCCAGGCTTCGCGAATATCGACGACCGCACAATCGAGAGGCATGCCGGCGGCCAGGGATTCCTGGGCCCGTGTCAAGGCGGCTGCACTTTGCCGCACCAGCTCGATATGCCGCGTATTGGTCAGGAGGGCACTTTGGCCGTCCATCAGGCCGTGAGCCAGGACTTCCTGGAGCAGGCGCTCTTTTAATGCATCCATACCGGCTCCTGTATTGGCTGAAATAGGACATACAGGGAAGCCGTAGTCCGTCAGGTCAGAGACGGTCACTTCTTTTTGCAGGTCTTCTTTATTTAAGACGATAATGGCTTTTTTGCCCTTTACCGAGGCGAGGATCTGACGGTCTTCTTCCGTCAGGGCCCGGGAGCCGTCAATGACTACCATGACGATATCGGCGCGGTCCAAATACTTCCGGGCCCGGTCAACACCTATCTTTTCTACAGTATCTTCCGTTTGCCTGATGCCGGCTGTATCGACGAGACAAACAGGTACGCCCTGGAGGACAATCCATTCTTCCAGTACGTCCCGCGTCGTTCCCGGTACATCTGTAACGATGGCCCGTTCTTCCTGCAAAAAGCGGTTCAGGAGGCTCGATTTCCCGGCATTGGGCACGCCGGCAATGGCTGCCACGACGCCATCGCGGATCATTTTGCCACTTTGGGAGTTTTCCAGCATGGCCTGGATTTTTTCCTGCATCGTCTGCAGGGCTGCACTTACATCAGGTACGACAATATCTTCCAAATCTTCTTCCGGGTAATCAATCATGACTTCCAGGCGCGTAATCAGTTCGGTCAGTTCCTGACGCACAGACCGGACGGCCTGGGAAAGGCGGCCCTCCAGCTGGCTTACGGCACTGGTAAGACCGGCTTTGCTTTTCGCCTGAATGACATCCATCACGGCCTCTGCCTGGGCCAGGTCAATACGGCCGTTGACAAAGGCCCGTTCCGTAAACTCGCCGGGATTGGCCAGGCGGGCGCCTTGACGCAAAATAAGCGCTAAAATAGCAGACAAGGACTGACGGCCGCCATGACATTGGATTTCGAGTACATCCTCAGCCGTATAGGAATGAGGGCCCTTCATGATCAGGGCCAATACTTCATCTATGCAATGGCCTTGTTCATCGACAATAGTGCCGTATTGGATAGACCGGTCCCGTCTCTCGCCTAAGGGAGTTTGGGACTGGCTGTGAAAGATACGGTCACCCAGGGTATATGCGTCAGGACCGCTAATGCGGATGGCGCCGATCCCGCTTTCACCTAAGGGCGTCGTAATAGCCGCAATCGTATCTGTTGCATCGTAGAGCATAGGAAGAGTTCCTCCTTTCAAAAAAACCCGGTGCCAGCACCGGGTTTTTTTTGCAGGTGTTAGCCTGCGTTTATTCTGCGTAATAAATGACTACATGACGGTAAGGATCCTGTCCTTCACTTTCCGTCCGGACGTGTTCCTTATCCTGCAGTGCCACGTGAATGATCTTGCGTTCATACCCGTTCATCGGTTCTAAAACTACTTTATCGCCTTTTTTCTTAATACGCCCGGAAAGGCGTACAGCCAGCTGTTTTAACGTTTCTTCACGGCGATGGCGGTAATTTTCTACATCGAGCATGACAAAATGACGGCCTTCATGACTCTGATTAATCGTCAGATTCGTCAGATACTGCAGCGCATCCAGCGTTTGTCCGTGCTTACCGATGAGAATGCCCAGATTTTTCCCGTGCAAGTGGAGGACAATCTTGTCCGGCTTGATCATCTTTTCGATCATCACTTGCAGGCCCATATTGGCAAGGACTTCCTGTAAGAAGCGTTTTGCCTGAGCGGCGGCTTCTTCCGCTGTGTATACGGGTTTCGTTTCTTCTGTATCGGCAAGGGCTACAGCCGGTGCTGCTTCCGGTGTGTTAGCAACAGCAGGTGCTGTCGTTTCCACAGCCGGAGCCGTAGCGGCAGGAGCCACTTCTTTTTCTTCTATAACTGCTTTGCTGTCTTCTTTTTCAACAGCAGGCACAGGTACTTCCTGTGCGGCAGCCGCCTCTTCTTGCTGACGGAAGAGCACATGGGCTGCTTCTTCCTTAGCCGTTACCCGTACTTGGGCAGGCTTGCTGCCAAGACCGAGAAAACCGCTTTTCGGTTCAGCTAATACTTCGACATCAGCTTCATCACGGGTTAATCCCAATTGAACCAGGCCAGAGCGGACGGCATCTTCGATCGTTTTGCCTGTAGCTTCTACACTGTTCATGCATTAGCTCCTTTCTTTTTGCCGCGGAACATGATGAGTTGCTGTACCCACTGGAATACGTTGGAAACGACCCAGTAAATAACAAGACCGCTAGGGAAGCTGATGCTGATCCAGCCGATGAAGAGAGGCATGACGATCTGCATGATTTTCTGCTGTTTTGCCTGCGCATCATTCATCGCTACCTGCGTACCGCTCATCTGCTTTTGAATGCCAAAGGTAGAAATAGCGGAAAGGATAGGCATGATATACGTCGGATCGGCAGCACCCAGGCTGGGCATCCATAAAAAGCTTTCGTATGCCGGATCATAGGGATAGGCCCGCAGGGCATAGAAAATAGAAATCAGGAAGGGCATCTGAATGATGATCGGCAGGCATCCGGAAAAGGGGCTGACCTTTTCTTCCTTATATAACTTCTGCAGGGCTGCCTGCATTTTTGCCTGGTCGCCTTTGTATTTCTTTTGCAATTCCTTGATCTTCGGCTGTATTTTCTGCATGCCTTCCATGGAATGGATCTGTTTTGCCGTTAAAGGCGCCAGAATCAGCTTGATGATGATCGTCAATAAAATAATTGCAATGCCATAGCTCGGGTAACCAATCATATGGGTGAAGGCATAACAATAATCGAGGCAGACGGACATGAAACCTGTTAATATATCCATAATTCCGCTAAAAAAGCTCAATAAACTCAACTCCTGTCGAATAAAAAGGATAAAAAATCAGACAGCCTCTTTTTCATCTGTCTAATTTATTAAGGTACAGGATCGTAACCTCCCTTATGGAAAGGATGGCATTTTAAAATGCGCTTTACTGCCAGATAACCGCCTTTCAAGGCACCGTATTTCTGTACAGCTTCCAAGGCATAGGCGGAGCACGTAGGGTAAAAACGGCAACATGGCAGCCGTAGCGGAGATACACATACCTGATAAAAACGTATTACGAAAATGAAGAGTGCTTTCATTGCATTCGCTTCTTCCATATATTGGCCCGGCGAAATAGCTGGAGGATACTTTTTTCAGCTTCTTTATATCCTACATCTTTTAAATAGCTACGTCCGATTAATACGACATCATAGCCGTCCTGCAGGGAATCCTGATACAAGCGGTAGACTTCCTTCATTAACCGGCGACAGCGGTTGCGTTCTACAGCACAGCCGATCTTTTTCCCTGTAACAAAACCGATGCGTGACGGCTGTTTCGGGGAACGGGGCAATACGTATAAAACGACCAAGCGATTTACGAAAGATTTACCGCGGCGGTAGACAAGCTGATATTCCCGGTTCTTACGCAACCGCTTTTCTTTATTTAATTCATACATCGTAAGTTCCTAAGCTGTAATTCCTAAAAATTACAGATGAACAGAAAAATTCCTCTGGGGAACTTTTCTGTTCATCTGAAAAAATTAAGCAGAAAGCTTCTTTCTGCCTTTCATGCGGCGTTTTTTCAAAACCATGCGGCCACCTTTAGTCTTCATTCTTTCACGGAAGCCATGGGTTCTTTTTTTCCACAGTTCGTTCGGCTGATATGTCTGTTTCAATGTAGACACCTCCTTCGTATCGATACAACGTATATAGAATTTACACCATAACAGTGTAATTATAGACAATCCGACTGCTCATGTCAATCATTTCCGCTTACATTTTATTTTTTCCGGTCTTGCATGAGGCGAAAAAAAGTTATCCACAGCCCTGTGTACAAGTAAAAACACAAGTTCTATTTGTGTATTATCCACTTTTGATGTACAATGTCAATGTGATCTTCGGGAAGATATTCACCTAGTTATCCACAAGTTATCCACAAAATGTGGATAACTTCCATCATGTCGGAAATTCGATATTCATCGGCTTTCCGCTTTTTTCAGCCCTATTTTACCCACTTTATCCACAAGGGATTATAAACATATCCACAAGAGGAAGGAATGCATGACATGGCAAGCATGGATCTGACATCACTTTGGCTGGGAATCCTGGCTAAAATCCAGCAGGAAATACCTCCACAAATTTATGACAACTGGTTTGAAACAGCCCTAATTCCCTATACGTATGAGAACGATACACTGACTCTCGATACGACAGGCCTCTTTATTTGCAAATTTATCAGCAAAAAATATACAGGTCTCCTGGAAAATGCAGCTTCCCAGGTAACGGGAAAAGCGACAACGGTCCGGCTGATCTATAGCAGTGAAGGCGAAGAAGAAGCCATTGTCAGTACAGCTGCCGAAAAAACGACGAACGAACTGTTACAAGAAACGCAGGCTATAGACGAGCCAAAATTACAGCCGGAAGAAGCTGAACCACCGGTAGATCCGCCGCTTACGCCAACGCTTGAAATCGTCAAACCGGAGCTCCTCGTACAGGATGCCCTGCCGTTGACGCCACCGCCCAAAGCAGACGTCAAGCCACTTACGACAGCTGATGAATTAAACAGCAATTATACCTTTGAAACGTTTATCGTCGGCAACAGCAACCGCATTGCCCATGCGGCAGCCCTTTCCATTGCCGAAGCACCAGCCCAGAAATATAATCCTTTCTTTATATATGGCGGCTCCGGCCTCGGTAAAACCCACCTCATGCAGGCTATTGGCCACCGCATTCGTGAAAACTTCCCTAACATGGTCCTGCGCTGCATTACCAGTGAAGACTTTGCCAACGAGCTGATCCAATCCATTCAGGATAAAAGCTCGGAAAGTTTCCGCCAGCGCTACCGCAATGTAGACGTACTGCTCGTCGATGATATCCAGTTTCTCGAAAATAAGGAACACACACAGGAAGAGTTTTTCCATACCTTCAACAAGCTCTACCAGGACCATAAACAAATGGTATTTACCAGCGACCGTCCGCCTCAGGATATCAAAAAAATGGAAGACCGCCTGCGGTCCCGCTTCCAAGGCGGCATGGTCACCAGCATCGACCCGCCGGATCTGGAAACACGTACGGCGATCCTGCGCAGCCGCGCCGAAGCCGAACATATCGAATTCCAAAAGGAAGCCATCGATTATATTGCTTCAAACGTCAGTGAAAATATCCGTGAGCTCGAAGGCGCCTTCGTCCGCGTCACACTCCTGGCCTCGCAGGCCCATACCCCCATTACACTGGAGCTGACCCAAAAGGCCTTACAGGACCTGGTGAAAACCAATAATAAAAAGAAGTATATTACAATAGATGAAATTACACGGACTGTCTGCCAGTTCTATAAAGTAAAGTATGAAGATCTGATGAGCAAGAAAAAGACGAAGTCCATCGTTATTCCCCGCCAGATTGCCATGTACCTTTGCCGGGAATTGACAGAAAATACCTTTCCACATATCGGTACAGCCTTTAGCGGCAGGGACCATACGACAGTTATGCACGCCTGCAATAAAGTATCCGATGAAATTAAAAGCAACGAAAGCTTCCGTAAGATGATCGAACAGTTAAAGACACAAATTACAGGCGTGGATAAGTAGGCGCACACAATGTGGATAACTGAAAAGTTTTCCACAAGCTCCGAAAAACGGTGGAAATGTGGATAGATAATCTCTGGTTATCCACAATTTATACACACCTGTGGATAGCTGAAAATACAGGGGTTTAAGCACTTATACACAATTGCACAGCGCCTATTACTATTATTACGATCTTTTACTCTTTCTCAATTAAACTCACCACAGTAGAAAAGGGGACAACCATGAAACTGAAACTCAAAAAGGAAGACCTCAACAAAGGCCTCCAGGCCGTACATAGAATAGCTCAGCTTAGCAATACGGAACTCCACACACAATCAGGGTTCCTTATTAAAGCAGTCAGTGAACATATCGAATTTCAAGCCAACGGCTTCGACATGGCAATTCGCATTCATGTACCCGGAATCATCGAAGAAAAGGGAGAAGCATATATAGCTAATCCCTATCTTACAGAACTGACACGTCGCCTGCCAGGAGACGAAATCGAAATGATCAAACAAAACGGCGACACACAGCTCCTTTTAAAGGGTGGCAAACTGAAATTCGAATGCCTGACAATCAACCCGGATGACTTTTCTGAAGTAGACGTGGTCAATTCCGGACAGGTACAATTCACGACAGACAGCATTACTTTAAAAGATTTAATCGAACACACCGCTTTTGCCTGCTCGACAGACACAGTACGCCCAATCTTCTCCGGCACCTACCTGGACGTATCCGGTACGACAATCAATATGGTTGCTACAGATACACACCGCCTGGCCTATAAATCAGCCAGCCTGGAAAAACCGGTCGATCAGCCCTTCAAGGCCGTCATTCCCAGCCGCCTCTTAGCCGAAATTTCCCGTCACTTGCCGACAGATATTCCGGAAATGGTCGATATCATTTTGCTGCGTAATTCCCTGGCCGTAACCTTTACCAACGTATATATGAAGACGCGCCTCATCGAAGGGGAATTCCCCGACTACCATCGCGTCATTCCCAGCCAGTTTTCCTGTGTCGCCACGGTCAACCGCCAGGAATTTACGAATGCCGTCGAACGGGCCTCCCTCATCGCTAAAGATGCGGGCTACAATGTCATCGATTTTATGGTCACCAATGAAAGCATCAATATGACCAGCCAGAATCCGGATTACGGTACCATTGCCGACAGCGTTCCCTGCCAGGCCATAGGGGATCCCCTCCATATCGCTTTGAACGGAAAGCTTCTTCTCGACCTCCTGAAACATTGTGAAGCCGACGACGTCGTCTTGAAATTAGGCGAAAACAAACCGGTACTGGTACAAAACAAAGATGATAATAATTGTTTATTTGTCGTAACACCTATGAGGACAAAATGATAAAAAATATTAAAATAAAAACAGATATGATTCAGTTAGACCAACTTTTAAAATTAGCCGATGTGATTGCCACGGGCGGCCAGATCCGCATGTTTTTGGATGCTAAGAAAATCTTTGTCAATGGCGAACTGTGCCAGGTAAAAAGAAAGCAGCTCCATGACGGCGATGTCGTAGAAGTAAAGGGCTGTGGCACCTACCGGGTATGCGGAAAATAAGCTATGCAGATACATCAGATTCGTTTACATAACTATCGCAATTATGAAGCAGAGTGCGTTTCCTTTCCGGCATCTATCGTCATTTTGTATGGAAAAAACGGACAAGGAAAAACGAATCTTTTGGAAGCCCTGTATATGGCCAGCTTTGGCAAATCCTACCGAGGCCTGCAGGATGCGGATCTCATCCGCTTTCAGGCCCAGGAGGCCAGTATCATCCTCTCTTTTACACGCAGCCAGGTTGCCCAGCAGATTAAAATCATCCTTTCCCATACAGCAAAAAAAGAACTCTGGATCAATGAAACGAAGGTACCCCAGCGGGAGCTCATCGGCACGCTGAATGAAGTCATTTTTTCGCCGGAGGATCTGCAGCTGATCAAAGCCGGACCGGCCCTGCGCCGCCGCTTTCTGGACCGGGAAATATCCCAGGTCAGTTCCGTCTATTGCCGCACCCTGCTGCGGTATAACCGGGCTATAGCCCAGCGCAACCTGTTGTTAAAAAAGATGAAATACGAAGGGCCCTTATCGTTAGAAGAATGGGACCGGCAAATTGCCGGCCTGGCTGCCGACATAACGGCACGCCGTCTCGATGCGCTCCATAAAATAGGCTTTCTGGCCGGCGTCATTCACAAACGGATCAGCAGTGGGGAAATACTGGCCCTGGCTTACGAACAGCCCTATGGCGACGGCCAGGGAAACGTGGCAGATGCAGCCTGGTTTTATGAGAAATTGCAGACCCATTTACAGCAGGATATCTACCATATGTCTACGTCTGTAGGTCCCCATCGTGACGATTTGGTGTTTACCGCCAACGGAGCTGATCTGAAAAAATTTGGCTCTCAAGGCCAGCAGCGTACAGCTGTATTATCATTAGAATTGGCTGAACTGGAATATATTAAATCGGAAACCGGTGAATATCCGGTCTTACTCTTAGACGACGTCATGAGCGAACTGGACAGCAGTCGCAGACAGGCCTTACTGGCCTTCGTCCGGGGCCGGATCCAGACCTTTATTACGACGACCGAGCCGGATTTATTCCGTTCCATGGAAGGCTGCTCTTTTATCCGGATTGAGCAGGGAAAGGTGGCTGCCTATGACTGAACGAAAAGGCAACTTATCCCAGGCCGGACAGAGTATTCCCACAGTACTAGAAAAATACAAGCTCTTATATCCCTTGCGCTTTTACATGGCTAAGCGGGATTGGGAACAGATAGTCGGCAAACAAGTTGCGAAATATTCTTATATTAAAGAGATGGATAGACATGAAGTAGTGATAGGTGTTACCAATTCTATTTGGATGAATCAGCTCTTCATTATCCAGCAGGACATACAGGATAAATTGAATGCCTATATTGGCACTGACTTTGTGCATTCAGTCCGCTTTGTCAAGGCCGGCCGCAAACCACTGCCGCCGGTTTTCCAGGAAGAAAAGAAAGAAAACGCACTGCAGAAAAACCTGCATACAGCCATCCGCAATATTGTGCTCAGTGATGAATTTGTCGCAAGTGTCAAGGAGCAGACCGAAGGGATAAAGGAACCCCTGCGCAGCAAAATCAGGGCCGCCCGCTATGCCAGTGAAAAGAACCGTCTGGCCCACGAAGCGGCAGGCTACAGGATATGTCCCCAGTGTGGCCGCTGGCTGGAAGAATGGGAAACGCTGTGTCTCTTTTGCCGGCGCAAGGCCTGGCAGGAAAAGATACGCTGGGCCTATTCGATCCTAAAAGAACAGCCCTGGCTGACGCTGGCACAATTTGGCGAGGCCGGCAACGTGGCTATCAATAAAGAAGTAGAAGACGTCTATAATGAGGTACGCCGGGACTGCATTTATAAACTCATAGACAAGATTTACCATGATACAGATACGCCAGTGGATGATATTTTACTCACCCTGTACATTACGCGTAAGACACCGTCAGAGCTGACGGATGATCTGATCCGCAATTTAACGAACCGGTACCGGAAAAAAGAGAACAAAGGAAAAGAAGAAGGGAAGAACCATGTATCTGCACATCGGCGGCAGCCAGATGATTGATGTACGGCATATCGTCGCCTTTTTTCATCGTGATCCCGGCCGTACAGGCAAGGCCAACCCCGTTACGTCGTATCATTTGCCTTACCGGCTGGCGGACCCGCAACATGGGGCACACGTACGCAGCTATGTCCTGACGGATGAAGCCATTTATGGCTCTCCTCTGGCAGTACAGACACTGGTCCGGCGCTATGAAGCGCTGCTGAGTGTGGAATGAACGGGCAAAATTTGGTATAATAAGATGTTGACACATCTTTTCGTATACAGCACTGTGCAATACATACGGAGAGCTGGACTGTGCAATAGCATAGTTTTCAGAATAGGAGGAATCGTTATATGTCGGAAGGCAAGAAAATAAAGTATGGTGCCGAACAAATTCAGGTCCTGGAAGGCCTGGAAGCCGTTCGTAAACGACCGGGCATGTATATTGGCAGTACGAGCCTGCGCGGTTTGCATCATCTGGTGTATGAAGTCGTAGATAACAGTATTGACGAAGCCTTGGCTGGCTATTGTACACATATTGAAGTAGAAATTGAAGCCGATAACAGTATTAGCGTAGTCGACAATGGCCGCGGTATTCCTGTAGCCATGCATAAAGTAGGCAAACCGGCTGTTGAAGTCGTCCTGACCGTCCTGCATGCCGGCGGGAAATTTGGCGGCGACGGCTACCCCATTTCCGGCGGTCTCCACGGCGTCGGTATTTCCGTCGTTAACGCCTTGAGTGAATGGACACGCGTAGAAGTAAAACGTGACGGCTATTTGTATACCATTTCCTTCGCCCGCGGCATTACGGATCAGCCTCTCATGCAGGTACGTCCTTTACATCCTGGCGAAGAAACGGGTACGCACGTTACCTTTAAGCCCGATAAGGAAATCTTCCCCGATACGGTATATGATTTTGACACCTTGAAAACGCGTCTGCGTGAACTGGCCTTCCTCAATAAGGGCCTCCATATTACGCTGACGGATAAACGGGGCGAAGGCAAGCAGGAAGTATATTGCTATGAAGGCGGCTTAACCTCCTTTGTCGAATTTTTGAACGAAAAACGTACTCCTGTGAACCCGACTGTCGTCAATATTGACGGTGAAAAAAATAAGGTTATCGTCGATATTGCCATGCAGTATAACGATGGCTATAGTGAAAATATTTTAAGCTTTGTCAACGATATCTTTACGGAAGAAGGGGGCACCCACCTTTCCGGTTTCCGTTCCGGCCTTACCCGGACGATCAACGATTATGGCCGTCAGGCCGGCCTGATCAAGGAAAACGAAGAAAATCTTTCCGGCGATGATGTCCGTGAAGGCCTGACGGCGGTCATCAGCGTCAAAGTACGGGAACCGCAGTTTGAAGGCCAGACGAAGACAAAGCTCGGTAATAGTGAAGTCAAAGGGATTGTCGATAATATCGTTTCCGACGGTCTGCGGGAATACCTGGAAGAACACCCGGCAGAAGCCAAAAATATTATCAACAAGACCATTTCGGCAGCCCGGGCCCGTCAGGCTGCCCGTAAGGCCAGAGAACTGACGCGCCGTAAAAATGCCTTGGAAATCAGCAGCCTGCCAGGCAAACTGGCTGATTGCTCTGATAAGAATCCGGATGAAACGGAAATTTATCTCGTCGAAGGTGATTCTGCCGGTGGCTCGGCAAAACAGGGCCGGGATCGTAAATTCCAGGCTATTTTGCCGTTGCGTGGCAAAATCATCAACGTTGAAAAAGCACGTCTTGATAAAATTCTTTCGAATGACGAAATCCGTTCTATGATCACCGCCTTTGGCACGGGGATTGGTGAAGAATTTGATATTACCAAACGGCGTTACGACAAGATCATCATCATGACTGATGCCGATGTCGACGGTGCCCATATCCGGACGCTGCTCCTGACGTTCTTCTACCGTTTCATGAAACCCCTCATCGAAGAAGGCCATGTCTATATTGCCCAGCCGCCTCTCTATCAGGTACGCAAGGGCAAACAGGTCTGGTATCTCTATACCGATGAAGCGATGAATGCCAAGCTGGCTGAACTGGGTAACGATTCGTCTGTTGTCGTCCAGCGCTATAAAGGCTTAGGGGAAATGAACCCGGAACAGCTCTGGGAAACGACCATGGATCCGGCTAACCGGACCATGCTCAAGGTCCATTTGGAAGATGCTGTCGCTGCCGACCAGATCTTCTCGGTCCTCATGGGCGATAAAGTAGAACCGCGCCGTAAATTCATTGAAGAAAACGCGAAAAAGGTACGTAATCTCGACTTGTAAGCCAATAAAAAAGCAGTTTTCCCATAACCAGGGAGAACTGCTTTTTTTACTTGTTCCAGATTCATTGCACCCGGACCGGACAGGCTTTATAATGAAAGAGTAAAGGTTAGCTTTAGAAAGGGGGACGAGCCCATGCTGAAAAAATGGGTCATTACGAGCCTTAGCGCGTGTCTCCTGTGCGGCACGGTCCTGGCGGCTGCGCCGGCAGAAACGACGGCGCCTGCAGGCACAGCGGCACCGGGAACGGCCGTTACGGCACCGGTGATACCGGAAGTACAGACAGACCCGGCTGTGAATATGAAGCATCCGGAAAAGTATTATCTCGTTTCCGGTTCAACCTATGAAAAGGTAACGGGCCTCTTAGAAGAAATTGCCAAAGAGCGGACGGGCCTGCCGGCCGTAAGAAGCCAGTATTATTACCGCGTAGAAAAGAATCTGACAAGTAACTATTTGTACAGCGTCAAAGCCTATGCTGCGGATACGCATGTTCTTATAGGTAGTTATTTCGTGGCCAAGGATGGTTCCTGCGTCTGGCGCTTATCCCAAAACGGCGATGGGGCTATGATCTTTGGTACAGCTGACAAGTTGCTGGAAAAAGCTGAAGTCGTCGTCTATCCCGATAAAATACAAATGGGTAGCCATGGTATCCTGCGCGTCCACGTGCCGGGACGCCTGCCCTATGATATTAAGGTGACGAGCCTCAACACGTCTATTGCCTCTGTGTCAGATGAACTGAACATTATGCCCCAAAGTGAAGGCAAGACGGATTTGGTTATTGACCTGAAAATGGGAGATACTATACGTACGCTGACTAAGAGCGTACGCGTCGTAGAAACGGCTGACCGACATACGGGCAGCAGCGGCCGGAATGTCGGTGTCGGCATTGGTATTGGCGTCGGCTGGGGCGGTGGCTGGCATCACCACGGCGGCATTGATATTTGGGTCTAGTAAAAAAACGGAAGAATCTTACGATTCTTCCGTTTTTTCCGGCAGGTTTTGGGTTACAAGAATTTTATCGACCCGCAGGTTATCCATATCCATGACTTCAAAGGTGAAATGCTGCCACGTACACGTGTCTGTTTCTGCCGGTATACGGCCGATTTCATAGGTGATAAAACCGGCTAAGGTTTTATAGAGGTCATCTTCTTCGCCAGGCAGGTCTTCATCCAAATCGAAGAAATCTTTAAATTCTTCAATCGTCAGGAGGCCTTCCATGAGCCATTGGTTGGGTCCCCGGCGGATGATGCGGTTCGCTTCTTCCTGTTTTTCTTCTTCGCCGGCAGGCATGATGCCTACGAGCTCTTCCAGGATATCGTGCAAGGTGACAATGCCGCTCAGGCTGCCATATTCGTCGAGGACGGCTGCTTCATGCACGCCTTGTTCCCGGAATACCTGGACGGCCTTCATGATATCCATCGATTCCGGTACATACGTAGGCCGGCGCAGGCTGGATTCGATAATTTGGATCATAGAAGGAATTTTTTGGCTGTGTACGGCTGCGTGGTATTTGCCAAACACTTCGGCAATAGAAACGATGCCGACAAAGTCATCGAGGGAACCGCGGCCAATGGGCAGCATCATGTGATTGCATTCGATCATTTCCTGAATGATCGTGTCTTCCGGATCTTCCAGGTCAATCCAGTCGATCTGGGTCCGGTTGGTCATGATATCGCTGACGTCCATATCGGCCAAACGGAAGACGCGGTCTACCAGCTCAGGTTCCTCTTTGGCAAAGGCACCGAGTTCAGCACCTTGTTCGAGGAGCAGTTTGATTTCATCCTCCGTAACGGGCTGCTTTTTAGGCTGGCTGGCACCCATGAGCTTCATGACGGCCGCTGTAGACGCGGACAGGAACCAGACCAGGGGCGTACAAAAGGAGGAAAAATAGAGCATCGGCCGGGCCAGCAGGCAGGCAATGCGTTCAGGATTATCAATAGCCAGCCGTTTGGGCACCAGTTCACCTAAAATCAAGGTCAAATAGGTAATGGCAATGACCAGTGCAGCCAGGCTGATAGAATAGGCATAGGGAGCCAGGGAAGGCAAGAGTGATATGAGGTATTCCGACATGGGTTCGGCCATGGCAGTACCGCCGTATACACCGGTCAGCAAACTGACCAGGGTCATGCCAAACTGGACCGTCGAAAACATTTTATTTGGGTTTTCCCGTAATTTAATGACGATCTTTGCCGATCCGTTTCCCTCTTCAGCCAGGGATTCCAATCGGGCTTGGTTGCAACTGACTATGGACATTTCCAGCATAGAAAATATACCGTTACCAATAATCAGCAAGAGGATAACAAGAAATTGTTGTCCTAGTGAAAAATCCAAATTATATGACAGCTCCTTTTAGTAATAAAAAATAATAGTTGTTTGCAACGTATTATACCTTGTTTTCCGTTCTGGTGCAAGAAAAAGGCTGGCCAGGGTCTGGCCGGTCTGCTATGATGAAAAAAAGCAAAGGAGGAATTCACATGTTATATACAGGTGAACAAATGGAACAGACAGCGGTAATGACGACGGCTGCCAGAATGTGTGCTGCTGCCCGTACGGCACCGAAAACACGCCATATCGATGGCATTCATACACTGGTAGTCACAGGGGACGAAAAAGAAGCCCTGGCGGCTAAAATGGAAGAATTTGGCAGGGCCCATTTTGCTGACGACTGGCAGCACTGGTACGGCCGTGATGCCGGTAACGTACGGGCTGCCGACGCCGTCGTATTGATCGGTATCGAAAAAGGATACCGGGGCCTCAAAGAATGTAATTTCTGTGATTTTGGCGACTGTTCCGGCTGCCGTGCTGCCGGTGGCAATTGCGCCTACATTTACGTCGATTTGGGCATTGCCCTGTCTTCGGCAGCGGTCATTGCCAATCTGGACCTGACGGACACGCGAATCTATGCCTCCATCGGCAAGGCAGCCGGTGAAATGGCATACGGCAAAGAGTATAAATGGCTGGGAATCGCCCTTTCGGTAGCCGGCAAGGATCCTTTCTTTGATCGCTAGCAAATTGCCAAAAAATTCGCCTCTTTTGCCGTTCCTTTTTTTTCAGTATCTGCTATACTATTGAACGAATGATACTTGAGAAAGAAGGCCCTATTGTGAAATTGAAATCTGTATGGAAAAAAGCGTGTCTCTTATCGTTAGGAGCTGCCATTTGCAGCTCTGTCTGTCTGGCGGCAATCCCGTATACACAGGTACTGATCGGCGGCGTAGGCCCCGGTTCGTCTATGGACTATGTGAAGAGTATTTATGGGCAGCCGGCCAGTACGCATTTTGATACGCCTGCAGAAGCTACGTATACGTATGGTAATTCCTTTGTCCTCACAGCCAATGCCAGCACGAATACGGTGTATACGGTTCTTTCGTCCGGCCATAACGGCCTCAATACACCGGCCGGTGTCGGTGTCGGTATGGATGCTTCTGTCATTACGGAAAAATATGGTACGTGTGAACGCATTGGCAATGTCAATGGCGTGACGTACTATCATTATGCCATGGAACCCAATCCGGCCATGCCGAATGATTTTGGCGGCTTTAGCTTTGGCGTAGAAAATGGCAAAATTATTTCTATCTGGGCCGGTGTGGTCCCTGATGAATCGGCTCCGGCCGCACCGGTAACGGCTCCGGCGACAGCGCCGGAAACAGTGCCTGCAGCAGCTGGTACACCTGCCGCTGCTACGCCTGTTACGCCGGCAGATAGTGAAACCGTAGCCAAGACGATTGCTTCCCACAACGAAGCCGCAACTGCGCCGGCAGAGCCGGCAGCGACGACGTCGCAGGTAACGACCGCAGAGGGGACAAAAGTGAGCATCGAAAAAGATAACGGCTAATAACAAAAAGATATCGCCACGCAGGGAGGCGATACCTTTTTGTTATTCTTCCTTCTGGGAACGAAGGAAGAGATCCTGTAATCCTTCTAAAGGATCCTTTTGATGACAAATGATTTCGTAAATGGTCCGGGTAATGGGCAGTTCTACCTGGTAGGCGTCGGACAGGTCGACGAGAGCCTGGCTGGTATAGACACCTTCGGCCAGCTTAGCAAAGGGTTTGCCCAGGATGAAATCTTCGCCGAAACGGCGGTTATTGCTGTGCCGGGAAAAGAGGGTCGCCTCATAGTCCCCTAAATGGCTTAAGCCGTAGACGGTCATGGCGTCGCCTCCCATGGCGGCGATGAGGCGCGACAGCTCGTGCGTTCCCCGGGCCATGAGGGCTCCCTTGAGGCTCGTATAATGATAGCCGTCGAGCATGCCGGCGGCAATGCCGATGACGTTTTTGGCAGCGGCGCCGATTTCTGTACCTAAGAGATCCTTGCCGTAGTAAAAACGGATTAAAGGACTACTGAAGAGATTGGCCATGTGCTTGGTCCGGTCCAGATTATCCGAGGCCATGACCATGCAGTTTGGCATGCCGGCGAGGAAATCCTGGACGTGTCCCGGACCGACCCAGACGATGGTGCGTACATGAGGTCCCAGTACTTCTTTCATCACTGTGGTCAGGCGTTTTCCCGTGCCGATTTCGAGGCCTTTCATACAGAGAATAAAGGGCATTTTGGTCAGTCCCGTTCCCTTTATTTGGCCGGCCAGATTGCGCAGCTGCTGGGCACTGATACTGATGATGACTACATCAGCCCCGGCCAGCGCCCCGGTCAGGTCTGCCGTCAGGGCAATATCTCTGGGCAGGGTCATATATTCATTGCGGCGCTGGGAAATAAGCTCTGCTAAATGAGGGGAACCCGGACGGCCCCAAAGGGTTACGTGATGACCAATGTGATGGGCATACCAGGCATGGAAAGCACCCCAGCGTCCACAGCCTAAAACCGTAATATTCATACCAATCCCTCCTGAAAACCTTTCGTTTATATGGAGTATTATATCATATATCACAACAAGATAAGAAAGATGTGGTAAAATGTAAAGAAAAGGTTACAGAAAGGGGTTTATCCATGAGCTTACATATTGAAGCAAAGCAAGGGGACATTGCCGACCGGATTTTACTGCCCGGTGATCCCTTGCGGGCAAAGTACATTGCTGAAACGTTTTTGGAAGATGCACACTGTTACAATCAAATACGGAATATCCTGGGATATACGGGTACGTATAAAGGAAAACGTATTTCTGTACAAGGCACGGGCATGGGCATTCCTTCCATTTCTATTTATGTGAACGAACTGATTCGCGATTATGGTGTCGAAAAACTCATCCGCGTCGGTACGTGCGGTGCCATGCGCGCTGATATTCCGCTGCGTGATGTCCTCATAGCCCAAGGGGCAACGACCGATTCTTCTATTATCCGCAATATTTTTGGCCCGTCTATCAATTTTGCGCCCATTGCTGATTTCGATCTCCTCCGCAGGGCTTACGAAAAAGCACAAGCCGCCGGCGTTTCCGTGCGCGTAGGTAATCTGATTTCTGTCGATCGTTTTTACGATGAAGAAATTGATAACAAAAAACTGACGGACTACGGCATTATGGCTGTTGAAATGGAAACGGCCGCTTTATATGTCCTGGCTGCCCAATACCACGTACAGGCCCTGGGAATTTTTACGGTGAGCGACCATCTTCTGACCGGTGCTGCCTGCACGGCAGAAGAACGGCAGACCTCCTTTAATGATATGATCCGCGTGGCCCTCGATACGGCTGTAGAAGCGTAAAAAGAGAGGTGCACAAAAAAAAAATGAGCCGTCAGGGCCCATTCTTTTTTTTGTGCGTTTTTTTGTTATAATTTTGCAATAATGGCGTCTTTGTATTCTTCCGTCTTGGCTGTACCGCCTAAGTCCGGAGTCAGGCATTTCTTTTCTGCCAATACGTCATCAACAGCCTGGCGGATGCGCCGGGCTGTTTCATTTTCGCCCAGGTGTTCCAGCATCATGCAGGCAGACCAGAGGAGGGCCGTCGGATTGGCAATGTGTTTGCCGGCAATGTCCGGTGCCGAGCCGTGGACAGCTTCAAACATGGCATAATCCGTACCGATATTCATGGAAGGCAAGAGGCCCAGGCCGCCGATGAGGCCGCTCGTGAGGTCAGAAATGATATCACCGTAGAGGTTGGGCATGACCATGACGTCGAAATTTTCCGGATGCATGACGAGCTGCATACACGTGTTATCGACGATCTTGTCGTCTGCTTCAATCTGCGGATAATCCGGTGCAATTTCCCGGAAAATATCGAGGAACATGCCGTCGCTCAGTTTCATGATATTGGCCTTATGAACACAGGTGACCTTTTTCCGGCCGTGAGCTACGGCGTATTCAAAGGCGCTGCGGATGATGCGGCTGCTGGCGTGACGGGTAATGATCTTGATGGAATGCATTTCGTCGTCACTGATTTTTTCTTCTACGCCGGCGTAGAGGTCTTCTGTATTTTCCCGGAACGTAACCAGATCGACGTTGGGAAAGGGCGTCTTAACGGCTGTATTCGATTTGGCCGGCCGGATGTTGGCAAAGAGGTCGTATTTTTTGCGCAGCGTTACGTTGAGGGAACGAAAGCCCTTGCCAATAGGCGTGGTAATAGGGGATTTCAGCAGGATATGCGTTTTATCGAAAGACTGAAAGGCTGCTTCCGGAATGAGGGCGCCGTTGCGTTCGTATTCGGCTGCACCGACGTTAAAAAATTCATACGTCAGGGGTGCCTTCGCGGCGTTCAGGATATCAATTACGGCATCTGTAATTTCCGGGCCAATGCCATCGCCCTTAAAAACTGTAATCGTAGTCATTGGTTATCTGTCCTCCATAGGGATATATTCCAGCAATTCGCCCACATACTTAGCTGCCGGGCGGACAATGCGGTCGTCATATTCTTTATGTTCAATATTATGAGCCAGCCAGCCGACAAAACGGCTGATGACAAAGAGCGGCGTATAGAGATCACGGGGAATCCCCAGGAGCTGATAGGCGAAGCCGCTATAATAGTCCACATTGCTGCACATATGCTTTCCTTTGGCTTGAGATAACGTACGGACAGCTATTTTTTCAAAACGGCAATAGAAATTGTACAGTTCATCAAGACCTTTTTCCTTGGCTACGATACCACAGAAATGACGCATAATCTCTGCACGGGGATCGGAAAGGGTATATACGGCGTGACCAAAGCCGTAGACGAGGCCGCTGTGGTTCTTGAACTTTTTATGTAAAATTTTATCGATGACATCTTCCATTTGGGCATCAGATGCATGAATACCGATGGCATCGATGATCCGTTCCATCATGATCGATACTTTGACGTTGGCACCGCCGTGACGCGGCCCCTTAAGGGCAGCAACAGAAGCAGCCATAGCTGAATACAGATCTGTATCGGTAGAGGAAACAACGAGGTTGGCAAAGGTAGAGTTGGTACCACCGCCGTGATCCGCGTGGAGGAAGAGCAGTAAATCGAGGAGATGAGCTTCTTCTTCCGTAAATTTTCCATCCAGGCGCAGCATGGAGAGAATATTCTGAGCTGTCGAAAAATCCTTACGCGTATAATGGATGACCAGACTCTTACGGTCGTAGTAGTGTACCTTTGACATATAGGCATAGACGGCAATGGAAGGCAGCTTGCTCATAATGTTGAGCCCTTTGCGCAAGGTTTGATAGACATCTGTATTATCCGGATCAGGATCGTAATTATACAAGGTAATCAGGGCATGCTGCAGCTTATTCATCAGATTTTTCCCGGGCAGACGCAGGAGGTTCATTTCCAGGAATTCGTCAGGCAGATCATAGCCGCTTTGGAGTACCTTACAGAATGCGTCAAGCTCTTCACGCGTGGGCAGGTAGCCAAAGAGCAGGAGAAAACAGGCTTCTTCATAGAGAAAACCGTGGTATTCTTCCCGTTCAATCAGACTACGTACGTCAATACCGCGATAATACAAGATACCATCACAGTCTACTTTGTTGTTGTTTTCGTCCCGTTTGTAGCCGACGACATCAGCAACCCGTGTCAGGCCAACCAGCACGCCGGTGTGGTCTTCATTACGCAGTCCGCGTTTGACGCCAAATTTAGGAAACCATTCGCGGGGAATTTGTGTGTAATTTTGTGATTTGCCAAAGAATTGGGCCAAGTAAATATTTTTGTCCATGAAACTCCTCTCTTTCCGGCAGGTATCTAAAAAAATGATTTTTTAGATATACGTCTGTTTTTATATTTATACACTCCTGCATCCTCTGTGGATCATTCCCTGAGAGTATAAGTAATTATAGCATAATTAAGGCAAAAGTAAAACAAAAATGAAAAAAATACGGGAACCTGTTATGGCTAGTCAGGATTAGAATAAATATGATATAATATTAACGTAACAGCAGATTTTTTCATAATGTGAAATTAGTTTACATTCGTTTGAAAAGCAAGCCTTATAGGAAAAAGGCGTAAGAAGGAGGACGTAAACACATGATTACCTTATCCAACGGCGGCGCATACTTGCTGCACGGAACGCAAATTATCCCGGAAAGTGAAGCTGCCAAACTAAAGGAACTGACAGGCCGTGACGTAAGCAAAGAAGAAGGACGCCGCGGTACCATTGCCTATTCCATTTTACAAAAACACAATGTATCTCCTGATATGGAGCACTTACAAATAAAATTTGATGCCATGGCTTCCCATGACATTACCTTTGTCGGCATTATTCAGACCGCCCGGGCTTCGGGTATGGAAAAATTTCCCTTGCCGTACGTTCTGACAAACTGTCATAATTCCCTCTGCGCTGTCGGCGGTACGATCAATGAAGACGACCATCTCTTTGGTTTATCTGCAGCAAAAAAATACGGCGGCATTTATGTACCGCCTCACATTGCCGTTATCCATCAGTATATGCGTGAAAAAATGGCCGGCTGTGGCAAGATGATCCTTGGCTCGGACAGCCACACCCGCTATGGCGCTTTGGGCACCATGGCTATGGGTGAAGGCGGCGGCGAACTGGTAAAACAGCTCCTTTGTGATACGTACGACGTGGCCTATCCCGGTGTCGTCGGCGTGTACCTCACAGGCCGTCCTAATCCCGGTGTAGGTCCTCACGATATTGCCATTGCCATCGTCGGTGCCGTCTTTAAAAATGGCTATGTCAAAAATAAGGTCATGGAATTCGTCGGTCCCGGTGTGGCTTCTATGGGTACGGATTATCGGAACAGCGTCGACGTCATGACGACAGAAACGACGTGTCTGTCATCTATTTGGCGGACCGATGACGATACGAAAGCCTACCTGACCCAGCACGGCCGCCCGGAAGATTATAAAGAATTGAATCCTGCTGACGTTGCTTACTATGATGGCATGGTTACTGTCGACTTGTCGACGATTAAACCTATGATTGCCTTGCCCTTCCATCCGAGCAATGCTTTTGAAATCGATGCATTTAACGAAAATGCCGCTGACATTCTGCGGGATGCAGAAAAACGGGCACAGGAACTCATTGGCAGCCGCGATATTCCCTTTAGCCTGACGGATAAAGTTATTGACGGCAAGCTGCACGTCCAGCAGGGCGTTATTGCCGGTTGTGCCGGCGGCAACTATGTCAACGTCATGGCAGCTGCCCATATCCTGAAAAATGCCAGCTGCGGCAACGATATCTTTACACTGGACGTCTATCCGTCGAGCCAGCCTGTCAATATGAACCTGGTCCGCAAAGGCGCTGTAGCCGACCTCATGGCAGCCGGAGCCGTCGTGAAGACGGCCTTCTGCGGCCCCTGCTTTGGTGCAGGGGATACGCCGGCGAATAATACGCTCAGCATCCGTCATACGACGCGTAACTTCCCGAACCGTGAAGGCAGCAAGCCCGGTCAGGACCAGTTTGCTGCTGTAGCTCTCATGGATGCCCGCTCCATTGCGGCGACTGCTGCCAATGGCGGTGTCCTCACGTCGGCTGAAGCCTACGCCGATGATTATGAAGTACCGGCCTATGACTATGATGACAGCTCGTATGCCGTCCGCGTGTATAATGGTTTCGGCAAGGCCGAACCGGAAGCCGACCTCATTTATGGCCCGAACATCAAAGACTGGCCGAAAATGGAAGCTCTGGCTGACGACATTCTCCTCAAGGTCTGCTCGAAAATCATGGACGCCGTTACGACGACAGATGAACTCATTCCCTCCGGTGAAACGAGCTCCTTCCGCTCTAATCCCTTAGGCCTGGCAGAATTTACCTTGTCCCGCCGCGATCCCGAATATGTAGGCCGCTCTAAGGCCGTACGGACGCTGGAAGAAGCACGTACAGCCGGCCAGTGCCCGGCTCAGGCCGATGCCGCCTTGAAAGATATTTATGCACAAATTCAGGCACATTTCCCCCAGGCGTCGATGAAGACGACGGAAATCGGCAGTATGATCTACTGCACCCGTCCCGGCGATGGCTCAGCCCGTGAACAGGCAGCCAGCTGCCAGCGCGTTCTCGGCGGTCTGGCCAATATTTGCAGTGAATATGCGACGAAACGCTATCGCTCGAATGTCATCAACTGGGGCATGCTGCCGTTCCAGATGAAAGAAATGCCGTCCTTTGAAGTAGGCGACTATATCTTTATTCCGTCTATCCGGACCGCCCTCGATGGGGATATGCAGCACATCAAGGCCTACATCGTCGGCAAAGAATGGCAGGAAATAGAACTTTTCATTTCGCCTATGACCGATACGGAAAAGGAAATCGTCAAAGCAGGCTGCCTCATCAACTTTAACCGCAACCGCTGATTATTCGCTGAAATCCAGATCGGCCAGCTCGCTGCCTCGCTTGGGAGACAGATCATATTGCTTTTTCCAGGCCCGGTAAAAGGTAGAATAGTTCGTAAAGCCGCAGTCATAGCAGACTGCCGTCAAAGCCCGTCCCTCGGCAATGAGGCGGCGGGCTTTCTGCAGTCGTTTGGCCGTAATGTAATGGCCGAGGGAAAGGCCCGTCTCGCTCTTAAAGAGGTGCATGAGGTAATCGGGACTGAGAAAACAATCGCGGGCGATGATCGGGATGGTCAGTTTTTGGGTCAGGTGGCTGTCAATATACGACAGGACGAGCTGGATTTTCTTATTTTGCCGGCCATCACTGGCACTGCCGATTTTTTTCTCTTGCACCGCCAGGGCCAGGTGAATGAGAAATTCTGAAAAGATGGCTTCCTGGAGCAGTTTGCCCGGTCCGCCCTCATAGGTCCAGGCCTGGCGCAGGCGGCACGACGTACCGTACAGGCTGCCCGTATCCAAGGATTGGCGCAAGACCGTACCGCCAGGCTGGGAAAAAATCGGTGTCAGTGAACAGCCTTTGGCTGCATAGGCCTGGAGAAAGGCTGGTGATAAGTAGGCAATGATCCGTTCGTAAACCGCATCAGACGTAATGACCGGCCGGTGAATACAGCCGGAAGGAATGACGACAATGTCATACGGCTGTAGGGCATAGGATACGCCGGCCATATCATAATGGACCTGGCCTTGCAGAAACAACGTGATTTTATCGAAATCATGATAATGATAGGGGCACGTCCACTGCCGCTGATCGGAAAGATGGAAGAGGCGGAACTCTTCCTTTAAATACCCTGTTTTCGTAGCCAACTGAAGCTCCTCCTTTACCAGAAATAGCAGGATTTGCAATAAGTATAGCATTATTTTCATATATTTGCCATTTTCCGTTATACTATAATGAAGAGGATCAAGACATAGACATTCTATAGTGTAATTTTTATATAAAAGGAGATATGTCCCATGAAATTCGTAAAAATGCACGGCTTAGGCAACGATTTTGTATTTTTGGAAGACAAGAATGGTGCTGATAAAGATTTTTCCCAGCTGGCTGTCAAATTATGTGCACCCCATACGGGTGTCGGCGCCGACGGCATTATCGTCATCGTGCCCAGTGACAAGGCCGATGTGCGTATGCGTATTATAAACGCCGATGGCAGTGAAGCGGAAATGTGCGGCAATGGGATTCGTTGCTTTGCCAAATATGTCTACGACCATGGCATCATTACGAAAGAGGAATTTGCCGTAGAAACCCTGGCGGGCATTATGAAACCGAAGGTAACCGTAGGGGACGACGGCAAGGTCAGCCTGGTTACCATCGACATGGGCACGCCTTTTACAGAACGGGCCCAGATTCCTATGGAAGGTCCGGCTGGTCCCGTCGTAGATGAACCGATCGAAATCGACGGCAAAACCTACAAGATTACGAGTCTCCTCATGGGTGTACCCCATACGATGACCTATGTTAACAATGTAGATGACATCAATCTGCCGGAATTAGGGCCTAAATTTGAAACGTACAAGGCCTTCCCGCGCAAAACCAATATGAACTTTGTTCAGGTCATTGATGATCATACGATCAAAGTCCATACGTGGGAACGCGGTGCCGGTGCAACCCTTGCCTGCGGTACCGGCTCCTGCGCCTGCGCTGTTGGCTCCTTCCTTAATGGCTTTACAGGCCGCAGTGTCGATGTACAGCTGTATTTAGGTACACTGCATATCGAATACGACGAAAAAACCGGCCACGTTTTCATGACCGGTCCGGCTGCCGTTACCTTTACAGGTGAATGGCTGGAAGACTGACAGATAAAATCACATAATTCAGACAAATTAAAGACTGTGCCCTTATGACGATTTTCATGGGAGCGCAGTCTTTTTTTATCAGAAAAATACGTTCCTTTTTCGAAAAAAGCGAGTATAATAAATACGCTTTTAGAACGTCAGGCCCTCTGGCACAGTATCTGACTAAGGTGGTGGCATTACGGATATATCTACACAAGAAGAAAAAGAAAAGAAAAAAATTAAACATATGCTGGAGTTGCCTGTACGGCATCTTATTACGTCCCTGGCAATTCCCTCCATTATCAGTATGCTCTGTACGAGCTTTTATAATATGGCTGATACATTTTTTGTCAGTAAAATCGATACGGCAGCGACGGCTGCTGTAGGTGTTACCTTTGCCAGCATGGCCATCATGCAGGCCCTGGCCTTTTTCTTCGGCATGGGCTCAGGCAATGCCGTGTCCCGCCTGCTCGGTGCAGGAAAGCGGGACGCGGCTCATGGCATGATTTCGACGAGTTTCTTTTATGCCTTTTGCTGTGGCCTCGTCGTTGCCTTAGGCGGTAATTTTTTTGTTTCTGATATTGCCGTGCTTACAGGCTCGACACCGACCATTTTACCCTATGCTATTCAATATTTAAGTGTCATTCTTTGGGGGGCACCTGTCATGATGTGCTCTCTGTTGATGAACAATCACCTCCGCTTTCAGGGCAGTTCGTCCTTAGGCATGATCGGGATTATGGCCGGTGGCTTTCTCAACGTTCTTCTCGACCCGCTTTTTATCTTTTATTTTCATCAGGGTGTGGCCGGCGCCGCTTATGCGACGGTACTCAGTCAGATCGTGAGCTTTTGTATTCTCTTCTGTATGACCCGCCGGGGTGGCAACATTCCCTTCCGTCTGCGTGATGTACATCCGTCGTGGCCGGTCTTTAAGGAAATCGTTGCCGGCGGTGCGCCGTCCCTGACCCGCCAGGGTACGACGAGCGTGGCTACGATTTGTCTCAATGTAGCTGCCGGTGCCTACGGTGATGCGGCCATTGCCGCTATGTCCATTGTGACCAGACTGAGTTTTTTCGCCGCCGCCGTCATCATCGGTTTTGGCCAGGGCTTTCAGCCTGTGTGCGGCTTTAGCTATGGCGCCCGAAAATTTTCCCGCCTGCGCCAGGGCTTTTCCTTTGCCGTGACCTTTGGCACGACCTTTGCCTGCGTCGTTTCCGTCGTTGCGTTTCTCTTTGCCAGCTCCATTATTGCCCTTTTCCGCGATGATCCGGCGGTTATTTCCATTGGTATCTGGGCCTTGCGCTGTCAATGTGTGACCTTTCCTTTTACAGCCCTGGTCGTCATTACCAATATGACGCTTCAAACGACGCGTCATACCTTAGGCGCCATGGTAGTCGCTGCCGGCCGGAGCGGTATTTTTCTCATTCCGGCACTCCTCCTGCTGCCGTATTTCTTTGGTCTGGCCGGTCTGGTGTGGTGCCAGTCTCTATCAGATATCTTGGCTTTTATCCTGGCCTTTTTCCTGATTCGTCTCTTCTTTAAGGAAATTCCCAAAACCGACATGATTTTACAAAAGACCGTAACGGAACCACAGCTGGCGGCAGGGAGAAAATAACATTGTATAAAAATAACGATCTGGTTTTAATCAGGTCGTTATTTTTTATCTCTTAATGAAGGTTTCGTAGGTCTTTCGCAATTCTTCCAAATAGCGGCTGTTAGAAACGCTGTCAGTGTCCATACTGGTCAGGCAGAGAATGAGAATATCCAAGAGCAACATGGGAATCGTCATGGAATGGTATTCATTGGGCTCACCGCGATAGGTATAGAAGACAAAATCGGCTTTGTCTTCTTCGGTGAATAAGAGGAGATCTGTAAAGACCAAGGCCGGGCAGGAAATGCTTCGGCAGTGACGCAGCAATACCTTGACTTCATTGATAATGTGGGAATAGCTGAAAATTAACAGGACGTCCCGGGCTGTGAGGGAGACAAGATATTCATACAGCTCTGAACCTGTTTTGATAAGAATCATTTCCAAACCCAGGCGGCGCAGCCTGTATTGCAAAATATAAAATAATCCCAGCGATGCATCCGGCGCGAGAACGTAAATCCGACGGGCTTGTTGCATGAGACGTGCTGCTTTTTCCAATTTCTGTGGCTCTAAGTGTTCCCAGGTCCGTTTGATACCCTGCTTTTGCCGTTCCAGGACATCTTCTTCAGAAATGCCTGTACACTGGATTTGTTTTACTGCCGAGGCCATGCGGGAAGACGGTGTTGCCTGTTCCAAATCATGGAGCCGCTGCTTTAAATCGTTTAAATTGCGGACGTCAATTTTTCCCCAAAAACGAGACACCGTAGCCGGACTGATCTGCAGCGTATGCACGAGATCACGGACGGTCAAATAGGGAAGCTGATCCTTATTGCGCAACAGGTATTCCATGATTTTATGGTCTGACCGGGAAAAGAGATCCTTGTGCTGTTCGTACAATTCTTGTAGCATACATATCCTCCTTGCCATGATATACCTTACTTTCCCGTCTATTGTACAGGATATCGTTACAAGAATGCAATAATTATTTCAATATTTTTGTAGTGAAATAATTTTATTCATTCTTTACAGAAACTCTGTAAGGCCTTTACAAAGACATGGGTATAATAGCGTAGCAAGGAAAAGGAGGCATCCCATGAAGGACATGTTTGTAGCGTCTACATTGTTTTGGCAGACATCCTTGCAGGATATGACAAGACAAATAAAGACGGATGGTCTGACCGGCCTGGAAATGTGGGCCCAGCAATTTTTTTACCAAAATTATGATATAGAAGAGTATAAAACATTGGCTGAGGCCTACGGCTTGCGCACCCTCGTGCACAGCTGCAGCTGGGATCTGAATCTGGCTTCGATTAATGAAAGTATCCGCCAGGCTTCGGTAGGGCAGGTCATCGCGTCATTGCAGCTGGCAAAAGCCATTGGTGCAGAAGAGGTGACCGTTCACCCGGGGCATCTGACCTTGGCCGGCATCACGGACAGGAGCTGTCAGATCCTGCACCACTCACTGGAAGAAATCAGTGAGGCTGCCGCTTCTATGTCGCTGGCTGTATCACTGGAAATCATGGAGAAAATCAAGAAAGAATTCGTTACGACTGCTGCGGCCATGCAAGCAGTAACAGGGGAACTCTTTCCCAAATTTTCGTATACCGTTGATATTGCCCACTGTGACAGCCTGTCCGAAGCGCGGCAGCTATTGACCTTCATGCCCGGTGTTTCCAAAATCCATATCAGCAACCGCCGCGGTGCCGTATATCATACGCCCTTAGGGGAAGGAGATTACGACTTGAGCGCTTTTTGGCCGTGGCTGCAGAAAAGAAATCTCCCCTTCGTCATAGAAGGCTATGACGACAGCCGGGAGTGTACTATATACAAAAAAAATCTTGCATTCTTACATTCTAAGGAGGATTCTTTCGATGAAAAGCTGGAAAAAGAAAGTCATAGTAGCGGTAATGATGGGTGTTACCATGATGGGGCTGGCAGGCTGTTCCGGAACCGGCTCGGAAACGAGTAAAAATGAAAATACAGGGTCTCTCGTCCTGTACACGTCACAGCCTGAAGCAGATGCGCAGAAGCTCGTTGACGGCTTCCACAAGCAGCATCCGGAAGTAAAAGTCGATGTGTTCCGCTCCGGTACAGAAGAAGTCATCAGTAAAGTACTGGCAGAAAAACAGGCTGGCGCCGTACAGGCCGATGTCCTCTTGGTAGCGGACAGTGTCACCTTTGAAAACCTGAAACAAAAGGATTTACTCGAAGCCTATGAATCGCCGGAGCTGCAAGGTATTCCTGCTACCTTTATCGATAAAGATCATATGTATACGGGTACGAAAGTCATTACGACAGGGATCATGTACAATACGACGCGGACCAAAGAAATTCCGACGAGCTTTGCCGACCTTACGAAACCGGCCTATAAAGGGGAATTGATTATGCCCAGTCCGCTTTATTCCGGTGCAGCTGCCTATAATGTAGGCGTCATGACCCGTATTCCTTCCTTGGGCTGGGATTATTTCCAGGCCTTGAAACAGAACGATGTCAAAGTAGATAAGGGCAATGGTGCTATTCAGAAAGCCGTTGTGGCCGGAGAAAAAGCCTGCGGGATCATCGTCGACTACATGGCAAATCGTTCGAAGAAAGAGGGCGCACCGGTAGAATTCGTCTATCCGGCTGAAGGCTCCCCGGTTATTACCGAACCGATTGGCCTCGTCAAGGGTGCAAAGAATAAGAAAGCTGCCCAGGCCTTCATCGATTATGTCCTTTCGGCAGACGGCCAGAGACTGGCAGCCAGCATTGGTTATACACCGATTAAAGAAGGCGTAGAAGCGCCGGCCGGCTTGAAGAGCATTGCTGATATTAAAGTAATGGATGTCAATATTGCCGAACTCTTTAAAAACCGAGAAGCAGATAAGAGCAAATTCACTAGTATTTTTCAGTAACTAAGAAAGGAAGGAAAGGATGGACATACTGCGCAAGGGGTGGCAAAAAAGCAAAACCAGCCTCTTTTATGCCGCGATCTTTATGATCTTCGTAGCCCCTATTATCCGCTTGCTGGTCATGAGCCTCAAAGGCCCCGATGGCTACAGCCTGCAGAATTATTACATCCTGTTGCAGGATGCGCGGACTCTCGAGGCCATCGTCAATACGGTGATCATCGCCCTGGGCTCGACCGTAATCGCTGCTGTCGTCGGCGTACTCATGGCTCTGGCTGTAGCCTATACCAATTTACGGCATAAGCGGCTCATGGAAATGATGGTACTCATGCCGTTCATCATTCCCTCGTACATTATTACGCTTTCGTGGAGCGGCCTTTTGACAAAACGGGGACTGGTTAACCAGTTTCTGGAAAGTCACGGCCTGGCTGCCATCGATATGTACACGACGGGCGGTATTCTTTTGGTCATTGGTATTTGCAACATACCCATTGTGTATTTGAGTGTCGTTCATATGCTGCGTAAAATACCTCTCGATATGGAATGGGCTTCCCGGGCCTGCGGCTTCACCATTTGGCAGACCCTGTGGAAGATTGATTTAAAAGAAGCACTGCCAGCCATTATGAGCGGTTCCCTCCTGGCCTTTCTCTCAGCGATTGATAACTTTTCTGTACCAGCTTTTTTGGGTATTTCTTCCGGTATTCCCGTACTCAGTACGTATATCTATGAAAAGGCCATCAGCTTTGGCCCTGATTCGTTCCCCCTGGCAGCGTCTTTGTCGGTTATCCTGTCGGTCATTGCCATTACGGGGACCCTCATTGAAGCGCTGGTCATCCGCAAGGGCGGTGCTATGGAAAGTATTAAGGATGATTATGCTGTACGTATTTACTTGCAAAAGGGGCGGCGCCGTCTGCTGGAATGGGGCTTGTTCCTCCTGTGGGGCCTGATTAATTTAGTCCCCTTGGCGGCTATGATTTCCAGTGCCTTCTTAAAAAATTATGGCCTGGCCATGACCCGTGCCAATCTGTCGCTGCAGCATTTTTCCTTTGTCTTTACCAATACAGGCGTCCTTTCGGCCATTCGCAACAGTATTCTCCTGGCCGTGATCACCTGTGTGATCTGTATCCTCGTGGGCACAGCCATGGCCTATTTGAAAGTTCGCCGTAACAGCCGGGCCGTAGCCCTGGCTGAAAAGTGTGCGTCCCTGACCTATGCCATTCCGGGTATCGTCCTGGCCCTGGCTATGATTTTCCATTGGACAGAACCCTTGCCAGGTGTAAAGCCGGGCATTTACGGTACGATCAATATCCTCATTATTGCCTACATTACGCGCTACCTGATCTTACAGATCAAGGGCAGTACGACGGCACTCCTCTCGGTCAACCCGGAACTGGAAGAAGCCGTCCGCGTTTCCGGCCGCAGCAAGTGGACGTTGTGGCGGACGGTCATGATTCCCCTCTTGACCCGGCCGGTCCTCTCCAGTGCCTTCCTGATCTTTGTTTCCGCCCTGACGGAATTAACCTTGTCTTCCATGCTGGCCAGTGCCGGTACGAAGACCATTGGCCTGACGATCTTTAATTTCCAGCAGGCCGGTGATTATAGTCTTTCGGCAGCTATGTCGACGGTCATTGTCATCTTGATCCTGGCTGGTTACAGCCTGGTTCACTTTAAAGCCTCTGAACGAAAGGAGAAAAAGGAACATGAGTTTGTATCTGGAACACGTAAGTCAGCAGTTCGGACAGACGCCGGCCCTTCGTGATATTACCTTAGAAATCAAAAAAGGCGAATTCATTGCTATTCTGGGGCCTTCCGGCTGCGGTAAGACGACGCTTTTGCGGGCCATTGGCGGCTTTATTAAGCCGACCGAAGGGACGATCCGCCTGGATGAAACAATCTATTCAGATGGGCACACTATGGTGCCTGTAGAAGCACGTGATCTGGGCATGGTGTTTCAGTCCTTCGCCCTTTGGCCGCACATGACCGTAGAAGAGCATGTCCGCTTTCCTATGGAAAGCAAACGGCAAAAGCACTTGTCGGCAGAAGAAAAGAGAAGAGCCGTCGAACAGGCTATTGCCAATATGGGCCTCCTGCCCTATGCCAAGCGTCTGCCCGGTGAATTATCCGGCGGCCAGCGCCAGCGCGTAGCCCTGGCCCGGGCCATCGTAGGCAAGCCGTCTATCCTGCTCATGGATGAACCTTTGAGCGCCTTAGATGCGGAATTAAAGATCAGTATGCGCCGGGAAATTCAGGACATTCATAGCCAGACCGGGGCGACCATCATTTACGTTACCCACGATCAGAGCGAAGCCCTGGCTATGGCCGACCGGATTATCGTGATGAAAAATGGTGCTATTGAACAAATCGGTACGCCACAGGAAATTTATGCCTCGCCGCGGACGGAATTCGTCGCCTCCTTTGTCAGCAAATGCAACATGGTGCAGGGCAAGTGGCGTGACCATCAGTTTCATGTAGCCGGCTCGACCTTAGTTTATGAAGACCAGGCCATTGCACCGGTCTTTAAAGAAAAAGGGATTTATCCTGTACGGCCGGAACAGTTCCGCCTGAGCCGTACCGGCCAGGGTCTGGTTGCGACGGTTACAAACCGCCAGTATAACGGCCGGGAAATCCAGTATTCCCTGCGTTGTGCCAACGGCTGGTTTACCGTGTATACCGGCTGTGAGGCCATGTTCCAGCCGGGGGAAGAGGTCCGCATGATTCTTAAGGATCAGGAAGGGGCAGGTCGATGAAAAAATTATTGTTTGACCTGCATACGCATACCCTGGTCAGCGGCCATGCCTTCAGTACGTTGAAGGAAAATATCGAAGCGGCGAGGGACCGGGGCCTATGGGCTATGGGCACATCGGATCACAGCAGCTCCATGCCGGGCGCACCGGACCCCATCTTCTTTGGCAATTATAAGGCCGTACCGGATGAACTGTTTGGCGTCCGCATCTTTACCGGTATGGAAGCCAATATCAGCGATTATGACGGGCACCTCGATATGGACGACGCAACCCTGAAAAAGATGGACTATGTCATTGCCAGCCTGCACGTACCCTGTATTGATGCGGGCACGCGGGCTGAAAATACAGACGCCCTCATCGGCGCCATGCAAAATCCTTATGTAAAGATCATCGGTCATCCTGATGACGACCGCTATCCCCTGGATTACCCCCGCTTGGTTCAGGCCGCCGCGAAAGCAAAGGTAGCCCTGGAAGTGAACAGCAGCTCTACGTCGCCCCGGACGGGCCGGCGCAATGCTGATAAAAACATTCCTATCTTTCTGGCCCTCTGCCAGGACTATGGTGTGCCGGTTATCGTCGGCAGTGATGCCCACATTTTTTCGGCTGTCGGCGATTTTGCCACAACTGAAGCCATGCTGACGCGCTGTAACTTCCCGGAAAAGCTTATCCTCAACACAAGCCGTGATGGCTTGCACTATGTCTTGAATGAAACGCAGCGCCAGCTCTGGTAAAACATATCCACAAAATTGTGCAAGGACTGTGACCAACGGTTGCAGTCCTTTGTGGTATACTGGGTGTATCGGAACCAGAGAGGAAGAAAAGCCTATGAAAGCTATGCCGCCGTTACAAAAAGGATATTTTGTCGATCGACCGAATCGTTTCATTGCCCATGTAGAACTGGCTGGGCAGTGTGTGACCTGCCATATGCCCAATCCCGGGCGCATGTGGGAGCTGTTATTTCCCAAGGTACCGGTGTATTTGCGGCCGGCTGCGAATAGCGCCCGCAAGACGCCCTACGATATTGTCGGTATCGAACGGGATGGTGTGCCCATTCTCCTCGATACGCAGTACAATAATGATGCCGCAGCCTGGCTGGTGTCACAGCATCTCGTGCCGGGCTGGGAGGACTGGGATCTCCTGCGGCGGGAGGTGACTGTCGGCGACAGCCGCTTTGACCTTCTCCTCAGCCGCGGCGAAGAGCTCTTTTTCGTCGAAGTGAAGTCGTGCACCCTCTTTAGCAAAGAAGGAGCTATGTTTCCCGATGCCGTAACGGAGCGGGGCAGAAAGCACGTCCTCGAACTGGCAGCGATGGCCCAAAAGGGCTGCCATACGGGCGTTCTCTTTCTCGTCCATTGGAACCGGGCCCGTTGGTTCTTACCGGATTATCACACGGATCCGGCCTTTGCGGCAGCCTTTGCCGAGGCGGCGCCATTTTTGGACTGGAAGGCCTTGGCCGTCGGCTGGGATGCTTCCTTTACTAAGCCGCAGCCGGCCGGTCTTTTGACCTATCCTGAAGCGGTGTTAAAAGAAGAAAACAAAGATCGTGGCGACTATCTTTTCGTTCTCTCCCTGGCAGAAGCCTGCGATATCGTCATTGGTGCCAAGGGCAGCATGCATTTTCCTAAAGGCTATTACGTCTATGCCGGTTCGGCCAAGAAGAACCTGGCTGCCCGTCTGGCCCGGCACCAGCGCAAGCGTAAGCACCTGCACTGGCACATTGATTACCTGCGCCAGGCTGCAGCTGTCGTAGCGGCCATTCCGATCCGTACGGCAGCCGATTTGGAGCACAGCCTGGCCCAGGCCGTAGGTACTGTGGCAGACTGGCGTATAGACGGCTTTGGCTGTACCGATTGCACCTGCCCCAGTCATCTCTTTGGCTTCCGGGATAATCCCATCCATAGGCGCTCTTTTCTTCAGGTCGTAGAAGACAGCCGCATGAACCGCCTTGATGAAATGATATAGAATACAATTCTAATTTTACTATTCCTAAAGAATCTATGATATAATACTGGTTATATCCACGTAACCATTTATATTTCATGCAGGGGGTAGAGAACAATGGAAAGAAATGATGCATTAGCTTTATTACGTAAATATAATGGAGAACCGTTTCATATCATGCATGGCCTGACTGTAGAAGGTGTCATGCGCTGGTATGCCCAGGAAATGGGCTATGGCGACGAAGCTGATTTTTGGGGTCTCGTCGGCTTATTGCATGACGTAGATTTTGAAAAATATCCGGAGCAGCACTGCAAAAAGGCACCGGAGCTCTTAAAGGAAATCAATGCTTCTGATGAATTTATCCACGCCGTCGTCTGTCATGGCTATGGCATCTGTGTCGACGTAGCGCCGGAACACCAGATGGAAAAGGTCCTCTATGCAGCAGATGAACTGACCGGCCTGATTTGGGCTGCTGCTCAGATGCGTCCGTCTAAGAGTACGAAGGATATGGAAGTAAAGAGCCTGAAAAAGAAATTTAAGGATAAACGCTTTGCTGCCGGCTGTTCCCGTGACGTCATCGAAAAGGGCGCCGCTGTACTGGGCTGGGATTTAAATGAGCTCTTTGAAAAGACGATTTTAGCTATGCGCTCCTGCGAAGACCAAGTCCATGAAGAATGCCTGGCTCTCACAGGGGTTGAAAAATAAACCTGTTTTGTTATATAATGTTTACTAATAAAGGAGGATTGATTACGATGCAGATGAAGAAAAAAATAGGCACGTTAATGATGTCGGTTATGCTGGCAGCAACCGCTTTAGGTGGTGCCTTGGCCGCACCGGTAGGTACGCTCGATATGCCTCAACTGATCCAACAGCATCCGGGCTTTACGAAAGCCATGGCTTCCTGGAAGACAGATGTAACAAAAGCCCAGGAAGGCTTCCAGAACGAAATTAAGAAGGATAAGATAACGGATCAGAAACAGCAGCAGGACGTTGCTAAGAAATACGCTGATCAGCTGAACAAGCAGCGCCTCGATTTATTCCTGCCCATCGAAAAAGATATCCTCGCTAAGGCTGACGCCGTCCGCAAGGAAAAAGGTTTGGACAATGTCGTTCTGAAAGGCAGCGTCCTGATTGGCCAGTATCAGGATATTACCGCTGATGTAGCCGCAAAAATGAAATAAGAATCAAAAAAGTTCCACGCATGAAACAGTTCATACGTGGAACTTTTTATGTATAGAGAGCGTTTATTTTTTATGGGCAAAGAGATTACTGGAAATGACCAGTTTTTGAATTTCATTGGTCCCTTCGTAAATTTGTGTGATTTTGGCATCGCGCATCATGCGTTCTACGTGGTATTCTTGCATATAACCGTTACCGCCCAGCATTTGTACGCATTCCGTCGTTATTTTCATAGCTGTATCGGAACAGGTCAATTTGGCAATGGCTGCTGCTGTTGTAAAAGGTTTTCCTTCTTCTTTTAAGGTAGCTGCTTTATAGAGGACCAGTCTTGCCTTTTCCAGATCGGCATACAGCTCGGCCATTTTGAAGGCCAAATACTGCTGTTTAACCAAGGGTTTACCGAACTGTTCCCGTTTTTGCAGGTAGTCCGCGGCGATGGCAAAGGCACCTTCGGCAATACCCAGGGCCTGGGCCGCTACGCCAATGCGGCCGCCGTCTAAGGTGACCATGGCTAACTTAAAGCCTTCTCCCGGTTTAGCAATCATGTGCTCCGGTGACACGCGGACATTATTCAATACCATCTCCGCTACCTGGGCAGAACGGATCCCCATTTTGTGGGCTTTAGGACCTACATAAAATCCTTCCATTCCTTTTTCCACGACGAAGGCACACATACTTTTTGTACCGATAGAAGGATCTGTCAGAGCATAGATCACCGTGTAGTCAGCAATGGGGCCATTGGTATTAAAAATTTTGGTACCGTTCAGGATGTAGCTGTCTCCATCCTTGGTTGCCAGCATTTTTTGGCCCGCTGCGTCCGAGCCGGCAGAAGGTTCTGTCAGGCCGAAGGAACCAATAGCCTGGCCGCTGGCAATGGGAGCGAGAAAGCGTTTCTTTTGTTCTGCCGTAGCCTGGGAATACATGACGCTGCCACCATATAAAGAGGTATTAACAGAATAGGCGATACCAAAAGCGGCGTCTACCTTTGATACTTCTTCTACAGCCAGGATATACGGTAAATAGCCCATACCGGACCCGCCGAATTCAGTGGGATAGCAAAGACCGAACATGCCCATTTTCCCGAATTCTTTAAATGCGTCCAAGGGAAATTCTTGTTTTTCATCCCGTTCGGCAACACCTGGTGCTAAGTGAGCTGCCGTAAATTTACGTACCTGATCGACAAGCTGTTGTTGTTCTGTTGTTAATGAGAAATTCATAAAAACACCTCCTGCTATATAGGGGAAAATTTATTATTATTTTTAATTAAAATAATTCGCATTAAGAACTATTTCTTAAACAAAGAATATCATGTTCAGGAGGACACGTCAATGATCTGCGAAAATAGGTATAGGCAGAGAAAATGCATGCTATAGCTGCAACGTAGAGAAAAGAAAAAACGGCCCTGTACGATATGCACAGGGCCGGAGATATATGATAGTCAGCCTTTTTGGTCACACATACGATTGAGAAGGCCTATGAGCTCGTCCTTTTCTTGCGGTGAAAAGATGCTTAAAACCTGATCATTCAGCTGATCGATCAGGGCTTGTACCGGTTCCTTGAGGGACAGGCCTTCCTTTGTCGCTTTGACACTGATGCTGCGGCGGTTAGTAGGATTGAGTACGCGGTCGATAAGGCCCCGTTTTTCCATCCTGTCGAGGACGCCGGAAATGGTAGAATTCTCGACGCGTAAAATCGTCGCGATTTCCTTTGGTGTCAACGATTCTTCCTGCCAAAGGCAGGCCAATACGCCATACTGTCCCGGCGTAATGCCAAACTGGGACAGGTTTTCCGAAAATATGAGAAATACCTCGTGCTGTGCTACCGTTAGCAGGTAATTGATACATTTTGTATATTCCATGAGATTGCTCCCTTTGTTAATGTTTGATTTTTTGATATAAATCAGTTTTAGTTTACCATAAGATATTCATCAATGCTATGATAAATCTCACGATTTATGGCCGTATCGGCAGAAATTTGCCAGACTGTCTGACTATCTTTAGATTGTATAGCGCCCATAGATGACGTATAATTAAAGAAATATCATCTCTTCATCGCCTGTGATGGGGGAAAATACAAAGGATATACATCAGTAATGAAAAAAAAGCAAATATTTGGCTTTGACTATACCAATAATGAATATATGAAAATCTTCATGTACCTTCTGGTCGGTGGCAGCGCGGCTTTGTTGGAATGGGGATTGTTTTATCTCTTTTTTAGCTGCCTTACGGCGTACAGTGTATTTTCACTGCAGACGCAAAATGTTCTGGCTGCGACGACTATGGCCTTTGCCGTTTCTACGTTGTACCACTATCTCTTGTGCAATGTCTTTGTTTTCGATAGCGGCAGCCGCTACGACCGGGGCGCAGAGGTATCCCTCGTATTTTTGGTCAGTGCCATCGGCCTGGGCTGGAACTTACTTCTCATGTGGATTTTTACGTCACCGTCTATTTTAGGCCTGCCGCCTATGCTGGCAAAAATCATGGCCAGTGCGATTGTTACGGTGTGGAATTATTTATCACGTAAAAAATGGATTTTTAAATAATTTGAAAAGGGGTTGGGGATATGGAAAGAAACCAGCGAGTACTAGAACTGTTGCGGGAAATGATTGCCATTGATAGTGAAACGAATACGGAAAAAGAAGTGGATATGGAAAAATATCTGCAAAAAAAATTACTGGCCATGGGTGACAGCGTACAGGTCAGCCTGATCCGGGTCACGAATGATCCGGCCGGACGCTCCGTAGTCTGCGGCTTTATTCCAGGCAAAAAGAAAGATACGGTCATTTTTCTGAATCATCATGACGCCGTCAATACAGAGGCCTATGGTATCTTGCGGGATGATGCGTTCTCCCCGGACCGGCTCTTGGCAGAATTGATCAAGTTTGAAAAGGACGAAGTCGTCCTTTCTGATCTGACCAGCGGAGAATGGCTCGTTGGCCGTGGTGCCTGTGATATGAAGGGCGGTGCCGCAGCGCAGCTCGCCGTATTTGAAGAATATGCCGCCCAGGGAGGCGGCGATGTAGGTCTTTTATTTGTCTCCCTGCCTGATGAAGAATCGTACTCTTCCGGTATGCGCACAGCCGTACCGATGTTAAAGGAACTGCGCGATACGTACGGCCTTAGTTATCGCGTTCTCATCAATAGTGAACCGAACGAAAAGGAAAACGGAAAAATCGTCGCCTTTACCGGGTCTGTCGGCAAATTATTGCCCGTCGTCCTCGTACAGGGAAAATCCGTACACGTAGGCAATTACCGTCAGGGCATCAATCCCTTGGGGATCGTATCCCGGATTATTGCAGCGACAGAAGGGGATGCTTCCCTGGCCGACCGCTGCGGCGAAGAAATGACGCCGCCGCCGGCGTGGATTTACTTGCGCGACCGCAAGCAGCATTATGATGTATCCCTGCCTCAGCGCGTAGCCGCTTGTGCCAATTTCATGACCTATACGAAGACGCCGGAAGATGTCATGTATATTTTGCGCAATGTAGCCCAAGAAGCTGTAGCTGAAGCCTTGCAGCATGTCGATGACGGCCTTTCCATGGAAGTCATCAGCAGCGCCGAATTGCTCAACCGGGCTGCAGCCTACCCAGGCTTTGACGTGTTCTACGAAAACGTCAAAAATAACAGCTTCATCCGTCTCCAAGAAGGGGAAACGACGTATGCCCAGGAAACGATCCGCATGATCGAAGCCATCCTCGATTTTACGGGCATGACTGATCCCCTGACGATTATTTCCTTTGCACCGCCGTACTATCCGGCCGCCGACAGCCACATGCTTCACGACGAAAAATTCTCCGGCCTCTGCCAGGCCATTAAAGAAGTGACGGATATCCGTTATGATCACTATTTTAATGGCGTTTCTGACTGCAGCTATTGCTGTGTGGATCCCAATCTCGATGAATCTCTCTTAGAGCATAACCTGCCCTTGTGGGGCAAATCCTATGGCTTTGATTTCAATGCCATGGCAGAAATGCAGATTCCCTTCCTGCTCCTCGGACCGTGGGGCCGTGATCTGCACGAACGGACAGAACGGGTCAATATTGAAAGTGTTTCCGTCAAGCTGCCGGCCGTCTTAGAACGGGTACTTATGTATGTAAAGAATACAGCAGAATAGATAGTTGACAGTTTGTAATATTGATTGTTTGTAACTAAACTGTAACAATTCTGTAACAATGATATGCTATACTTTTTGCGTATAAAGGTCCACAATAACGAACCTTTTATAAAGTTATTGTGTAGTTTTTATGAATTTATTTATAACAGAAAGCGTGGGGGTATCATGATGAAAAAGAAAGTATTCGCTTTAGTAGCAGCTGCTGCATGTGTTTCATCATTTGCTTTTGCAATACCGCAGACACAGTTTGAACAGGGCCAGTGGCAATTGGACCTGGGTGCCTGGAATCCGAAGGCTGAAGTAGACAGCAATGATCTCTTTGGTGCAGACGGTGCAGGCGACATCAGCACAGACAGCAAATGGAATTTCCAGGGCGGCCTGAGCTATGCATTCACAAACAGATTGGCCTTGCAGTATAACTACTACGGCTTGAAAACCGATGGCAGCAATGAAACAGGCAATGTTGGTACTGATGGTGACGAACACGAAGTCAACCTCGTATATTCCCTGAATAAAAACTTTGCCGTATACGCTGGCTGGAACCGCATTAAAAACGATCTTGACGGCTTAAACTGGAGCGATACGAACAACGTTGCCCAGATCGGCTTGATCGCCAAAGCTCCGCTGGCTAAAAACCTCGACTTCTATGCAAAAGGCGCTGTCGGCACGAAAGACACGGCCCTTTGGGAAGCAGGCCTTGGCTACACTATTGGTGATAACTGGGATATCAATGCCGGCTACCGGTATTTGAACACGAAACTGGCTGATGGCAATGGTGAATTACCTGTTGACGACACGAATATTACATACAAAGGCTTCATTGCCGGCGTATCCTATCGTTTCGGCGGCGGCCATAAAGAAGCTCCGGCTCCGGAACCTGTATACACACCGGCTCCGGAACCCGCACCGGTTGTTGAAACACCGGCTCCGGCTCCGAGAAACGACTACTATTTCGAAAGCATCCACTTCGGCTTTGATGAAGATCAGCCGTTGCCGTCGGAACAGCAGAAACTGGAAAACTTCGTTGCTACAGCAAAAGCTAACCCGACAGATACATTCAAACTCGTTGGTAATACAGACTCCAAGGGCACGAATGCATACAACGAAGGCTTGTCTCAGCGCCGCGTAGACAACGTAGCTGCATACGCTGAAAGCAAGGGCGTACCGGCTTCGCAGATGAAACTGGAATACAAGGGAGATACCGATCCGGTTGCTACGAACGCTACAGCAGCTGGCCGTGCTGACAACCGTCGTGTTGATATTTGGCAGAATAAATAAGCTTCGGCTTGGATCAAAAAAACTGTTGCATGCCTGGTGCATGCAGCAGTTTTTTTACACATTAAATGACATATGTAGATTACGTATAGATCGTTTTCAATTTTACAATGTAAAATTGCTTGCTATTTTACCATTTATGGGCTATAATTACATAGCTAACATAATAAAAGTATTGGTGCGTGACAATCCGTTGGGACTTATGCAATGGAAACCTATGAACCTCGTCAGGTCCGAAAGGAAGCAGCGATAAGTAGTCATTTTCATGTGCCATGAGGCAACCTGACGGGTTGTCATACACGAGTACTTTTCAGTTGGTAAAAGCAGCTAGCCCGTTAGCTGCTTTTTTTAATAGTTTGGAAAGGGATAGTCATGGCATATATTGCGTTATATCGTAAATGGCGGCCGAAGACCTTTGAAGATGTAGTCGGCCAGGGCCACATTACGAAGACCTTGCAAAAAGCTATAGATACGGATAAGGTAGCCCATGCGTACCTCTTTTCCGGACCGCGTGGCACTGGCAAAACCAGTACGGCTAAGATTTTTGCCCGGGCCATGAACTGTGTCCACGGACCGACCTCCCATCCTTGTAACGAGTGCGAAGCCTGTTTGCACATCATGAACGGTGAATCACTGGATGTGGTGGAAATTGATGCGGCTTCCAACCGTAGCATTGAAGACATACGCAGCTTACGGGAAACGATTAAATTTATGCCGGCAGAAGGCAAAAAGAGAGTGTACATCATCGATGAAGTACACATGCTGACGACAGAGGCCTTTAATGCTCTCTTGAAGACCTTGGAAGAACCACCGGCCCACGTCATTTTTATTTTGGCGACGACAGAACCGGAAAAGATACCTATGACGATTCTTTCCCGCTGTCAGCGCTATGAATTCCGTCGCATTACCAGCCAGGATATTGCCGAACGGCTCCTCTATGTAGCCAAACAGGAACAGATCAGCCTGACAGTAGGTGCCGCTCATATTCTGGCTGTCCAGGCCGATGGCGGCATGCGCGATGCCCTGAGTATGCTCGACCAATGTGTCAGCAATGCTGACGGGACTATTGATGAAACGCTCGTCCGCAACCTGCTGGGCCTCGTAGGCCGGGATTGGATTTTTTCCCTGGCCGATGCCGTTTTCCATAATAAAGGCGATGTGATCGTCAAATCTGTCGATGATATCGTACGTTTTGGTAAGGAACCGCGCGTTATTTTGACCGAATTGCTGACTCATTTACGGGCACTTATGCTGTATCAGGCCGCACCGGCGTCCGATACGCTGGCAGCCTATGCTGATTCGCGGGAAGAACTGGCTAAACAGGCCGGCAGCGTTTCGAAAGAGCACGTATTCCATATTCTGGGAATTCTCCAGGAAGCCCTGGTCACGGCAAAAAATTCGCCTGTACCACGGGTGGCCGTCGAAATGGGGCTGCTCAAGGCGAGCGAACCCGTCGTTTCCCCTGCGGCTGCTACAGGCGGCAGCGAGATGCTGCCCGTGCTGCAGGCTCTGACCGACCGCGTAACCCGTTTAGAACAGGCACTGGCAAAAGGCCTGCCCGTGCAGGCTTCGAAGGCAGGTACGGAGCAGGAAGAAATTCCTTTGCCGGAGGATGAATTTTACCAGCCTGTGGAACCTCTCTATGACCCCTTTGATGATGCCGGCCTCGTAGCCGCACCGGCAGAGACGCCGCACCGTCAGGTACCGGCAAAACCCAAGGCAGCACCAAAGGACGTGGCAGCAGCACCGCCGGCGGCAACCGAGGTTACACAACCGGTCAAAACGGCTCCCGCACCGGAGGCTATGCCTGCCGGGAGTGCAGCAGGCGGCCAGACTGTTCCGCCGGGCCAATACATGGCTATCTGGAAACAGGTTTGCCAGATTTTACAAAAAGAAAAGCAGTTACAGGTTCTTTCCTGTGTCCGCCTGGGACATGTCGTCTATATCGGTGCGACAGAGGTCATCATTTCCCTCAAATCGGCCTTCATGGTCAAGCGGGCCAACCGGGAAGACTATTACAAGTTTGTCGACCAGGCTTTGGCCCAGGTAATTGGCCGGGGCTACCATATGCAGGCGTATCAGGAAAATGATCCTGCACTGGCAGACTTTGAAAAAAAAAACACTAAAACCACGTTGATGAGTTCTCCTGCGCCATCTATAGCTGAACCTATGGCGCCGGCAGTGAACGCAGCAGCTCCTGAAGAAGAGGCTGAGTCCTTACAGGCTGTTACGCTGCAGGATATTCCGGAGCAGGAACGAGAAGTTCTGGAACCATTGCTGAAAACACTGGGAGACTGTCATATATATGTAGAAAACAAATAGAAAACAGGAGGACAAGAAAATGTTTGGTGGAAATATGCAAGGTATGATGAAGAAAGTACAGAAAATGCAGAAGGATATGAAGAAGCTGCAGGATGAATTAAAACAGCGTACGGTAGAAGTGACCGTCGGTGGCGGTGCCCTGACGATTGTCATGAATGGCGAAAAGAATGTAGAAAGCGTCAAAATCAATGATAAGAATGTCATCGATCCGGAAGATACGGAAATGCTCGAAGACCTCATTGTAGCCGGCGTCAATGAAGCCAACAAGAAAGTAGACGACATGATGGCTGCTGAAATGAGCAAGATTACAGGCGGCATGAAGCTGCCGGGCATGTTCTAATGGATACGCCACTCGATCGCCTGACGGAACAGTTCCGCCGTTTGCCGGGCATAGGCATCAAGACGGCAAGAAAGCTGGCGTACCATATAGTGCAGCAGCCGCAGGATAAGGTAGATGCCTTTATTACGGCTATCCGTGAGGCAAAAGAACAAATGCATTTTTGTTCCATTTGTTTTAATTTATCGGCCCAGGACCCTTGCCCGATTTGCAGCGACTCCCGCCGTGATCATACGACCATTTGTGTCGTAGAAACGCCGCAGGATGTACTGGCTATTGAACGCAGTGGCGATTACCATGGCCTCTATCATGTCCTGCACGGTGCCTTATCGCCGTTAGATGGCGTAGGCGTCGATGACCTGCGCATTAAAGAGTTACTGCAGCGGCTGCAAAATACAGAGGTACAGGAAGTCATCCTGGCAACGGATCCCGATGTGGAAGGCGAAGCGACGGCTCTCTATCTGGCCAGACTGCTGAAAACAGCCGGTATCCGCGTGACCCGTATTGCCCGTGGCCTGCCTATGGGCGGTGATATTGAATATGCCGATGAAGCTACCTTGGCAGGTGCTGTGGCCAACCGGCAGGAAATGTGAGGTGCCTTTTGGACCTATATGGTGTGGGCATTGGTATTATCATACTGGTGCTGCTTCATAAACTGATTTTAGCGCCCTTGCGGCGTCTCCTTGGCAACGTGATCGTCGGCCTGATTGTCCTCTACGGGATCAATCATTTCGGCTATCTGCTGGGCTTGTCACCTGTACCGATTACGCTCGTCACGGGCCTGTTGATCGGGATTTTTGGCTTGCCTGCCGTTGCCGTATTGACCTTGTTTTACACATTTTTTTGAGGAGCCGGCTGTCCTGCTCCCTATGGCGTGATATATAGGAATAAAAGTGCAGATTCTTTTATTCCGAAAGAAGGTAATAGTTGTGAACGTAAAGAAATGGGCCGCTTTGGTCTGTACTGCTGTCTTTGCCATGAGTCTGCTTGCAGGCTGCGGTAACAGTGTTTCTACGAAGACCCAAAGCGTGACGAAGTCCAATCATCCTGTAGCACTGACACTGGATGCGAATATTACGGCCCTGCATATGACAAATATCGTGCCGAAGTTATCGGGTAAGCTGGTTTCTACGCCTCTTACGGTAGGCCAGGAAGTAAAGGCTGGCCAAGCCGTCGTGCAGGTGGATTCCACGCCGTACCAGCAGAGCGTCAGCGATGCAGAAGCCCAATTAGTAGCAGCCTCTTCGGCCGCGGCGGCAGCGCCGGCGTATACGGCTCCGGCCAGCAGTGGCGGCGGTGATAGTGCCCAGCGTGCAAAGCTGGATGTTTGGTACAATATGGGGGCTATTTCCAAGGTGGAATATAACCAGATGATGGCCCGCACGGCAGCGCCTGCTGCGCCGGCACAAGCGGCAGCTCCGGCTGTCGATACGGAAAAGATTGCCCAGCTCCAGCAGGCTGTACAGACAGCCCGGGAAATGCTGAGCAATGCTACGATTTATTCACCTATTGATGGCCGCGTAACGGCCGTAGCCGACAACCCGTCCGTCGCTGTAGCAGGCAACGTCCTGGCTACGATTCAGCAGATGACTCCGCTCGTCGCTACCTTTGCCGTACCGGAAGATTATATAGAAGCCCTGAAAAGTGCCAAGAACAGTGGTACAATCAAGGTATCCATTATTGCGCCGTCCGGTGAATCGGAAGCCGGTGAGCTGACGTACCTGGCTGACGTAAAGGATCCGGCGACCAATTCGTATATGGCTAAGATTACCTTTAACAACGATAAAAACCTGTTTATGCCGGGAGAATTTTATCATGTCCGCCTTTCTACACCACAGGAGGTTTCGCAGATCACGGTACCTAAGACAGCCATCCGCACGAAGGACAGTGGTGACTTTGTCTACATCGTCAATGATCAGGGCCTGGCAGACGCCCGTTCTGTCCTGACTGGCGATGAAGAAGCGGGGCAGGTCGTCATTTTGAACGGCCTCAATGAAGGCGATAAGGTCGTCGTAGATCCGCCGGATTCTCTGGAAATTGGCATGAAAGTAAATTCGTAGCCATAGGAAGGAGGGTATTTCGTGAGAACAGAAGATACAGGGAAAAAGGGCAGGGAAAACAGCCTGCTCAAGTCTTTGGAAAAAAGTCTGGATGTGCTGGATATTTTCGTCGAATGCAATACAGGCCTGACGCTGAAAGAAATTGCGGAGAAGACAGATCTCAATACGTCTACGGCGTTCCGCATCGTCAACACGCTGGAACGGCGGCAGTATCTGACCCGCAATGAGGCCTCCAAGCAATACCGCCTGGGTCCTAAAGCGCTGGCTTTGGGCTATTCGTCCCATTGGACGGAAAATGTCGTTACCCTGGCTAAGCCCTACTTGCGCCGTCTCCAGCAAATCTTTAATGAAACGGCCAGTATTTATGTAGCTGAAGGAGATAACCGTATCTGTCTGGATCATGTAGAAAGCACCCATTCCTTGCGCCGCGTGATTCCCATGGGCGAATCCCTGCCTATATATAAAGGTGCTGCCGGCAAGGTATTGCTGGCCTGGGCTAATAAGGCAGAACGCAAGCGGATTATCGTCCAATATGGGAACCTGTCAGAAAGTGAATTTGCCACGATCAGGCATAATGGCTATGCCATTACGCAGGACGAAAGCGAACATGGCCTTTTTGCCCTGTCCGTACCTATTTTTAACTTTGAAGAACAGGTCGTGGCGTCCCTGACCATTGCCGGTCCGAGTATGCGTTTTTACGACTCTATCCGGCAAAAAATGCTCTTTACCATGAGCCAGTATGCCTATGAAATTTCCTATTCCTTAGGCTACCGGAAGGAATCATGATTGGTGAAAGATGGCCACGCGAAGCCTATGAGGTACCTGCTGTCAGCCTGGCCAAGAAGCTGTTAGGCTCGTATCTGGTCCACGTTACTGCCGGCACCACCTATGCAGGCCGCATCGTAGAGACAGAGGCGTACGGCGGCACGTACCGCCGGCAGCCTGACGACGGGGCACACAGCTTCCATGGCTGTACGAAACGGACGGAGCCCATGTTCCGCGCCGGTGGCTGCAGCTATGTCTATCTTATTTATGGTATGTACTATTGTGTTAACGTCGTAGCCGGTCCGGCCGGCAGCGGCGAGGCCGTACTCATCAGGGCTGTCGAACCGGTTCTGGGAGTCAGGGCCATGCTGGCCAATCGAAAGGCCGCTAAGGCCAGTGTGAATCTGACCAATGGCCCGGGCAAGCTGTGCCAGGCCATGGCGATTACGAAAGAGCAAAATATGCTCGATCTTTGCGGTGCTGAGCTGTATATTGCTGCGCCTGCACGAAAAACGCGTCTGACGATACTGCGTTCACCGCGTATTCATATTGATTATGCCGAAAAGGGAAAGTTTTTTCCCTGGCGGTTTTATATAAAAGATAACCCGTACGTATCCCGCAGGTAAGTATATAGGGAAAGTACCGGCTGTCTTCATTTTGGGGGAGGGCGATTATTATTATCGAATTCAAGGAATTCCGATTGGAAGATAAAGCAATACTGGATGATTATTTTCACCAAAAGCGGTACGAACAGGCAGATGCTACGTTTATGACACTCTTTGCCTGGCAGTACCCCTACGAAATACAGTGGGCCGAAGAAGACAATGTCCTCTATATCCGTTCCGGCCGTGGCAAGAAGCAGTTCTGGCTGCCGCCTTTTACGAAAAAGGATGCCGACTTCGTCAAGGGCATTGCCCGTATGCACGAATGGTTTGATGCCCGGGGCTATCAGTTCCTCATGAAGGGCGTTGTACCGGAAGCGGCGAAACGGATCCATGATTTATGCCCGGACTGTTATGACATTACACCGGACCGGGATAATTACGAATACGTCTACCTGACGCAGGACCTCATAAACCTTTCCGGCAAGAAGTTCCGCCAGAAAAAGAATAACCTCAATCATTTCCGCAACCAGTATATCGGTAACTGGGAATACGTGCCTATTACGGAAAAAATCTTCGGCGAATGCCTGGATGCAGAAAAAACGTGGTACGACCAGCACGATACGGATGGCGAAGGTGATGAGGAACTGCTGGGAGAACGCCATGCCATTGAAACGGTATTCAATAATTGGGATGCCTTACAGGCTGTTGGCGGTGCCATCCGCATGTACAATAAGATCGTAGCCTTTTCCATTGGGGAAATGCTCAATGACGATACGGCGATCATTCACTTTGAAAAGAGTGATCCTACCATCCGCGGTCTCTATCAGATCATTAACCACGAGTTCGTCGTCCACGCCTGGAGCCATACGACGTACATCAATCGTGAAGAAGATATGGGGATTCCCGGCCTGCGTCATTCGAAAGAATCGTACAATCCGCACCATTATGTAGAAAAATTTGATGTCACACTGCGTCAAAAATAAAAGACAGCGTCTCCCGGGCACGGCCGGGCTGCCGGCACTATGCCAGGCGTCGGCCGTACCTGTGGAGACTTTTTTTCTAGGAAAGGGGTTTTTTCTATGGAATTTCGTTTAGCCTCTGCAGAGGACCGGGAATTAGTAGAAAGCTTATGGGCCTATTGTTTCGAACCGCGGGAACATCCCTTTTTTCAATGGTATTTCAAGAAATTCTACCGGCCGGAAAATGTGCTCTTAGGCTTCCAGAACGGACAAATGGCCTGCCTGACCCATTTGAATCCCTACACGCTCTGCCTGCGGGGACGGGAAATCAAGACCTCCTATATCGTCGGCCTGGCTACGCATCCTGCAGCGCGGCGCGGTGGTGTCGGCGGTAAACTCCTGAAAGCCGCCCTCAGCGAAATGAAACGGCGTGGCCATTACATCAACATTCTCATGCCTTCTAAAGCCGGCTTTTACCAGCCCTATGGCTACGAGCTCTATTGTCATCAATGGAAGGAAACCCTGCCCTTGGACGCCTTGCGTCCCCTGACGGACAGAAGCCTTCATTATGGCTTTTTGACGAGTCCCGACCAGTGGCAATGCCTGGCTCCGGTATACGAAGCCTATACGCGTCATCTTTCGGGCTATGCCGTGCGTGACGAAGCGAGCTGGCGGTCCCATATGGAAGCCCAGCTGGCCGAAGGGAATATTGCTGTCTGCTTTGACGGCGACCGTCCTGTAGGCTATCTCTTTTACCAGCTTGGCGAACCGACCATCGTCAGTGGTGAGTTCGTATACGCTACGGCAAAGGGGAAGAAGGGTCTTTTGAATTACATCTACAATCACCGTTCCCAAGGCGATACGTTCCAATGGAATGAAGGCTTGCACGATCAGTCCTACCGCTTTTATCCGGACGGGAAAGAGGGCCATGAAACGATGCCTTTTATGACGGGCCGCATTGTCGATGTCAAGGGTGCCTTGGAAGAACTGCCCTATCCGAAAGACGTAAGCGGCAATCTCGTCTTTTCTGTTACGGATCCCCTGGCTGAATGGAATACGGGTACATGGCGCCTGAGTGTTTGGCACGGTGAAGGCAGCGTTGAAAAGATGCCGCCTGAAACGGCAGCGGCAGTTACCCTGCCTATCGGTACGCTGGCGCTCCTCGCCTTTGGTACGCTGGCTGTACAGGACCTGATATTCCAGGAAAAATTGAGCGGGTCTGATGCAGGACTTGAGCTTGTGGAAGCCCTCTTCCCGCAGACGAAATGCTACATTAATGAATGGTATTAAAAAAAACGTGGTCAGCATAGGGGTACAGGCTCCTTGCTGCCACGTTTTTTTACTTTACAAAGATTTTTCCCTCTATTAGAAATGTTCATATATTTGTCCGCTATGCTGTAGATAGAGAATAAGTCAGTGTTGCCGGGTCACCGGATGGGTCAGGAGGGATACATATGGCAAGATCAGGATGGTTTAAGAAATTGCAGTCTGTATTAGGAATCGCACCGTCATTTTCTGATGTCAGGAGTAAACGTGCGGGCCGTGCGTACCGGCGTATCGTTGTCCTCAGCGATATTCACTATCCCAACAAGACCTGTATTTCCGGTGCACCGTACATGAATAAAATGGCAACGAAAGAAAATGCACTGCACGATATTTCCCGTTGGCGCGATGTCGATTTGTCTGTTTTTACAGGCGATATGGTGCAGCGCGATGGCAGTCAGGCCGAATATGCAACGGTGAAAGCCTTTGTCCGGGGCCTGCGCTGCCGTAAAGCCTTTATCGCCGGCAACCATGAGCTGTTATACAGCAAGGACGGTGCCGGTCATTTTACGACGGCTGGCCTCTTCGACCGGATTCTCCATATGAAGCGGTATACGCGGACCTTTGGCCCGCTCTATTATATGCGCCGTCTCTACGGCTATGTCCTCATCTTCCTGTCACCGGATGTGACGACCGGCCAGGCGGCAGTTGAATTATCACAGCAGCAGCTTCACTGGCTGCAGCAGGTCCTCACAGAGAACAGGGACGCGCCGACGATTATTTTCTGTCATGCACCGCTTGCGGGTACGGCCTTGCCTGATGCGGCAGGTGCGTCACGGCCAGGTGAACGGGATGTAGCCCAGCCGGCTCAGGCACTGGCAGACATTTTGCGGCACCAGCCGCAAGTACGCCTTTGGGTTTCCGGGCATACCCATACGCGGCCGGGCGATCCTGATTTTATGAATCCTGTCAATTATTTCGATGGACGCATCCTCAACGTTTACAATGGCGACTGGGATGATAACGAAGCCATTTATACGAATTCCCTCTATTTGTTTGCCGACCGCATTGTTATCCGGACCTACAGCCACAAGGATCATTGCTGGCTGCCTCAATTTGACCGGGTCGTTACGGCAGTCTTGCGCAAACGGCTGGCTGCCTGATCGGATTCCGTACGACAACAAAAAAAGGGAGTGTGGGAGTGTGACAAAATGCGAAAGCATTTTGTCCACTTCCTTTTTTTCATGCTCT
>OHAG01000077.1_pt1 | contig 85972 bp, 89 predicted proteins | sample 1577081 | NCBI WGS metagenome assembly OHAG01 (sample SAMEA3541513, study PRJEB24748) | human gut metagenome | biome: human gut; feature: human-associated habitat; material: faeces | place: China | collected 2012
TGCGCCCATTTTTCAAAGGTCATTCTCTAAAAAAGGAAAAAGAGCATGAAAAAAAAGGAAGTGGACAAAATGCTTTCGCATTTTGTCACACTCCCACCGTGTTACCACCCAATTTCATCAATCCCTTACGGGACCGACCTCTGCAGGTACGCAGGCCGCAGCCTTGAATACCCTGGCACGATAACGGGTGCACCCGGACAGCTTAATCATTCAGCTAATCAGCTCAGAGGCCATCTTCCAAAAGACTAGACGTATCTCATTTCACCTGCTGAGACTCTCTGTAACGCTTCCTCTTTTGTACTCTTCTCTTCATCGCCTGCTATATGCGTTGGAGTTAGTCTATCATGGCGGGCCTCTGCTGTCAAGATATTTTAGAATAAAATTCTACCATTATTTTTTTTATGGGATGTTGTATGCGGTTTTTACAGTAGAACAAGTTTCGTCGTTCAATCACTCAGTCTTTGTTAGGACCGTACAGGCATTTAGCCAGGCGGATATACGCTTCGTCGCGCTGACGGATGGCCTTTTCTGCCTTATCGCCACTATAATCATAGAAGCCGCGGCCGGCTTTAACGCCGCAATAGCCCTTTTCTACCATCTGATCCAGTCTGGGACTGCTCACAGACGTATCGAGATCAGGGAAGAGATATTTCGTCACTTTATCGAACACATCGACACCGTTAAAATCGACAACCGAAAGCTGGCCTACAGCCGCTAAGCGCAGGCCCATGCCGTATTTAAATACGGCATCGATGTCTTCGACAGACGCAGCGTCTATATCCAGGATATGCAGGGCTTCCCGCAATAAGGCGTATTGCAGGCGGTTGACGATAAAGCCGGGAATATCGCGGACACAAACGGGGTGTTTCCCCAGTCCCAAGACAATGGCCTGCATTTTCTCTACCGTCTGCGGCGCCGTTTCTGCCCCACTGACTAATTCGCACAAGGGGATTAAGTGGGGCGGGTTCAGCCAATGCTGCCCCATGAACCGTTCCTTATGGGACATACCGGCGGCCAGGCTGGTAATCGAAAGGCCCGATGTATTCGTTGCCATGAGTACGGACGGCGAGGCCAGACGGGAAATACGGCTTAAAAATTCCTGCTTAATGGCCAGGTCTTCGACGATGGTTTCCAAAATCAAATCCACCTGTGGTTCTGCAAAGACGGATTCATCAAAGCTGTATTGAATACGATGACGCAAGTCATCCGATTCAGCCTGAGTCAGCATGCCTGTCTGCACCATGGTCGACTGGTTAAGGTCGATTAACTGGCTGCAGCGGTCGGCCGAAGCCTGTGAACGGCACCAGACGAGGGTTTTCCAGCCACCGCCGGCATATACCTGTGCCAGGGAAGCGCCCATAATGCCGGAACCGGCAATTACAACGGTTTGTTCCATAAAACGTGCCACCTTCTTTTTTCTGTATCACTCTAAAATCGACAAAATATCCGTAACCGTGTCGACGACATGGGTTACGCCTTCCCGTTCAAACATGTGCCGGGCGTTTTCCTTTTCTAGGCCCGTCAAGGTGCCAATCATGACAGCCCCCATGGCTTTGGCACCCCAAACGTCGGCCAGGGAATCGCCTACGACGTAATACTGCCCTTCTTTAAAAGCATCCGGATTGGCTACATACGCTGCATATTTTTCCGGAAAATGACCAAACGCGCCTAAATAATAGGCAAAGGGATTGGGCTTATCCAGGGACTGATGAAGCATCTCTTCTGCTTCGTCTACATCTGTAGACGTAGAGATGTAGAGCGGGTCAAATTCAGCCAGCCAGCCGAAGGTTTCAAAGGGGATCTTCATTTCCCAATAGGAACGGCCCGTAGCAATGGCGATAGCGTAGCCCCGCCGTTTGAGTTCCCGGAAAAGGGCTAAAATATCTGCCGCCGGAGCCAAGGGCTTTTCCCGCGCCAAAAAGCCTGTTTTTCCCGGAGCAACCGGATCCCTGCCATACGTTTTTTTATATAATTCGTCACCAAAATACCAATTCTGGAAGCAATCCATGTGAAGCTGCCACAGAGGTGAATTAAGATCTGCATAGGGCGCAATAGCCGCCCCTGCCGTCGATTGGGCGGCTGCCTCCTGCAAGGCTGTAAAGAGTTCATTTTTCCCTGCCGAAGGCGGTACTGTTTCCTGCAACACGTCCAATACCTGGCCTGCTTCAGGCACAGAGCAGGAGCGCAGTAAAATACCGGCCAGGCGGACGCCGCGCAGGGAATCAAAGGACAGGTGCCGGATTTGGCCTACTGTCGCTGCATATTGTTCGAGCATCATCCAAAGGCTCACAAAGAGGACGGCATGGACCATATCCCAGTTGTCATTTACGCCATGGCTTTTTAACCAAAACAGGATTTCATCATTTTTCCAAAAGCGGGCCCGCAAGGCCTTGATTTCTTCTTCTGTCAAATCGGCATGAACCTGTTCCCCTGGCAGTCCCATATAGGCCGGGCTGTAAAACCATTCCCAAAGGGTCAGTGCCGATACATCAAAGTAACGGGCTTCGCTAAGAAGTACGCCATCTACATCAAATATTACTTTCTTCATTTTGTTCGCCTCTAAAATGTCTTATCCAAATGACCTACTGTTTTTTTATTGCCTTTCACATGGCTTCGCGCTTCTAATACGGCCATGACATCGTTGACGCCAACGCCCGTTTTTTCCCAAAGTACGGCCAGGTGATAGAGCAAATCGGCCGATTCCTTGCACACTTCGTCCCGCAGCGCAGCACCCTTTTCCGTTTTATCCGCTACGGCCCAATCGGCATTTTTACCGGCTATGATGACCTCGGACGCTTCTTCACCGATTTTCTTGCCAATTTTATCGATACCGGTTTCTAAGAGGTATGCCGTATAGGATTTTTCCGTCGGATGCTGCCGCTTTTCTTTGATCTCATCCTGTAAATCGGAAAGAATGGTCAGGCTGCCTGTATATTCCTTATCTTCCGTACCGCCCAGGCCCCGGAAGAAACATGTTTTGTGGCCTGTATGGCAGGCTGCACCGGTCTGGTCAACCTGGATGAGAAGCGTATCGGCATCGCAGTCGACGGATATTTCCCGTACTTCCTGAAAGTGTCCGGACTCTTCGCCCTTATTCCAAAGTTTTTGGCGGCTGCGGCTGTAGAACCACGTCCGTCCCGTTTCGATCGTCTTTTGCAGCGATTCGGCATTCATATAGGCTACCATGAGCACCTTGCCGCTGCGTGCTTCCTGCACGACAGCCGGGACGAGACCGTTTTTATCAAAAGCAATCTCTTTTATATTGACGAATTCCATCATTCTTCAGCTCCTCTCATGGGAATGCCCTGGCCCTGCAAATACGTTTTCAGTTCCGGTATGCTGATCTGTCCAAAATGGAACACAGAAGCAGCCAGGGCCGCATCAGCACCGGCATCAAAGACAGCCTTAAAATCCTGCATCGTACCGGCACCGCCGGAGGCAATAATCGGTACGGGCAGCGCAGCCGACAAGGCGTGGTTGAGCTGCAGGTCAAAGCCAGTCTTTTCGCCATCAGCGTCCATGGAATTGATGCAGATTTCACCGGCCCCCAGGGCCACGCCCTGCTTAGCCCATTCCATGACATCGAGACCCGTATTCTTGCGGCCGCCATCGACATAGACCTGCCAGCTGCCCTGGCCATCTTTTTTCGCATCGATGGAGAGGACTACGCACTGGCTGCCATAGCGTTCTGCCGCTTCCCGGATCAGTTCCGGCCGCCGTACAGCAGCGGAATTGACAGACACCTTGTCGGCGCCGGCCCGCAGGACCTGATGAAAATCATCGACCGTACGGATACCGCCACCGATCGTAAAGGGGATGTTAATCGCTTCGGCTACGGCGCGGACGACATCGATGAAGATGTTTCGTTTTTCATAGGACGCCGTAATATCGTAAAAGACCAATTCGTCGGCCAGCTGGTCGGAATAATACTTGCCCAGCTTTACGGGATCATCGACATCCTGGATATTCTTAAATTGTTTGCCCTTGACGACGCGGCCATCGCGCACATCCAGGCAAGGTACAATACGTTTTGCCAGCATCTTACTCTGCCTCCAGTTCCCGGATTTGTTCCATCGTAATGCGGCCTTCATACAAGGCCTTGCCCGTAATGGCACCGTAAATGCCCATGGCCTGCAAGGTTTTCAGATCGTCTATGCTGCTCATGCCGCCAGAGGCAATGAGGCGGATATAGGGCAGGCGCTGCAGTTGTTCCAGCATGGAGAAATTCGGGCCTGTGAGCATACCATCGCGGCTGATATCGGTATACACCAGGGTGCGCAGGCCAATGGAAATGAGAAAGGACGCAAAGGGCAAGACCTTTTTATCACTGCCGGCCACCCAGCCCTTGGTCGTTACTGTATCGCCCTTGGCGTCAATCGAAACGACGAGCTCTGAGCCGTATTTTTTTGCCATCTCCCGGATGAAGGCTTCATCCTCTGCCGCTTTGGAACCGATGATGACGCGGGCCACGCCCTGATCGAGATAGGCCGTAATGGCTTCTTCACTGCGAATGCCGCCGCCTACTTCGACGGGAATATCCACGGCATCACAAATCTTGCCGATGACCTGGGCATTGCAACGGCTGCCCGTAAAAGCACCGTCCAAATCGACGACATGCAGGATCTGCGCGCCGCCTTCAGCCCATTGCAGGGCTGCTTCCACGGGATCATCAAAATATTTCGTACTGTCCGATTCTACGCCTTGGCGCAGACGGACGGCGTGACCGCCTTGTATATCAATAGCAGGTAATACGATCATGTGTTTATCCTTTCTGAACGTAGTCGACTACGTTCTGCAAGAGTTGTGCTCCTACGCGGCCGCTTTTTTCCGGGTGAAACTGCATCCCCAGGACATTATCGATACCGCAAATAGCCGGTACAGATCCGTCGTATTCTGCCGTAGCAATGACATCGGGCGTATCTGCCGGTGATTTATGATAGGAATGGACAAAATACACATAGGGATGTGCCGGCAGCCCCTGGCGCAGCCAGTGATTGGCCTTACGAAATTCCAGTTCGTTCCAGCCCATGTGGGGTACCTTGAGTTTCGTTTCAAAGGGAACGACGTCGCCCGGCAAAAAGCCCAGGCAGTCGTACGTGCCCCCTTCAAAATCCCGTTCGAACAAGGCGTGCATGCCTAAACAAACGCCCATGAAAAACTTGCCTGCCTTGACCTCTTCCTGCAGGAGCGGAATGAGGTCGAACTTTTGCAAATTCGCCATGGCATCACGGATGGCTCCGACGCCGGGCAGCTCGACGAGCGCTGCCTCGCGGATGACCTGAGGATCACGCGTAATGACCGGATCCTGGCCCAGGCGGCGCCAGGCATTATAGACGTTGGCCAAATTACCGATTTCATAATCGATGATCGCTATTTTCAATTAGAGCACCCCTTTAGTAGAAAGTACGCTGTCTGCATTCCCTTCAATGCGTACAGCTTCTTTTAGTGCATGGCCCAAGGCCTTGAATACGGATTCTACAATATGATGGGCATTCACGCCATAGAGATTGGTCACGTGCAGATTCATCTTGCCATGCACGGCCAGGGCGTAGAGAAATTCCTGGAGCATTTCCGTTTCGAAATCACCAATGCGTTCTACCTGCAGCTTGACATTATTCACCAAGTACGGACGGCCGCTGAGGTCGACGACGACCCGCGTCAGGGCTTCGTCCATAGGGCAGTAAAACATGCCATAGCGATTAATCCCTTTTTTGTCACCCAAGGCCTGTGTCAGGGCGTCCCCCAGGACGATGGCCAAATCCTCTACGGTGTGGTGCGTATCGACATCGAGATCGCCGTGCACGTGGAGGGACATGTCCATGCCGCCGTGGCAGGCCAGGAGGTTGAGCATATGGTCGAGAAAGCCAATGCCCGTAGCACCGACAAAAGTACCGTCCCCATCAAGCTCTAAGGAAATGGCAATCTGCGTTTCTGCCGTTTCCCTGTTCACCTGTGCATTACGCATGGTTTATTCCCCCTTCATAAGCGCACGGAAGACTGTCAGCAGCCGGTCAGCTACGTCCCGTGTCGTAACGGAAATACGAATACAGTTTTTAAGGCTGGGCGCCCCGTAAAAGCGGACACAGATATCTGCCTGCTTCAAGGCCTGGATCAGGGCCGGCCCGTCAGGCACGCGCACGAGGATAAAGTTTGACGCACTGGGATAGGCAGTTACGCCAGGCAGGGCATTCAGATTTTCTTCCAGGTATTCCCGGTTTTCAATCGTCGGTGGTACGTTGTGGCCGAGAACTTCGTCACGGTGACGCATGGCGACGATCCCCATGAGCTGGGTTACACTATTGAGGTTATAACTGAGCTTGGTCAGGGACAAGGCATCGATCATATCGGCCCGGGCCACGCCGTAGCCTAAGCGGAAGCCTGCCAAACCAAAGGCCTTGGAAAGGGTACGGATGACGATGAGGTTTTCATATTTTTCAATCAATGGGATGACGCTTTCCTGATTGGCAAATTCCAAATATGCTTCGTCGACAACGACGATATTATGGGCGGCCCGGACAAATTCTTCAATGACCGACGTGGGCCAAATGTGACCTGTCGGGTTATTGGGGTTGCAAATGATGGTCACCTTGGGCTGGTTTTCCACAATCATCTGCTTGAAGGCACTGGCGTTGCGGACAAAGCCTTCCTCATCAGGACAATAAATCATCTGGCCGCCCAGAACAGCCGCATCAATGCCATACACATCGAAGGTCGGCCCATGCGTCAGGACCTGGTCGCCAGGATTAATAAAGGTATTGAGGATGAGGTTGATAATTTCGTCACCGCCATTGGTAGCCAGAATTTCTTCGGGCCTGCAGCCTGCGTATTCACTAAGAGCGCGGCGCAGGTCTTCGGCAAAAGGATCGGGATAGCGGTAGCTTGGCAGTTTTTCCAGGCCGGCGTAGAAGTCCTGCTTGACGGACGGAAAATCGAGGATGTTGTACGGACTTTCATTGGCATTGATGATGGTATGTTCCTGAATCTCCGGTACTTTATAGGGTTCAAAATCGCGAATCGTGGCGCGGAGCCATTTATTTTCCATTTTCAACTCTCCTTTTTACAGCCCGGCCGTGAGCCTGCAGGCCTTCTACTTCGGCAAACTGCATGACCTGATCGGCGACGGCGTCAAAGGCCTGCTTGCTGTAGGACAAAAGACTGCTTCTCTTGACGAAGTCATACACTCCTAAGGGCGACGAGAAAGCGGCTGTGCCCATCGTCGGCAAGGTGTGATTCGGACCGGCAAAGTAATCACCAATCGGTTCCGGCGTATAGGGCCCGAGGAAAATGGCTCCGGCATTGATGATTTGTGGTATATATTGTTCGGGCATGGGGAAATCGATTTCCAAATGTTCCGGTGCGATGAGATTCATGATTTCAATAGCCTGGCTGCGGTCAGCTGTAATAAAAATCTTGCCGTGATCCTTAATGGAGGCAGCGGCGATTTCTTTGCGCGGCAGTTCTTCCAGCTGCCGTTCCACTTCCTGCTCTACTGCTCCGGCAAAGGCCGCACTCGGCGTAGCCAGGAACACAGCGGCCCGGCGATCGTGTTCGGCCTGGGCCAGGAGGTCGGCAGCTACCCAGGCAGGGTTCGCCTGTTCATCTGCCAGGATACCGACTTCACTGGGGCCGGCAATCATATCGATGCCTACGGTACCAAAAACCAGCCGTTTCGCCATGGCAACATAGGCATTGCCAGGACCGACGATCTTAAAGACCGGGGGAATACTTTCTGTGCCATACGCCGCAGCAGCAATACTCTGGGCACCACCGACCTTATAGATTTCTGTGGCACCGGCCACGTGTGCAGCCGCCAGGATATACGGATTGACAGAGCCGTCCTTAGCCGGCGGTGTAAAGACGGCAATGGAGGGAACACCGGCTACAGCCGCCGGAACCGTATCCATGAGCACTGTCGAAGGATAGGCTGCCGTACCGCCTGGTACATACACGCCGACACGCTGAATAGGCGTATAGCGGGCACCGAGTTTCACGCCGTCACGGAAGGTATCAAACCACGAATCCTGGATCTGCCGTTCATGATAGGCTTTGATATTGTCCCGGGCCGTCGTCAGGACCTGCATAAAGTCCGGACCGACCGTTTCCACAGCAGCAGCGATTTCTGCAGGAGTCACGCGAAACTCCGTCAGGCGTACGCCATCAAACTGCTCCGTCAGCGCCCGTACAGCCGCATCCCCTTGTTCCTGTACGGCCGTCAAAATAGCTTCTACGCTTTTGCGAATTGCATTATCTTCACTTTGGCTGCGGCTTGTAATCTGACGGATTTCCCGTAAGCTTAAGCCCTGTGCCGGTACTTCTATCCATTCCATAGTAGTATTGCCTCTCTTCCCCAGTCGAATTATTTAATTTCGTTCTGTTTGATGACTTCAATGAGTGTGCTGATTTCCTGATACTTTAGTTTAAAGGAAACGGGATTACAAATCATGCGGGCACTGAAATCCATGAAGTATTCGAGCACTTCCAGGCCGTTCGCCCGCAGGGTATTACCCGTTTCGACGATATCGACGATCACATCGGACAAGCCCACCAACGGTGCCAGTTCGACAGAACCATTCAGCTTGATAATATCGACACTGTGATGGTTTTGCTCAAAATAACGGCGGGCAATACGCGGGTATTTCGTACCGACCGTAATCCGCTTGGACATATCCACAGTTTTACCCTTTACGCCGGCAACGGCCATATTACAGCGGCCAATGCCGATATCGAGTACTTCATAGACCTTGGCGCCGGCATTATCCTCAATGAGGACATCTTCGCCGACGATGCCAATATCGGCAGCCCCCCGTTCGACATAGACGGCCACATCCGGTGATTTGACCAGCGTCACTTTCAAGCTGCCACTGGCGTCTTCAAAAATCAGCTTCCGGCTTTCTTCCGTATAGGTCGGAAAATCATAGCCGCTTTCCTTCAGGTATTTCATGACTACTTTATGAATGCGCCCTTTGGCCAGGGCGATGTGAATTGCCATCTTAAAGCCCCCTCATCATGTTTTCCAGGTCTAAAGCGCTTAATTCCCTGCCATCTTTATAGTAGGCGCCATTCCGGTATACGGCATGAATACTGTAATCAGCACTGTCGATAAAGGACGCATCGGGATACGCCGCAACGCGGAACCCCTGGGACCGCCAGCAGCCTAAATCCTGTATGAGCCTGGCGTCACTGGCTGCATACGAGATGGCCAGCTGAAAGCTCGGTTCTGTATCCTCCAAAAGCCCGGCGTCACTCATGAATTCATACAGCAGATTAATGTTCATGCCAAAGCCGCACGCCGGCCGGTCGACACCAAATTGAGCCGAAAGAGAATCATAACGGCCGCCATCGATGACATCGTACAGGGCCCCATCGACATAGACCTTAAAGACCATATCCGTATAGTAATCCAGCTGGCTGGCAAAGCCAAAGTCGAGCTGTACCATATCTGCATAGCCTGCAGCCTGGATGTACTCGTAGGTCTTTTCGAGACGTGCCAGGGCATTGCGCATGCCGCTGTTGATACAAAGCGTCCGGGCCTTAGCCAGCGTTTCACTGTACGGCCCAAACAGGACGGGAATGGCTTCTAAGGCGTTCTTCGCTTCACTGTTCAGGCTCAATCCGGAAAGATAGCGGCCAAAGGCCACCAGGTTGCGTTCGGCCATATATCCGCGCAGTATACTCTTTTCTTTTTCTTCCAGCGGCAGGCTGCTGAAGAGAGCCTGTGTATAGGCCGCCGTGCCGATGTCGATGCGGACGTTATCTACACCGAGGGCCTTCAGTATTTCTGCTGCGATCACGATGACTTCACCATCGCACTCCGGACTGGCATCACCGAGGATTTCCACCCCTCCTTGAAGGAAATCCTTGCCGTACGTAGAACGGCCGAAATATTCACGGAAGACCGTACTGACATAGCCGAATTTCAGCAGCTGATTTGAACGGGGAAATTCCCGGGCAGCCGTCTCGACGAGCGGTACCGTCACGTCCGGCCGCAATACGAGAACGCGTCCGTCCGTGTCGATGGTTTTGACCATCTGCTGCCGCAGCTGGGGAAAATAATGCTGGTACACATCGTAATCTTCAAAGCTGGGCGTTTCAATAATCTTACAGCCATGATTCATGATCACTGTCGTGAGTTTGCTCTGAATCCGGTCATAATTACGCATTTCGTCGTGATGAAGCATTTTTACTCCATCTAATGTATTACCGAGCATGTCTATACACCCCTTGTAAGCCAGACTTCTTTATCTCTTTATTGCTTTACCGAAGTAAAGTATTGCCGTTTAAAATTGTACCACATACGGAAATAAATAAAAAGGGGTTTTACAAAAATTATTCACTCCTCTGCTGCCGCAGAATGGATGATTTTTTTTACGGATTTTTCAAACTTTGGCCGGGGCACCATAACCCGGTGGCCACAGCCACAACAACGGATGACAAAGTCAACCCCTATGCGCAATACTTCCCATTCATTTGAACCACAGGGATGTGCTTTTTTTAATTGAACCACATCGCCTATGTGGTAGCGTACAAAATCAGCCATGCCATCTACCTCCTTATTTGCGGCTGCCGGCAGTCTCTGCCGTACAACCGGCTATACGTTTATGTTACTTCAAATGTACGTGCCGTGCAAGGGCAGAAACAGGCCTGCCCTAGTCACTCCCTGCGTTATGTGATAGTATAAGAAATATAAGGCTATGGGCCCGGCTCGTATGGCCGCCGGCCCGGCTGATTACTTTGTATAATTCGGAGGTATACCGATGTCACAATTGCCTGAACCTAAAACCTGCCGGACAGCCTTCCTGTTCCTGTATACGCTGGGTGGCTGCTGTTCTGTAGCCTGTGTCGCCCTCCTCGCCTGGGTGGCCTTTTGCATTGCCATGGAAAAGCCCCCCTTGGCATCTGTCGCGTTTTTATCCTCCTTGCCTACAGCTGCTATTTTTATAATCATCATCGCGATCATGATCATCGGTGTTGCCGCTTGGCAATGGGGCGCAAAATATCACCAGCTATATGAGGAATACATGACGAAACAGAGGTAAGTGGTTATGCGAAAGTCTGAATTTATGGATCTCTTGAAATATTATTTCCGCAAGGCTGACAAGGATGACCTGAAAGGGATCATCGAAGACTGTGAAGAACAGTTCCGTTTAGGTGCGAAAGAGGGAAAGTCAGAAGAAGAAATATGCGTTAAGCTCGGTTCGCCAAAGAATATTTACCGCTATTATATGGGCAAGCCTATTGTTCCCGAAGACAATCCCCGTCTGCCTAACGATGACTTTGACGCACGCCGTCGTCCCAAGCGGGAGCCTTACGATTGGGAAAAGGATGAAGACCTCTTGCGCCGGCGCCAGCAGAGCCAGCAATACTATCGCACAGAAGCTCCTGCAGCCCCGGCAGAAAGGGACAGCACCCGTAGAGCGGCGCCGTCACGCCGCCGTTCCCGCCGTTCCGGAAACGACAAAAGCGACGCCTTTACCTGGTCCGATAACGACGGTCTGGCTAAAGCAGGCAGTACGGTCTTACGCCCTGTCTTTAGCCTGCTGGGAACACTCTTTACGTTGCTCAGCGGCATCCTCTATGCCGTCCTGCTCATGGCCGTTATGGCAGGCCTCTTTATGTTCATTATGCCAACGTATCTCTTTTTTGGTCTCGTTCCCATTCCCCCTTTATCCTTAAAAACGATTATTTTCACTATTCTTGCCCTTCTTTTTGCAGGCCTGGCAGCCAGTGCGGCAAGTTCTGCTTGCCATGCCGCAGCCCGGGGAAGGAGGTAATACGTTGTGATCAAAACCTTACTTTGCCTGTTTCTATCTGGCGTGTTTGCTTTTATGGGCCTCAGCGCCTATGAAAGCAGCGATGCCCTGCCTATGAAACAATGGTTGGCCTATTACAGCGCGTACCAAACCATGAAGTCAACGGGCACCCTGGATGATAAAAACAAGCTGGTCCTGCTCAACCGCCTGTGTCTTCTTTATCCCGACCGGGCCGCTATCTACAAAGCTGAATTCAAAGGCCAGTTTGGTGATTTGGAAAAGCAGCAGGAAGAAAAAGCCGCTAAAGAAGAAGCGGCAGCAGCCAAAGAAAAAGAAGACGCCGCCATTGCCGAACGACGGCGCGAACAGCTTTCTGAAGCCAAAAACCGCTTAGAACAGGAAATTCAGGAAAAGAAGCAGGAAATTCAGAAACGGCAAACACAGAAACAAACGACGACTACACCAAAGGCAAGCGATACGAGTACCTCTACGCGCTAAGGCCTATAACAAAAACCCGGTCAGGCTAAAAACCTGACCGGGCTTTTTATACTATCTTATTTTTCAACGCGCTGACACTGTACGCCAGGCTGTTTTTTCTTCTTGTTCAAAATAACGACTGAACTGAGAATCAAGGCCATACCGGCCAGTTTCATCAAATCGTAGGGCTCCTGGAAAATAAAAATACCAATCGCCGCTCCGACAAAGGGTTCAATGGTTGCCATAATAGCCGCTTTCCCCGTTTCCATATATTTGAGGCCCAGCGTATAGAGAAAATATGGCAGAACGGAACAGAAAAAGGCAATGCCTAAGGCCCACAGCCAGGACGTTGTATTCTCGCCCATGAGCGTCAGGAGTGTGGGAACATCGCCTAAAGGCAGCATGGCTGCAACGGCAAAGGCGAAGGTATAGCACGTAACCGTTTCCGGCTCGTAGCGCCGCAAGGCATAGCGGCCAAAAATCGAATAGAGTGCGTAGAAAAAACCGGCTCCCAAACCAACTGCCAAAACAAAGAGGGGAATCGCCAGGCTCCCGTGTAAGACACCGGAAACAAGGACGCAGCCGAGGAAGGTACACCCCAGGGCAGCCCACTTGCGCAGTGTCAGAGGTTCCTTAAACAGCAGGGCTGACAAGAGCATGACAAAAATAGGTGACGTATAGAGCAGCATGACCGCAATGGAGACCTGGCTGGCGGCGACGGCAATAAAGTAGAAAATACTAAACAGGGCATAGCTAAAAACACCTGTGCCGAGGAAACACCAGCAATCCCGCAGGCGGATCCGCAACAAATGCGGTGCCCGCCAGACCAGCAGGGCGACTACAAAGAGGAGTGCCAAAAGAGTCCGGATCAGGCAAATCTGCAGTGCGTTTAGGCCGATGGCATCGAGCTGTCGCACAAAAATACTGATCGTTCCCCACATCGATCCGGCTGCCAGAATACAAAGATTTGCTTTCCATACGGACATTACCGATTCCCCCTTCTTTTGCCTTAATTCAGTCTTTTATTCCATGCGGAAACGGTAGCCGTTGCCCCATACCGTTTCAATCGCCGTAAACTTGGGCTTCACTTCATTCAATTTATCCCGCAGGCGGTTGACGTGGACGGTAACCGTTGCCATTTCACCTAAGTCATCGAGATGCCAAATCATTTCAAAGAGGTATTTCTTGGACAGGACCTGATTGGGATGCTGCGCCAAAAAGAGGAGCAAATTAAACTCTTTTCCTGTCAGTAAAATTTCTTTTTTGCCACGGAACACCTGCCGGCGACGGATAAAGATCTTTAAGTCACCGGTCTGGATATCCGGCAGTGTTTCATCGCGCATGAGATGCGCCCCTGCCAGCAGACGTTCGTGAATATCGATATGGGCTTTTACGCGGGCAATCAGCTCCGATGGATTGAAGGGCTTGACGATATAATCATCAGCGCCCAGGCCAAGGCCCTTGATCTTATCTTCATCACTTGTATGGGCCGTTACAAACAGAATGGGAACATCGCTCTTTTCCCGAATCTTTTGGCAGACAGTAAAGCCATCTTCGTCTGGTAAGCCTACGTCCAGAATAACCGCATCAACGGCCGTTTGGGATAAGGCTTTCATGCCGCTTTTGGCATCCCTGGCAACAGTCACATCAAAGTTGCTGTTTTTAAAAAAATCGCGTTCCAAGGCGGCGATCAATTCGTCATCTTCAATAATCAACACCTGGGCCATTCCGGCTCACCCCCCTATGTACAATATATGTTATACCCCTGTTTGAATACGGCGGAAGCCATAATCCAAAATAGCCGGCGCATCAACCCAGCGGTCATCATCATTAAATAAAGCGACTACCAAGGTATGGCCATCGCGTGTAGCCGAGGCTACAAGGCAATCGCCGGCAGCCTGCGTATAGCCGGTTTTGACGCCATTCGCGCCGCTATAGCCACTGGTCAGGAAATGATTGGTCGTCGTTACGTATTTCGTATGGCCGTCCATGTATTTCATGTTATAAGACGGCAGGCTGACAATATAGGCAAATTCCGGATAGTGCTTCAAGCCGTAGGCCGCCATGCGGGCCATGTCGACAGCTGTCGTATGATGACCGGCTGCCGTAAGGCCGTTGGGATTGACAAAATGAGAATGTTCTGCCCCCATCTTAACGGCTTCGGCATTCATCATGCCGGCAAAATTTTCAACCGAACCACCGATCGTTTCTGCCACAGCTACGGCGGCATCATTTCCGGAAACGACCATCATGCCCCGTAAGGCCTCGTGCACAGTCAGCTGATCCCCCGGGGCAATGCCCAGGCTCGAAGGTTCCGTATTGGCAGCTGCCCAGGAAATCTGTAAGGGCTGTTCTAATTTATTCTTGCCCTGATCCAAGGCCGTCAAAAGCGTTACGATCTTTGTCGTACTCGCCGGGTGTACCCATTTATCCGGGTTTACGCGATACAGGATTTTTCCCGTGTCTGCATCAATCAGGCAGGCTGCTTCAGCACCTGTAGGCGGCACATAGGCCTGTACAGCAGCCGTGCTGCCAAAGGCCAGTAAAAGGAAACAAAGAAAAGAAAATAGCGTCCGTTTTATCCCTGCAAACATAGAACCTCTCCTTTACATAAATGGTTGTATTGTAGTTTTTATAAAAAAAATAAACCATACTTCACAGTGGTTATAAAATAATGGTTATAAAATAATTAGTTTATATTTTTTATAATCTCTAAAGTAATATTATTATTCAAAATGGGCGGAATGTCAAATAAAAAAAATGATACGCCCAGAAAAAGGCTTGCAATTACAACGTTTTTCTTTTCCCATAGTATGCTATAATAAACGATGGTGATATATAACTTTATTATATGTATAGGCACATGTCTTTGAGGCATCGTCATAGAAAGGCTATTATGTATCCGATCAACTTACTACTCGACAACTGTCCCTGTCTGATCATCGGCGGTGGCAGCGTAGCATTCCAAAAAGCAAAGGGACTTTTGGCGGCAAACGCCGTTGTGACAGTTCTGGCACCGGAAATATGCCCGCAGCTGCAGGACCTGGTACAGGCAGGGCAAATCATATGGCAGCAACGGCCGTATACGCCTGGTGCTGAAGCAGGCTATACGCTTCTTCTCTGCTGTGCTGGCGACAGTACAGCCAACGCGGCTGCTGCAAAGGCCGCCCTGGCGCGGGGCCAGCTCGTAAACGTTTGCGATAAACCGGAAGAAAGTAACTGGACGACGCCGTCTGTCATCCGCCGTGGACCTTTGCTGTGCACCATTTCCACCAATGGCCAGGCACCGGCTTTTTCCCGCTGGCTGCGCCTGCATTGGGAAGAAAAGCTGACTCCGGCGTATGGCAAATGGATCGAGCGGCTGGCCGCTGTCCGTGCTGAAGCCCAAAGCAGCCTTACGAGCAGCCAGGCCCGGCAGACCTTTTGGCGTCAGGCCCTGACCGATGACATTATGGCACTCGTCGCCGAGGGCGACCAGGCTGCGGCCGAAGCCTTGCTGCGGCAAAAATTACAACACTTTTGTGAGGAGGTTCAGCATGAGAACCATTGAACAGATTACCATCGGCACGCGTTGCAGCCGTCTGGCCGTACGTCAAGCTGAATCGGTAGCTGCATCGCTTCGCCTCCTTTTTCCCCAGATTCCCGTCACGCTGAAGTATATTCACACGCGGGGTGATAAAATTGTAGACAGGCCGCTCAGCGCCATTGGCGGCAAGGGGCTCTTTACAGAAGAAATCGAAAGGGAAATCCTTGCCGGCACGATTGATCTCGCCGTGCACAGCCTGAAAGATGTCCCGGCTGAGTTACCTGTAGATTTGACCTTGGGCGCGATTACGAAGCGGGAGCCGGCTCAGGATGCTTTCGTATCCTGTCACTATGCCTCCCTGGCCGACCTGCCTCAGGGCGCCCGTGTCGGCACGTCCAGCCTGCGCCGCAAGGCCCAGCTCCTGCATGTGCGGCCGGACCTTGACGTAAGCGATCTGCGCGGTAATGTAGACACGCGCTTACGCCGCCTCGATGCCGGCGAGTACGCTGCTATTATCCTGGCGGCAGCGGGACTTACACGCTTACAATTGGCAGACAGGATTACCGCCTATTTGCCGGCAGATGAATTTATCCCGGCTGCCGGCCAGGGGGCACTGGCGTTAGAAACGCGGGCTGCTGATACGGCCATGCTGCAACTCTTAGAAAAGCTTCATGACAGTGAAACGGCTGCCTGTGTCACAGCAGAACGCAGTTTTTCCCGTCATATTGGCGGCAGCTGCCAAATTCCTGCCGGTGCCTACGGAACGATACAGCAGAACCGGCTGATCCTGCGTGCGGTCATTGCCTCGCCGGACGGGCGCCAAAGCCTGTGCCGTTCCCTGGCCGGTGCCCCTGCTGACGCCGAAGAATTAGGGCGCCACATGGCCACGCAAATGCTGGCTGAGGGCGGCTCTGCCATCCTCGCCCTGAGTGCGAAAGGAGAAAACCTATGACAGAAGGAATGGTATATCTCGTCGGTGCCGGCCCTGGTGACTGGCGTCTTTTAACGCTGCGCGGTAAAGAACTCCTGGAAAAAGCCGATACGGTTGTCACCGATCATCTGGCAGACCCCCAGCTCCTGCGCTTTGCCCGCCGTGATGCAGAAATTATCTACGTCGGCAAAACAGCTGACCACCACACGCTGCGACAGGAAGAAATCAATGCTCTCCTCGTCAAGCTGGGACAAGACGGCAAGACCGTCGTCCGCCTCAAGGGTGGCGATCCCCTCGTGTTTGGCCGTGGCAGTGAGGAAGGGGCTGCGCTCCATGCTGCAGGCGTTCCCTTTGAAATCGTACCGGGTATCTCATCCACCATTGCCGCACCGGCTTATGCCGGCATTCCCGTGACGGACCGGGCCTTTGCCTCGTCCTTTGCCGTCATTACAGGCCACGAGGATCCTACAAAGTGCCACTCGTCTATTCACTGGGAGCACCTGGCCACAGCTGTAGACACGCTGGTCTTCGTCATGGGCGTACGTAACCTGCCCAATATTACAGAAAAGCTGCTCCGTTACGGCCGGACGCCGGAAACACCGGTGGCCCTCATCCGCTGGGGTACGCGCCGGGATCAGACGACCCTGGTCAGCACCTTGGCAAAGGTGGCTGACGACGCAGCCCGGGCCAAGCTCACGCCGCCGGCAGTCTGTATCATCGGTGACGTCGTAAAACGGCGGCAAGAGCTGCGCTGGTTCGATACGCAGCCCCTTTTTGGCCTTACCATTGGCGTAACCCGTACGTCGCCCCAGGCCTTTTCCCTCACACGCATACTGGAGGAAAAGGGCGCCGCCAGCCTGGAAATCCCGGCTATCCGGCTGGAAACCCCGGCTGATGGCTACGCCGGCCTGGATGCGGCCATTTCCCGGCTTTTTGACTATAACTGGCTCGTCTTTACGAGCGCTAACGGAGTCGATCATTTCTTTGCCCGCCTGCACCAGGCCGGCTGCGACAGCCGTGCCTTAGGACAGGTGAAGCTTGCCGTCATCGGCCCGTCTACGGCAAACGCATTGGAAACATACGGCCTGCGTGCCGATGTTATGCCAAAGAGCGATTATCGTGGCGAAAGCCTGGCTGACGCACTCATAGAAACACTGCCGGCCGGAGCAAAGGTTCTGCTCGTACGCGCTGAAAAAGCCCGGGCCGTCTTGCCGGACAGACTCACCGAGGCCGGTGCCGCTGTCACCATTGCCGCAGCCTACCGCACCGTACCGGCCTTAGAAAATAAAGAAACACTCGTCAAGCTGCTCAAAGAAAAGAAGCTTGACCTCCTGACCTGCACCAGCTCCTCTACGGTCCTGGCCCTGATTCAGCTCTTAGGACCTGACCGGGACCTCCTGAAAGACGTAGGACTGGCCTGCATCGGCCCTATTACAGCACAGACCTGCCGTGACGAAGGCCTCACACCGGCTCTCGTCGCCGATACCTATACCAGTCAGGGACTGGCAAAAAAAATACAAGAATGGAGACTTGCTAATCATGAAGTACAATAGTTTACGGCCCCGCCGCCTGCGCATTTCCCCGGCTATGCGCGCTCTCGTACGGGAAAATGAAGTGAAAGTATCTGATCTGATTTATCCTATTTTTGTCGTTCCCGGCACGAACGTGCGCGAAGAAATTCCCAGCATGCCCGGCTGTTATCATCTTTCTGTCGAAAATGCCGTAGAGCTGGCCAAAACCGTGGCCGCCGCAGGCATACCGGCCATCGAAGTCTTCGGCCTGCCAGAATACAAAGACGAAACGGGCTCGTCTGCCTGGGACATGACCAGCCCGGTCCAGCAGGCCATTAGGGCCATCAAGCAGGCACTGCCGGATTTAGTCATCGTCGGCGATGTCTGTCTCTGCCAGTATACGAGCCACGGCCATTGCGGCCAGCTGTGCGGCCACTACGTCGACAATGACGCCACCCTGAAGCTCCTGCAAAAGGTTGCCGTCAGCCAAGCCCAGTGCGGTGCCGATATCGTCGCCCCATCGGATATGATGGATGGACGCATCGCTGCATTACGTGAGGCCCTCGATGAAAACTCCTTCCAGAACGTGACTATCATGTCTTACGCGGCCAAGTATGCGTCGGCCTTTTATGGCCCCTTCCGTGATGCGGCCAACTCGGCGCCTGAATTCGGCAACCGCCGCCAATATCAGATGGACCCGGCCAACTCCCGCGAAGCCATGAAGGAAATTGACCTCGACATGGATGAAGGCGCAGATATTATCATGATCAAGCCGGCCATGACCTATTTGGATATCGTCCGCCAGGCCCGGGACCGGATTGACCGGCCCATTGCCGTATACAATGTCAGTGGCGAATACGCCATGGTAAAGGCAGCCGCCCAGAACGGCTGGATTGATGAAAAGCGCATTGTCATGGAATCTCTGACCTCCATGAAACGGGCCGGCGCCGATATTATCATTACCTATCACGCCCTGGATGCCGCCCGTTGGCTCCAGGAAGGCGTAGCCTGGTAACCCTTGACCCATACTGTACAGACAGAGCTGCCGGAAATAAAATCCGGCAGCTTTTGCCGTACCCGGGCTAAATCAGGAAAACAGTCCCGGCCCTTCTTCCTGCCCCTCTTGTCAAGACACAGAGAATTTACTACACTATACTAGTAGTGATTTATATATAAGGAGTTAACGCCATCATGCAATTACTTGTATGGGGCCTGAATTTCAAGACCGTCCCTGTAGCCATACGGGAACAGTTTGCTGCCACACAGGACAGCATTCGTTCAGCCCTCTCTCAATGGGATCAATATACTGCATTAAAGGAAGCTGTCGTCCTTTCTACGTGCAACCGCTCGGAAGTATATGCCGTCTGCGATGACGACACAGACAGCCACGTCCTGCAGGACTTCTTCCTCTCCCTCCTGCCCTGCCAGCCCGACGTAAAACCGGAATACTTTTACGTCTACGAAGGTACAGCCTGCATCCACCATTTACTCACCGTTGCAGCCAGCCTGGACTCTCAAATTTTAGGGGAAGGACAGATTTTAAGTCAAGTCAAGCAGGCCTACATTTTAGCCCACGAATGCGGCGCCACAGGCACCGTATTGAACCTGCTCTTCCATCAGGCCATTGCCACAGGCAAACGCGTACGCACAGATACGCATATTGCCTACAACGCTGTGTCTGTCAGCTACGCAGCCGTCCAGCTGGCCGAACGGATTCTGGGCGACTTGTCCGGCCGGGGCCTCATGATTTACGGTGCCGGACAGATGGCCGAGCTGACAGCCCGTAATTTCCGTGGCAAGGGCACAGACCGCCTGTACATCGTCAACCGCCATATCGAACGGGCCCAGGCACTGGCTGCGACGCTGCAAGGCAAAACCGTCCATTACCAGGCTGCCGACGCCGTGACGGAGGACGTAGATATTATCATCACCTCTACAGGGGCACCACATTATGTATTGACGACAGAACGGGTACGGCGGCTGTGCGGCTTACGATGTCATAGGCCTTTGCTGCTCATCGATATCGCCGTACCGCGGGACATTGAGCCGGACGCCGGCGAATTGCCGGGAATTACGTTGTATAATATTGACGACCTCTCAACGGTCGTCCGCAACAACGAATACTCGCGCCAACAGGAAGCAGCCGTCGCCGCCCGCATTGTCGACGAAGATACAGAAGCCCTGACGGAGCGCTTCCGCTACCTCACAGTCCGGCCGGCCATGCTGCGCCTGTCGAAAAAGGCTGAACTCATGCGCCAGCGCGAATGGCGGCGGGCCCGCAATAAACTGCCGGGCCTTACGGACGAACAATACAGGGTTATTGAAAACATGTCGCGCATGCTCGTGCGCAAGCTGCTGCGCGATCCTATGATGCAAACGGTAGAAGCAGCCCACACGGAAAAAGAAAAAAAGACACTGCAGTCTCTTTCCGACCTGTTCAAGCTTTGATCATGTCTATTCTGTAAAGGAGGAAATTTCCTATGCTTGCACATACAAAATCAGAGGCAGCCTTTACGGCGGCCCAAACGCTCATGCCCGGCGGCGTCAACAGCCCGGTCCGGTCGTACGGCCGCGTGCACTGCGACCCGCCCTTTATCGCCTCAGCCAAAGGCTGTACCATCACGGATATTGACGGCAATACGTATATCGACTACGTCGGTTCGTGGGGTCCCATGATTGCCGGCCATGCTCATCCCCGGGTAGTCAAGGCCCTGCAAGAGGCTGCTACACGCGGTACGAGTTACGGTGCACCGACGCTCCTCGAATCAGAGCTGGCCAACCTGGTCAAAGAAATCTACCCGTCTATCGAACGGCTGCGCATGGTCAACTCCGGCACAGAAGCCACCATGAGTGCCTTGCGCGTCGCCCGTGGCTTTACGGGCCGCGATAAGATTATAAAATTCCAGGGCTGCTATCACGGCCATGCCGACAGTCTCCTCGTCAGTGCCGGCTCCGGCGCAGCCACCTTCGGCCAGCCCGACAGTCCGGGCGTCACCAGAGCTACGGCAGAAGATACGATTACCCTGCCCTATAACGACACGAAAGCCTTTAACCGCCTGATGGATGGTTTCGGCAACGACATCGCTGCAGTCATCGTCGAACCCGTCGCCGGCAACATGGGCTGCGTACCGCCTGTACCGGGTTTTCTCGAAGCGCTGCGCAGCCAGACAGCTGCCCACGGTGCCATTCTCATTTTTGACGAAGTCATGTGCGGCTTCCGTACGGACCTGCACGGCGCCCAGGCATACTATGGCATCACGCCGGATCTAACCTGTCTGGGTAAAATCATCGGTGGCGGCCTGCCCGCAGCAGCCTACGGCGGCAAGGCGTACCTCATGGACTGCGTCTCGCCGGCCGGCCCGATTTATCAGGCCGGTACACTGAGCGGTAATCCCCTGGCAGTCACGGCCGGTCTGGAAACGCTGCGCATCATTACGGAAGATCCGGACTATACGGTCCGCGTTACAGCCCAGACGAAAAAGCTCTGCGACGGCCTGCGCACGGCTGCGGCCGCAGCCGGCGTACCGGTCTGCATCCACCAGTCAGGCTCCATGTTCAGCGTCTTTTTCACGCCCGGCGAGGTCCGTGATTTTGCCATGGCCAATGCCTGCGATCAGGAAGCCTTTGCTACGTATTTCCAGGCCATGCTGGAAGCCGGCATCTACCTGCCGCCGTCTCAGTTCGAAACGTGTTTCCTCTCAGGTGAACATGATGATCAGGCTATTGAAATGACGCTGTCCGCAGCGAAGAACGCCTTTGCTGCGGTGGCAAAAAGCAGGTGATTGTATGAGTATTGACTACGCCAGTTTGACTTCTATGCATCTCTTTACAGGTATCCGTGAGCAGGACCTGGGCCCTATGCTGCAATGCCTGGGGGCCCGCTTTCAAACGGTACATAAGGGGGAATTCCCCTTGCTAGCGCAAGCAGAGGTAAAATATATTGGCGTCATTCTCAGCGGCCGTATCCACATGGTCCACGAAGACTCGTGGGGCGATAAGACGATTCTTTCTGTACTCCACCCGGGTTCCCTCTTCGGCGAATCCTTTGCCTGTGGTACAGTCCTCAAGTCGTCCGTTACCTTCCAGGCAGTACGCGAAAGCCGCGTCCTCTACCTGCCCTTCCGCAAGGTGCTGCAGACGTGCAAAAATTCCTGCCCCTTCCATTACAGGCTCATCGAAAACATGCTGCGCATGCTGGCCGATAAGAATGCGCTCCTCATGGAAAAGCTTGAGGTGGTCTCCAAAAAGACCCTGCGCCGCAAGATTCTGACATACCTTTCTTTTCAGGCTGAGGAACAGGGCAGCAAGACCATTACCCTGCCCCTAAGCCGGACCGAGCTGGCCGACTACCTCTGTGCCGACCGCACAGCCGTATCGCGGGAACTGGCACGCATGAAAGAAGAAGGCACTATCGATTTTGACAAGGATGCCTTTACCATCCTCTGACGAAAATACGGGCGTTCCCCAGGGAAAGCCTGTATGCTATAAGCAAAAAGATCCCCCGCCGGGGCCGGTATCACGCCAGCCCGTGCGGGGGATTCTTCATATAGAGAACGCGCTCTATACAGCTTTTATTCTTTTGCTTTCTTTTCCAAGGCGCCCAAACCATAGGGGATGGACAGGAATACGATGGCGCCGACGATGTTGCCCAAGGTTACAAAGAAGAGATTGTAGAGGTAACCGCTGAGGGTAATCGAAGCGTCTACAGGGGACAAAAAGCCCAAGGTGAGAACGGTCATGTTGGCAATGCTATGTTCAAACCCGCAGGTAAAGAAGGCATAGAGGCACCAGAAGACCATGATCAATTTAGCTGCATCGCTCTTGGTCCGGAAGCCGCACCAAACGGCCAAGCAGACGAGAACGTTACAAAGGATACCACGGGCAAAGAGAGCGAGCGGCGGCAGGCCGGTCTTCATGACGGCTGCACCGGTCAAGGCCTTGCCGACAGCACCGACAGGACCGAGGGCGGCAATGAAGATCAGGGAAAGGACAATGGCGCCAAACCAGTTGCCCAGGTAGCAGACGACCCAGAGGCGGATGACGTCAGCTGCGGAAACGGTCTTTTGCCGCCAGCCGTTGAAGAGGACAAAGGCATTGCCCGTAAACAACTCGGCGCCGGCAATGATGACCAGGCTCAAGGCGATGCCAAAGGACGCACCCATGGCGATCGGTGTAACAGGCAGGGGACCCAGGGATCCTTTGACGGTGAACGCCAGGAGAATCCCAAAGCCGATGTATGCACCGGCCAGAGCGGAAAGCAGGAAATAACCTAAGGGGTTATTTTTGAGCATCGCTACTTTGGCCTTTGCCCCATTGCCCGTTGCTTTATATTCTTCGTTAAACATGTGTATCTCCTCTCACGCTGCTGCCCTTATTTCAGGCCCCAGTAGCGAATACCATTCCAGTAGAGAGGTTTGTACACTTCTGCTTTTTCCGGCAAATGAACGTCTCTCATGATATATTCCATGAAGGTATCGACGCCTGTACGGTCGACGATGTAGCCAATGTGTTCCTTACCGCCCGGAGCATCGGGATCGATGTATTTCTTGGCATAGTCGTAGACGTTAGAAACGATCTTGACGATGCTGTCAGCGTCACACCATTTGATGAAATCGACACCCATACGGGGGTTCTTCTTACCGGAACGGCCAAGGAGTGTCAGGCGGAAATACTGCGTTTTGCTACGGGTCCAGGCACGGTTCGGGCAGGCATGGACGCAAACGCCGCAGCCGATGCATTTTTCTACGTTCCGGACAGGACGGAATTTTTCCATGTGCAACGCTTCTACAGAGAGCTGTTTGCACTTCTTGACGCAGGCACCGCAGCTGACGCAGCGGGACGGGTCGAACTGGGGTTCCGTCATGCCCATGATGCCGAAGTCGTGCATACGGACTTTACAGCAGTCGTTCGGACAGCCCGTAAGAGCTACCTTTACGTGCAGGTCATTCGGGAAAATAGCCTTTTCGATGCGTTTTGCCAGTGCTGTCGTATTGTAATTGCCGAAGGGGCAGACATGGTTGCCGACGCAAGCCATGATATTACGCGTACCGGACGATTCGTAGCCGATGCCCTTCTTGGACTGGTTGATATTGAGTTCATCAATGATCGGCTGCAGTGCTTCGTTTACTTCCTGTACCTTTTCGTAAGGAATGCCGAAGATTTCGAAGCCCTGACGGATAGTCAGATGTACTTCGCCATTGCCGAAGCGTTCAGCAATATCTTTTACCTGGCCCAGGACCTTTGCATTCAGGAGGCCGCCGGGAACACGTACACGAGCCGATGCGATACCGCGTTTTTTCGTGACGCGGAACGCGTTTTTCTTTAACTTGCCACAATTCATATCCATCATAGCCATAGCGTGTATCCTCCTAGTCAATCATCGTCTGAATCTGCGTATATTTGAAGACCGGGCCGTCCTGGCAGATGTATACGTCGCCAATACGGCAGTGGCCGCATTTGCCGAGGCCGCAGCACATTTTACGCGATTCGGAAAGCCAAATGTTGTTTTCGTTGAAGCCGATTTTTTTCAGTTCCAAGATGGAGAATTTGATCATCGGCGGCGGACCTACGACGACGGCAATGGCTTTGGCCATGTTGTCGAATTCGAGTTCCGGAATATATTTCGTTACCATGCCAACGTGACCTTCATAGCCTTCAGGCGCATGATCGACCGTCGTAATCAAGTGAATGCCTTTTTCCAGCCAGACTTTCTGGTCTTCCTTAAAGAGGATGTCGTCCGGCGATTTAAAACCGACGATGACCGTCAGTTTCTTGATTTCGTCCAAATGGTCGGCGAAGTAGTCGATGACGCCGTGTACAGGCGATAAGCCCGAGCCGCCGGCTACGAGGATGACTTCCTTGCCCTTGAACATGTTGACGTTGAAGCCATTGCCATAGGGTCCACGCATGAAGAAGTGGTCACCTACATAATTTTCAAAGATTTCGTCCGTCAGGGAACCGACGCGGCGAATAGTGAAATCCAGGGAATGGTCTGTAATACCGCTGACGGAAATCGGAGCTTCGCCGTACTTCGGAATAGAAATTTCAAAGAACTGGCCCGGATTAACAGGGTGTTCCTTGCCACGATCGTAGGACATGCGGAAGGTATATTCTAATTCAGCGTGCTTGATTACTTCGAGAATTTCGGAACGAAACGGTAAATATTCATTTTTATTGGCCATTTTCCAGTACCTCCTTCATGCCCTGGGGCAGCTTCGTGTTGATGCAGTTTGTAAGAGAAATATATTCCGGGCAGATAGCGTCACAACGGCCGCAGCCTACGCACATCTGGAAGCCTGCACGGGTATTGAAGTCCATGACCTTGTGCAGCACCTTGAAGCGCATGCGTTCGCCAGCCTTCTGACGGAAGCAGCCACCACCGGCAACGGTCGTGTAATCATCAAACATGCAGCTCGTCTGTACGCGGCGGCGTTCACCGGCTTTGCCGTTTTCCGTGTAGAAGATATCCTGCATGGACCAGCACGTGCACGTCGGGCAAGCCAAGGTGCAGCGGCCGCATTTGATACAGCGTTTGTCGTATTCATCCCAAATAGATGTCTTGGCAATGGCGTTGGTCAGGTTATCCGGAATCGTAACTTCTACGTCGTCTTCTTCTACGTGATTCGGCACAACATCGCAAGTCTGTTCAGCAAATTCCTGTAAAGCTGCTGCCAGCGTTGCATCAGGACAGTCCAGGAAATATTCGCCATCTTTTGCGTTAACGGCAGCGTCGTAATCGGTGCTGACGTTCGTACCCATGGAAACGCAGAAGCAGTCTTCGAAGGGATGTTCGCAGCCCATGAGAACAAATTTCACGCGATCGCGCAGGGTTTTGTAGTAGTAATCTTCCGGGCCGTTTTCGAGGAACATGAAGTCCAGGCGTTTGACAGCGTGCAGATCGCAGCTGCGCAGGAAAATGATGGCGCCCTTCGGCGGGAAATCAGCTTCTTTTACTTCGTTTTCCGTGAAGTAGAAGAGGACCTGACAGACCGGTGTCAGTACATCCTTAAAGGAGTATTCGGAACGTTCATCCCATACGATCTGGGCAGGATCTGTCACCTTGCCATAGCGAATTACATCGGTTTCTGAAAAGCATCCTGTTCCTTCAAACACCATGGGTGCGTAAATGTCGTACTCTGCAGACCATTTCTTAAAGGCAGAGGTCAATGCCTGTCCACTTAATTGATACCCCATTCTGCTACCTTCTTTCTTTGGATACTATAACAACATAAAATAGATTAAAAGAAAATTTTCACTTTCTGTTGTGCTTTTCATCAAATATCATTGATGCTTATATGCTACCAAAAAGAAACCAATCCTTCTGTTGCCTTGGCAACGGAAAAATTGGTTTCTTCTCATTTTTCAATGCTAAATTGAGATAACTTTCTCTTTTGATTTGCGCTTTTGTAATCCAGATACAAATTGTCCGCTTTAGTTTCCTTCACCGGATCCTCTTAGCGGCATATCGAGTCGGCCCAGGCAAAGAGTTCATCCAGGTCGTAATCCCCGCCATGCCCCTGCCCCCAGGGAACGGCAAAGTTCACGTCATAGCCTTCATTTTGCAGGCGCAGTGCCAGAATAGCCGGCACGGCCAGAGACGTATCCCTGTCGGCACTGCCGTGACGGATGCGCCAGTGCGGAGCTACGGTGACATCTTCACGGCCAATATAGTTCAGGGGATTCAAGAGGCCAATAACTTTTTTATCCGCCATCTTAGCCTTTTTAACCGTATTATACTTCTTGCCTACGGCCGTAAAGTGACGGGCATTGATGGACGCCGAGCCGAATTCACTGTTTTCACCGGCAGAAAGGTCCAGGGCATCGAAGGCCGGTGCTGCCTTCAGGCGCGTAATCTGCACGGCGTACTTCGCCAGATCCATGTCCGTGACCTTGCCGTTTTCGATGGTCAGCCAGCCGACGTGGGACAGATCTTTACCACTATCTATAGCATGCTGTGCTGAATCCATATATAGTTGTTTTATATATTCTTTAAAGGAACCGTTCCCTTTCTTATCTAAAGTCAGCTTCGTTCCATCGGCAGCCCGCAGATGAAGGCTGTTCAGATAGGACGGGAATTTTTTCTTTAAGACAGCGGACACCTTGATTTGTCTTTTCGTCAGTTCCTGTGCTTTGGCACTTTCTGCCGGTGCATTGGCCGGGCGGTTTTGGACCGTACCGTCCGGAGCCGCAGCAGCCTCCTCGCCGGCGAGCATTTTCATGAGACCGGCCGGCATGGCCTGCTGATAGTACGTATGCACGTCGCCAAAGACCCATTCATAGGGCATATCTGCATGATCGAGGTCCGTAATGGGACAATAATCACTGGAGGCGAAAATGTCATCCCGTTCGTCTGCTGCGCCCAATTCCTTCAGATAGGGTTCATAATCGGGACTGTTCCCGGTTGCCCCTAAAAGAGCCGAAAGGGCACCGCCGGCACTGGTACCATTCGAAATAATTTTATCTGTATTGCCGGGAATGCGGCCTTTATTATACCGTAAGTACCGTACGGCTGCTTTCATATCGACGAGGAGAGCCGGAGCCTTGCCTGTATACGTACCATCGGCAGCTTCATTCGTCCTGCCCCGGGCCCCCGGTGCTGCTACGACATAGCCATAGGCCAGGGCCGTCAGGATCGCGTTGGGACCACCGCTCATGCGGTCATTTTCCAGTGGCGTACCGGCTTTTCCCGGCATATAGCCGCCGACGCTGTTCGGTAAGAAAATGGGAGCTGTCGCCGCCGTATAGCCATGAATGGTCTTACCGTCAAAATAATCTTCCGGCACGTAGATATTCATAGATTCATAGGCTGCATCGACAGGATGGGATACGTATACGCGATTTTCGTAGGAACGAAAGACTACCTTCTGTCCCCTGTATTGCATCGTATCGACAGTATAATCAGACGTATCGAGTGCTAAGCTGTACGTTTTCTGATCCTTCTCTGCTGCCGTCTGCGCCGTATTTTGCGCCGCCGTCTGGCTGGCTGCCAGCGGAGCCGGGGCCGCCGTTACAGAAGCGCTTTCCGCCTGCGTTCCTGCCGGAGCTGCCGCCCAGGCCGGGCCGGTACACAAGAGCGCCGCCAAGAGAATCGCGTTCCATTTATACTTCATGTTATTTCCTCCCTTTTGCATTATTATTCATTTTATTATACCTGTATATGTGTAGTATAGCACAATTTCATAAGGTCATTTGTTACAGTTTCTTGTAATCTTCCTTGTTGGCACGGTTCTTCCTTTTTTTGTTCATCTCACTTATGTTATACTTAACCTGTGCATACGGAAGTACCGTATGGTTTACAGCATTTATTTTTTATACAACTACTCCATTTCAAATTGCAGGGTGATTCTTATGAAACTAAATTTCAAAGCAAAAGCAGCCATTGCCATCGTCCTCATTGCCGCTTGCGCCTGTGGCGGCTGGTATTATTATCAGCAACAGCAGAGTGCCAAACAGGCAGCTGCCGTGGAAACGGCAACGGTACAGCGCATGAACCTGAAATCCACCGTATCCGCTACGGGGACCATCCGTCCTGTCGATTCCGTCGAAGTCTCGCCAAAGATTACGGCCCGCATCAGCCAGGTACTAGTCAAGGAAAATGACCACGTCACGGCCGGCCAGGTCGTAGCCACACTGGACGGCAAGGATTATCAGGCCAAATACGACCAGGCCCAATATAAAGTAACGAATACGCGTCTCGATTACGAACGCTATAAGTCATTGTATGACCAAGGTGCCGGCACCAAGCAGGCCCTCGACAATGCGGAATACGAATATAAGACGGCCCTTTCAACCTTATCGGCCGCCGAATCGGATTTGGCTGAAACATCCATTACGGCGCCTATGAGCGGCGTCGTCGTTGGTGAACCGAAGCCGGCCGGTACCATGGCCGTCCAGGGCAACAGCAACCCGACGGTCATCATGCGCATCGCCGATACGAGCAAAAAACAGATTCTCGCCAACATCGATGAAACGGATATCGGCAAGATCAAGGTCGGCCAGGACGCCACCTTTACAGTCGATACGTATTCGGACAAGACCTTTACGGCTCATGTCACGAAGATTTCCCAAACCGATACGAGCAACACGTGGGATACGAACGGCACGAGTTCTACCTCTTCCTCTTCCTCTTCTTCGTCAGCCAGCGTTATTTACTACTACGTCATTCTCGACGTAGATGATCCGGACGACGAACTGCGCCTGGGCATGACAGCCCGCGTAGACATTATCACGTCGGAAAAGGACGACGCCCTCGTCGTGCCCATTGCAGCTCTCAAGACCAATAACGGCGGCACGTATGTCCTGCGCGTCGGTGATGACGGCAAAACCGAAGAAGTACCCGTTACGACAGGCATTTACAGCGACGATTACGTCGAAATCCTGAGCGGCCTCAACGCCGGTGATAAGGTTTCTATTTCCTATACGGCTGCTAAGACCACCTCCAGCAGCAGCTCTAAGAGCAACAGCCGCCAGGGACCGCCACCCATGTAATACTGCCATAAGGGCAAGAAATCAGGTGTAACACTATGAATGAGAAACTGATTGAACTGACAAACATTAAAAAAATATATCATATTGGCGGCCAGGATTTTGCCGCCCTGGCAGGTATCAATCTCGTCATCCGTGAAGGAGAATTTGCCGCCCTCATGGGTCCATCGGGCTCCGGGAAGTCGACGCTCATGAACATTCTGGGTTGTCTCGACCGGGCGACGGAAGGCTCGTATAAGCTGAATGGTGAAGAAGTCGCCCATCTTTCTGACGACGAACTGGCCGTCGTCCGCAACCGCCACATTGGCTTTGTCTTCCAGAACTTCAATCTCCTCTCGCGTATTTCAGCCTTAGACAACGTGGCCCTGCCTCTGGTCTACGCCGGCGTGGGCCGCAAGGAACGGCACGAACGGGCCCTGCAAAAGCTCACCGATGTAGGCCTCAAGACCTGGGCCGATCACAAGCCTAACGAATTGTCCGGCGGCCAGCGTCAGCGTGTTGCCATTGCCCGGGCCCTGGTCAATGAACCGCACATCATCATGGCCGATGAACCGACAGGCAACTTGGATACAAAATCGACGAAGGACATTATGCACCTCTTCGAGGATCTGCACGAAGAAGGCAAGACGATCATCCTGGTCACACACGAACCGGACATCGCCGCCTGCGCCAGCCGGCAGCTGCTCCTTTGTGACGGTATGATTACGCGCGATGCAGGGAAAGGGGTGGTCATGGATGTTGTTTAAAGAAAGTGTCAGTATCGCCATTGCAGCCCTCCTGTCCAATAAGCTCCGCTCCATTTTGACTATGCTGGGCATTATCATCGGCGTCGGTGCCGTCATCGTCATGATTTCCATCGGCATGGGCGTGCGGCAAAACGTCACCAACTCCATTGCCAGTCTGGGCAGCAACATGCTCATCGTCACGCCGGGCTCGGCCAATAAAGGCGGCGTCCGTTCTGCCGCCGGGTCTAACCAGAGCCTGAAGCTCGACGACGCAGAAGCCATCCAAAAGCGTATTAAGGACATCGATTATGTGGCACCGACGGTCAACAGCAGCTACCAGGTCGTCTACGGCAACCAGAACTGGAACACGTCCGTTTACGGCGTCACACCGGATTACATGAAAATCCGCTCCCTCACTGTCGCCTCCGGTTCCTTTATTACCAACGCCGACGACAACAGCCGTAATCGTGTGGCCGTCATCGGTTCTACCGTCGCCACCAACCTCTTCGGTACAAAGAACCCTGTAGGCAGCAATATCCGTATTCACAACCAGCCCTTCAAGGTCATTGGTGTCCTCGAAAGCAAAGGCCAGTCGTCTATGGGCAGTGACCAGGATGACGTGGTCCTCGTCCCCTTAAAGACTGCCCAGGAACGGCTCATGGGCATTACGTACATCCGCTCCATCAACATTCAGGTTACCAATACGAACGATATGGACGCCGTCCAGGAACAGGTCGAAACGCTCCTGCGCCAGCGCCACCATATCCGCACCGGTGAAGACGATGACTTTAACGTCCGCAACCTGACGAGCATTATGGAAACCATGAGCAGCACGACGACCATGCTGACCCTCTTTCTCGGCAGTATTGCCGCCATTTCCCTTTTGGTCGGCGGCATTGGCATCATGAACATCATGATGGTATCCGTTACGGAACGGACACGGGAAATCGGCATCCGCAAGGCCTTAGGTGCTACCTTTAAGGATATTATGACGCAGTTTCTCATTGAATCCGTCGTCATCGGCGTCGCCGGCGGCCTCTTAGGTGTGTTCTTCGGCGTTTCCATTTCCCTGCTCATTTCGCATTTCTCGACCTTTACGACGTATATCACAGCCGCGCCGATCATTCTCTCCTTTACCTTCTCTGTCGGCACTGGCCTCTTCTTCGGCATCTATCCCGCCAAGAAAGCAGCCCGCCTCGATCCCATTGAAGCACTGCGCTACGAATAACACGTACAGAAAAAGAGCTCCTCGTCAAAGGGGCTCTTTTTCTGTACGTGCCAATTCAGATTGTTTCCAGCTGCAGCCAGCGGCGGATATCGCCTTCGGCATCGGCAACGGTCGTGCCTAAGAGGGTAATACCACGGCTGAGTTTGGCCTGCGGTGCCAGGGCATGAATATCCTCCAGGCTATGGCCAAAGCCGCTGCCTTCATGCGTGCAGAAGGGCTTAATAATTTTACCGGAAAAATCATGGCCTTCCAGGAAGGTCCACACAGGCATGGGCATGGTGCCACACCAATTCGGATAGCCCAGGAAAATAACGTCATACGCCGTTACATCAGACAGATCATAGCGCAAGGCCGGACGGGCATTATCCCGTTTTTCCTGCCGCGCCCGCTCGACCGTTGCAGCATACGAGTCGGGATAGCGCTCTGCCGCCTCGATGAGGAACATATCCCCTTGTACATGGCCCCGCAAAATATCTGCGGCAATCTGCGTGTTGCCTATGGGCAAATGCACCAGCTGTCCCCGCGAATAGTTTTCGCCTGGCCGGCTAAAATAAGCAATGAGACATTTCTTATCACGATAATCCATACCCTCCGCCCCTTTCTCTCTCTGGCAGGTGTTTCAATATTTCAAATGGTTACCATTCTATTTTATCATGAATCCTTGCGTTTGCGTACCTTTTCAAGGGTTTATGATTGTAGTACAATAAACAGTGACATTCAGGTATACATTCCAGTATATATGTACATTCTTATCGAATATAAAGGAGGTCATTTCATGGCTCATGTAAATGAAAATTATTTAAAACTTCCGGGTAACTACCTCTTTGCTACGATCGGCAAAAAAGTAGAAGCCTTTTCCAAGGCCCATCCCGATGCCAACATCATCCGTCTCGGTATTGGCGACGTAACGCGTCCCCTGGCTCCGGCCATCATCGACGCCATGCACAAGGCTGTTGACGAAATGGGCAAGGCCGAAACATTCCGCGGCTACGGTCCGGAACAGGGCTATGATTTCCTGCGTCAGGCCATCATCAAAGGCGATTACGAAACGCGCGGCATCAGCCTCGACGAAGATGAAGTATTCATTGGCGACGGCGCCAAGACGGACGTTGCCTGCATTCAGGAAATCTTCGGCAGTGACATGAAATTTGCCGTAGCCGATCCGGTCTACCCGGTATATCTCGATTCTAACGTCATGCTCGGCCACACAGGTTTCTACAATGAAGAAAAAGGCATGTATGACGGTGTCGTATATCTCCCGTGCACGCCGGAAAACGGCTTCAAAGCCCAGCCGCCGACAGAAAAGGTCGATATTGTCTACCTTTGCAACCCGTCCAACCCGACAGGCACAGCCATGAGCAAGGCCGAACTGGAAAACTGGGTCGCCTATGCCAAGGAAAATAAAGTCGTCCTCATTTATGACTCGGCTTACGAAACATACATTACAGAACCGGACGTACCCCACTCGATCTACGAAGTAGAAGGGGCCAAGGAAGTCGCCATCGAACTCCGTTCCTACTCAAAATGCGCCGGCTTCACGGGTACGCGCTGCTCCTACGTCATCGTCCCGAAAGCCTGCGTCGGCTACAAGGCTGATGGCACAGCCGTCGAACTGAACCCCATGTGGAACCGCCGCCAGTGCACGTTCTTCAACGGCACACCGTACATCATTCAGCGCGCAGCCGAAGCGTACTACAGTGAAGAAGGTCAGAAACAGTGCCTGGCTGACGTCGAATATTATATGGAAAACGCCCACATTATCCGCGACGGCCTCGTAGCTGCCGGCTATACGGTTTACGGTGCTACCAACTCCCCCTATGCCTGGGTACAGACGCCGAACGGCATGAAGAGCTGGGATTTCTTCGATCTGCTCCTTGAAAAAGCCAACGTCGTTACCACACCGGGTGCCGGCTTTGGCCCGCACGGCGAAGGCTATCTCCGCCTGACAGCTTTCGGCACACGGGAAAACACGGTAGAAGCCGTACAGCGTATTGCCGATCTGCATATCATTAAATAATCGAAGTCGTAGAAAGGAACACCTCATTCATGAGTACCAATTTGGAAATCGGTATTGTCGGCCTGCCGAACGTCGGTAAGAGCACACTCTTTAACGCAATTACCAAGGCCGGGGCAGAAGCGGCTAACTATCCGTTCTGCACGATCGAACCGAACGTAGGCGTCGTCGAAGTACCGGACGCACGCATTCAGGTCCTGACAGATATGTATCATCCGAAACGTACCATTCCTGCAGTAACGCGTTTCGTCGATATTGCCGGCCTCGTAGCCGGTGCCTCCAAGGGTGAAGGCCTGGGCAATAAATTCCTCAGCCACATCCGGGAAACCGACGCCATTGCCGAAGTCGTCCGCTGCTTTGAAGACGGCAACATTACGCACGTATCGGGCTCTATCGATCCTGTTCGTGACGTAGATGTCATCAATACGGAACTGTGCCTGGCCGACATGGACACAGTACAAAAACGGGCAGACCGCATCCGCAAAGTAGCCCAGTGCGGCAACAAGGAAGCCAAGACAGAGCTTGATATCCTCGTAAAAATTCTTAAGGCCTTGGAAGATGGCGAACCGGCCCGCAAGGTCGACCTGACGAAGGACGAATTGCCGTGGGTACATGATCTCAATCTGTTGACCTTAAAGCCTATCCTCTACATTGCCAACGTAGCCGAAGACGAAGCATCCGAACCGGACGCAAATCCGCACGTACAGGCCCTGAAGGAATTCGCCGCCGCAGAAGGCTCCCAGGTCGTTGCCGTTTCGGCCAAGATCGAAGCGGAAATCGCCGAACTGCCGGCTGACGAAGCAACGGTTTTCCTGCAGGAACTGGGCCTGCCTGAAGCAGGTCTGGCCAAACTGATCAAAGCCAGCTACGCCATGCTGGGCCTGATCAATTTCTTTACGGCCGGTGCCGACGAAGTCCGCGCCTGGACCATCGTCAACGGTACAAAAGCCCAAAAGGCTGCCGGCAAGATTCATACGGATATCGAACGGGGCTTCATCCGCGCCGAAATCGTATCCTATGACGACCTCATTGCCTGCGGCAGTGAACAGGCTGCTAAGGAAAAGGGTCTCGTACGCCTGGAAGGCAAGGATTACATCATGCAGGATGGCGATGTTACCTACTTCCGCTTTAACGTCTAAAAAGGGCAAATACGCCACAAATACCGATATAAAAAAGCAGGCAGCTCAACGCTGTCTGCTTTTTTTTATCGGTTTATTCTGCTTCAGAAAGTTCTTCCCACTTTTCGTAGGCAGCCTCCAGTTCAGCCTGGGTACGTTCGTAGAGTGCTGTCAGTTCCATGGCCTTTTCCGGGTCTGTCTGGTTTTCCGGCTGATTCAGCTGGAATTCGTACATCTTGACCGTCGCTTCGAGCTCGGAAATCTTCATTTCTATCTTTTCCAATTGCCGCGTCGTGCCGTAGGACTGGGCCTTTTTCGCCGGCGGCGTGTGCCGCTGCGGTTCCGCTTCTTTCTTCGCTGCCTCTGCCTTAGAAGCTGCCGTCACAGTCTCTCCCTGTTCTGCTGCTTTTTGGGCAGCCAGTTCTTCTGCTTCCCGTTCTTTTTCCCGGTAATACGTGTAGTTGCCCAAATATTCGTGCAGCTGCTTAGCTTCAAGGACCAGCGTCCGGCTCGTTATCTTATCGAGGAAATAGCGGTCATGGGATACGACGAGATAGGTGCCGCCAAAATCGAGGAGCGCCTGTTCCAGAATTTCCCGCGTCGGAATATCGAGATGATTCGTCGGTTCGTCCAGGATGAGAAAATTCGGCCCCTGCAGGAATAACTTCAAGAGAGCCAGACGGGCCTGTTCACCACCGCTCAGGTTGCTCACGGTCTTAAAGACATCGTCACCTTGAAAGAGAAAACGGCCCAGGACGTTGCGCGCTTCGTCTTCGCTATAGCTGAATTCGTTCATCATTTCTTCGACGAAGGTCCAGTTTCCCTTAAGCTCCGTATGCTCCTGGGAGAAATAACCGATGTGGACGCGGCTGCCCAGGGTAATGTGGCCGTGGTCCGGCTCTTTTTCGCCCATAATCATGCGCAGCAGCGTCGTCTTGCCCGTACCGTTCGGCCCGATAAGGGAGGCTGCTTCACCGCGCCGCAGGAGCAGGGACAAATGGGAAAAGAGCTCTTTATCGCCATAGCCGCCACAAATATCGTCGAGAACCAGAACCTTTTCGCCACAGCCTTCGGCCGGGGCAAAATGGAAGTGGAGCGTCGCATCTTCCGGTGCCAGTTCAATCCGTTCCAGGCGGTTCAGCTGGGACTGGCGGCCCCGGGCCTGCTTGGACTTGATACCGGCCTTATACTTGCGGATATATTCTTCCGTTTCTTTAATGTGTTCCTGCTGTTTATTGTAGGCACGTTCTAAGGCTTCCCGCCGTTCCCGGCTCTGTTTGATATAGCGCGTGTAATTGCCTTTATACTTGGTAATCGTACCATGGCTCATTTCCAAAATCCCTGTAGCTACGCGGTCGAGGAAATACCGGTCGTGGGACACGATAAGGATACCGCCGCCATAAGAAAGGAGATAGCCTTCAAGCCATTCCAGCATATCCATGTCCAGATGGTTCGTCGGTTCGTCCAAAAAGAGGTAATCCGGCCGCCGTACGAGGGCCCGGGCCAGATTAATACGCGTTTTCTGGCCGCCGGAAAAGCTCTGGACAGGCCGCGACCAGTCAGCTTCGGAAAAGCCCAGGCCCTGCACGATCTTATGGCTCATCGATTCGTAAGAAAAGCCACCCAGCCATTCGAAACGCTCCTGCAGGCGGGCGTAGCGGTCCATGAGGGCTTCGTTATCCGGTTCTGCCTGCATCTGCTTTTCTGCGGCCTTCAGATCCTGCTCCAAATGACGCACGTCCTGCCACGCTTCCGTAATCACGTCCCCTAAGGTAACGGTATCGGCGTAGGTAATATCCTGCTGCAAGTAGCCCACGCTTTCTCCTTCAGAAAGGACAAAGGCACCACTGTCATACTCTTCTTCCCCCATGAGACACTTGAGCAGCGTCGATTTGCCGGCACCGTTGGCACCGATAAGGCCTAAGCGTTCGCCGCGCCTGAGTTCAAAGGACACGTCATGAAAGACGACGTGAACGCCAAATGCTTTTGAAAGTTTTTGTACTTTTATGCTACCCAATTGTTTTTTTATCCTTTCTCGTGTTGTTCTACAATATGCTTTTCTTTCAGGGCTGCAATGGTCTTTTCATCGAGCCCGAGGACACCGGACAAAATGGCATCCGTATCTTCGCCTAGGAGCGGTGCCGCTTTGCGGACCGGTGTTTGCATCGTCGAAAATTTTGCCGGAAAACCGGGCATTTCCAAATCCCCTAAGACCGGATGATGCTGTGTTTCGATCATCCCCCGCGCCCGGATCTGCGGATGATTCACTAATTCATCGATGCCCAGCACCGGTGCCACCGGGACTGCAGCCCGGTCAAAGAGAGCCACGATGTCTGCCGTCGTGTGCTCCTTCATCCAAGCCGCCAGGATAGGCCGCAGTTCCTTATAGTTTTTGCGGCGCAGCGTATTTTCGGCAAAGCGCGGGTCCGACATGATGTCCATGCCCATAGCCGCCTGCATTCGTGAAAACTGTGTATTATTACCGGTTGCTACGGCCACGTAATCATCCTTGGTTTCATACATATCAAAGGGCGCCGATGCCGAGTGTTCATTGCCGGACCGTTCCGGTACGACACCGTTTAAGGTATATTGCATGACAAAATTTTCCAATACAGACATGGTCGTATCCATCATGGACACGTCGATGTACTGGCCTGCACCGGTATGATCACGCTGGTACAGGGCTGCCATGAGACAAAAGGCCATGTGGATGCCTGCGTTGGCATCGGCAATGGAAACGCCTACCTTGACCGGCGGCTGGTCTGGAAAGCCGGTCAGTCTGAGCAGGCCGCCCATGGCCTGGGCAATAATATCATACGCTGCCTTGTGGCAAAGGGGACCGCTTTGGCCAAAGCCGGAAATGGAGGCATAAATAATATCGTCCTTGACGGCCTTAGCCGCTTCATAGCCCAGGCCGAGACGGTCCATCGTGCCGGCAGAAAAATTTTCAATGACTACGTCACTTTTTTTCATGAGCTCCAGGGCGATACGTTTTCCTTCAGGACTCTTAAGGTCGAGGGTCAGGCTTTCCTTATTGCGGTTGAGATAGGCAAAGTAACCGCTTTCGCCGTTTTTAAAGGGCAGATAATGACGCGTATCGTCACCACTGCCGGGCCGTTCTATTTTTACTACCCTGGCCCCCAGGTCGGCCAGCAGCATCGTACAATACGGGCCGGAATATACATGCGTAAAGTCTAATATAAATAAATCTGAAAACGGATTTTTCATGATTAAGATTCACCTCAACGTATAGTATAACATAGATTTCCCTTGCTACCCAGGCGTATACCTATGTTATAATACTCCTGTGACATACACTTAGCTTAGGAGGGGATAGAGCATGAAAAATTTAAAGAAAAATTTACGGGCTGCACTCGTACAGGCGTCGCCTATTATGTTTGATAAACGGGCGACGACAGAAAAGGTTATCAGGCAAATTCACGAAGCCGGACAAAACGGCGCTGAGCTGATCGTCTTTCCGGAATCGATTATTCCCTGTTATCCCTACGGACTGACTTTCGGCTTCACTGTAGGCAGCCGCAATAATACGGGCCGGCAGGATTGGAAGAAATATTATGACAATGCCGTCCTCGTGCCGGACGATACGGCAGGTATCGCCGCTGCCGCCAAAAAGGCCCAAGCCTATGTGAGCATTGGCGTCACCGAACGGGATCATCAAACGTGCTCTCTCTATTGCACCAATCTGATCTTCTCACCGGAAGGCGAACTCGTATCGGTACACCGGAAAATTAAGCCGACCGGTTCGGAACGCTATATTTGGGCAGATTCCCACGTACCGGAAACGTATTTCCCCGTCGTCGATACGCCGTGGGGCGCTATGGGCAGTCTGATTTGCTGGGAAAACTACATGCCCTTAGCCCGCGTAGCGCTCTATGAAAAAGGCGTTTCCCTCTATTTGGCCCCCAATACCAACGACAACCCGGAATGGCAGGACACGATCAAACACATTGCCATTGAAGGCCATTGCTTCGTCTTCAACGTCGATCAGTACTTCACGCGTGACCAGTACCCGCAGGATCTCCTGGAACAGGACGAAATCAGCCGCCTGAAAGAAGAAACCTGCACGGGTGGTACGTGCCTCATCGATCCCTATGGCCACTATGTCACGGAGCCCGTATGGAACAAGGAAGCCATTATCTATGCCGACCTTGATCTCGATATGGTACCCATGAGCCGTATGGAATTCGATGCAACAGGTCATTATTCCCGTCCGGACATCCTTGAATTCTACGTCAATGATTACGACGACGAACTTGAATAAATATCCATTTTCTTTTTACTCCTCTGCTTAACCAGGGGAGTTTTTCTTTTTTCTAGAATGAATTTTTTATTTTTTCGTTCCAATATGTCTTCCCTATATTATATATACATATACGGGCCTGCTAGCGAGTATATGTTACAGAACGAAATTCTACAAATTTTCAAGTTTTTTACAAAAAACCATTTGACAAATGACAGCGTACATGGTAGACTTACGTCAACAACTTGATAGTGTTGCAATGAAGAGAAGAGTACATGACTAGGAACGGCACAGAGAGCTCCTGAATGGTGAAAGGGAGACCGCAACAACTCATGGAAGATGGCCTCAGAGCAGATTGGTCGAATAATTTAGACCGTCCGGGCGCACCCGTTACAGTGCTACGGTATTCAGGACTTCGGTCTGCGTACCTGAAGAGGTCTGGCTTGCGAGAGCCAGATGAAATTGGGTGGTATCACGGTGCTTCCGTCCCTTACAGAGGGGATGGAGGCTTTTTTTATTACAACACACCTTTTCAAGTGAATTTAATCTTTCTACATTTTATCATTCACAGGGGGAATCATATTATGAGCAAAAACTACAAATTCGAAACATTACAGCAGCATGCAGGCCAGGTACCCGATCCTACGACAGGCGCACGTGCCGTACCTATTTACCAGACGACGAGCTATGTATTTGACAACACGCAGGACGGCGAAGACCAGTTCGCCTTGAAAAAACCGGGCTTCATCTATTCCCGTCTGGCCAACCCGACATGGGATGTCCTGGAAAAACGCGTTGCCGCTCTCGAAGGCGGTACAGCCGCTTTGGCCACGGCTACAGGCGCTGCTGCCATTTCCCTTTCGTTGATCAACCTGGCTGGTGCCGGTGATGAAATCGTTGCCGCTCCGACGCTCTACGGTGGCACGATTGAATTGTTCAGCGATACGTTCAAACACCTGGGCATTTCCGTAAAATTCGCCAATCCCGATGACCCGCAGTCCTTTGCTGCCGCCATTACGGACAAGACGAAAGCCGTTTATCTTGAAAGCTTGGGCAACCCGGCCATCAACATTCCTGATTTCGAAGCCATTGCCGAAATCGCTCATAAAAACGGTATCCCCGTTCTCGTAGATAATACCTTCGCTACACCGTATCTCTTCCGTCCCTTTGAACACGGCTGCGATATCGTTCTCCATTCGGCCACGAAATTCATCGGCGGCCACGGCACGACCTTAGGCGGTGTCATCGTAGAAAAAGGCGACTTCGACTGGGAAGGCTCGGGCCGTTTCCCCGATTTCGTCAATCCGGACGAATCCTACGGCGGCATCAGCTTTGCCAAAGACGTACCGGGTGCCGGCTTCGTGACCCGCGTTCGCGCCAAATACCTGCGTGACCTCGGCGCATCCCTGAGCCCGTTCAATGCCTGGCTCCTCATCCAGGGTCTGGAAACCTTGTCCCTGCGTGTCGAACGTCACGTCGCCAACGCCCAGAAGGTTGCCGCTTTCCTGGAAAACCATCCGAAGGTCGCAAAAGTAAACTATCCGTCTCTGCCGAGCTCGCCATACTATAAACTGGCTCAGAAGTATTTCCCGAAGGGCACAGGCTCTATCTTCTCCTTCGAACTGAAAGATGGCTATGCAGCTGCCCGTAAGTTCATCGATTCAGCAGAAATCTTCTCTGACCTGGCTAACGTAGGCGATTCCAAATCCCTGCTCGTACATCCGGCTTCGACAACGCATCAGCAGCTGACGCCGGAAGCTCTCGTCGCAGCTGGCATCACATCCGGTACCATCCGCATTTCCATTGGTCTGGAAAACGTCGATGATCTTCTCGCTGATATCGAACAGGCTCTGGAAAAAGCATAAGACCCAGTTCTACCACCGGCGATTTGCACTGACGCAGATCGCCGGTTTTCTTTTAGGAGGCTTCACTATGACGCAAAACACGACTACCCATACAAACAGGCCGCGCCTGCAGGACATCTTTATTTTGGGCTTTGCCTTCTTTGCCACGTATTTTGGTGCCGGCAACCTTATCTTTCCGCCGCAGCTGGGCCTGAATAGTGGCACGGAATTCATCGCCGGCTTGTCGGGCCTGACCCTTTCCGGCATTTTCCTGCCTATCTTTACGCTCATCGTCATCGGCCTGAACGGTGATGTTCATGCCATTACGGACCGGGTCGGCAAATATACGTACAACGTCCTCTTGGCCGCCCTCATGATCGTCTGTACCTTCGTTTCTATTCCCCGTACGGCTGCCACAGCCATCCAATTAGGTATACAGGGAAACATTCCGGCAGCGCCTTTTATTCCCTTGGTCATTTTATATTTTGTCATTTCCTATTTCTTCGTTGCCGATCAAAATAACGTCATGGACCGCATGGGCAAGTACCTGACGCCGCTTTTAGCGCTCATTCTCGTCGTCATCGCTATTGCCGGCGTCGTCTCGCCGTTAGGTACGCCTGTAGACCCGGCCGTACCCAATCCCTTCGTCAATGCCTTCTTAGGCGGCTATAATACAGGCGATGTCCTGGTCAGCTTCATCATGGCAGCCGTCTTCATCCAGTCTATCCGTAGCAAAGGCTACCAGACGATTAAACAGCGCAATACCTGCCTCATCTACTGCGGCATCGTCGCCTTCGTCCTGCTCTTCGTCATTTACGGTTCTCTCCTCTACATGGGGGCCTGCGTCAGCGGCGACTATCCCCAGACCATCGGCCGGGCAGAGCTCCTAGTCGCCATTATCAGCCGCTTCGGCAGCGCCGTCATGATTCCCATGGGCGTGGCCGTCGTCCTGGCCTGCCTCACGACGGCCATTGGCCAGGTCGCTGCTGTAGCCCAGTTTACGAGCGGGTTTTCCCGCAAAGCGAGCTACAAGAAAATGGCTATACTTTGCTCGTTCCTGTCGGCTCTTACAGCTCTCTTAGGCGTCGATGGTATCGTAACCTACGTCGGCTGGGTGTACAGTATTTCCTATCCGCCTTGTCTGGCGCTCCTCGTGCTGGGTGTCCTTGCCAAGGTTACACCCAACAACGGTGCCTGCAAAGGGGCGGTCTACCTGGTTACGCTCTATGCGCTCATAGAAGCCTTGCCGTTCCTCTCTGATCTGGCCATTGCCAAGGCAATCGTCGCGGCTACACCGCTTTCTGCCTATGGCTTCGGCTGGGTAGTCCCATTCATCGCCGGCTACATCACAGGTGCCCTTATCGGTGCCGTTGCCGGCAAGCGTTCTGACGCTACGGCCCAGGCCTGAGCTACAGTAATTCACACAAAAGCCTGTCTTGATATTATCAAGGCAGGCTTTTGTGCGTCATTCAAACCTGTAAGGTACAGGCAAAAACGCGCTGTATTTATTTAACGACCAGGACCGGACAGTGGGAATGCTGTACGACATGCAGGCAGACCGAGCCGATGAGAATTTCCTTTAAACGGCTCAGGCCATGGTTGCCCATGACGATCAAATCACAGCCCCTGTCCGTTGCGACACGCAGGATTTCCGGCCCGGGCGTCCCATCCAGGGACAAATACTCCGGTTCCACGCCGGACGGAATGTAGCACGAATAGTAACTGGCCAGCTGGCTTTCCCGTTTTTCTCCCGCTGGAGAAACCTGTTCCGGATCTTGCCGTTCCAAACGGGCCACGACAGAGACGAGAGGTGCTACCTGCAGGATAATCAGCTTGCTCTGAAAGACCTGGGCCAGCATAGCCCCTTGCCGGACGGCCCGGATAGACGCCGGCGACGCGTCGACCGGCACGAGAATGCATTGGTATTGGTTCATCAAGAAAACTCCTTACATAGCAGAGTTGCCGACAGTGACGCCCAGCCAGCAGGCGATAAAGCCGCCGACGACATTTAAGGTCAGATAGAGGAGGGCCGATGTAAATTCCCCACTGCGTGCAAAGGTTAAAAGTTCCATGTTATACGTTGAAAAGGTTGTAAAACCGCCTAGCACACCGGTTACAAGCAATAATTTGCAAACTGGTGACAGATTACTATGGGCTTCAAAAAACACGAATAGCAGGCCGATGAGAAACGATCCGATGACGTTTGCCAGTACGGTACCGTAAGGGAAAATCGTCCCGCCATGGGCGTTGCTGAACTGGGTCAGCAAATAACGGCAGGCAGCGCCGATACCGCCGCCCAAAGCCACAAACAATACTTTTTCCATACTAAAGGGTTATCTCCTTTCTATGCTAAAGCCCATAGTAGCAAATTGTTTCTCTTCTGTCAATACGACAAACGCCCGGCTTTTGCCTCTCCCGGAAGGGGGTTGCTTCCTGCCACCTTCGCCCGCACGAGGATGACGACCTCCGTCTCTTTTTCCGACTTGTACCGGTGCCGGAACAAGCCTCCCAAAAGAGGCAGATCGCCTAACAGCGGTACCTTGCGCAGGTTCTCGATCTGTTCCCTGTTGATGAGGCCGCCAATGAGCAGGTCCTGGCCGGGACGCATGCGCACTTCTGTATCGGCCCGCCGCGTCGTAATCCTGTAAGCTTTTAGGTCCGGCACCAGCACGGGCGTGCTGACTTCAGCTTTAAGCCGCGCCGTCACGCTGCCATCAGCATGGATACGGGGCGTATAGCTCAGCTTGATACCGGCATCCTCGTATTCCGTCGTTAGTGCTACTTCCCCATCAGAAATATGTTCTGTAAGGACAGGAATGCGGTCACCAATCAGAATTTGTGCTTCTTTGCCATTGCCGGTCAGCAAGTGGGGCCGTGCCAGGATTTTGGCCTTGCCCTGGCTCTCTAAAGCATGCAGCTGCGCTTCATAGACGAAATGCTCCGTATGGCCGGGGCCGGCCGATAAGGCAGACCAGTTCCAGGCCACACCAAGCTCCTTCATAGCGTCCTTGTTTAAAGAGAGGATTTCCACTTCTACATCGACCTGCCGGATGGGCACATCCAATTCTTTTACGAGCTTGTCAAGGGCCGCCGCTTCCTGCGTAGTGCCGCCAAAAACCAGGGAATTCGTATCGCCATGGCTGCAGATTGCATCTTCTGCTACGAGAGCTGCCGCTGCCTTGCGCACCGTTTCCGGGTCTGCATACTGGAGCTGCCACGTATAACTCCTGTGGGCATGCGTGTTTTCCCGGCCTGCCGTAATGACCGCCATATTGCCCTGCCGGCTGTAGAGCAAATTCTGACTGGACGCAATGACCTCAATGGCTTCTTCAGCCGTTACGTCGGCCAGTTCCATGGTCAGCAGCCCTTCTACGGTGTCATCGATGATCAGATTCATATTTTCACTGCGTGCCAGGCCGGCCAATACGGTACGCACGGGTACATCATGAACGCGTACATCCAGCGCCTCTGCCGGCCCTGCAGACAGGGCCAAAAAGCCCGCCAAAATGCCTGTTGTCACATACTTGTACATACGCTTGCCACTCCTATAGATAGATTTCATATGTTTCCCCCTGCCGCGTGAGACCTACGGCATCGTGGCGCACGTAGGTCACGTAATAGCCGCCGATCGTATCGCCCGGGCCGCAGGCCTTGGTCGTCGCAGAGCTTTTTAAAATGACCAGGCCCAGGCTGCCCTGGCGGATGAAACCGCACACCTCGGGCAGCGGTTCTGCTTTGGCCTGGCGGGCAGGGTCTGTACGCCCGTCTTTCCCCGGCGGCTTTACTCTGGGAGAGGTTTCTTTCTGCTCCGGAGAGGCCGCCTTTGTGCCTGTTTCTGTGGCGCCAGAAAACAGGTCTCCCAGGGGTTTTCTGCGGAGCGTCCCGGCCAGGCTGTATACCGGCCGGCCGGCGGTGGTCTTTTCTATAGCGCTGCTCGTTTGGTCGGAAGACGAAAAAGCGGGAGAAAGAGAACGCGTTGCGATCTCTTTCTCCCGTATGGTTTCCTGCCGGTCTGTAGGTCCATCCCACAAAAACCAGACGCCTGCCAAAAAGAGCAGGATTGCCCCGTACGGGAGCCACGTTTTCGTGTGATGAACTGTATAGTTCCGTATCCATTCCAAACAAGCAGCGCTTTTATTTCGTATCCCCATAGCCGTGCTCATGGGTGTGATGCCAGCGCCAGGCATCAGCCATAATCGTCTCTACACTACTGTGCGTTGGTTTCCAGCCCGTAACGGCCTGGATTTTGGCCGAACTGGCAATCAGTATGGCCGGATCGCCGGCACGCCGCGGCGCTTCTTCGACGGCAAACTCGCGGCCCGTTACCTTCTTTGCCGCGTCGATCATTTGCCGTACGCTCATGCCCTGCTGCGTACCGAGGTTGAAGTATTGGGACTCGCCGCCGCCGGCCAGGTACTCGAGTACCCGCACGTGGGCTGCTGCCAAATCCGTAACGTGGATATAGTCGCGGATACACGTGCCATCCGGCGTAGGATAGTCCGTACCAAAAATTTTAATGCTCTTACGCTGTCCCAGAGCCGTTTGTAAAATGAGCGGAATCAAATGGGTTTCCGGCGTATGATCTTCACCGATGGTCCCATCGGCAGCCGCTCCGGCAGCATTGAAGTAGCGCAGGGCTACATAGCGCAGGCCATACGCCCGGCTAAACTGGGCCAGCATGTGCTCGATCATGAGCTTCGTCTGTCCGTAGACGTTAGTCGGTGCATAAGGCATGTCTTCTGTAATCGGCGTTTGTTCCGGCTCCCCATAGACGGCGGCCGTCGAAGAAAAGACGACGTACGGCACATGGGCCTGACGGATTGCTTCTAACAGGTAATACGTACCGACCACATTGTTATCGTAATAGATGGTCGGATTTTCCATCGATTCGCCAACCTGGCTATGGGCAGCAAAATGCATGACTGCTTCGATGTGTTCTTCTATGAGGAGCTGGCGTACAGCGTCCACATGATGAATGTCTTCTGTAATCAGGCGGACATCACCGGGAACAGCTCCCCTGTGACCGCGGGAAAAGTTATCGAGAACGATCACCGTGTGTCCTTTTTCTCGCAGTGCCCGTACGGTATGACTGCCAATATACCCGGCACCACCTGTAACCAGTATCTTCAAATCAGATCCTACCTTTCTTGTAATTTCTTCAGCCGGCCACTGAGGAAGCGCTTATATACTTCAACACCGGGCTGATTAAAGGCATCGACATTGGCGAATTCGCCTTCATAGGCAATAGACCAGCACAGCATAAACATGAGCTCGCCCAGATAAAACGCATTTAATTCGGGCAAGATGTAATTTGCACTGGGACGGCCATCGCCGAGGAGTGCTTCGGCATTAGCACTACGGGCTGCTTCCAAAATACTGCTCAATGGCAGGCCGCTAAAGGAAGCCAGTTTTTCATAATCATCGTACATATGGGGCACGATGAGATCATCGGCCCATTTCCGGATAGAAACGAACTGGACAATCTTGTCCTTAGGCCCTTCCTGATGTTCCTGTGTCTGGGCGTGCATGTCCGTCGTACCGACAGCCACGATGGGCGTACGGCCGTAATTGACGATATGACCTTGTTTGTCGAGCCGTTTGCCCAGGGATTCTGCCAGAAGCTGGATATACCATTCCGACAGGGATTTCAGGTTGTCCGCATAAGGCATGAGGACTTCCAGGTCCCGGCCATGACGGGCACCGGCTAAATATTTCAGCACACTGTTGAGGAGCGCCGGGTTTTCGCGGATATTATCGCTCTTGCAGGCCTGGTCGGCTTCCTTTGCTCCGTCGAGGAAGGCCCGGATATCAAAGCCCACGAGGGCGCCTACAATGAGACCTACTTCAGAAAAGACGCTGAAGCGGCCACCGACGCCATCGGGTACGTAGAAAATGGGCCAGCCGGCTTTGCGGGCCATGCCGTGCAGGAGTGTTTCCTTGTCGCCTTCGTGCGGATCCGTAACGGCTACCGTGTCTACGCTGATGCCGGCGTCACTGAGAGCCTGTTTTAAGACCATGTAGTTAGACATCGGTTCAATGGTAGAACCGGACTTAGAGATGATGACCGCCATGACGGTATAGCCGGGCTTCACACTGCCGGCAGCACGCAGGGTCTGGATCAGGCCCGTCAGCTTATGGGAATCTACGTTATTGCCGGCAAAAAATACCTGCGGGTATCCGTTCCGTTCTGCCTGGCTCTTCAAATTCCAAAATTCGCCGCACTGCACATCAAAAAGGACTTTACCACCCAAATAGGAGCCGCCAATGCCAAAGAAAACGACAGCATCGACATGATTGCGAACCTGTCTGCCTAATTCTTCCAAGGCCATAATCCGTTCCGGATTATTAATATTGCCTTCCACAATATACGGAAGCTGTGGAAAAAGCACCATTTCCGGTTCGCCGTCCTTAGACAGATGGCCAGCAACAGTCCCGGTCTTACGCATGGTCTGCATAGAAGCGTGTGCTTTTTCATATACAGGCGCAAATTCTGCTACTTCTTGTTCCGTTATTAATTGATCCGGACCATATAAATTGCTGAAATCTAAAATCAGCCCGGATTTTAACGTAATCTCTGCCATACTATTCACTGCCTTTCGAGGTTATTGCTTACTTTCCTATTATAACATAAATAGAATAAGATAGGGATATGCTTACTTGTAAAAGATCTGTATACATCAAAAAATCCGTACAGGAAAATCCTGTACGGAATCGTTTTTTTTCTTAGAAACGAAGCATCGACTGGAGAAAGCTCTTGGTCCGTTCGTTTTCGGGATGTTCAAAAATCTGATCAGGCGTGCCGTCTTCCTGCACGATGCCTTCAGCCATAAAGAGAACCCGGTCAGAGACCTCTTTGGCAAAGGCCATTTCGTGGGTAACGATGATCATGGTCATATTTTCATCGGCCAGCTGTTTAATAGTCCGCAATACTTCACCGGTCAGTTCCGGATCCAAGGCCGATGTCGGTTCGTCAAAGAGCATGATATCCGGATTCATGGCCAGGGCCCGGGCAATGGCTACACGCTGTTTCTGCCCGCCCGAAAGCTGGGATGGATAGGCATCCTTCTTTGACCAAAGGCCTACGCGTTTTAAGAGGGATTCGGCTATGGGCATAATTTCGTCCGTCTTCATACCCTTTACCACACGCGGCGCTTCCAAAATATTTTCCAGCACCGTCATGTGCGGAAAGAGATTAAAGTGCTGGAACACCATGCCCATGCGGCGGCAAATGGCCCGTACCTGAGAGGCCGGCGCATAGACGGCCTTTGAGCTGCCCGCCGGGGTGCTGACCATGGTCTGTCCATCGACGATGATTTCGCCTTTATTGATCGTTTCCAGCTGACAGAGGCAGCGCAGGAAGGTACTTTTACCGCTGCCCGACGGGCCGATGATGGAAACCACTTCGCCGGCATCCATGTGCAGCGTCACGTCCTTCAGGACTTCTAAGCTGCCAAATTGTTTACGTATATGGTTCATTTCAACAAAGCTCATGACTATGCCTCCTTATTCATCGTATACAGCGTAGCGTTTTTCCAGATAGCCAAAGAAACGGGTCAGGATAAACGTGAAGAAGAGGTAGAACGCCGCAGCGACGATAAAGGCTGTCGTATCGAAGTCGCGCTGTACGATGGACCGCGTCAGACGCAGAATGTCGTTCATGGCCAGGATGTATACCAAGGACGTATCCTTCAAGAGGTTGATCGTTTCGTTGGCTACTGGCGGCAAGACGCGCTTGATGACCTGCGGCAGGACGATGCGGCGCATTGTCTGGATATAATTCATACCCAAAACCTTGGCCCCTTCATACTGCCCCTTATCGATAGACTGAATGCCACCGCGGAAAATTTCGGCAAAGTAGGCCGCATAGTTGAGGACGAAGGCGATGATGGCAGCCGGGAAATCAGACAGGCGCAGGCCTTCAATAATGAACGGCAGGCCGTAATAGATAAAGAGGATCTGCAGCATGAGCGGCGTACCACGCATGATGTAGATATACATATACATAAAACGGCTCAACGGTTTAATACTGGAAATACGGGCGATCGACATGAGAATACCCAAGGGCAGGCTCAGGACGATGGTAATGACAAAAATCTTTAACGTAACCTGCAGGCCAACGGCTACGGCAGGTATAATATTCAACAGATAATCCATAGTGCACTTCCTTTTCTTCCCTAAAAAATGAGGGACCGCAGTCCCTCATTGTATTAGTTCACTTTGACTGTAATGTCTTCATTAAACCACTTCTGGGATAATTTGGTCAGCGTACCATCATCACTCATATCCTTCAGTACGCCATTGAGTTTATCCAAAAGCAGCGTATCTTCCTTGCGCAGACCGACGCCGAACTGTTCATCACCCATCTTGTCATCGATGACCTTAAACTGGCCCGGTTTCTTGGCCATATAGTAACGGCCGACAACGCTATCGACGAGGACACCATCAATACGGCCCAATTCCAAATCCATGAAGGCTGCTACGAAGTCACCGTATTTCTTCACTTCTTGAAGGGAATTTTTAAATTCTGTATTTTTATCGAGGGCATCGATAGAGCTGCTGCCATCCTGCGTGCCTACGACCTTCCCAGCCAGACCTGCCCGGTCCGTGATGGGGGAATCAGCGCGCACGACGAGAAGCTGTGCATTATTCATATACGGTTTGGAATAGGCAATTTTCTTGGCCCGGTCTTCCGTAATGGTGAGGCCGTTCCAGAGCATATCTACCTGCTTGCTTTGCAGGGCTGCTTCCTTGCTGTCCCAATCGATCGGTTTGAATTCTACAGGTACACCCAGGCGCTTCGATGCTTCCTTGGCCAGGTCAATATCAAACCCTACCAGCTCGCCTGCTTCATTCCGGAACCCCATAGGCGGGAAATTATCGTCCAAGCCGATGACGATTTTATCAGGCATCTTTTGTGCTGCTGATTTGTCGTCACTGCCGCAGCCGCTGATCAAGGCCACTGTCGTTACTGCCAAAGTACCTGCGAGTATTGCTTTTTTCCAATTCATGCGCGTATTCCTCCTGTACGTTACATGGAAATATCCATACCGAACCATTTTTCAGAGATTTTCTTACTGGTTCCGTCATTATGCATATCTTCCAACACCTTATCTAATTTCGCTTTCAGCGCCGTATCTTCCTTACGCATACCTACGCCGCTGGGAATATCCGGATAGCCCACATCGATAATCCGGAAATTCGCTTTGTTCTTATTCATGAAATAGGCAGCTGTCGTCTTCGCTACGACGACGGCATCAATACGGCCTACTTCAAGATCCATAAAGCTCGTTACGTTATCGGAATACTGCTTGAGTTCTTTGAAGGAATCGCGCAGTTCCGGTTCCTGATTGATAGCTTCCAGGCCTGTGCTGCCCTGCTGGGTACCCACGATTTTCCCAGCCAGATCGGCTTTGCCCTGAATAGGAGAATCGGCCCGGACCAAAAGGATCTGCGGCCCGTTTTCATAAGGCCGGGAGAAGAGGATTTTCTTTTCCCGTTCCGGTGTAATGGAAAGGCCGTTCCAAATGGCATCGATCTTCTTGCTGTTCAGCTCTGTTTCCTTGCTGTCCCAGTCGATGGGCTTGAATTCAACGTCCATATTGAGCCGTTTTGCCGCTTCTTTAGCCATATCGATATCAAAGCCTACGAGATCCCCGTTTTCGTCATGAAAGCCAAAAGGCGGAAAATTATCATCCAAGCCAATGACAATCTTATGGCTATCCCCTGTAGCAGATGTATCTGCCTTTTTATCTGTGCTGCCGCAACCGGCCAGCAGACCAGCTGCTGCTACGGTTACAAGACCGGCCGTTATATATTTCTTCCAATTTGTCATTTGATCGCCCCTCTATCTGCGTCTGCGACGCTATGGATATATCAATCAATGCCTATATTTTACTTTATTTCGTTAAAATAATAAAGTGTTAAAGGTATACAGAATTCTCATAGGAAAAAGCCGTCTTATTCATCTTAGTACATCTGCCTTTGTACGTTTACTCCCCGTCATCAGCCTTAGCCTGTTCTTCCTTAATGCGGTCCATGATTTCCTGCTTGCTCTGACGGGATAAGAATTGTAAGTGCACGGGCAAAATGGCCAGGCCGCCATCTTCAGCAGCGCCAAGCTGTATTTCTTTCCAGTTATCGGCAATTTCAAAGATATCGCCATAGCGCACAAAAACCAGATTGCGGTCACTGTGTATTTGTTCATCTGTAAATTCCTGTAACGACATGAACTGACGCCGGACGATCAGCCCCTTTTCCGTGACATAGCAAATGATATCACGCTGCCGGTCAATGCGCCAAAGGCAAAAGATAAGGACAGCAATATTATCCAACCGGGCCATCAATGTAGGTTCTGCCAGCATGAGCCAGAAAAACCAGGCGCCGACAACGGTAAATACGAGTTGCATAAAGACAGAAAACCACTTTGAATTTTCATACGCTTTTTCTACGCTGCCACAGCCAAACCGCTGGGGTATTTCTTCTTTTTTCATGCTTTACGCCTCCTTATCCGTTTTTCGCATACCTGTGCAGTTCTATTATACCATATTCGCGTGCTCCTGACGGAGCCTGCCCTGGCCGGTACGGCATATGGTATAATACAGAGAGAAACACGCGGCGCGGAAGGAGGCCTTATGTCCATGGAGTATAAATATCAGTCCTTGCAGATACAAGTATACAAAACGATTAAAAAGCGGCTCCTCGATCAGGTATATGCCAGCGGCCAAGTACTGAGCGAACGGAAGCTGGCTGCGGAGTTGCAGATCAGCCGGACACCGGTCCGGCGGGCCATTCTGGAGCTGCAAAAAGAAGGCTGGGTCCAGTACCTGCCCCATCGCGGCATCCTGATCAAAGATCTGGGAATGAAGGACCTGAAAAACATCTTCCAAATCCGCACAGCCTTGGAAAAGCTGGCCGTCCAGCTGGCGTGTGAGCATATTACAGCCGACCAATTGGACGTGCTCCGCCAGACAGTCCAGCAACAGCTGTACAAGTACAAACGCAGTCACGCAGCGCCGGATTATCAGGAATTTATCCGCTACGATACAGAATTTCACAACACGATTATCGAATCGAGTGGCAATCTCATGCTGCGCACGCTCATTGAAGAAATGCGTGACAAAATCAAGCGTACCGGCATTAACTCCCTGTACAGCCGGCGCAGCCGCTGTGCAGAAGCGGCAGAAGAGCATGCCCACATACTCGCCGCTTTAGAACGGCACGACGCCCAGGCCGCCGGCCAGGCTATGGAAAAACATCTGGATATTTGTTATATCACAGCCTATGATTACATTCGCCGCCAGGACGCTGCCGCAGCCTTGCAGCAACAGGAAGAAATCCGGGGAGATACGTATGAATAGTACCTTTATTAAAGAATATGCCGCCCAGCTGGGGCTTACCTGTACGGGTATTGCTCCGGCCCATTTGCCGGAACCGGCCATAGCGGCGCCCGTTTGCCCCCTGGCCAGTGGCTACGGTCCGGAACGCTACGATCTGACAGGCCTTTTGCCTGGCTGCCAGGCTGCCGTCGTCGTTCTCTTCCTCTATTCTCTGCCTGAAGTAAAGCCGGCCAATTTATCTCTCTACTGCCAGCTGCCCGATTACCACCTCATCGTACCGGCGTACTTAGAAAAGATTGCTGCCCGCCTGGCCGGCCTGGGCGGTACACAGCGTGCGATTGCTGACACATCGCCCCTGACAGAACGGCTGTTAGCCGTCCAGGCCGGCCTGGGCTTTGTCGGTGACAACCAGTGCCTCATTCATCCGGTCTACGGCTCGTACTGCTTTATCGGAGCCGTCCTGACTACCCTGCCCTTAGACCCGGATGCACCCAATCAGGGCGAATGTCTCCATTGCGGTGCCTGCTACCGCCATTGTCCCGGCGCCTGCCTTTCTAAAGACGGCTATGTATACGAGCGCTGCAAATCCTATGTGACACAAAAAAAAGGCGATCTCTCGCCGGAGGAATGTGCCATTATCCGCCAGACGCCCTTGATTTTCGGCTGCGACGAATGCCAGCGCGTGTGTCCCCATAATGCAGCGGTTCCGGAGACGCCTATCGCGGAGTTTCACCAAAACCGTCTGCCCTTTTTGACAGAAGCAGACCTAGAGGGCCTGACAAACAAGCAATTCCGCAGCGCCTATGGGACCTATCCCTTTGCCTGGCGCGGCAAAAAAATTCTCTTACGCAACCTGGATATTACACAGGGCAAATAACAATCCCCCTCCTGCAGTGGCCGGAGGGGGATTCGTTTATGGACCTTCTACAGGAGTCAGATCTTCAAAGAGGGTACATTCACTCTTGAAGAAGAGCTTGACCGTATCGGTCGGACCATTACGGTGCTTGGCAATAATGACTTCTGTAATATTCGGATTTTCTGTTTCTTTGTTGTAATAGGCTTCCCGGTAGAGGAAGGATACGATATCCGCATCCTGTTCGAGAGCCCCTGATTCACGCAAGTCACTGAGCATAGGCCGCTTATCCTGACGGCTTTCTACACTACGGCTCAGCTGGGACAAGGCGATGAGAGGCACGTTCAGTTCCCGGGCTAAGGCCTTGAGGGAACGGGAAATCTCTGAAATTTCCTGTTGCCGGCTTTCCGGATTACGCCCCTGCATGAGCTGCAGATAGTCGACGATGATCAAATCCAGGCCGTGCTCCGATTTCAGGCGCCGGGCCTTAGAGCGCATTTCCTGAACGGAAATGCCCGGTGTATCGTCGATGTAAATAGGCGCTTCGTAAAGGAGGCTGCAGGCATCCGTCAAGGCATTCCATTCCGGTCCTTGCTGCAGCTGGCCTGTACGAAGCTTCTGGGAATCCAGTTTGGATAGCTGGCAAAGCATACGCTGAACCAGCTGTTCCTTGCTCATTTCGAGAGAGAAGAAGGCTACTGTCTTATGCTGTTTAACGCCTACGTTATTCGCAATATTCAAGGTAAACGCCGTCTTGCCCATACTAGGCCGGGCGGCGACCAAAATCAAGTCAGACGGTTGAAAGCCCGACGTAAGCTTGTCCAGATCCGTAAATCCCGATCTTAAACCCGTAAAGCCTATCTTCGTCTGGGAAAGGAGGGTTATCTTATCCATGGTCTTTTCGACGATAGACGCTACAGGAGCAAAATCGCTGTTTTTCTTATTTTCTGCCAAATGGAATATCTTCCGTTCGGCTTCATCAATGAGGTCTTCTGCATCCTTGCTGCCGTTATACGCTTCAGCGCTCAAATCGGAGCAGGCCGTGATGAGTTCCCGTACCATGGCCTTTTCTTTGACAATATTGGCATGGTATTCTACATTCGCTGCTGTTGCCACTAAATTGGGCAGGCTGAGGACGTATTCCAGGCCACCGGCTGCATCGAGTTTTTTCATACGCCGCAACTCTTCCGGAAGGGTGATCAGATCAATTTCCTTGTTTTCCCGGTGCAAATGCTCCATGGCCTCAAAAATGATGCGGTGCACATCCCGGTAAAAATCATGGGCCTCTAATATTTCCATAGCCGAAATGACGGCATTATGTTCCAGCATCATAGCGCCTAAAACGGCCTGTTCCGCTTCTACGTTTTGCGGTGGAATACGTTGTTCCATAACTTCGCTCCTACTTCACTAACATGACGGCGAGGACATCTTCAATGGTCCGGGCACAGTGAATGGTCAGATTCAAATGATTGTCCGGAATATCCCGCCGGTTTTCTTCCGGTATAATAATCCCTTTCATACCGGCCTGCCGGGCACCATAGGCTTTTTCAAAAACGCCGCCTACAGGCTTTACCAGGCCCTGTACGGAAATTTCTCCCGTCAGGGCAATATCCTGCCGCACGGCCTGGCCGGTGACGGCGGAAATCAATGCCGTCGTAATGGCGCAGCCCGCTGAAGGGCCGTCTATATTGCCGCCACCGACGAAATTGATATTAATATCATAATCAGAAAGCTCCTGCCCGGTTACACGGCGCACCACAGCGGCCGCATTAAACATGGAGTCCTTGGCCATGGAGCCGGCCGTATCGTTAAAACGAAAATAGCCCTTTCCCTGTGTACGGGCCGGAAATGCAACGGCTTCTATTTCTAAGGCCGAGCCCAAAAAGCCGGCAACGCCCAGGCCGAATACCTTGCCTACAGCCGGTTCAGACGAAGCCTTTTCCGTTACGTACGGCACGAGACGGCTGATTTGGGCGACGCGGTTTACCAGATCCTTCGTCAGAACCAGATTATCCTTGCTGCCGGCGCGGAAAACGGCCAGGCCATACGTATCGGCCAAGATGTTGATGGCCTTTCGGCCTTCAATGGTAAAGGTACTGATCAGCTCAGCTACGCCGTCTTCCATGACAGCCCCCAGCTCTTTCGCCGCATTGCGGACGATTTCCTGAATATCTGCCGGTACGAGAGGTTCAAAATAAATTTCTGCACAGCGCGAACGGATAGCCGGATTAATTTCCGACGGATCCCGTGTAGTCGCCCCGATGAGGACAAAGTCAGCCGGCGCCCCTTCGGCAAAGAGCTTGCGGATATACGCCGGAATATTGGGGTCCGATTCGTCGTAATAGGCAGATTCAAACTTTACACGCTTATCTTCCAAAACTTTCAAGAGCTTGTTGAGGAGCATCGGGTCCATTTCGCCGATTTCATCGATAAAGAGAATGCCCCCATGTGCTTCCGTCACCAGGCCCGGCTTGGGTTCAGGAATCCCCGTATCCGCCAGGTCGTGCCGGGCGCCCTGATAAATCGGGTCGTGCACGGAGCCGATGAGAGGGTTCGTCATGTCCCGGGAATCCCAGCGCAGCGTAGTCCCGTCGGTTTCTACAAAGGGCGCATCGGGACCAAAGGGCGTAAAGGGCAGCTTTTTTGCTTCATTGAGCACAATACGGGCTGCCGTCGTCTTGCCTACACCCGGCGGGCCGTAGAGGAGCAAATGCTGGGGATAGACGGAAGCGAGTTTGCTTTCCATGGCTTCCACAGCCCGGTCCTGGCCGACAATAGCGCGCAGCGTTTGCGGCCGTACGCGCTGCATAACCGATTCGGTCAAGTGGACCGTATCGAGTTTTTCCAGTTCTTCCAGTTTTTCTTTCGTTTGTGGTGTTTCTACATCATGCAGTTCTTCCTTAATGAGCTGCATTTTGATTTCCTGAACGTACTCCTGTTGCTTTTCTTCCATACGCTGGGTGATTTTCTTTTCCAGCCGTTCTTCTACAGCCTGGCGGGCCAACATTTCAGCCAGTACGGCTTCCAGTTCATTCAGGACATCAACTACTTCATCGTCCGTTGGGATTTTATCGTAAGAAGCATCTTCATAGATCAGTCGCTGCAAGCCCACCAAACGATGGCGTGGATCTTCAGAATGAACATAAGCCAGGGCGGAAAACTTGCTCGCCCGGAGAACCATTTTTTCCGGGCCAATTAGTCCCGTAAACGCACCGTATAAGACATTGACCTGACGGCGCAGTTCTTCTTCTGCCGTCGGTTCCAAGTACTTATGACGCTGCAGCAGTTTATCTAATAATTCTTTCATACGCGTATCCTCAAAAAATGTAACTTAGCCTTCCACAACGTGAATGGTAATTTTACTCGTAATCGTCGGGTGTACGTGGATAATGACTTCGTACGTGCCCAGCGCTTTAATAGGGTTCTTGATTTCTACTTTCTTCTTGTCCAGATCCAGCTGGTACTGTCTCTGCGCTGCTTCGCTCACATCTTTACCGGTAACCGTACCAAAGATTTTACCGCCTTCGCCTACTTTAACGGGGATAGTAAGTTCCACCTTTTTAAGCTGGCTCGCCAGGATTACGGCTTCGTCAGAAGCTACCTGAGCCTTATGGGCAGCAGCTGCCTTTTTCTGTTTGGCATCATTAATATTTTCCGACGTTCCCGGTGCTGCCAGTTTACGGGGCAGGAGGAAATTACGGCCGTAGCCTTCGGAAACTTCTACAATATCGCCTTTTTTGCCTAATTTTTTGACATCCTGTAATAAAATTACTTTCATCCTTTATCTCTCCCTTTATCTAATACTTCATGAATAGCATCCATGACGTCCCGCTGTGCTTCGGCAAGCGTACGGCCTTTGAGCTGGACGCCGGCAACGGTACGATGACCGCCGCCACCGATGGCTTCCATAATCAGCTGTACGTTTATATCGCCTTTAGAACGGGCACTGACGCCAATAACGGCATCGGGTAATTCAAAAAAGGTAAAGCTGGCTTCTACGTCTGTAATGTTGACCAGCATATCTGCCACCTGGGCAGCAATAATAGAGGCATTGGGCACATCCTTCGGGCAGCTCGCAATGGCAATACCGTTTTTTATGCGTGCTTCCGAAAGGAGCCGTGCCTTTAGTTTAACAGAATCAAAGTCAGAGCTAAAGAGGGACCGTACGATGTCCGGGTCTGCGCCACTGCGGCGCAGGTACGAAGCCGCGTCAAAGGTCCGCACGCCAGTCTGGACAGAGAAATTCTTTGTATCGACAATAATACCTGAATATAAGGCTGTTGCTTCAATCTTTTGTAATTCAATATCATCATCAAAATACTGCAGAAGCTCCGTCACCAATTCACTCGTCGAGGAGCTGGACGGTTCCATATACGTAAGGAGCGGCTTTTGAATAAAATCACTGCTGCGGCGATGATGATCGATGACGACGCGGCGTTCTGTCTTTTCCAGCAGTTTTGGCGCCACGGTCATATCCGGCCGGTGTGTATCGACGATAAACAGCAGGGTCTGCTCGTTGCAAGCTGCTTCTGCCATTTCTGCCGTAATCAGGAGATCCTTAAATTCCGGCACGTCGCGGATAGCCGATTCGATGCGTTCAATGGCTTCTGTCTGATGGCTGATGACGACGTGTACGGGCTTGCCCAGAAGCCGTGCCATGTGGGCTACACCAATAGCTGAACCGATGCTGTCATAGTCTTCCCGTTCGTGCCCCATGACGAGGACGAAATCACTCGTTTCAATCAATTCGCGGATAGCCTGGGCAACGACGCGGGCACGAACACGGGTATTCTTTTCTACAGACCGGGTTTTGCCGCCGTAGAAATGAGCTGAGCCGTCTTCTTCGTAGACCACGACCTGGTCACCACCGCGGCCTAAGGCCAAGTCTAAGCCGGCCCGGGCTTTATCAGCCAATTCATTGAAATTAGCCGTCCCTTGCAGGACTACGTCCTCTGGAAAAGCGGCGATCCCCATGCTGACCGTAACGGGAATACGGTTTACCGTATGAATGGAACGAATCCGTTCGAGGAAGGAAAAATTATCTTCCTTCAGTTCATTCAAGGCTTCCCGGCTCAGGCAGGCAATGTAATTATCGTTGTCATACGAGCGAACGAAGGCCTTGTGGGCTGTCAGCTCGTCGATGAGGCAGTTGTTGACGTTCGTCCAGAGGGTAGCCTGCTGGACGGCGGTCATGCCCTTGCCGACTTCTTCCATATTATCGATGGCAATATCACAAAAGACGGGCATAGCTGCCAGGCAGTTTAATTTCTGCCGTTCGGTTTCCGTAATATCTTCAAAGTACAGGATCAAGTAGTTTTCGTCATCCGATGCTTCTGTTTGTAAATACTTATATACGACACGGTAATACCGCTGACCGATGTGCTCGAAAAAATAACCGAATTTGCCCCAAAACTTATCAATATTGAGATTCGGCATAATATAATCCAAGCGTTGATCTTCGTCAATATCGCCTACCCAATCGCGGAAGACGCTGTTGGCCCAGCAAAGGCTCGATTCCATATCGACGATGGCAATGCCAATGGGCAGGTTTTGTACGGCATAGGTCGAAGCCTGATCGACGCTCTGGGAAATGGCATCAAAAAGCTGACTGATTTCCTTATTTCGTTCGTTGTTGGTTTTATGTGTCAGTACATATACGCCGCCAATGACAATGCCCACCAAGAGGGCGATGATCCAGTTGTACACGGCGATGATCAGCAATAAGAGGAAAATCACGCATAGGAAAGTCTCCTCATTGCGATTGTACAGTAATTTTTTAAACATATTCCCGCCTCCTGCAGTTATGCAGCCTCCCGTTTCTTCCGGTAGTTGAAGAGCATATCAACCAGGCCAAGAATGAAGGCCACCATTTGGAATATGGGGATAACAAGAGTGATGACAATCAGCATCGCCTGCGTCGCTGAACGCAAGGGCGTACGGCGATGCAAGAGATATAAAATGAAAGCTACCCCTTGAAGGGTAATAAAAAAGGCTGAAAAATGATCGACATTGACAGCAATCATACTGAGCCAGTCAATACTACGCGATACACCCCAGTATTTCATAACCAATGCCAGTACATATAAGTATACCATACAGCGGGGAATTTCCCAAAGGCGTACAGGCATGAACGGCCGTACGGAAATGCCCTGGCGCGTGAGCAGGTACTGGGCCACGCGCAGGCTCAGATAGACCATGACCACGAGGCCCAGGCAGTATTCCAGTGGGATCAGGGCCGGAACGGTTTCCTTCAGCATTTCCATCTGCTGGTGGAGGCTCATGAGCTGCACAGACCCGGGGTTACTTTGCTGATAACTGGCAAAGGCCATATTTACGATTTCTCCAAACCACTGCTGCAGTACCGTAAAGATATTGATCTGCCAGAAAAGATACGCTGCCACGCACGTGAGAACGGTCAAGGCGATCAAGGTGCCCGCCACGGCCAGCAGGATATAGACCGGATCATATTTCCGCTGCATTCCTACGCCGACGGCAAAGCCCAGCAGGGCTGCCAGCCCCCAATGCATGACGGCCAGGTACGGATCAAACAGGGTGGCCAAAAAAAGGACAGGTAAGACACCGGCTGCCAGTGCCTGCTGCCAGCCGTAACGAACGGCAAAGACAGGCAATACAAAGGCCAGTGCCATAGCCCCGATAGAGGGAAAGATCGGCACAGACCAGCTAAAAAACGCCAGCACCAGCATCAATGCAACAAAGAAGCCTGCTGCTGTCAAAGAAGTAGCATGCTTCTGATCCATGCAACTTCACTCCTTTCCGTAATAGAAACAGCAAAAACGAAACATGACAGCGGAGGTGTCTACCTCCGCTGTCAATTTTTTTGTGTACTTACACTTCCATAATAATCGGTAAAATCATAGGACGGCGCCGCGTCTTTTCGTACAAGTAACGGCTAAGCGTATCCCGTACCTGCGATTTGATTACGGCCCATTCACGGATATTGCCTGCTTCACAGCGTTCCAGAACGGCAGCCACCTTTTCGTGGGCTTCCCGCATCAGTTCTTCCGAATCGCGGACGTAGACAAAGCCGCGGGAGACGATATCCGGGCCGGCCAGGATGTGGCTCGTGCCCTTGGCCAAGGTCATGACGACGATGACCATGCCTTCCATGGCCAGCTGCTGGCGGTCACGGATGACGATATTACCGACGTCACCGACGCCGAGACCGTCGACAAAGACCCGGCCGGCATTGACGTGACCCGTCTTATGACCGGCACGATTGGAAAATTCGAAAATCTGTCCATTGTCGCCAATGAGTATATGATCCTTTTCTACCCCCATCTGTACGGCCAGTTCGCCGTGACGGCGCAGCATCCGGTATTCCCCGTGGACAGGAATGAAATACTTCGGTTTGATCAGGCTGAGCATTATTTTCAGCTCTTCCTGGCTGGCATGACCGGATACATGCATTTTTTTATCCCTGCCGGCAATGACGTTAGCGCCGAGCTTCATGAGATTGTCGATAGTCCGGCCTACGCCTGTTTCATTACCCGGAATCGGTGTTGCGGAAATGATGACCGTATCGCCCGGCATAATGCTCACGCTGCGGTGATTGTTCGAAGCCATGCGGGACAGGCCGGCCATCGGTTCACCCTGGCTGCCCGTCGTCAGGATCAGTACCTGATCGGCCGGATAGCGGTTCAATTCATCCGGTTCAATGAGGACGCCTTCAGGCACTTCCAAATAGCCCAGTTCAATGGCGATCTGGACATTGTTGACCATACTGCGGCCCAAGACAGTGACTTTGCGCTTAAACAGGACGGCCGTATTGATGGCCTGCTGAATACGGGAGATATTAGACGCAAAGGTTGCCAGAATAATGCGGCCCTTGGCGTCAGCAAAGGCCTTGCGGAAGGCAGAGCTGACGGTCGTTTCCGATTCCGTGTAGCCCGGCCGTTCGGCGTTGGTACTATCGGACATGAGCAACAGTACGCCGCGCCGTCCGAGATCGGCAAACTTATGCAGATCCATGGGCATGCCGTCTACTGGTGTCAAATCCATCTTGAAGTCGCCTGTATGGACAATCGTTCCTACAGGTGTACGGAAATACAAGGCGCTGGCATCGGGAATGGAATGGTTCGTATGAATGAACCCTACCTTAATACAGCCGATCTGCACTTCGTCGCCATGATGTACTTCATTTAACGAATAATTTGTAATGTGATTTTCTTTCAGTTTCCCTTCAATCAGGCCACAGACGAGCTTAGTGGCATATACGGGGACGTTCACTTCATTGAGCAAGTACGAAAGGCTGCCAATATGGTCTTCGTGACCATGGGTAATGACAACACCGCGTACTTTATCTTTGTTTTCTATCAGGTAACTCATATCGGGAATGACCAGGTCAATGCCGAACATGTCGTCGTCCGGAAATGCCAAACCGGCATCGACAACGATAATGTCATCACCATATTGGATGACCGTCATGTTTTTGCCGATTTCACCCAGACCTCCCAAAGGAATTACGAGCAGCTTTTCCTTCTTAGCCAATTTCTTACCTCCTGATTTCACTTATCATATTTTTTCCGCTAATACTCCCTGCTTCTATTGTCTTTTATTTTGAGCTATATGTCAATAAAAAGTATTTATTAACGCGAAAAGTTTTTATATGATAAGATGACTTCTTTAATGAACATTCTTATCTGCTATAGTATCCTTTTTAACGGTCTGCGGTACCTGCAGTTCTATATTCTGCGGCAGCTGGGCCCAGCGGTATTGCAGATTCACCTTGCTGTTTTGCAGGTAGCTCTTCATGAGGGACAATTCCGCCTTTTTGTCCGGAGCTTTTTGTGCTGCTGCATCGAGGGCACTGCCCAGTACGGCCTGCAGTTGCGGTGTAACCGGCGCCGTCGCACTCAAGATCCGTTTCGTTGCCGGATCGACCGTAAAGGTTACCGTCAGGTCACCGGAATCACGTAAGGCCACGAGGAACTGTTTCACAGCGGCAATATCCTCTTTCTTCGTCAGGCCTTCCTTTTTCCATTCGGCTTCGTCCCCTTCTTTATAGACACGGGACATGTCATAAACGACCTGGTACGTATTATTCCCCACTGCCGTAACGGATTTGACACCGCTCAGGACGTTATGCTTTTCATTCTGCTTGGCTAACGTCTGCCCTAAGGGCTGGGCGCTCGGCAGGGGTACACTCATTTTGTGCCACACAGGCTTTTGTCCTTCTGCAGACTGGACGGGATAATAGGCAATCAAATCGGCCCCATTCTGTTCGACGTAACACGACGTCCACTCACTGCTTTTACCTGCCAGTGTCACCTGACTGTCAGAGCGGACCTGGAAGGGCGTCAGTTTTACATAGCTTACGCTGGTCGCAGCAGCGTTGCCCAAGAAGGGTAACTCAGCATCGGCCTGTAAGGTATAGCTGCCTTCCGGATGGGCAGCCGCGTAGGCCAGAGCCTCCTGATACGTCTGTTCTGCCGGTGTATAAGCCAGAGCCGAGCCGCCGACCATACAGATCGCTGCGGCTGCCAAAATTGCGTTTTTCATCTTCGTCTTGAACATAGTATCACCTCAACTTCACGTTTATATGAGACCTGCTTTTTTATATAATTCATAGAAATGATGGATCGGACCGTGCCCTTTGCCAATCGGTTCGGCATGGGCAATGCCGGTAAATACATAGTGCTTGGCCGCTGCTACAGCGTCGCTCAGCTTCATGCCGTTAGCCAGGTTAGAGGCAATGGCACTCGACAAGGAACAGCCCGTACCGTGGGTACTCGTGCTTTCTACGCGCTGGCCTTTAAAATAATGAACGTCCGTACCGTCAAAGAGCAAATCCGTCGCATCTTCTACACGGTGACCGCCCTTGACGAGTACTGCCTTGGCTCCCATTGCTGCAATTTCCCGGCCCGCCGCTTCCATATCAGCCAGGCTGTGAATTTCTTTGCCCGTAAGCACTTCTGCTTCAGGAATATTCGGCGTCAATACATCTGCCAAAGGCAAAAGAATATCCCGCAAAGTTTGTTCCGCTTCCGGTACGAGCAGGCGGTGGCCGCTCGTCGCTACCATGACGGGATCGATGACGACAACGCGCGGTGTATACTGTTTGAGCTTATCGGCAATGACGCGAATCGTTTCCGGTACACTGACCATGCCGATTTTTACGGCATCTACATCGATATCTTCAAAGACGGCATCGATCTGATCGGCAATTAAATCCGGTGTGACATCCATGTACCCACGCACGCCCTGCGTATTTTGGGATACGACGGCTGTAATGACATTAAGGGCAAAACAGCCATGAGCACAAAAGGTCTTGCAGTCCGCCGCTGCACCGGCACCACCTGACGGGTCCGTACCTGCAATAGATAATACATGTTTCATATATAAAACCTCCCGGTATAGTAATGCATCTTATTGACGCAGCAGCATCTGGGCTGCTGCAGGGTGTATATAAAGCAGTAGCTTGGCTTTGCCGTAAGCCCCATCATAGGCATCGTACGAAAAAAAGGCCAGACTGCCTGTCTTATAGTCTAATTTCATTCCCGTCAGCATCTCTGTCCAGCTTTCGAGATACGGTGAATGGCCAATGAGCAGCAACGAAGCCTTGTCGTCGTACTTGGCCAGGCTCTTGTATAACCCATCCAGATTGCCTGTCGCCAGAGCATCCTGCTGCTGTACCGCCTCGGGGCGGACCTGCCGTCCCATGATTTCTGCCGTCTGCCGTGCCCGCAGTACCGGACTGGTCCAGATCTGCGTAGTACCGGCAGGCCACCAGCGACGTACTAAGGCTGCCATAGCCGTCACGTCCCGTCGTCCCCGCTCTGTCAGCTGCCGCAAAGCGTCATCCTGACCGGTGACAAAGGATTCTGCTTTTCCATGACGCATTAAACCTATATACATATAATTATATCCTTCTTCCCCTAAGGGCACCCGTTATTCGGCTACGTGCTGCAAGCCAACGGCGAGCAGCGTATAGACATGGTCGTCAGCCAGCGAATACCAGACCAGTTTTCCCTGGCGCCGGTACTGGATCAGGCCGGCGTCCCGCAAAATACGCATTTGATGGGATACAGCAGACTGTTCCATGGACAAGCGTTCTGCTACGTCGCCTACACAGCATTCACCCTGCATCAGTACTTGCAAAATGCGCAACCGTGTCGGGTCTCCCAACACTTTAAAGATACCGGCCAGTGGCACAATATACTCTTGCGGCACTGGCGCTTCTGTTTGTTTCCCCTCGTCAGCCAACATGCAAATCCCCCATCACGACCGACAGCCTCGCTGCCCTCTTTCCTGAATATCTAATTATAACATACATGCATGTATTTCTGTATGTGTTTCTAGAAAAGTATTCTAAAATTTTACTTTTTTTGCAGTTCATCGTACAGTGCCCGCGTAAAATAAGATAATTCATAAAATAATTTCGGCTCATTTGCCACATGGCGGGCCAAGAGGCAGAGAATAAAGGGTCCGCCTGGCGCATAGATGAGGCCGCAGTCATGATAGATTCCATCCAGTTCGCCTGTCTTATGGTCGACGCGGACCGTATGTGGCAGCTAGGCCGGAAGAATACAGTTATCCTCCTGCCGGCTGAGAATATCCCGCATAGCCTTGTCACGCCGGGGATCGACACACTGGCCGTTTGCAAGCAGGCTGAAAAAGCAGCCCATATCGGCAGCGCAGGTCAGGTTTTCCCGGCCAGCGGCAGCTGCTTCAAAATCCATCATTTTGCGGCAGATTTTCGTATGTACCAGCCCCAGCCTGTCGATTTCAGCCTGAATGGTATCCAGTCCCAGGCGTTCTATAAGCAGGTTGGCACAGGTATTGTCACTTTCGACGATCATATGAAAGACCAGCTCCTGCAAGGCTACGACAGCGCCGTCGCGGCCATAAAAAGAACCGCCTTCGACACTCTCCGTTACGGTACAGCGTTCTTCGAGTGTCAGGGCGCCCTCCTTTTCCTGCCGGAACAGGGCACTCATAATCGGTAACTTAATCAAGCTGGCCGACGGCATGATCCGGTCCTGGTATAACCAGGGTTCACTATCAGACAAACGGCGGCAATACAGGGAAAGCTGCGTCGGCACCGTTACAAAGGCAGGTACGTGTTCTGCCAGCCAGGTACTATTCATGCTGTTCTGTCCCTCCTGCCGCGTCCTTGTCCCGGCATTCCTTGCAGAGACCATATAATTCCAGGCGGTGACCGATAATATCAAAGCCCGTATTAGCGGCTACCTTCCTTTCATACTCCGACAAGGGACAGCCGGACAGATCCACCTTTTTATGACAGCGGATGCAAATAAGATAATGGACGTGTCCCGGCATACGCAGGGAGAACGCATACTTTCTCGTTTCCGGCAGAAAGGTCTTTTCGACGAGCTTCTTTTCCGTAAAGAGCTCGAGGACGCGGTAGACCGTCGATACGTTGACGGTCTCACCGGCTTCTAATAATTCCTGATAGATTTCTTCTGCCGTCAACAGTTCTTCCTGGCCGAAGAGAATTTCCAGCACCCGTTTGCGGGGCCGTGTATTTTTGAGGCCATATTGGTGCAGGAACTCTTCATAATTTTTGCTGTCTGTCATGCTTTCAGCTCCTTTCGTTTCTGGCGCTGGCCCAGGGAAAGGCGCAGCTGCTTGCCTAGCAGCACGAAGAGCAGGAGAACGACGGACGTAATGGCCGTAACACCGCCTGGTGCCGCATCAATCCAATAGGAGACAAAAAGGCCCGTTAAAATATCGATAAAGCTAAAGAGCACGGAAAATTGCAGAGTTCGGCGAAAGCCCTTTTGCAATTGCAAGGCCGTTGCCACCGGCAGGGCAATGAGGGAACTGATGACCAGAATGCCCACGATGCGGATTGATACAGAAATCGTAGCTGCTACGAGAATAGAAAAAATATAATTGATCAGTTTGACCCGTACACCGGCTACGCGGGCCCCGTCTTCGTCAAAGGTAATCATGACCAGCTGGGGGTAGAGCCAAAGGATGGTCGTCAGAGAAATAATGCTGAGGATAACGACGGACCAGACATCCGTCGAGGAAACCGTCAGAATGCTGCCAAAGAGGAATGATTCTACATTGGTATGAACCAGGCCGGCACTGATAATCGTAATGGCAATGCCTACCGACAAGGACAAGACGATGATCAGAACCAATTCCGCGTAGCGGCGGAACTGATTACGCAGGGCTTCGATGAGGACGCCAAAAAAGCTGGTCAGACAAAAGGCGCTGATAATAGGGTTTACATCGATCAGGAGACCTACGGCTACGCCTGCTAACGAGGCGTGTGACAAGGCATCGCCGATCATGGAATAGCGGCGCAGGACGAGGAACATGCCGATCATAGGGCACACCAGGGAGATGAGCAAGGCCACAATGCAGGCGTTCTGCATAAAGGAATATTCAAACATACGATTCACTTCCTGTATTTTCTTTTACATATTCACGGATATATTCTTCCGGCGAGCATAAATGACCGCTGCCATTGGCGACGTGATAAAGGAACTTCGAATTGCGCATGGCCGCCCGCAGATTATGTTCGACCGTAACGATGGTCAGGCCGTGCTCTTCGTTGAGCTTCTTTAAAAAAGGGTAGAGCTCGGCCTGGGATTTGACGTCGATCCCTGTCGACGGTTCATCGAGGATCAGCAAATCCGGATGCCCTAAGAGGGCTCTGGCAATAAAGACTTTTTGGCATTGGCCGCCAGACAGGTTGCCAATGAGGGAGTCGCTGTACTCGCCCATTTTCATGAGCTCCAAATAGTGGTCGACGAGACTGCGGTCTTTGATGTGCAGGACCTTGCAGTACGTATTCATTACTTCCCGGACGGTAATGGGAAACTGCTGGTTCAGCGTTTCAAAGCGCTGGGAGACGTAGCTCGTGCGCTTGAAATCATTGACCAGGCTGCCTTCTGAGGGCTTTAAAAGGCCCAGGAGCAATTTGACAAAGGTACTCTTGCCGGATCCATTCTCACCGACAATAGAAATATAATCGCCATTATGGATCGTCAGATTCAAGTCGCGCAGTAAATACGGCGTGCCGATCTCGTACGCATAATAGACGTGTGACAACTGGATCATGGAAAATCCTCTCTTTCTGTAAATCCCTGTCCGCGCCGGCTAATAGATTCATAAGAAATACAGGTACAGGCGTTGACAAGTAGTACTTTATAATTATATCCTCTTTTTAAGTGCAAACGCAAGGTATTCGCAATTATGAATTTTGAAAGGACTTAGTATGAAACGCCTTCTTCTTTGTTTTCTCGCTCTTCTTCTCGTCTTTCTTTCCGGCTGCGGCGGCGAAAAGCCGGTGGCACCGGAAGCAGCGCCAACGGATAAGTTGTCTGTCGTCGTTTCCTTTTATGCCATGGAAGAACTGGCCCGGGAAATTGGCGGCGACGCAATTACCCTCCATACGGTTATCCCGTCTGGCGAAGAACCCCATGATTTCCAGCCAAAAGCGTCGGACCTTTCGGCCCTCTCCCAGGCCGATGTGTTTATCATCAACGGCTGTGATCTGGAAGAGTGGGCACCCAAAGCCATCGCTACAGCACATAACCCGAAGCTTCGCGTCGTCACGGCCTCAGATGGCGCCGACATCCACTACATTGAAATGAAACAGGTACTGCCCGGCCAAAAGGAAGAAAAGGCCGCCGACCCTCACGTTTGGTTAAGCTTAAAGAACGCCAAAGTGGAAGCCCGCAATATGCGCGATGCCTTCGTCGCTGCCGATCCGGCCCACGCCGCCTATTATAACGAGCGCTACGCCCGGTTTACCGGCAAAGCTGACAGTCTCTTAGCCGAATACACCCGGAAATTTGCTGCCGCTCAGCGGCACACCTTCGTCACAGGACACGCTGCCTTTTCTTATATGGCAAGCGACTTTAACTTAACCCAGCTCAGCCTGAGCAACGTCTTCGCTGCCGGTGAGCCCAGCATCCACCATTTGAAGAATCTGGCTGATGAATGCCGCCGTGACGGTCTGACGACGGTCTTTATGGAAGCCGGGGAAAGCCCCCGTATTCCCAATACGCTGGCCCGGGAAATCGGTGCCCGCGTAGAAGTCATTGAAACCCTTGAAGAGGGGGATGGGACAGAGACCTATTTGGAAACCATGCAGAAAAATCTGGAAAAATTATATCAGTCTATGATATAAAAATGCCGGACCCGTTCACGGTCCGGCATTTTTTCTGCTTATTTATTTGGTGTATAGTTTTTGCCTTCGCTCCAGCATTTCCCTATAACCTTGCCTGTACTCAGGTATTGGCCGTTCTGGAATTCAAAGAGGACAGGCGCCACTTTCTCGTAATCTACGCGGCCCCGTTCGTTCAGGCATTCTTCCTGGACGAAGGTATGCACCGGTTTTAGGATATAGTTGGTAAAATTGCCCACTTCCATAGAGTCCACAATGCGGCATTCCATGGATACGGGCGCATCGTCGAGGATAGGCGCATAGGCCAGCTCGCCAAAATGATAGCGGAACACGCCGGACTTATCTTCCTGCGCGCCTTTATGCATACCACAGTAATCGGCAGCGGTCAAAAGCTCCCGGTTGACAAGGCTTACGGAAACGACACCGTGCTCCTTAATGCCGGCATCAGAAAAGGTATGAGCCTTGTCGATGCTAATGAGCAAATGGCCATGTTCAACAACCCCTACATGGGCTACAGTCAGGAAATTGACCTGGCCGTCTTTGACCAGACCGACAATCGTAACGGGCGTCGGATAGAGCGCCATAACAGAACCTACATCTTTTTGCATAGCTAAGTGCCTCCTTCTTGCTTCTGAGTGTATCCTATCATTTATAGTACCTTTTAGGAAGAACGCACTTTATTGTTCTATACTATCTTTTTTGATACTTAGTAATTCTGCAACAGCTGCATGAAGAAAGCACGGCCGCCCGGCAGGGCATCGACAGGAATCTTTTCGTTTACACCATGCATGGGTCCCCAGCGCTGATCCTGTTCGTAGCCGCTAAAGAGAAAGATGTGCTTGGCAATGTCGGCATAATAGCGGGAATCCGTAGCGAAGAGCATGAGGGACGGCATAACCATGACATCCGTACCGTACACGTCCTGAATCGTCTTGGCGACACAGGCAAACTCTTCACTATGCGGCGTATCTTCATGAACCGGATCAATCCCGGACACGCGGCGCACCTGAATGCCACCGGTCAGATACTGCTGAATATAGGCGAGAATTTCGTCTCCCGTTTCGCCTGGCAGGACGCGGGCACTGATCATGGCACTGACCCGGGCAGGAATGACGTTTACCTGCCGGGCTCCCTGGGCCATGGTGACACAAAGCGTCGTATGTAACAGGGCGTCGAGCTGCGGATCCTCCGCCGCCAGGGCACACACTTCGTCCCAGTGGCGGTCAGGGTCGGCAAAGATGCGCTGTCTTTCTCCCGTTTCCAGCTTCGCCAGGCCCTGCAGCTGGCCCCGTGCCAGGTCGGTCAGCTTATACGGACGGGGATGATCCTCCAAGGCTACGATAGAGCGGGCCAGGGCGCCCATATCTGTGTGCAGCCCCGGCACGCTGGAATGGCCGCCTGTCCCTTCCTTGTATAATTCATATACGATTTGCGATTTATCCCCGAGGCCGACGCGGGCTACGCGATGGCCCTGTGCATCAGTCGTAATACTGCCGCCTTCGTCAAAAAGAACGATTTCCTTGACGCCTTGCGCGTCAAAGGCCTCCTTCAATAAGCGGCCGCCATCTTCCCCGCTGGTCGTGTATATTTCTTCACTGTACCCTAAGGCAATATAGAGGTCATAGTCAGGCCGGAAGCCCTGGGCAAAGAGTGTTTCTACGGCTTCCATTTCGGCCAGGAAGAGATGCTTGCAGTCTGTCGTGCCGCGGCCCCACACACAGCCGTCGGCATAGGCTCCGCTGAAGGGTTCCTGGTGCCATAACGACAGGACACCCGGTTCTACCACGTCCTGATGGGCACTGAGGACGAGGGGTGTCTTTTCCTTGTGGCCTGAAGCATAGTGAAAGAGAAGGCCTGCCCGGCCTACCTCGGTTACAGAAAACTCCTTATACAGCGTAGGATAAAACTCTTTAAACAGGCCATGGAGTTTCGTAAACTCAGGCCAGTCGAATTGTTCTACATCTTCATTGGAAATCGTGCTGCAGCGGATAAACTGCTGCAAATGGGTCGTTAATTGTTCTTCTTCATGTATCTGCATGGAATCACCTCATTTTCTTTTCCTGTCTGTATTGTACCATATATAGGATAAAGAAAAATCCGGAAGTCCCTCACTTCCGGATTTTTACTATTCGTACGTATGGCACAGCACGCGATGGAGGAACTTTTTGGTCCGTTCTTCCTGTGGGTGCTCAAAAATCTCTTCTGACGTCCCTTCTTCTACGATGACCCCGCCATCCATGAAGATCACATGTGAGGCCACATCACGGGCAAACTTCATTTCGTGTGTCACGACGATCATGGTCGTCCCGTCATTAGCCAGGTCCCGCATGACCTTCAAGACTTCACCGACGAGTTCCGGATCAAGAGCCGACGTCGGTTCATCAAAGAGAATGACATCAGGCCGGACGGCAATGGCCCGGGCAATACCCACGCGCTGCTGCTGGCCACCGGAAAGCTGGGCCGGATAATAATCCAGGCGGTCGGCCATGCCGACCTTTTCCAGCGCTTTTTTCGCCAGCTCTTCCGCTTCCTGCCGTTTCATACCCCGGCCGGTCACAAGGCCCAGGGTCACGTTTTCCAGGACGGTCTTATTGGCAAAGAGGTTGTAGCCCTGAAAGACAAAGGCCGTCTTTTGCCGTACTGTGGCAATTTCCTTTTTGCTGGGATGGCTCAGATCGATTTCCATACCGGCAAAATCCATTTCCCCGGCATCGGCCCGTTCCAAAAAATTAAGGCAGCGCAAGAAGGTAGTCTTACCGGAACCGCTGGGTCCGAGGATGACGACGACGTCGCCCTTATCGATATCCATATGTACGTTTTTCAACACTTCGAGATCACCGAAGCGCTTGCGTACGTTTTTAATTGACATTAACATGGCTGGTACTCCTTCCTGTATCAGGCTGCCCGGAATGCGCCGACGTGCTGTTCTGCAAATTTATACAGGAGCTGTACAATCGTGCAGACGATAATGTAGACGAGGAACACATCCAGATACGATTCGATGTAATTATAGCCGTACGAGGCGGCGATCTTGCCGATAGCCAGAACATCCTTTACGGTCATGAGGAAGGCCAGGGAGGTCCCTTTGATCAGGTTTACCGTAATATTGCAAATGGCTGGCAAGGCCACGACCATGGCCTGGGGAATGATGATCTTGCGGTACGTCTGGAATTCCGAAAGGCCAATGGAAACGCCGGCTTCAAGCTGTCCCTTAGGAATACTCAGAAGGGCCGAGCGGAAAACTTCTGCCAAGAGGGCGATCGTATTCAGGGAAAAGACGACGACGGCATACCAGAATGGATCGATGCTGTCGAAGACGTTGAAATTAGAACCCATGCTTTTGACGAGCATATTTAAAAAGCTCGGCAAAAGGCTGTACAACAGCAGAATCTGCAGGACAATCGGCGTGCCCCGGACGAATGAAATGTAGGCCTGCGTCAGACCGCTGCCTACACTATTCCCACGAATCCGCAGGACAGCCATATAAAAGGCTACCGGCGCGGCAATGAGCAGGGACAGTACTGTCAGGCTCAGGGTGGTGCCGATACCGCTCCATATTTTGAAGAACGTATCGGCCATAAATGTATAATCCAGTTCCATAGCAGTTTCTCCTTTACCTTATCCCTGACGCTGAAACTTCTTGATCAGCGCCGGCGTCGTTTTGAAAAGTGGCAGTATCCGGCTGCGCTTCATCTGTCCGGCCTGCAAGGTCTGGCCTTTATCGAGGTGCGCTTCCAAGGCCAGGAAGCCTTTAGCCAGAAGAGTGGTCATAACCCAATAAATAATCATGCAGGAAAGATAGATTTCAATCCCATAGGCACCAAAGTTTTGCGCAATTATCAGATTGGCCTTGCCGATGAGGTCGATGAGGCCGATCGTATAGGCCAAAGCGCCTTCCTTGAGCAGGTTGATGACAGAGTTGCCAAAGTTCGGCAGGGCGATCACTGCCGCCTGTGGCAGCATGACCTGATAGAACGCCTGGAATGGCGTCAGGCCGATGCTCACAGCTGCTTCATACTGCCCCTTGGGAACAGCCTGGTAGGCTGCCCGGAATACTTCCGAAATATACGCGCCAAAGAGGAGCGTAAAGGTGATGATGGCGAAGACCGCACGGTTTACGTCGTTCATATCGTAGGAAGTAAAGACTTCTACGAGCTTTGGCAGCCCGTAGAAGACGATAAACAGCAGTACAATGGAAGGCGTGCAGCGCATGATATACGTGTAGCCATGGGCAAGCCAGCGTGGAATCCGGTGCGTACCCATTTTTGCCTGTGCCAAGATCATGCCGAAAAGCGAACCGAGAATGATACTGGTTACGGCCACCAGCAAGGTCACAGACAAGTAGGACAAAAGGTCCGGCATGGTTGTAAAAATGACCGATGGATCAAAAGGTCTTGTATTCACTGTGCACTCCTCCTTTTCTTTCTTATTACTGATTCATATACTGGGACAGGCTTTCACCAAAGTATTTCTGTTCCAGTTCGGCAATTTTGCCTTCATCCCGCAGTTCCTTGATAGCCTTGTCGTAATCGTCGGCCAGCTGCTGGTCCTTCTTGTTAAAGAGCGCATACGTCGGGATGGCCTTGTAACGGAGATAGGTCAGCTGATCGGCAAACTGATGATACGGTGCGTCCGGTTTTTCGACGTTGTTCTTGTAGCTCAGTTCGACTTCCAGGTAGCCGTCGTAGCGTCCTTCCATAACCCACGTATAGGCGTCGGCAATTTGGAAGGCTTCCGACGATTTCAGCTGAATCTGGTTATCCGGGTGTTCCTTGTTGTACTGTTCGATAACGGAGTAACGGGCGTCCTGCGGTGCAATCGGTACGAGCTTGCCGCTGTATTTGGCAAAGCTTTCCATGTTTGTCACTTGGCTGGCTTCATCCTTGCGGATAACCAGGCCGATGACGCTGGCGCCGAGATATTCCTTCGGGAAAATGTATTTCTTTTCCCGGGCCGCTGTCTTCCAGATGCCCTTCGTGCCGATATCGTATTTGCCCGATTCTACACCGATGAGGAGGTCATCGTCAGAGGTCGGTGTAAACTTCCAGTCATATTGGGGCAGCTTCTTGGCGACTTCCTTCATGACGGCTACTTCAAAGCCATCGGGTTCGCCTTTATCGTTGACGAAATCATAGGGTACGTAATAGTTCGTAAAGGCTACGTTAACGGTCTTTTTCTTGCCATTGTCTGCGGCGGCATTATCGCTCTTGCCGCAACCGGCTAAGGCGGCTGCGACGACCCCTACGAGAGCTGCTGTCAAAATAGCTTTGCTGAGTTTCTTTATATTCATGGTGTATTCCCCCGTTTTCTGTAAAATACTTATTTTGCTGCTTCGCGGACCCATTCAAAATGTTCCCAGTTGGTATCGCGCGGTACGGTGCAATCGGCGCCGATAATAATGCCCTGACGGCCTGCGCCCTCAAGGATCTTTTTCGTTTCTGCCTGGATTTCTTCCTTCGTGCCGGCATAGAGCACTTCTGTTTCCAAATTGCCAAAGCCGCCTAAGGCTGCGCGCTGGCCAAAAATCTTACGGCCTTCTGCGAGGGGCACGTCTTCGACGACGACAGCCCAGTTGATGGTCTTCACGTCGTAATCGGCATACCACGACAGGTCATTGCGATGACCGTGCCAGCCGCAGATGTGCAGGATATTGTAATCGCTGACGCTGTTGGCAGCGGCGAGGATTTCTTTTTCACCCGGTGCAAAGACCTGATCGTACACGTCCTTCGTAATACCTTCGCCAAGGAGATTCTGGAGGCTCAGGTAAATGCCTGTCACACCGCCTTCTGTAATCAGGCGTTTGGCAAGTTTTGCCAGGTCGCCGGAAATGACATCCAGACCCTGACGGACAGCCTGGGGATCTTCGCGGACGAGCTGAGCCAGGTATTCTTCGCTGGTGCTGATATCGTCACGCATGAATTTGATTGTCGTGCCGGCACAGAAGACATTGTAGAACATGGCCAGGTCGGCGCCGTATTTGTCGGTCAGGCGTTTGGCATAGGCGATCTGCGTCGTAAACCAGGGATCGTCATCAGCCAGAGGCTGGATGTGCTTGAAGTCCTCTGCCGTTTCCAAATGCTGTACTGTCTTGTTTTCATACGGGAAAAAGCCATCGGTCATGATTTTGACAAAATCCGGTTTGGCCGTATCAATATATTTCGTCTGGCCTTGAAAGAGTTCTTCTATAAATTCCGGATGCTCGAAGGAATTAGAATGGATTTCATCTTTTAAAAAGTGAAACCAAAAACCAACGGGTACACGGTCGGTTGCTTTGTTGTCCATGGCTGCCAAAACTAATTCTTTTTTGCTTTGTGTCATCGTTAAATCCCCCTATTATTTGCGTGAAACTACTCTATTTATTATTTGTTACATTGGTGTGACCTCGATATATACCGGGAAAAACGCACAAAAAAACACCGTCCCTATGACAGAGACGGTGGTCCGCGGTTCCACTCTGCTTACAGCATACACTGATCTATACTGTATCTCGATACCCGTAACGGAGGCTTTTCGTGCGGATCTACTCGATTCGACCCGCCCGCTCGCGGAGGCATTCCAGCGTAAGGAGTGTACTGCAGGAACTCTCAGCCTTCGATTCCCGCTCTCTGTAAGACCCCGTTACGTGTACTTGGTCCGGTCTTGGCGTTTCCAATGTTTACGAGTATAGTACACTTTAAATGAACTCTTGTCAAGTATACTTTTAAAAATTTTTAGAATCTAATTCAACTTTACTACAAATAGTGTTATTCTCCATAAGAATATCCGGGGTTCAGGGTAACACTGCGGCCACCCGACACTTCGATGGCCGTACCGGTCATGTAGCTGGCCTGAGAACTTGCCAAAAAAACGATAGGCCCGGCAATTTCTTCAGGCGCTGCCGGCCGGTGCAATAAACACGTCCGTCCTTGTTTTACTAAGTCTTCAGGCCTGATGGTAGCCTTCACGAGGGGTGTCACGGTAAACCCCGGCAGGACTGCCGTAACGCGTACGCCCTTGGCGGCAACCTCACCGGCAAAGGTATTGGTAAAACCGACGACAGCCGACTTGAGCGGCCCGTACAGGGTAGCCCTGCCGGACGTTGCGCAGCGGGCTGCTAAGGACGCGACGTTGACGATAACGCCGCCCTGTTTTTCCAAGTAGGCAATGGCTGCCTGGCTGCCCATGACGACGGACTTGAAATTGACCGCATAGGTCCGGTCAATTTCCTCGCCGGTATACCAGTCGTCTTGTCGCGCAATCGTCGCGCCTACATTATTGACCCACACATCCAGGCGGCCAAAATGATCGTAGACGGCTTTGGCAAAGGCATAGACCGCGTCTTCCTGCGTCATGTCACAGGTCTGTCCGAAGGCCCGCGGGCCTAATTGTGCCAGTGCCTGATCCAGCACGGCCTGACGGCGGCCACAGACGGCAACGTACGCCCCTTCTGCCAGAAACTGCCGGGCCGCGGCAAAACCAATACCTTCCGTACCGCCTGTAACGACGGCTACTTTATCACGTAAACCTAAATCCATACTAAAATCCCCTTTCTCCTCGCCGCCTCAGCGCTGCCAGGACGCAATCATAGCTAACACACAAAAACCTGCCAAAAACAAAAACGATACATGTACAGCCGTCAGCACTGCCGCCGTATACGGCGTAACGACCAGGGTCATTTGCGCAAAAACCAAGGTTACCAGCGCCATGCTCATGGACTGGCCGGCATGGCGGACGAGAGCCAGAATGCTGGCCGCCGTACCCTGAAACTGCTCCTTCACAGACCCCATGATGGCGGCATTATTGGGTGCCCCAAAAAGGGCCGAGCCAATCCCCGTAAGGACCAGGAAGGCGACGATACCCGGCAGCTCCACCTGCGGCGCCCAGGCCAGGCCGGCAAGGCCTACGGCGGTAATAGCAAGGCCTGCAGACGCGATGAGCCGCGAGCCGTAAAGGTCGGCCAAGTGACCGGAACGGCGGGACAGGAGGGCCATCATGACGGGCTGGGACAGGAGCACAAAGCCGGCCTTGGCCGGTGTCAGGCCCAGGACGAGCTGCAAATACAAGGACAGCAAAAAAGTAATTGCATAGGTAGCACTGTACTGGATGAGCGCCGCCAGGGAGGAAAAGGAAAAGACCCGGTTGCGGAATAAAAAGAGCGGCAAAAGAGGATGACGGGAATAGCGTTCATGAACAATAAAGCAGACCAGCAGGGCCAGGCCCAGCCAGACAGGCCAGCTGTGTTCGGCATATGCCGAAAGGCCATAAAGAAAAATACCAACTCCGCTAATACAGAGGGCACTGCTCACGGCATTGACGAAGGGCGCTGCTGTACCATACCATTCCTGACGAAGCGTACAGACCAGCAGCCAGGCCCCGCCTGTAACCAGAGCAGAAATGATAAAAATACTGCGCCAGCCAAAGAGACCGGTCAAAAAGCCGCCCAGCACGGGCCCCAGGGTCAGGCCCAAATAGGTCAGTGCCACAGCCGTTCCCAGCGTAAGTCCCTGATGCTGTTCATCCGTCGTCGTCAGAAGCAGCGGCATGTACGTAACATAGACAGCAGCCAAGGCTGCCCCTTGGAGCAGCCGGCAGGCAATGAGGCTGCTCAGGCTGGGGGCAAAGGCCGCAGCGAGCGTACAAATGGCAAAGGCCATGAGCGCTGCCGCATAGACCCGGCGCCTGCCATATACGTCGGCAAACTTGCCTAAAGGCAATAAAAGCGAGGCCGTACCGATGAGATAGGCCGTCACTACCCAGCTGACCTGCTCTGCCGGTACGCCAAAACCGGCAGCCACCTGTGGCAGGGCAATGGTCAGGCCCGTAGACAAGAAAGGTCCTATAAAGCTGATGAAGGAAATAGAATAAAAAAGCCGTCGCGACGTCTGCATAGTATCATCCTTTCTTTCCCTTCATTATACTAGATTGTCATGCTTTTTGCCGTAAAAAAAGTTATCTATTACGCCTTGTTTTTAGGCATTGCCTGTGCCCGGTCAGATTATTTTCTCGAATTCCGTTCGAATAGCTTTCCCTTTTCAGAAAAAAAGTGTTAGAATAATAGCCAGAATTTATTTATTCTTCACCTAGGAGGCAGGCCTCATGCAGACATACAACCCAATTACGCAAGAAATCGTCGATAAATTAAAAGCCATTACCGGCCCGTCTTATGTCAAGACGGACAAAGATATTCTGGTCCAGTACCAGACAGACTACGAAAACGACCCGCAGAAATTCCACATGCCCGAAGCGGCAGTACTGCCGGCCAATGCCGAAGAAATTTCACAAATTGTCAAACTGGCCAATGAATACCACTTCCCCATTACCGTCCGCAGTGCCGGCACCAGCCTGGCTGACGGTGCCATTCCTGTTTACGGCGGCCTTGTTCTCTGTATGGAACGGCTCAATAAGATTATTGAACTGAATGAAGAAGGCATGTACCTCACGGCCGAAGCAGGCGTACGTACCTTAGATATTCAAAAAGAAGCCAAAGCCCACGGCCTCATGTACGCCGGCGACCCGTCCAGCGCCGAAAGCTGCATGATCGGTGCCAACCTGGCAACCAACGCCGGTGGTCTGCGGGCCGTCCGTTACGGTGTTACACGTAACCAGGTTTACAGCCTGGAAATGGTCACGCCGACAGGTGAAATCGTCGAATGTGGCGGCATCCTGAAAAAATGCTCTACCGGCTATGACCTGGAACAGCTGATCATCGGCAGTGAAGGCACCTTAGGCATTATTACCAAAGTGACGGTACGCCTGATTCCCTTGCCACCGTATCACTTCGATGTCCTGGCTATCTATACGGATCCGCGCCAGGCCCTGTATATGGTGCCCCAGCTGATGAAAGCCGGCATCGATCCGACAAGTGTAGAATACATGGACAACTCGTACGTCCGCGATACAGCCGATTATTGCCATTATTCGGATATGCCCCATTATGAAGATGGAATTTACGTCATCATCACTGTAGAAACCTTCCGGGAAGACGAGCTGGACACCAAGATGGAAACAGTCTGCAATATTTGCGAAGAAACCGGTGCTGTCGAAGTCCTCGAAGCTGACGACCGCATTTGGAATATGCGCCGCAACATCCAGAATTCGTGCGAACTGGTCAGCAAGGTCTTTCTCACAGACGACGTCGTCGTGCCAGTCCACAAAATTGCTCCGACCATTGAAAAGATCATGGAAATCGGCGAAGACTATCCCTTCCAGGTCAAAATCAATGCCCATATTGGCGACGGCAACCTGCACATCGTTCTTTGCAAGGTCAATATGACCGACGAAGAGTGGGCGGCCAGTGTCGATAAATTCCATCACCAGGTCTATGAATACGCCTATAGTGTCGGCGGCCGCCTGGCCGGTGAACACGGCATTGGCGCTAAGAAGCTGCAATACATGGAAGAATTCACACCGTCAGGCGAACTCCAGGTTATGAAGACCATCAAACGGGCCATGGACCCCAATAACATCCTCAACCCGGGCAAGCTCTTCAACGCCTAAGCACCACCGTCCAACAGAATGTCATTCTAAACACCCCGGCAAGCCGGGGTGTTTTTTCTCTGCAAAGGCGCAATTCCTTGTACAGGCCTGGCGATTCCCTCGTATGGTATCTGTTTTGTAGAAGGAAATACTAGAATGTTTCTAAAATAGATTGACAGCGTCCGCAATTCATGATAGGATACAACCTAACAATAAAACTGTCGTTTCATCCAGAGCAGTCGAGGGAGTGGCCCTATGACACTGCGGCAACCCCCACCCGGGAAGGTGCTAACTCCAACGGAAGGTAATTCCGGCAGATGAACAGCTATGCAACTGCAGGCCGTCATCTGAATGACGGCTTTTTTGTTACGAATACATATTACATAATTTTTGAGAGGGGTATGACTCTATGAAATCATCTATTAAAAAGCTTCTCACAGCCGGCCTCATCGCTGCTATTTGCGTCTTTGCAGCGGGCTGCGGCTCTAACAGCGACAAAGCCGCTGCTGACAAAGAAATCAAAGTAGGCGTAACTGCTGGTCCGCACGCTGAAATCATGGACCAGGTAGCCAAAGAAGCAGAAAAACAAGGCATCAAGATCAAGGTCGTCGAATTCAACGACTACGTACAGCCTGATAAAGCCCTGGCCGATAATGACCTGAACATGAACTCCTATCAGCATCAGCCGTACTTGGACAATATCATCAAAAAAGAAGGTTTAAAGCTGACTTCCATTGGCAAGACCATTCTCATGCCTATGGCTGTATACTCGCATAAATACAAGAACATTGCCGACGTAGCACCGGGCAGCAAAGTAGCCATTCCGAACGACCCGTCCAACGGCGCCCGTGCACTTCTGCTCCTGCAGCAGGCCGGCCTGATCAAATTGAAAAACGGCAACTCCATCGAAGCGTCTGTCGCTGACATTACGGAAAATCCGAAAAACCTGCAGTTCATCGAAATCGACGCCGCCCAGACACCGCGCTCCCTCGACGATACGGACCTGGCCTGCATCAACACGAACTACGCCATTCCTGCCGGCTTGAATCCCCTCAAGGACTCGATTCTCGTCGAATCGCCTGATTCGCCGTACGCCTGCGTCATGGTCGTCCGCACAGGTGACGAAAACAACGAAACGTACAAGAAGATCCTCGATATTTACCACTCCGATACGATCAAGAAATTCATTAACGACAAATATCAAGGTTCCATTATCCCGGCCTTCTAAGGTATTGACAGCTCTTGCGCTCCCGTTTTTCGGGAGCGCATTTTTTCGCGCATATGTCAAAAATATGTGTTATAATAAAAACGATCAGAAAAACATCAAGCCGCTAAAAGGAGTGACCACTATGGAAATAACGATTACGAAAGACAACTTCGATCAGGAAGTCCTGCAGTCTGATAAACCTGTATTATTGGATTTTTGGGCCGTTTGGTGCGGTCCGTGCCGTCTCCTGGCGCCGACCATTGCGGAAATCGCCACGGAACATCCGGAAATCAAAGTAGGCAAGGTCAATGTAGACGAACAGCCTGCCCTGGCCGAACAGTTTGGCGTCATGAGCATTCCTACGCTCGTCGTCTTTAAAGACGGCCAGCTCTACACGACATCCGTCGGCGTGCAGCCCAAAGAAAGTATCCTCGCCTTACTGCCCTAAAAGGAGGCAATTCGTTCATGTATTCGTACACACCGCGTGGCATCTGCGCCACACAAATTGATTTCGACATCAAAGACGGCTGCGTCCACAACGTTTCCTTTACGCGCGGCTGTCCCGGCAACCATCTGGGCCTCGCCGCCCTGGCCGAAGGCATGCCCGTCCGGGACGTCATTACCCGCCTGGAAGGCATCCGCTGCGGTGAACGGGACACATCCTGTCCGGACCAGCTGGCCCAGGCTCTCAAAGCCTACGTCTGATATAGCAAAAAAGCCCGTACGTCACACGACGCACGGGCTTTACCGTTATATGCGGAAAAAAGCAGAAAAGGACACACAGCCCTGCCTAGTCTTTTACGCCAGGTATCTTGAGGTCTGCTTCCGAATAAAGGGCTGCATAGCCGGCCATGGCCAGGCGTCCCTGCTCCAAATGGCAGTAGAGTTCACCGCCGCGCTGCGATGCCTGGTAGGCTTTGAGGTCCTGTTTTCCCAATTTGTCTGCCATGATGGGGATAATATGGCAGTGCCCGGAACCACAGACGGGATCTTCTGGTACTTTTAGCTTCGGTGCAAAGGAACGGCTGACACAATCGTATGCCTTCCCCTGGGCCGTAATGTGGCATAAGAGACCATCGAGAGCGGCGATTTTTTCCTGATCGGGCCGGCACTCAAACACGTCCGTTTCATCAGGGACGACACACACCAGGTCGCGGGCCATATAGGCTTCTACAGGACGCACGCCCAAGGCCTCAGCCATAGCGTCCGTCACGGCGACAGGTTTCATTTCGTAGGCCGGGAAATCCATGGAAAGGAGATCACCGTGGCGGCTGACGACGAGCTTACCGCTCAACGTTTCAAAGACGAATTCTTCCCTGTCCGGTTCATAGAAACGGGACAGGACATAAGACGTGCCCAGCGTGGCATGGCCGCACAGATCGATTTCGCCCCCCGGCGTAAACCAGCGCAGGCGGTAGTGGTCCCCTTCTTTTACGGTAAACGCCGTTTCGGACAGGTTATTTTCAATGGCAATGCGCTGCATGACGTCATCTGGCAGCCATTCCTTCATGACACACACGGCAGCCGGGTTGCCCTTGAACACTTCCTTTGTAAAGGCATCGACAATGTAGCATTTCATGATGTATACCTCCTTTGGACTTCTTGTTTTCCCTTTTCTTCATCTTAGCACAGAGAAAAGCGCCATACAATAAAAGAATTGTATGGCGTACACATTAGTCTTCAAGAAGCCATTTGATCGTCGTCAGTGCCTGCTCCAGCTGGTCCAGATTACGCGGCGCACCGATGGCCAGGCGTACACCTTCCTGCCAGGGCTTGCGGCCTACGGCAAAATGCTGCGCCCCGAGAACGCGTACGCCATGCCGTAAAGCTTCCCGTTCAAATCGCTCACCGGTCCAGGCTGCTGGCAGGACGAGCCAGCGGCACAGACTGTACCTGTCGCCAGCGACGGCAAAGCCGGCCAGGATGCGCTCTGTGAGTTCATTGCGCCGCACCAGGCTGGACTGACGTTCCCTGAGGATGGCCTCATATTCTCCGGAGACGATAATCCGGTCTGCTAATTCCAAAAGGAGTGCCGACTGGGCCAGTTCCAACGTTTCCAGAACCTGTTCTATCTGCCCCTGCCACGGTTCCGGGACTGCCATATAGGCCAGGCGCAGGGCCGGCAGGATGGCCTTGGAAAGGCTGAGGATATAGACGGTCCGTTCCGGCGCCAGTGACTGTACAGGCGGCACGGGCCGCGGCAGGAGCAAACTGGCAATAGCATCCTCCACGATGACCAGGTTCTTCTCACGGGCTATTTCCGCCAGCATTTGCCGGCCGGCATGGGAGAGTATATGCGTTGTCGGGTTCTGAAAATCCGGTGTCACGTACACGCCTTTGATATGATAGTCACTGATAGCCTGGAGCAGACCGTGCCGGCTCATTTCCCCATTCGTTTGATTAATGGGTACAAGGCGGATGCCAAAGAGGCTGGCAGCACGTTTCAGTCCCGGATAGATCAAGGGGTCGACGCCGATACGGTCCCCGGCTTTGAAAAGAGCCGGCAAGATGGCTGCCAGCGCATTCTGACCACCCAATGAAACGAGAACATCCTTATTCTCCGGCAGAAGCGCTCCGGCCTGGCGTAAAAAGGAGCGGGCGGCATCCTGATGGCGTACTTCTTTAGGATTACTGTATTGGTAAAGGCGGCTGGCAGATGCTTCCTGCAGCATCTGCTCCAATATAGCTGTCACGCCATCCTGAGGCAGCGTTTCCGGCATCATAGAACCCATTTCAATGACCGTCTGTTGCCGTTCCGGCGCGACGGAAAGGCACGTGCGGGCATCATATGCGACGAAGGTTCCCGACCCGACAGTACTGGTCAAAAGGCCCTTATTCGAGCATATGCGAAAGGCCTTAGTAACCGTACTGACGCTAATATCGAGAAAATCGGCCAGTTCCCGCTGGGGTGGCAGCTTCGTCCCGGGACGCAGGACACCACTGGCAATATCCCGGGCAAGCTGCGCAGCCAGTACCCGGTAGAGAGGCTGGGGACCGGCCTCCCGTGGCAGAGCAGGTTGCCATGACATGGGATAATCGGCAAAGGAATTAACGGGCATAAAAAGGCTCCTTCCGGCACGGCCAGCCGTCAAAAGTGGCACGCCGGCCCTGTTTGTGCTACACTTAATAGCAGACAAAAAAACAACGAAAAGGACGATCACCATGAAAAATGATATCAAAAAGCAGCATTTCAGTCACCACCTGCAGCTGCTGCTGCAGGACCATGGCCTGACTAAAAAACAATTTTGCCAGGAGTTAAAAGTAAAGCCGTCGACGCTCAAAGCCTGGCTGGCTGAAGAAAAGTGTCCCCGTGCAGACCGCGTCAAAGACGTAGCGGCCTACTTCCAGATCACGCCGGAAGAACTCCTTGGAGAAACAGGCGAACCGGCAGTTAAGGCTGTTGCTGAAGTATACCAGCCGGAAAAGGATCTCGTCGCGCAGCTCCGCCTGCTCATGGAGCTGCCGCCGGAACAACTGCGCAGCGTCGCCGCCTTTGCCGAATTCATCCATACCCGCCCGGCTGATAAGGCCTGAACCGCTTATTTGGCGCTCATCATCTTGGCCTGCCCTTCGGCAACGACGGTACCGTCGTCCTTGGTAATGACCCCGGTCATTTCGTAGAGACGGCCCCGCTGCTTTTCCAGGTGGCCGGAAATTTTGATGCGTTCACCGATCCGCACGGCCTGGCGGAAGCGCACTTCTATTTTTGCCGTATACGCCGGCCTGCCCGTAAGCTTAAAGATATAATCGCCCATCACTTCATCTAAGAGGGTACTTACGAGGCCGCCGTGCATGCGGTCGTCATAGCTTTGATGCTGCCGTTGGGGTGTGAAATAGGCCCAATTGCCATCACTCCCTTGTTCCATATGAAGATGTAAGCCCATGGGATTATCTTTGCCACAGGCAAAGCACCAGTTCGTTTCCCTTGCTTCTTTCTCTGTCATAACTGTCTCTCCTCTCTTCTTTGTATTTATTATACGCTATCCTGCCAAGGGCAAGAAGAGGGGAATTTTTCTCTTCCTGCGAGGTAGTTTTTATGATTCTAAAACATATTACGTCTTTCCTGCACAGCCCCGGCACCGAGCCGCCCGGAGAGGCTGTAGAAAATACCGTATCTGCTGCCGCACCTCCGGCTGCGCCCGAGCCGGACTACAGTTCCCTTGGCACCGGCCTGTCCCTGCCCTTTGCGTCCCCGTTTACAGGCACGCTGCAGGCGATTACAAAAGCACCGGATGAGGCCTTTGCCCAAAAGATGACCGGCGATGGTTTCTTTGTCTATCCCCGGGAGGATACGGTGTACGCCCCTTGTGACAGCGAAGTGACTTTCGTCTTCGACACACGGCACGCCATAGGCCTCACCGGTGACAACGGCGTAGAATACCTGCTCCATATCGGTATCGATACGGTCACCCTGGACGGCGCCGGCTTTACAGTCTTCGTCACAGCCGGGCAGCACGTCAAAAAAGGCGAAAAGCTCCTTACCTTTGATGCCGGCCTCATTCGCAGCCGTGGCTTATGCGACGCCTGTATCTGTGTCTTTACAGATCTGCCGGAATCATACGAATTACACCTCGCTGCAGAAACAGATGTACAGGCCGGAGCCTTGGCAGCAACGCTGACCTATCCCAAGGCCTATGGGCTTTATTCGCCCTGCACGGGAATCCTGCAGGCCATCACGGATGCACCGGACCCGGACGTCGCCCAAAAAATTCCTGGCGATGGTTTCCTCGTATATCCGGAGGACTACAGCCTGTACGCACCGTGTAACAGCACGGTTTCCTTTGTCTTTGAAGAAGGCCATGCCCTGGGCATGATCACCACGGATGGCGTAGAATATGTCCTCCACGCCGGCATCGGTACAGCCCGGCTGCAGGGCGAGGGCTTTACCGTCTTCGTTCAGGACGGGGCAGTCGTACAAAAGGGCGACAAGCTGCTCACCTTCGACCAGCCCTTTTTAAAAAGCAAAGGGTTCTCTGACGCCTGCCTTTGTCTCTTTACGGATTTACCGCCAGACCGTCCGGTTCATCTGGCAGCCTCCGGCAGGGTGACAGCCGGCAGTCTCGTTGCCTGGTTCTAATTTTTACAGCACCGCCGTTTCGTGTTATAATCGATGGACAGTCTTTTCATTTCCCCCAAGGAGATCCGTATGATCAAAAAATGGGATATTATCCTCATTGTGACACTGCTCCTCTTATCCTTCCTGCCCGAAGGAATTTTCCTGGCTACCGGCAGTGGTACAGAAAAAAATACAACCTATGCCGTCGTCCAGGTTGATGGCAAAGAATATAAAACCATTCCCCTGACGGGACACCATGGTACAGATACCTTTACGGTCCAAACGCCGCAAGGCTACAACACCATCGTCGTCAAAGACCAGGAAATCGGTATTGTCGACGCCGATTGTCCTGACCAGATTTGCGTCCACGAAGGCTTCTTATCTAAGCCCGGCCAAACCAGCGTCTGCCTGCCCCATAAAGTTATGATTGAAGTCCGTTCCGATGATGCCGATCCGGACATCATCCGGGCCCGCTAGAGGTACCTGTATGAATAAAACCTTTCGTCTCATCGTCCTGGGTCTCTTTGTCGCCCAGTCCTTAGTCCTTTATATTGTAGAAGGCATGCTGCCCGTCCCCTTTATTGCCCCTGGGGCCAAACTGGGCCTGGCCAACCTGATCACGGTCATCGCCCTGTATTCCTTGCCGCGCAAACGGGATGTCTTTCTCATCCTGCTCCTGCGCGTCGTCCTTTCTACAGCCTTCGGCGGTGGTATTAACGCCTTCTTCTACAGTGCTGCCGGCGCCGCTTTCAGCCTGTCCAGTATGATCATCCTGCAAAAGACAGGAAAATTCAGCCTCATCGGCGTTTCTACAGCCGGGGGTATTTTCCACAATTTAGGCCAGGTTCTCGTAGCCAGTGCCGTCGTGCAGAATATCAAGATTCTCCTCTACCTGCCGGTACTTACCGTAGCGGGCACAGGGACAGGCATACTCATTGGCCTGACAGCCTATTTTACATTGAAGCATTTACAAAAGTTACCGCTTTATCAGCGCTTGCAAGAAGCCTAAAAAAAGGGAGTGTGACAAAATGCGAAAGCATTTTGTCCACTTCCTTTTTTTCATGCTCTT
>OHAG01000081.1_pt1 | contig 82508 bp, 86 predicted proteins | sample 1577081 | NCBI WGS metagenome assembly OHAG01 (sample SAMEA3541513, study PRJEB24748) | human gut metagenome | biome: human gut; feature: human-associated habitat; material: faeces | place: China | collected 2012
ATATCATGCACTCTTAAAATTTTCAGTACTGGTCTGAATTCACAGGCCCATTATAGGCAAGGCATATATCCTGACAGCCGACCTGCCGGGCATGACGAAAGAAGACATTTCCCTGACCTATGCTAACGACGTCTTCACGCTCCGCGCCCAGCACCAGACTGAAAAGGAAACGAAACCGGCCCAGGCTGCAGCTGATCAAAAGGATGCTCCTAAGGCTGAAGAAAAGCAGCACGACGAACGTCACTACATCCGCCGCGAACGTTCCAACCTGGCCTACAGCCGTCAGTTTATCATTCGCAACATCAATCGCGATGGCATCGAAGCAGCCTTTGAAAACGGTGTCCTCACGGTAACCCTGCCAAAGCTTGATCCGGACGCCATCCAGGCGGGCCAGCGTATTGACATCAAATAAGGTGTTGTCAATCCTCCTTAAAAAAGCACCAGCCGCACACGCGGCCGGTGCTTTTTTTGTTTCTGCCGCTCCATGAAAAAGGTGTCATTCCATACGATAACACCGCACGCAATGACGGAAACGGTACATGCAGGGAACATTCCCGGCAAAAAACTCCGGCCATTTCCGCAAGGATCGGGCCGGAGTTTTTACTTACGCATTTTTCACAAAGCGATAGTCTTGTTCTGCTTTGGGATATTTTTCTTTATCTATTTCACTCATAAAGTCTTTAAGCGGACGGGCATAGGTTTTCATCGTTCCCGACAGGGCTTTGTAAATGACAAACTTTTCGCCTGTCTCCGTATGTTCGGCCAGCGTAATAATCTGATATTTGCTTCCTTTAAAATGAAGCCAGATTTCATTTGCTTTTGGCAGTTCTCTCATCAGTACATCCTCCTGAAAATACCTGTAATATATTCTGCTCCCCATTAGACAAGGCAATTCTTGTCTACTCAGCAGGTTGATATATATTGTAGCACAAATCAGCAAAAATAGTAATCAAAAGGTAGTCAGTTCATCGAATATTTTCTCGGCATACGTATCGGTCATGCCGGCAATATAGTCGATACAAGCCTGACGGTACGCCTTTTCAGAGGTAGCAATAGTATAAATAACACGGTTGCCAAAGTCGTTGCCAAACTTATCTGCATGGGCTGTACGGCGGCCCAGATCGGAATACTTGCGCAGCCGTTCGAGAAAATGTTTGCCCAGCGTCGGATACTCTTCCTCTAAAGCGGCCACATTCGCCAGGGTTTGGGCACCGGCGTAGCACGCCTTGAGGATGCCATAGATCGATTCCAAGATGAGCCGGGCGTAGGCATGGTATACTTCCAGACGTTTATTATGATAAATATAGGTATAGTTGAATTCCATAACCCGCCGCATGAGATCCAAATGGTCTTTTGACAGGACCAGACCCTTGTCCGGTGTACTTTCTTTGCAAATATTCGTAATAAGGGGATACATGATGGCCGTATTAGTCACCGATTCCAGTTGGGCGTGCAGATGGCCATTGAGTTCCTGTTTTAAATCCTTCAAGGGCTTACCGTCTTCTTTTAGGATACGCAGGCGCACAGCATCTTCAATATCCCTGCCGAGATACGCTATTTTATCAGAGACCTTGACGACGCAGCCTTCCCACGTATACGGTTCACATTGATTCGGCTTGCTGATGCTCTCTAACGCAATGGCTTCTGTCCGCGGCCGAAGAACAGTCTGGTGGACTTCGCCACAGTGACAAATAATACCATCGCGCACTGCATAGGTCAGCATGAGATTGGATGTACGCCCGGCCGGATCGAGAAGGGTTTCAATATCGTCTACGACGCGCAGGCCTTGCTGTTCATGCCAAAACATTTCGCCCAATTCCTTCTTACTGATATCCCTCAAAACCCGTTCGCCTAAGTGGCCGAAAGGCGAATGACCCAAATCATGGGCGTTGGCAATAGCCTGGATCAGTTCCGTATTGAGGCCTAAATACTGGCCAATCGTGCCGCTTACAGAAGAGACTTGGTTGACGTGTTCAATGCGTGTACATATGTGATCGTTCTTAGTCGTAAAAAAAACTTGGGTCTTATGCTTTAGGCGGCTATACGCCGTAGAATGAATAATACGGGTATAATCGCGGCCAAATTCCGTACGAAAATCATCAGGTCTGTGATATAACGTTCCCTTACGGGAAATAGCCATAGGCCAGTGCGGATTTTGTTCATCCATCCGCACCGGGAAAAAGGAATTTTTCACGCCAATACCCCCTCATTACTTCTTTTTATACTGTCTGTATACGTAATATATTGTCAGAATCAGGGTTGCCCAAATGATGACACGGCCGCCGTATTGGCCAAATTTCAGAAGGTCATGGCCCAGCCATACTTCGACGAGGACCGAAGGAACCTTGCCGATCAGCGTCGCAATGAGATGATCGCGGAAACCGATGGAGCTCATGGCCGCTACAGCTGTAATAACCAGATTAGGAGAATAGGGAATGGCCCTGGCGATGGATACGGTCTTAATGGTGCTGTATTTATCCAGTTTATCCGTCAAGTGACTCCGTTCTACAAGCTGCCTAGCCTTATCCCGCAAGACAGTCCGCATGATGATGAAGCCGAGGATATTTCCCAATACCTCCCCTACCCAGGAGAGGAAGATCCCCGGTATGAGGCCAAAAATTGCGCCGCTGACCGTCAAAAAGGGAATAGACGGCAAGCCCGTTACGTTACAAATAACAATCATAAAGGTCGTAATGGCAATCGCACCATAGCCAAAAGAACCGATATATTCGATTAGGCCCTGTACGTTGCCATCCAAGGTCAGGCGGAACAGAGTCCGGTAAAAATCAGGAATGAAATATTGAACGGCCGCCAATTCAATGATAATGATTAAAAGCACGCTCAATTTCATCACTTTATCTAATTTTGAACCATGTATCATGATCACACTCTTCTTATCTACGTCAATTTTTCAGTACGCCCTGCATAAAATACACTGCTAGGGCTTTTCCGGATGGTCTTTCTGCCATTGACGTAAGGAGGCCTGCGCCCGTTCTACCTGAATGTGCTGTGCTTCTTTTTCAGCTACCCGTACGTGCAGCCATTTTTCGGCTTCATCCTGAATGCATTTATACAGATTACGGGGAAAATCGGGGCACGTCGTCGTAATACCCCGGGGCTGGACGGCTTCCCGTTCCAAATAATAATTGTCCGGATAATAGGCCGTCGCCTGGGGGTGACACGGATCCACATACAGCCGGTCAGCAAAGGCGCCACTTACGTTTGTCAGTTCGAATTCATCAATCGTACCGATGCTTCTCCGCTTATGGAAAAACACACGGCCGCCGGTCGTGCGCATGCGTAAGCGCGACAAGTAGGAAAATTCACCAATGGCGCCGTTAACAGGAATGGGGTTTGTCAGGTCATGGCCAAAATCCCCGCTGGCCTGGGGGAGAACATCACAAGCTTCGCCAGCCAGAACCCGTTGCCGTTCCGCTTCCGGTAACTCCTTATTTTGTCGTTCTGTATTATTCATAATTTCCAGGGCCGAATCATATAGCTTTTCACTTCGCGTCCGTTGCGGCCCCTCTTCATACAATTTCTCAAAAAATCCCATAGCCTGTGTCCTCCCTTATATTTACTATTATTATAGCACGCTAAAAAAACGCGGTGCAACTGAGAAACGCCACCAGTATTTCTATGTCTCATCATTTTTATTCTTCTTTTCATCAGTTTTTTCTTATTGTCAACTTTTATTAAATTAAAAAAAGTTGACTTATAAAATAAAAGGACGTATAATATGCCTGTCTTTATATCCCCTGGTAAAGGAGCACACATGCATGAACGAGCTAGAAGCCTTAGCCGCCCTGCTGGCACAGCTCAAGGGGGAACGCTACGCCGGTTCCCTTTTGGTGCGGGCACACTGGCGGCACACACAGCCTGACGGAGAAAGAAAAACCGGCCTGTGCATCCGGCAGCAAAAACAGCATGTAGAGCGTGTCTGCTGTACGTATGTGACAGGCCGGCGCGTGAGTACGCTGGAAACGGATCTGCTCTTAGGCTGCCACGCAGCCGCAGCAGCCCCGGCAGCGGCTCAGCCTGCTGTCCCGCCTTTACGGCATCTTTCTTTTTCGGCCGAAGAAATTACAGACTTTGTCCGCCGCGTAGGCGATACGAATGCACTCCACACCGGCGACCGTCCTCTGGTCCCGGGGCTCTTGCTTTTGGATCGCCTGGCAACACTACTACAACCGGACAGCATAGACATCCGGTTCCACCAGCCCCTTTGGTCCGGGGAAACGCTTTCGCTCTATCTGGCTGGTTCTCTGTGTACAGGCTTTGTCCAGAATCGCTTGTGCTTTAAAGCAATCTTGAAAGGAATTGGTGAATCACATGACGCATGAAGCCACGGCCCCGGCGGGCCTTTCTATCCGCACTGTAACAAAGATGTCCATTTGCGTAGCCCTGTGCTGCGTGTCGGCCTACATTTCTATTCCCCTGCCTTTTACGACGGCCATGATTACGGCTCTCACAGTAGTATTAAATCTGACAGCCTTTTTGCTCAGGCCACGCCAGACGTTCATCGTCATCTGCGTCTGGATTCTCCTGGGCATTGCCGGTCTGCCCGTCTTTGTCGGCGGTACGGCCGGATTTGGCAAACTATTTGGGCCAACAGGCGGCTTTATCATTGCCTTCGCCCTGGCCTATCCCTTAGTCAGCCTCTTTAAGGGTAGCACGCCGTCCTTCTGGCGCTACAGTCTCGTCTCCATCATCCTGGGCATTCCTGTTACCTACATTGGCGGCATCATTTCCATGGTTCTCGTCTTACACGTGACACTCTGGCAGGCCTGTGTCATGGCTGTTTTCCCCTTTATTCCCGGCGATATCGCCAAGTGCCTCCTGGCTGCCTTCTTGGGCGTAAAGATCAACCATCTGCAACGCTAAGAGGAGGTTTCTATGAAAACGTTTTTTTCGTCTGCGCCGCAGGAGGTATACATCCTCGGTGGTCTGCGCACCCCCTTAGGTGCCAAGAACGGCCAGTTCAAAGACATCCGTCCGGAGCATCTCGGCGCTGCCGTACTACGGGAGCTCTGCCAGCGCTATGAACTGACCAAGCTAGACGGTATTTTCGGCGGCAATGCCACTGGTACGGGTGGCAATCTGACACGTCTCATGGCCCTCTATGCAGGCCTTTCTGCCCCTATGGCATGCACTGTCGATATGCAGTGTGCCTCTGGTGCCGCTGCGATAGATTTCGCCTGGTCCCGCATCCGTGCAGGCCTGGGCGATGTGTATCTCGCCGGCGGCATGGAAAGCGCCTCTCTGCAGCCTGTGCGGCAATATGACCCAAAGGACGACCGCTACAACCGGCTGCCAAATGGCCGGTATGAAACGGCTCAATTTTCACCGGACACATTGTCCCAAAAGGCCATGCTTGAAGGGGCCGAACGAACAGCGCACCTGGCCGGCATCAGCCGGGACGAGCTAGATGCCTGGGCCCTCAGGAGTCATCAAAAGGCAACGGCCGCCCGGAAAGCCGGCAGTCTCAGGGACTGTATTGTCCCCATTGACGGCCAAAGGGACGACGAAAGTATTCACCCTCGTTTAAGCAGCCGCCTTCTGGCCCGCATGCCACGCCTCCTGGGGCCCGGCACAGTGACTACAGCCGGTAATGTCTGTCCCTTGAATGACGGCGCGGCCTTCGTCGTTCTCTGTTCCGGCCGCTTTTTGCAACAATCCGGCTATACACCGGCTGCCAAGCTGCTCTACGTCACAGGTGGCACAGGCGATCCTGGCGAAAGCCCGCGGGCAGCCCAAAAGACGGCAGATATACTGCTACAGGAAACAGGTCTTGCCTACGACGACCTGGATGCTATCGAATTCAACGAAGCCTTTGCTGTCATCGACGTCCTCTTCGCCCGTTCCCAGCCTCAGGTGCTGGACCGCTACAACCGGTTTGGCGGGGCCCTGGCCTACGGCCACCCGTACGGTGCGTCCGGCGCGGTTCTCGTGCTGCACGCCTTGCACTCCCTGGCAGCAGTACACGGACGCTACGGCCTCGCAGCCATTGCCGGTGCCGGCGGTACTGGGGAAGCATTACTGCTGGAGGCCTGCCCATGAATTACTACGATCTCCTAGTACAACAGGCTGCCCGGCTGGGTGGCAAGCTGTTTTTACAAATCGATAACCATGCCTATACCTATGCAGGCACACTGGCCGCAACAGATACCTTAGCAGCTGCTCTGCCAGAGCTATCTGGAACGGTTCTCATATCCGGCGCCGGCCTGTGGCAGCAGGCCGTACTCTTTTTTGCCCTGCAAAAGAAAGGCTGCTGTCCCGTTCTTCTCCATCACGAGCTCAGTCACGACGACTGCCTGCACTTAGCCGCGCAGTATCAGCTGCAAGGCCTGGTCACGTGGCACGACAAACTGAGTTGCCAGACCTTTCCGTACGCTGAGGCTCATCCTTCTCCGGACGATTGCCTGGGCGTACTCAGTTCCGGCTCGACGGGACTGCCTAAGGTCTTGTACCGGACCTGGGCCAGCTGGGCTGATTTCTTCCCTGTGCAAAACGAAATTTTTCATATTGGCAGGGAGACCCGCCTTTTTTTACAGGGAAATCTGAGTTTTACAGGCAATTTGAATGTCTGGCTCAGCATCCTTTACGCCGGTGCCACACTCATCGCCTGTGATACCCTGTATAGCAGGACGTGGGTCCGCCTCATGCAGGAGTATGACGTAACGGCCATGTACCTCGTACCGACAAAGCTGCAATTGTTGAGCCGCGTACTCAGAGAGCCCTTACCGCTTGTGCGTTGTGTTTTTACGGGCTCCCAGCTCCTTTCGACGTCTCTCTATGGCACACTGCACCACTATTTCCCGCAGGCAGAAATCATTGCCTACTACGGCGCGACAGAGCTGAATTACATTACGTACCGTATTTACGATGGTTCTGCCACAGATCCGCAAAATATGGGCAAGCCCTTTCCCGGCGTCAGTATCTTTGTCAAAGACGGCTGTATCTACGTGAATTCGCCGTACCATGTGAGCGGCATCAGCGTTCCCTATACGCTGGAAGATACAGGCTGCCTGACAGAAAAGGGGGACTTATTCTTTACGGGACGCAAACAAAGCTGGATCAATAAGGGCGGCTACAAGCTGAGCTGCCTCTATTTAGAACGCAAGTTAAAAACCCTGCCAACAATCCGTGAAGCCGTTGCCCTGCCGCTATCGGATAGACTGCGCGGCCAGAACTGGGCGGCCTGCATCGTAACCACCGCAGCTGCCTCGCAAGTGGCCGTGCGCCAGGCCATACACCACCTCTTATCGGTAAAAGAACAGCCGGCAGCCATCCTCTTCCTGGATGCGTTACCCCTTAACGACCGTGGTAAAATAGACCATAATGCCTTAACCGGCTTCGTACAAAAAAGCCTTACATAAGCGAAAAGCCCCTGGGAGCCAGTTATAGTACGCTGCTCCCGGGGGCTTTTTTTCAAGGGTCTACTTATTTTCAATTTTGGCGATATTCTTTAACTCAATGGAAATGGTGCCGTCATCATTGTTAATGAACTGGATATAATCGGTATTATCAAAATATTCCGACGGAAAGGTGATTTCAATGCCCGTGTCCGTCTTAATTTTATGTTTTCTCCCTGTCCGCTGGGCAAATTCCCGCTGTACCGGCACGTCGTCCGGCAGCTTTGCCGCTTCCACTTCCTGAATAAATTCCTGCTGCATAGCCTGATTATCAGCAAAAACGGCGTGCCCCAATTCTTTAGGCGAAAAGGATTCTGACGTTTCTGCATTATCTGCCAGGAATGATTTGGCCCGTGACAGGGCTTCTACACTGCTGCCGCCGTGTTCTTCGGCTACCTTTTCAGTAATCTTGTTGACCATTTTGACAGCCTGGCGACCGGAAATCCGTGCTGTACACTGCAGCAGCCGGTCCGGCAGGATATACAGCTCTTCGCCATTACAGGTCCGCTTCTTGTCTACAAAGCGGATGGACATGTCCGTCAGACGGATCAGGGCATAGGCCTCCGTTTTCTGGCTGGAACCTGGCAATATAGCGTAATGCTTGATAAGCTTGTTATAGATTTCGCCGTCTTCATCCAAAACTTGGTGTGTGTAGGCCGTTTTATGATCGAGAAGGATCAGGGCCAGCGTCCGGGCATCGTCGTCATCCTGATAGTCGACGACCAAAAAATCGACAGATTCATTTTTGTCACAAGGCGCCAACACATCGTACAGCTTCTTCGCTGCCGTAGCGGCAAAATCTGTAAAGGAAAGATTCCCTTCAATCAGTTGTTGCAGCCACTGCTGCAAGGCGCTGGTCGCATAAAAGATGCCTGTCTGCTGACCGGGATCCTTCATCAGTCCGTTTACGCGTTTATCTACGTATTCATAGACGACATCACTGGAAAAATCCAGTTCTTTCTTCGAAAGAATACACATATTCGTATCAAAATCCAAAATATGGAGTATCGCATTATGAATCATCATGGTCTGAATGTACTTCCTTTCCCCTCATGGAATTAACGTCTTAGACACGCTGGCTACCAGTGTCTGCAGCCGCTGTATATGGGATTCTTTATTTTTTTTCATGCGTGTCGTCGGTCCGGAAATGCTGACGGCCCCATACGACCGGCCTGTTACGTCCAATAACGGAACAGCATAGCACGTCAGGCCATCTTCGGCCTCTTCATCATCACAAGCATATCCCGCCTGCCGGATCGCATCGATCATCTGCAGCAAAGCCGCCGCATGCGGCAGTGAATGCTGCGTCAGCTGAGGAAACCCAGCCTGTTTCAGGTACTGGTTTACAGTCTGTTCGGATTGATAGGCAAGAATCGCTTTGCCCGTTGCCGTAAGGTGTGCATACTGCCGGTAGCCCAGAGCCGTTTCCATTTTCAGCTGATTTGTGCCAAGTGCCCGGTCGATAAACATGACATGTACGGCATCATCGAGCATGGCCAGGTGACAGGTTTCGCCACTTTCTTCTGCTAAGTTCTGTAAATGGGGATGGATAACAGACACGAGCTCCATGCGGTTATAGGCGAGCATACCCAGGGAAAACAAGTTTAAACCCAGCCGGTATGACGCGTGATCTGTTTTTGCCAAAAAGCCTCTATTTTCCAAGGTCACAGCAAAGCGAAACGCCGTACTGCGGCTAATGGAAAGAAGCCGGGCCATATCGTTAACAGTCAGCTCCTCATAATCAAAAAACAGATTTAACAGGTTCAATACATTGTCGACGGAGCTTAATATATATTTCTTCTTCTCTACATCATTGATCATCGTCTCACTCCTCACGCACACTATTTTACCATATTTCCCGGATACCGGCACAGATGCGTACGTTTCATAGGATTGACTTTTCCCTTGTCAGTTACTATAATGAAGTAAATAGTTCATATATAGATACAATTGTATCTATATATGAACAAAATTGATTCGTGAAAAGGAGTGAGTATAGCTATGTATGAAATACGCTTACATGGCCGTGGTGGCCAAGGGGTTGTAAAGGCGTCGCAGCTCGTGGTTAAAGCAGCGGTTGCCGGCGGTTTGTATGGACAATCTATCCCTGCCTTTGGCGTAGAACGCAAGGGCTCGCCTGTGTTCGGTTATTTACGCCTCTCCCATACGCCGATTCGCCGCAAAATGCAGGTCTATGAACCGGATATCTTAGTAATTCTAGATGACACGCTGATTACCAGCACTGGCACGTATGCAGGTTTAAAAGAGGGCGGCATGATCATTATCAATACAAAGAAAAGAGCAGATCAGTTGCACGTCCCCAAAGCTGCCAAAACAATTGTGACTGTCGATGCGACAGGTATTTCTGAAAAACTCCTGGGCAGCAATCGTCCCAATACGGCGATGCTCGGTGCGTTTGTCGCTGCTACGCAGCTCGTAGACGCAGGCAGCCTCTTTTCAGAAATTGAAGCGGCCTTTGGGGCTGCCAACCGCCAGGCAGCAGAAACAGCTGCTGCCTCCCTTGTTATTACGTCAGGTTCGTTTTGAGGAAGGACGATTATCATGAGTTAACGCACCTATGTTACACCAGTCGGCGATACAGGCATGTATATTCTCGATACGGCAGCGTGGCGGGTATACCGTCCTGTAATGGATAAGAGCCGCTGCATACATTGTGGACTTTGTTTTTCCTACTGCCCCGTCAATGCGATTCAGGCTGACGGAAAAGACTACACGATTACCTACGACTACTGCAAGGGTTGTGGTATTTGTGCCCACGAATGTCCCAAAGAAGCCATTTCTATGCAGCTTGAAGGGAGTGTGAAAGCAAATGGCTAAACAAGTCGTCCTAACGGGGAATTATGCAGCCGCCGAAGCAGCTGCCCTGTGCCGTCCGGAAGTCATTGCTGCTTATCCGATGACACCGCAGTCTTCGATTGTCGAACGGTTATCCGAAAAGGTATATAACGGGGAATTAGACGCGGAAATGATTCAGGTAGAATGTGAGCATTCCGCCATGAGTGCCGTTCAGGGCGCCGCTGCCGGCGGTGGCCGCGTATTTACGGCAACGGCAGCACAAGGTCTGGCGTTAATGTATGAACCGTACTTCCGCATGTCTACCCTGCGGCTGCCCATGGTCATGGCCTTGGCTACACGGGAAATGACCTCCCCGGAAACCGTATGGAGCGGCCAGCAGGATGCCATGAGCGTCCGCTAAGCCGGCTGGATTCAAATTTTCTGTGAAAGTAATCAGGAAATCGTCGATATGATCATTCAGGCCTATCGTCTGGCTGAAGATCCCCGTATCCGGATTCCGGTCAATGTCTGTTTTGACGGGTTTTACAGTTCCCACCTGACCGAAGGCGTCTGGCTGCCGGAGCAGGCAGACGTAGATGCCTTTTTGCCAGACCCCCGTACGTCCTTACCGGCACTGCTCAATCCGGACCATCCCCTTTCCCTCGATCCCCTGACAGCCGGCCCGATACTTATGAAATATCGTAAGGATCATCTCGAAGCTATGACCCGCGTACTCCCTGTTTTAGAAGAAATTGATGCAGCCTTTGGCAAGCAGTTTGGCCGCTCATATGGCGGTGGGATTGAGGCGTACCGCACTGACGATGCAGACCTCGTATTAATCACCATTGCCGGTATGTCCGGAACGGCCAAAGACGCAGTCGACCTGGCCCGGGAACACGGTATTCATGCCGGCCTGATCCGCCTGCGCGTAACCCGTCCCTTCCCGGCCCGGCAGATTGCCGCTGCGTTACGCGGCAAAAAAGCGTTTTCTGTCGTCGACCGGTCTGTCTGCTTTGGCTGGAACCAAGGCCCCATGCACATGGAAGTAAAAGCTGCCTTGGCTGACCAATCTGCCCGCTTCAGCCACTTCTCCACGATTGGCGGACTGGGTGGTGCTGACATTTCGCTGGCTGAACTAGGGCAGGTCATCGATAAGCTGGAAGAAGTCAAAGATGAACCTCGCGAATATCCTGTACACTGGCTTTTGAAAGACTAAGGAGTCGTATATTATGAGCTATCTAGATACCCTGAAAAAATCACCTGACCTCGTTTCCCCCGGCATTTCTGCCTGTCAGGGCTGTGGTGCCGAACTCATTTTGCGCCGTGTCCTGCAGGTAGCAGGACCTAATTCTATTTTTGCCATTCCGCCTGGCTGCATGGCCGGAGCTGGCGTCGTTGGCTGGAACTATGCCAACGGCCAAAAAACCCCAGTTCACATTACGCTCTTAGATAATACAGCCGCCTTTTTAAGCGGTTTATCCCGCATATATGAAAAAAAAGGCCGCCCCGACGTCAACCTGGTTGCCCTGGCCGGTGACGGTGCCACAGCCGATTGTGGTTTCCAGAGTTTGTCAGCGGCTGCTGAAAGAGGGGAAAAAATGCTCTACCTTTGTTACGACAATGAAGGCTACATGAATACAGGCTACCAGCGCAGCTCTACGACGACACGGGGTTCTAAGACTTCTACGACTCCTGCCGGCACAGTTTTGCAAGGAAAACAGCAGCAGCAAAAATACGTCCCCCTCATCATGGCCATGCACGGTATAGAATATTGTGCCACCGCTTCTCCGAGCCATATGAAGGACTTTATAGAAAAGGTAGAAAAGGGGCTGGCAGCCAGTAAAAAAGGATTTGCCTATATCCATGTATTTTCTCCTTGTCCTACAGGCTGGTCCTTCAGCAGCAGCCAAAGCATTGAAATTGCCCGCAAAGCCGTACAAAGCAACCTCTTTCCCCTTTGGGAAATGAGTTCCGGAAAGCTGACCCTCACAGCGAATCCAAAGCCCTTACCCATAGCAGAGTTTGTACAGGGAATCGGCAAATTTAAAGGACTTTCGCCACAGGTCCTGGAAGAAATACAAGTCATGGTCCAACACCGCTATGCGATCTTGCAGAAGCTGGCGGACTAAGACCGGAAAGGACGTGCGTTATGACAACATTCATCTCTGCAGACGAAGCGGTATCCTTGATTCACGATCATGCTACCTTTGCCCATAGCGGCTTTGTCGGCGCCGGTTTGCCTGATTTTCTGCTCAAAGCCCTGCGCGATCATTTTGACCATACAGGCTCCCCCCAGGGTCTCACCTATATCAAAAGTATCGGTGATAGCGATAAAAAGGGGCGTGGTGCAGACAGGCTGGCTGCAGATGGCCTCATCAGCACGATTATCACATCGCATACAGGCTTGGAACCGGCCTTATCCCGCTATATCCACGAAGAAAAGTGCCTGGCCTATATGATTCCATTAGGCACCTTGCTCAAGCTGTTCCGGGCTCAGGCGGCCCACCAGCCCGGCGTCTGGACGCGTACGGGACTCATGACCTTTATTGATCCCCGCCTGGAAGGCGGTAAGGTCAATTTGCGGACGCAGACTGAGGGTAACGATTTGGTCCGGCTCGTCGAAGTAGACGGCAAGGAATACCTCTACTATCCCTCCCTGCCTATTCAGGTCTGTTTTATCCGTGGTACCTATGCCGATGAAGACGGAAATATCCTCATGGATAAAGAATCCCTCATCGCCGACCAGTTCGAACTGGCTGCAGCGGCCCACGCCTCAAAAGGCATCGTTATCGCCCAGGTAGAGGGCATCGTAGAGCGCCGCTCTTTTGATGCCCGCCGCATTGTCGTACCGCGTATGCTCGTCGATTATGTCGTACAGGCACCACCGGCCTATCACTGTCAGAGCCTGGCGCGGCCGGACTTTTTGCCTGAACTGACCGGTGCCATACGCACGCCCTTAACGGCCCTGCCGCCGCTGCCCCTCGATGCCCGCAAGGTATGTGCCCGCCGGGCCGTACAGGAACTCCAGCCACAAGCCTTGATCAATCTGGGAATCGGTATGCCTCAGGGCGTAGCCGCCGCGGCTGCGGAAAAGGGGTTAGCTGACGGCCTTACCTTTTCTGTAGAATCAGGTGTCCTCGGCGGGGTTCCCCTGACCGGAACCGATATGGGTGCCGCCCTTAACCCAGAAGCCATTTGCAAGACTGCCGATATGCTCGATCTGTATGACGGCGGCTGTCTCGATCTGGCCGTACTGGGTCTGGCTGAAATCGACAGGCTGGGAAATATTAACGTTTCCAAATTTAACGGTCACGTAACCGGTCCGGGAGGCTTTATCGATATTGCCCAAAACACGAAGCGCCTCATTTTTATGGGCACTTTTACAGCCGGTGGCCTGAAAGAAGAAATCAGTCAGGGAAAACTCCACATAGTGCATGAGGGTGCCTATAAGAAATTCAAGCAGACTGTTGAGCAAATCACCTTTTCTGCTGCCTATGCCGTAGAAACCGGTCAGGACGTGTTAATCGTCACCGAACGGGCGGTCTTCCGGCTTACGGCGGATGGCCTCGTCCTGACGGAAATCGCGCCGGGTATCCGTCTGGAAGAGGATGTACTGGCCCAAATGGATTTCCGTCCGCGCCTAGCAGAACCGCTGCTTACGATGGATACAGCACTCTTTACCTGACAAAAAAGCTGTTCCCTTCTGATTATATTTCGATCAGAAAGGAACAGCTTTTTTACTTCTTATTCTTTTTCTTCTAATAACGATTCAATACGTTCTACCGCTTCATATACCATGCCGTCACAGTGGCATTTTTTCTCACACCCCTGTTTCTGGTTGATTCGCAATAAATCGGCACATTCCAGGCAGCCCTGGTGGTTGTCGCGGAATGCCTTGTGATAGGCAGCTACAGTGGGACCATCGTCCTTCCCAAGTAAGCCTAAGACCATTAAACCGCCCGTAATGGCACCGCAAGTGCCACCACGTTTCATGCCACTGCCAAAATTGGCAGCTACCTTTTGAGACCATTCGCGGCTAAGGCCTGTGGCCTCTGAAAATGCACAGGTCACAGCCTGGGCACAGTTGTAATGAACCGTTTCGTCATTACGCAGTGCTTTGGCCTGCTCAAGGTATTTTCCCATAAAATATATTCACCTTCCTTATGTGTCTCACTAATGTTGCACAAATTTAATATATAACATATACAGTGTAAACGTAACCAATGCTGCAATGATAGTTCCAAAAAGCTGTGTCATATGATCACTCCCTTTATGTCATACCATTCCACTGTAACAGCAGGGTCTTTGTTTTTAGGCCTATACGAAACGACGTATCTTAATCGTTATAAATGAGGGCCATGAAAACCAGGTCTTCGTCGCTGTGATTGGCAATGCTGTGTGACTGGCCCGGTTCAATGAGACAGCAGTCCCCGGCAGTTACCTGCGTAACGGAGCCGTCGTTGTCCGTGAATTCGCCTGTACCGGAAAGGATATAGTACGGTTCCGTTTCATGGATGTGCTGGTGGAAGCCCAAATAGGAGCCGGGCGGAAGAATTACCTTGGCATACATGCGGCCATGGCCCATGAGTTCTTCTTTCGATAAAATGTGGCAAACCGTGGCAGGACCTTTCCCGCCTGCTAAACCTTCTACGGCTACTCTGTTTTCTTTGCGAATCATTGGAATCACTCCTTTTTTCTTTTCTTTCAGTTTTATTGTAACACGGAAAAGGTATACGTTCTACCTCTTGCGCGATACCTATATGTATAGGGGTATAGGTATGTAGTTCCTTTTAGACATAGGTCTTTTAGAAATAATGCAGGGTATCATCGATGAGGCTGTTTTCCAAAAGATTTTGGAAATCGGCATAGGTAATGCCTTCGGCCTGGACAGAAAAGAGGTACGTATCGTTCTGCCAGTACGCTGCGTATTCGTTCGTATTCAGACGTGCCGTATAAACGGTCTGGCCGTGGATCGTTTCCTTTTTCCATTCGGCACCATAGACGCCGCTAATATTGCCGTGAGTTCCCTGGTCTTTAGCACGCAGGAGTGTCCGCACGCGTACAGTGGCTGTACTGCCCAGCTTTTGGAAGCCCAGATCGGCCAGGTTTTTGGAAATAACAGAAATATAGTTGCAGCTATAGCCCGAATCACGGGTCAAGTATAACGGCGCAAAGCCTACGACCTGACGGGCCTGGTCATACGTATCATAGGTTATGATCGGATTGGGCATGCCCGCCCAGGACGTACCCGCATCAGGAGCCGGTGCAGCGGCAAAAGCTGCACTGGTAAAGATACAAGCAGCAACGGCTGTAAGCAAAGACTGTTTTACCAGTTGTTTTTTCATTTTTTCTCCTTTCTATGCTAAGAGACTGCCTACGAGGCGTACACAGTCGGCGGCATCACTTGAATAGCCGTCGGCGCCGATTTCCGTCGCAAAGCTCGGCGTCACGGCAGCGCCGCCAATGATAATCTTGCCCGTGTAGTGACGTTTGGCCGCTTCGGCAATGACATCCTTCATGTGCATCATGGTCGTCGTCATGAGCGCCGACAAACCGACGATAGCCGCACCGGTGTCGATAGCCTTGTCGATGATCACCTGAGCCGGTACGTCCTTGCCCAGGTCGATGACGTCATAGCCGTAATTGCGCAACATGAGGGCTACGAGGTTCTTGCCTATATCGTGGACGTCGCCTTCGACAGTTGCAACGACGATAGCGGGCAGCTGCTTTTCGTCACCGCTCTTCTTGATTTGCGGTTCCAAATAATGAATGGCTGTTTCCATAGCGTTGGCACTGGCAATGAGCTGAGGCAGGAAATAGACCTGGTCGTTATAGAGCTGGCCCACCTGGGTGATGGCCGGGATGAGGAGGTCGTTGATAACCACTTCCGGTGCCAGGCCCTTTTCTACTTCCGCCTTAGCGTAGGCCGTAATGAGTTCCTTTTCCCCTTCAAGGACGGCCTGATAGACAGGATTCTGTGGCGTAGTACCGGTCGTGACGGCCGTTGTTTTCTGCATTTTTTTCGGTTTTTCTGTAGCCGTGCGGTTTTCTTCCTTTTGGGCAAAATACTGCATGCGGTTAATGTATTGCATGTCACTGCCGGGCCGGTTCATGAGCAGGTTGGCCGCAGCGGCAGCGTTCATGAGCAGGTCCTGGCCGGGGTTGGCAATAGCCATGGTCAGGCCGCTAGAAACGGCCATGGCCAGGAAAGTCATGTTGGCATAGATCCGTTCGGGCAGGCCGAAGGAAATATTGGAAAGACCGCACACGGTGGCTACACCCAGCTCGTCGTGGCAATAGTGGAAGGTACTCAGGCAATCGAGGCCCGCCGTAGGCAAGGCACCGACAGCACCGACGAGGCCGTCGACGAGGATATCTTCTTTGGTAAGTCCTGCTGCCTGTGCTTTGGCCAGGATCTGCCGAAGTACAGCGTGCTTTTCCTCTACGGACTTGGGCAGTCCTGCATCCGACAAGGGCAGGAGAATAAACATGGCGCCATATTTCTTGGCTGCCTGAAGGAGGCGGTCGACTTTAGACGATTCGAGGGAAATGGAATTGATCAGAGCCCGGCCGGGATAGATACGCAGGGCCGCTTCGATAACTTCGGGATAGCTCGAATCGATGCAAAGCGGCAACGAAGAAACGCTGCCAACTTCGTAGATTGCCTTGAGCATCATTTCCTTTTCGTCAATGCCGTTAGTCCCCATGTTGATGTCGAGAACGGCAGCACCGTCCTTTTCCTGCTGCCGCGCAAAGGCGCGCACCATAGCCAGGCTGCCACTGCGCAGTTCTGCCTGGAGGGCCTTCTTCCCCGTCGGGTTGATGCGTTCGCCAATGACCTGGAAGGGACCGTCTAAGGAAATCGTGACGAGCTTTTGTTCTGACGTGAGAACCCGCTTTTTCGTCGTTCCAATAGGCTGTGGCGTGAGCATGCGGGCCGTGTCGCTAAGGGCCCGGATATGTTCCACAGTCGTACCACAGCAGCCACCGACGATGCGCGCGCCGGCAGCGATGAGCAGCTCTGCGTCCCGGGCAAATTCTTCTGGCGTCGTGCGATAGACGGTCTGGCCGTCTTCTACTTCCGGCAGCCCCGCGTTTGGCTTAGCAATGATCGGCACGGTGGCATATTCATACATGGCTTTAACTGCCTCCACCATGTCGGCCGGGCCGGTCGAGCAGTTCATGCCAATCGCGTCGGCACCCATTTCCTGCAGGACCACGACGGCCACTTCCGGCGGCGTGCCGTAAAGGGTGTGCCCGTCGGCTTCAAAGGTCAGCGTTACCATAATAGGCAGATCGCACGTTTCGCGAATCGCCAGGAGAGCCGCCCGCGTTTCCTGCAGGCTCATCATCGTTTCTACGACAAAGACATCGACACCGGCTTCCCATAAGACGCGGGCCTGTTCCTTGTAGACGCCGACTAATTCTTCAAAGGTCAGGTCGCCCATAGGATAAAGCTGCTGGCCCGTCATGGTCATATCACCGGCCACGTAGGCATGATCGCCGGCGGCTTCTTTTGCGAGCTGTACGAGACGCGTGTTGATTTCTGTCAGTCTGTCCGCCAGGCCATATTCGGCCAGCTTAATGCGGTTCCCAGTAAAAGTCGGTGCGTAGACAATCTGTGAGCCGGCTGCTACAAACTGGCGCTGTAACGTGAGAATCGCGTCAGGATGTTCCATAATCCATAATTCCGGGCACACACCTACAGGCATGCCTGCCTTTTGTAAATTCGTACCGGTTGCACCGTCTAAGACGACGATACCGCTCTTGATAAGCTGTTTAAATTCCTCTCTCGTCATATTGCTCCCCCTGCCGGGCCGGCAGCCAGTGTGCCAGCCATTGTTATATTGGTAGTTCTTATTATATCTGCTCTATGTCTAAAATTCCATATAGCGGATATACCGTTCTTGAAATTTCTCATCGTTACCCAAGATGATTTCTTCCGCCTCATGGGCCAGGCTTTTCATGCGCACCAGGGCCTCGTCTTCGACGAGGCTCCGTATGGCTCCGGCCAGGGCTGTATTGCCGGCCGCACAGGCTTTTTCTGCCCAAACCTGCGGAATGAGACCGATAGCCGCTGCTTTGGCTGCGTTCAGATAACAGCCGAAACCGCCGGCCAGGTATACCGTTTCTACAGCCTCTGCCGGCGTACCGGACGACGCGAGCAGCGTTTCTATGCCGGCCCGGATGGCTCCTTTTGCCATTTGTATTTCCCGTATATCCGCCTGTGTGAGGGCGATCGTCTCTCCTGCTGGAGTCACAGCCAAGGGAAAACCTGTAGCAAAATACGCTTCCTGTAACGTGCCATGCCGGTCGACAAGCCCTGCTTCGACCAGGGCTGCCATGGCTTCAATAATCCCTGTGCCACACAGTCCTTGGGCAGGCGCACCGTCAATTGTTTCTACGACTGGCTGCTTACCGGCCAGCTGCACATGGCTGATGGCACCGGCAACGCTGCTCATGCCCCAGCGCAGATGACCGCCTTCAAGGGCCGGCCCGGCAGCAGTAGAAGCCGTAAGCAGCCGGCCGGCCCGGCCTAAGGCCATTTCACCATTGGTGCCCAAGTCGAGGAAGAATGTCAACGCGTTTGTGCGATCCAGGTCCTGAGCGACGAGGCCGGCGGCGATGTCGGCGCCGACGTAAGTGCTAAGGCCCGGCAAGAGCGAGAGCGTACAGGTCGCCGTACAGGCCGGCTGCGCCCTCAGAAGGTCTGCTGCGGCGTAAGTCTCTCCGCCTAAGGAAACAGGCCGGAAGGGCCAGCTGCCGAGGCCCGCACAGGACCAGCCCATGAAGAGGTGCTCCATCGTCGTATTGCCGGCCAGAGTGATTTTTTCTACGGCGCCACAGGCGGCCGGGTATTTCTCCAAAAGCTCCCTCAGCAGGGCCTGCACACCATCGCGGCTGAGCCGTTGCAATGCGGCACCGTGGCCTTCATTGGCGGCCTGGATGCGGCTCACCACATCGGCACCAAAGCGACGCTGGCCGTTGCTGCAGGCCGCCGTGGCGACGATGATTCCTGTCTCTAAGGAGACGAGGGCCGCAGCCAAGGTGGTCGAGCCCATATCGATAGCTACGCCATAGGGGCCTCGGACTGCTGCCGTCACGGCAACAGCCTCTGCCCCTGCGGTCTGCATGACTTCCTTAGCAACAGACGGTACAAAGACCGTGACCGGCGCCTCGGCCCAAGCTGTACAGGCCAGACGCCAACCGGAAGCGAGTTCTGCCGCCGTAAATAGTTGCCCATCGGCGTCCGTCACGGCCAGCTGCCCCTGGCAGAGCCGCACGCGGCAGCGGCCGCACAGACCTTTGCCGCCGCACAGGGCATTCACAGCCAGTCCCTGTGCCATGAGGCTGTCCAGGAGCGGTCCGGGCGGACAGATGACGCGTTGTCCGTCCTCTGCTGCAACGTCCGAATGACGCTGGGGGCACCCCGTCTTAGGACACTGCCGGCAATCATGGTCTGCATGCCATTGTGACGGGTCAGAGCTGACGGCAAAGATCAGGCAGAGCGTTTTTTCCGGAATCAGCATGGCCTCCGGCGTAATAGAAAGGCCCAGGGTCCGCTTGGCATCGAGCAGTTCCCAGGCTGTGCGCTGTACAGCCAGAAATACGTCGACACCGGCTTCGTGGCGTGCCGCTATACCGCACTGCTGTTCCTGACAAAAGGCGCGCAAAACAGGCTGCAGCTCTTTTTCAAAGGCAAAGAGACACTGATCAGCCAAGGCGCCCAGTAAGAGGGCCGCCGCCGTGTCACCGCTTTCACTAAGCTGCGTCTGCCTGCGGCACACAGCAGCCCCTAGTGTGAGCAGTACAAAAATGCAAGGGCTGCCGTCTTGCTCTGCCAGGGTAAAGGCTGCCTTAGGCCGTACGAGGCGCCGCAAAGGAGGCACAAGTTCCCGGCAGGCAGCCGCTGTCTTTTCCCAGCCCGGCGTACCTTGCTGACAGCCCAACGCGCGCAGCACCGCTTCTATATCTGGTGCAACAGGCTTGCCGTTAATAATTCGTATGTCCATGGAATGGCCCCCTTTGCCTCTTTTTGGCGTCTATAATATATCTATCATATACTGAAACAAGCACCGAGACAAGACTATATCTATCGCCTGCAGCGATGGCAAAAGGGCCCCGCGTTATCCGTAAGGAATAACACGGGGCCCTTGCTGCAGGGTTTTATGTATAAACGGTTAGTTTTCTTTTTTATCTGCTCCTGCCGTAACGGTTTCCGGTGCCTTAGCAGCCGGTGTTTCTTCCGTCTTTGCCGCAGCCTGAACGGTTGTATCGGCAGGCTGTTCATCCTTATTTACTTCTTCCTTGAATTCGCGCATGCTCGTTCCCAAGGCCTTGCCCAAGCCGGCTACTTTCTTACCGCCGAAGAGAACCAGTACGATGACTAAAATCAGGATTAATTCCTGTGCTCCCAAATGCATGATCTATTCCTCCTTTTGCCGTTTCCTCTAGTATACTCCTTAGAGCAAAGCGGCTGTCAAGCAGAAAGACTATTCTTTACACGCTTTATACAGGCAGGAGACCTAAGAGCCCCAGAGCCAGACCGGCCACACCGGAACCGATGAGGACCGTAATGACGCCGACCTTGCGGCGCAGGCAGAAGACAGAACCTGCCAGGATAAAGACGGCTGCCAGGCTGTACGTGCTCCAGTCCGTCGGGATATCGTCGACATTCCAGATAGCGAGCCAAATGAAGCTCAGGCTGGCCGCACAGATCAGGGAAACGACGGCCGGACGCAGGCCATTGAGGGCACCGCGGATGGGGCCGATGTTGCCGTATTTAAGGAATACATAGGCCAAGATGATGCCCAAGAAGAACGACGGCGTCACAAAGCCCACTGTCGCAGCAATAGCCCCGCCAACACCGGCAATTTTCGTTCCCACAAAGGTTGCCGCGTTGATGCCGATTGGGCCCGGTGTCATCTGCGAAATAGTAAAGATATTAACGAATTCACTCATGCTCAGCCAATGATACGTATCGACGACACTGGCCTGAATGAGCGGCATGGAGGCATAACCGCCACCGACGCAGAAGGCGCCGACCTTGCAAAATTCCCAAAAGAGAAGTAAGTAAATCATCGTAGTCCGCCTCCTTAGTTATACTTGGCTGCTCTCATGAAGAAGAGGCCAATAATTCCATCGATGAGGATAAGATACATGATGTTCAGGTCAAAGACGACGCTGCCGATGAAGGTAGCGATGATGATGAGGGCCGGCAAAAGCTGTTTCCGCTTGCACTGCTTGACCAGCATGTCGATACCCACGTTGACGATAAGGGCCGTAGCGCCGCATTGCATGCCCCGCAGGATCATCTTGATGATGGTGCTCTGGATGAAGAAATCGTAGCAGTAGGCAATGATGCTCAGCGTAATGAGCGGCGGCAGGACTGTCGCCAAGAGGGCGGTCAGGGTTCCTAAGATACCGGCCATGCGGTAGCCCAGGATAATGGCGCTGTTACAGGCGACGACACCAGGCATGGCCTGGGCGATGGCTACCATATCGAGCGTATCCTTATCGGTAATCCAATGGTATTCATCTACATACTTAGCTTTCAAAAGCGGAATAATGACGTAGCCCCCGCCGACAGTAAATGCGCTGATAATAAATGTCGATTTAAATAAGATCCAGAAAAAGTGCGCATCCCGCTGTGGATGTTCGAGGACAAATTCTTCTTCACTCATCGTGAAAGACCTCCTTTAATATACTTACCCTTATCATACCACACATAACACATTATTTTGTAATACTCTTTTGCACATGACGACAAGCCAGATAGGCACAGCGGCCGACGAGAATGCCAAGGATGGCGCCGGCCAGGACATCGCTGGGAAAATGCATGAACAGATACAGGCGGGAAAAGGCCACCAAAAGGGCTACGCCATAGGCCACCTGGCCGAGGCGGTGATTCCAGCCGTAAATAGCAGTGGCACCGCTAAAGAAGAAAAAGGAATGTCCCGACGGGAAGGAATAGCTGTGCAGCGACGGCAGCGGCATGAGGAGCGGCGCATCGGACAAGAGGAAGCACGGCCGCGTACGCATAACCACATGCTTCAAAGCACCATCGCCGATAAGGACAGCCGCGCCTACGGCGACGATCACGGTCACGACGAGCCAGCGGCTCCGCTTTTGCCAAAGGCCGGTAATGCCAACAGCCAGCCATAACCACAGGCAATTGATGAGTGTCGTCAGGGAGACGATAAAGCGGTTCATCACCGTGCTGCCTACACTTTGATGCAGCCAATACAACGTACTAATATCCAAATGTGTCAACCAATCCATACAAGCCTTCCTCTCACTTTCTTTTCTGTTTCTATAGGCATTATAGCAGGAAATATGATATATTAAAAATATCTGTTAAATCTGCTTACCATATATTTTAAATATATTTCGAGAGGTGTTTTAGCATGGATTTACGACAACTCAGATATATCATTGCTATTGCCGAAGAGGGCCAGATCACAGCGGCGGCCAAACGGCTCCATATGGCCCAGCCGCCCTTAAGCCAGCAGGTAAAAGCGTTAGAAGAGGAACTGGGTACGGCCCTTTTTAAACGGGGGCACCGCCACATCGAATTGACTGAAGCAGGCCAGCTCCTTTATACGCGGGCCCGGCAAATACTGGATCTGTCCGACGCGACAGAGCGGGAAATTGCGGACTTGCAGCATGGCCTGCGGGGTACCCTGAAGGTCGGCACCGTATCGAGTTCCGGCAGTATCATCCTCAGCTCGGCTATGCAGGATTTCCATAAAAGCCATGGAGAAATCCATTTTGAAATACATGATGGCAATACCTTTACCATTATCGATATGCTCCAAAAAGGGGTAATCGAACTGGGTCTCGTGCGCACGCCCTTTAAACACGAATTATTTCATTGTAAGATGCTCGCACAGGAGCCCATGATCGCCGCCCTGACCAGCGACCTGGATTGGTGCCCTGACCGGGATACCATTTCCTTTTCCGAACTGGCCGGCAGACCCCTTATCATTTATCGCCGCTTTGCCCAGCTCCTAAGTGATACCTGTGCCGTCTATAATTTTACGCCTACTTTATTTTGTCAAAACGACGATGCCCGCACGACCATTCTTTGGGCCAACGCCGGTCTGGGTATTGCCATTACACCGGCGTCAGCGTTCCAGCTGGCGGCGCACGACCGGCTGCATTACAAAATCATTGATGAGCCCCGCTTATATACGAGTATTGCCGTCATTTGGATGAAAAACCGCTATCTTTCCAGCCTGGCCGAAACATTTATTAAAGAACTCAAATTATGAGTATTCAGGTATTGATTTATGTGCCGGAATCATCTATAATAAGCGTATAAATAACAAATAATTGTAATCCATTAATATTTCATTTCAGTTGATATACAAAGGGGTGGTATATATGGAATCGTTAATCAAGGCCTATGCGGCACGCCGCACGAACTATACCTTAGGCAAAAACGTATCCCTTTCCCAGGAAGAAATTATTGAAAAGGTCCAGGCTGTCGTCAAGGAAATTCCTTCAGCCTTTAATATGCAGTCCGGGCGGATTATCCTCGCCTTTGGCGCCAAACACGATGCTATCTGGCAGATTACCAAAGAAACGCTGCGCAAGGTAGTACCGGCTGAAGCCTTTGCCAAGACTGAAGCCAAAATTGATTCCTTCGCTGCTGCTTATGGTACGGTCCTCTATTACGATGATACGGCTGTGGTCAAAGCCATGCAGGAACAAAATCCCTTGTATGCAGCCAATTTCCCCATTTGGGCCCAGCAGGGCAACGGCATGATCCAGTTTGCCTTATGGACGCTCTTTGCCGATTTAGGCTTAGGCGCTAACCTGCAGCACTATAATCCTCTCATTGATGAAGCCTTGCAAAAAGAATTTTCCGTTCCCGATACGTGGCAATTGATCGGACAGATGCCCTTTGGACAACCACAGGCCTATCCGGATCCCGTAAAAAAATTGCCCATCGAAGAACGTGTAAAAATATATCAGTAAGTAAGGAAGACCCTATTATATTGTTCTTTTTATTACGGAGGTGTTTTTACAATGAATACGCAGATTCAGGAATCCTATAATTTATATATTAACGGCCAGTGGGTACCCGCCAGTGACGGCAAGACCTTCAAAGCCTATAACCCGGCTAACGGCGACGTCCTTTCTACCTGTGCCGAAGCGACGAAAGAAGACGTCGATACAGCAGTTGCAGCAGCCCACGAAGCATTGCGCACGTGGCGTCTCGTCGAACCCATAGAACGGCAGAAAATTCTGCTCAAAATCGCCGACATTATCGATGAAAACAAAGAACATCTGGCGATGATTGAAACGCTGGATAATGGCAAACCGATCCGCGAAACGCTGAACGTCGATATTCCGGCTGCTGCCGATCATTTCCGGTATTTTGCCGGTGCCATCCGTACACAGGAAGGCCGGGCAGTCATGCTCGACAACAACACCATGAGCATCGTGCTCCACGAACCGATCGGCGTTGTTGGCCAGATTGTTCCCTGGAACTTCCCGTTCCTCATGGCCGCCTGGAAATTAGCTCCGGTCCTGGCTGCCGGTTGCACGACCGTCATCAAACCGTCGAGCAGCACGTCCCTGAGTGTCCTTGAATTGATGCGCCTCATTGGCGACGTCGTTCCGGCTGGTGTAATCAACGTCATTACCGGCAAAGGCTCCAAATCGGGCCAGTATCTCCTCGATCATCCGGATCTGCAAAAGCTCGCCTTCACGGGTTCGACAGAAGTCGGCCGTGGCGTATACAAGGCTGCTATGGATAAATTGATCCCGGCTACCCTGGAATTAGGCGGCAAATCGGCCAACATCTTCTTTGAAGATGCCAAATGGGATATGGCTATGGACGGTGCCCAGCTGGGTATCCTCTTCAACCAGGGCCAGGTATGCTGCGCCGGTTCCCGTATTTTCGTACAGGAAAGCATTTACGATAAATTCGTCAATGAACTGGCTGCCCGCTTCCAGCGCGTCAAGGTAGGCCTGCCTTGGGATCCGGAAACACAGATGGGTTCCCAGATCAACGAAGCTCAGGTCAAAAAGATTCTGGACTACGTAGAAATCGGCAAGCAGGAAGGCGCCCGCCTCGTTTGCGGTGGTGAACGGGCTACGGAAAACGGTCTGGACAAAGGCTGCTTCATTAAACCGACCATCTTTGCTGACGTGAAGAACGACATGCGCATTGCCCAGGAAGAAATTTTCGGGCCGGTTGTCTGCATTATCCCCTTCAAAGACGAATCAGATGTCATCGCTATGGCGAACGACAGCGAATACGGTCTTGGCGGCGGCGTCTGGACCCGTGATATCAACCGTGCGATCCGCGTATGCCGGGCTATTGAAACAGGCCGTATGTGGGTCAATACGTACAACAGCATTCCTGCCGGTGCACCGTTCGGCGGCTACAAGCTCTCCGGTATCGGCCGTGAAACGGATAAGATCATCCTCGAACACTACACACAGACCAAGAATATTATGATCAATCTTTCCGAAAAGCCATCGGGCTTATATGAAAGCTAACACCACTCTCTCTTCCTTATAAAAATCCCGTCCCGGACAGTTCACCTCACTGTCTGGGACGGGATTTTGATTTTCCGTTTAAAACGATACCGGTTTAGGTTCCCGGTTGTGATAGGTGCGATACAGCATGACGCTGGCACTTAGTAAAAACGCAGCCGCTACAAAGAATACGGAACGCATGCCCCACCACGTCGCTACTATACCGCCTAAGAGCGGGCCGGCAATGGAGCCGAGCTGTTGGGCCGTAAAAAGGAGCCCATAAATCCGTCCTTTAAAGTTAGACGGCGTATGCTGGGCCATAATGGCGTTGAGGGACGGATTGATACCGGAAAAGAAAAGGCCGCTTATAAACTGCGTCGCTGCAAACAGCGTCAGCGTACGCGGCAGGCCTTGTACCATCATCCAGCAGCCCGTCAAAACTAAAGACCACATAAGGGTACGGATAAATCCTCTCCGCTGGCCAATGCGTCCCCAAACGGGAGCTGCAAAGGCGCCGGAAATACCGGCCAGAGAAAAGATCAGGCCCGTAACGAAGGTCAGATTTGGCAAATCCCCTGCTAATGATGTAATATACGTAGAAAGGATAGGCTGCAAAATAAATATGACCATCTGAATTAAAGCTCCGCATAAGAGCATATTGCGAATGAGCGGTACCCGTAAAACCGTGAATTGGGAAAGAATCCCGCCGCTGTCTGTCTGATGTACCGTGCCTCTATCCGGATCCGGCGGTTCTTTGATAAAGAAAATGAACATGAGTCCATTTAAAAACAGAAGTCCTGCTGCAATAAAAAAGGAATAGCGCATGCCGAAGAGCTCAGCCAGTGTACCCCCGATGAGAGGGCCTACTACGCTGCCGGCAGTCATGACGCCCTGCATGGTGCCCAGACAAAAGCCAAGCTTTTCCTTCGGTGCGTACAAGGTCATAATGGCCAAATCCATAGGCCATAACCCATAGGCAAAGCCCTGGAGAAGACGCATGAGTACGAGCTGTTCCGGTGACGTGACGAGACCGCCACAAAAATAACTGAGGGACAAAAAGAGACACGAGCGGATGGCCATGGGCCGCTTGCCCCGCGAGTCGGCCAGTTTTCCCCAAACCGGTGCCATAATCGTACTGACGACGAAGGTCGCCGAAAAGACCAGGCCGGACCAGACGTGCACATCAGCAGCACTGACACCTAATTCATCGGTCAAATAAAGCGGTAAAAATGGAATAAGCATGGTGTAACTAAAAGACATAAAGACGATATTACAAACCAGTATACCGAGCACCAGTTTCCAGTTCACAAAATCCCCCCTCTTACTTCTCAAATCATACGCTATTAGTATACCTGTTTTTCATGATAAAAGAAAATAAAAAAGGAGATTCCCCATGAAAGAAATAACTATTTTAGGCAGTACCGGTTCCATCGGTACGCAAGCCTTAGAAGTCATCGCAACCAATCCGGATACCCTGCACGTACGCGTTCTTGCCGCACGGCACAATGCAGAGCTCATGGCCCAACAAATACGTCGTTTTCAGCCGGATTTTGCCGTCCTGACGGATAAAGAGGCAGCCCATAAGCTGCAGCAGCAACTGGGAACAGCCTGTGACATATTGAGTGGCGAAGAAGGCCTCATAGCAGCCGCTACGTATGGCCCTGTCGATACCGTCCTCGGCGCCATCATCGGCTATGCAGGCCTGCAGCCCGTTCTGGCCGCGATCCAGGCCGGTAAAGACATCGCCCTGGCCAATAAAGAAACACTCGTTGCTGCCGGCCACCTGATCATGGAAGCCGCTACAGACAAGGGCGTACACATTCTCCCTGTAGACAGCGAGCACAGTGCCATTTTCCAGTCCTTGCGCGGCGGCAGCCACAGTGAAGTGAGCAAACTGATTCTCACTGCATCAGGCGGACCCTTTCGCGGCTACACGAAGGAACAACTACGTCACGTAACACGCGAGCAGTGTCTGAAACACCCGAACTGGAACATGGGGCCTAAGGTAACCATCGACAGCGCTACGCTAGCCAATAAAGGCCTGGAAGTCATGGAGGCCCACTGGCTCTTCGACATGCCCTATGAACAGATCGAAGTCGTCATTCATCCCCAGAGCATCGTCCATTCTCTGGTAGCCTTCTGTGACGGTGCCGTCATAGCCCAATTAGGCCTGCCTGACATGCGCCTGCCCATTCAATACGCTTTATCCTGGCCACAACGTTACCACTGCTCGTTTGGCCAGCTCGATTTGGTACAGGCCCGTGCGCTGACCTTTGAGGCTCCCGATACAGAAGCCTTTCCGGCCCTGAAACTCGCCATTGACTGCGGTAAAGCAGGCGGTACCTACCCGTGCGCCTTTAACGCCGGCAATGAAGCCTGCGTCCAGGCCTTTTTGCAAGGAATCATCGGCTATAGCGATATTCCCGTTCTCCTAGCCCGCATCATAGAAGAACACCAAAGCATCAGTTCTCCCAGTCTGGACGAAATTATGACTACGGACCGGGACGTACGAAAAAGAGCCTCCCAATTATGGAAGGCCCTTTAACCGATTCCGAATCGCCGTATGATCAGCCAATATTAGCTTTACACATGTCTTCTTCGGCCATCATTTCCTGTTCATTTGCAATACGAGTTGTTTCTTTGCACATCTTAGAAATGCTTTTCAAAATGACTTTGCTATGATTGTAGAAATATTTACCTGCTGGCGTTAATACAAAGGTCCGGTTTTTACGGACGATCAAGGCAACTCCCAGGCAACGTTCAAGTGCCTGTATTTGCTGGGAAATTGCAGATTGAGAAATATTACACTCATAAGATGCTTTGGTAAAACTGTGTTGATCCACAACTGTCACATAGTATTTCATCTGTCTGTAAAGCATAGTTACCCCTCCTGTAGGTATAGAATTTTCCCTTATCATATACCGCTCTCGTATGGTTCAATCCGTTATCTTTCCTTCCCCAAAAAATAGCGGTCTCATCCATAGGTCCCACAATGATGCGTGTATATGCGGCATGTCAGAGAGCACTGACAGTGCCGGGTAATAAAAACAGAAACGCATGCCATGAACAGGTTTGGCAATTCATCTGTTTAATTTATTATATCATATAAGGTTTGATTTATAAATATTTTTTCTGATTAATATAATATAAATTATTGATACTTTTAGCTAATAAGAATATACTATATTTTATATTTTTTATTCAGCACTAAAAGCAGGAAATATGCTATATTAATCCATATTTTCTCTTTGTTTTTTTGATACAATGAATAATCATTACAGTATATCTGCGGAACCTTACAGAAATTTTACAATTATAGACGGAATTAGTCTGATATTTATTTTTTATGTTATAATTTATTTATTTTTACAATGTGACCGTGAACGTGATAATTCCATTTTTATAGGCCACGCTGATCGATCCTTTTAGGAGCTGGACCAGTTCTTCTGCCATAGAAAGGCCGATACCATAGCCGGCCTGATCACTATTGTGGGACTCATCACCACGATAAAAGCGTTCAAAGAAACGGGTGTAGTCTACATCCTTGCCGGCAGCATATTGGTTGGAAACAGTAAGGACGGCACCTTTACCCAGTTTTTTCCCGCTCAGCGTCACCTGTACGGTACCCTGGTCATCACAGTACTTGACGGCATTATCCAAAAGGATACTGACAATTTCATAGAGACATTTCTGATCGGCAGTCACGTGAATTCCCGGGCGTATTTTGGCAGTCAGTGTTTTTCCCTGATCCTTGGCCAGGGCGTCAAAGGCCTGGACGGCCGTCTGCACTTGCTGGGACACGTCTAAATCGACCAGGGTGATATCGGCCAGAGAGCGTTCCCCCATTTTAGAGAGCATGATCAGGTCATTAATAAGCTGTGACTGCCGCCGCACTTGCTTTAAAATATTGTCTGTCCACTGACTCTTGCCGTTCAGCATTTCAATAGCTTCCGTATTAGCCGATATGATTGCAATAGGTGTTTTTAATTCATGACCGGCATTGGTAATAAACCGTTTCTGGTTTTCCATATTGCGCGCAAAGGGCCGCATGGCGACACTTGACAGGGCGGCTACAATGAGCACATATAAGATGATGACAATCAGGCCAAACCAAAAGGAATAGCGCAGCATATGATTAATGGATAGAATATTTTTTGTACAGTCCAGTACAATCAGAAGACGCGAGCCGTCGGGCAGGTCCTTGCGCAAATAGGCATAAATGGCCTTGTCCTTATTTAAAAATCCCGATGCAGAACTGAGCGCTGCTGTCTTATCGGCATACGCTACGGCTTCGGCTATGGTAAAAGCGGCGGTATGGCTGATATCTACTTTTTCTACGTCGCGCTGGGGTCCCCAGAGAACAGAAAAATAGCGTACCTGATATAAAAAATCAGGTGTACTGGTAATCCAGTCATCGCCGTTGAGTATTTTATTGACAGCGGACCAATCGTCAGCATCCCGCTGAATTTTACGGCTGTCCGGCAAGGTACCGCCATTATCGGCAATCGCCGTAATAATACCTTCGATTTCTGACGTTTCGTGTATATAAACAGTGGCATTGAGGAGTGCCAGGGCACCGACGACGATCAAAATGACCGCCAGCGTACCGGCCAGGATAAATTTGCGATGCAGCTTGCTAATCATATTCATGGCCTTACCTCCTTACCAGACGGAACGTACCACCTTCCTCGCCATCAATCGAAATATCGGCATCAATGGCCAGCAGCTTTTCCCGCAAATAGGATACGTAAATCCAGACGATTTTACCGTCTTCTTCCTCTTCCTGCCAAATGCGGCTGAGAATTTCTTCGGTCGTAAATTCTTTTTCTTCATTGAGCATAAAGAGCTGCATGAGTTTCGTTTCCTTAGCAGACAGGCGCACGGAATTCGTACAGCGCAATTCCTGTTCTTCTATGTTGAGAGCGACAGAACCACTCTGCAGCTTTTGTGGTGTAAATGACGTAGAGCGGCGGGTCATAGCACGGATGCGGGCCAGGAGTTCGGCCATAGCAAAAGGTTTGGTAAGATAATCATCGGCACCGGCATCGAGGCCCGTGATGCGGTCAGACACTTCTGCCTTGGCCGTCAGCATGATTACCGGCGTTACGTCACCGCTTTCCCTGATTTGCTGCAACGCCTGGACGCCGTCCAATTTGGGCATCATAATATCGAAAATCATACAGTCATACGTATTATGCGCCGCCATTTCGACAGCTGCTTCGCCGTCGTAGACGGGATCTACGTCATAGCCGGAATGAGTTAAAATGGCAACCAGAGCCGCCGACATGTCCCGTTCATCTTCAGCAAGTAACAGTCTCATCTTATTCTTCCTCCTTGATCAAATTGCGAATAGTCTGCATGGACAAATCACACGATGCCAGTTCGTCGGCACAGCGCTTCAATTCACGGCTGATCATTTCCGGATTTTTAATGTTTTTCTTGTATTTCATTTCATGTTCGAGACTGGCCCAGGAATCCATGGCCAGCGTGCGCAGCTGGATTTCTACGAAATACGTTCCCGGCAGCTGCCCCAGCACATCTTCATAAGGCACCGTGACTGCCAGGATCATATGATAACTGCGATAGCCATTAGGCTTGGCATGGCGGACGTAATCCTTCTCTTCTACGACGCGGCAAGCCGGCAACTTCCGTATATACTCGATGTTCGTATAAATATCATCGATAAAACGGCAGACAATGCGAAAGCCAATGGCATCATGAAGATCATACAGGGCCGAACGTGGCGTCTGGGGCAAATTTCGTTTGTCGCACTTACTGCGCATACTCTGGTCGGCCTTGATACGAAAGAGCAGATGCTCATAAATCATAGAGCCGCTTCTTGCTTTTTCTTTTTCACTATAGGCACGGATTTCAGCCGCCATGTGATTCATGATTTGTGGTAAATAGGCGCTGTATTTACCGTATATATCATTACTCATATCAGTACACCTTCTTCTTACTGGCACATACTATTCCTGTTTGCATAGTATAATGTCATATTGTAACAAAATTTCCGGATCATTACCATGACGATACGGTTACAGTTTTACAACAATTTTTCTGCACCCGGAACCTGTACCTTCTCCTTCTATTATACACAAAAATGCACAAAAAAAAGCAGGGGCTGATAGTATCAGATCCCCCGCTTATACCCTCTGTTACGCTCTGCTTTTCTTTCCTCCCGGTGCTTTTTCTGCCTCCTGGCCCTGATTGATTTGGCGTTTTGCATAGACGGCAATAGCCGTGACAATCAAGCCTGCAACAACATATAAAGCCGACGTGGATATATCATGATACTGAACCCAGAAATAGCCGGCGCCAAAAAACCAAAACGCTGCAATAACACAAACGGCGTAAAAGCGAATCATATGAATTCCTCCAGCATAGACGCATTCTGCCTCGAGCAGAAAAGTATTTAACAGTACTATGATACCATAAATTGACTGACAACGGAAGATGCGGAGGAAAAACAAGTCTCCCTGCTTGAAGCCGCTTCTTAAACGACAGAAAACCTCTCACCCGAAGGCAAGAGGTTTTCTGTCGTTATGATTAAAGCAGGTTGACGATAAAGCTAAAAGACATTAATGCGCCAACAGCAACTACTAATTTTGCATTCGTCCCCATGAGTATTTCCCCCTTACTTAAAAAAATAATGTATTTTATAAAAGCAAACAAATAAACGATGTAAATGATGCAGATAAGAACGAAGCCGCCTGAGGCCCTGCCGTACGCTTCCGGCCTGTCCTCCAAGTGCTTTTATTTCTTTATCTGAACCTATAGTAACGCTGTTAAACAGCAATTTCAAGTGGTATTTCTCTTCTGCTATGGCACCATCACGCCATACGTTTTTGCTTGTCCCGTCCAGGACCACAGACCTGTTACCGTTTCTTTTCTACACTTTATAATTTTAATTTTAAACTTAAAAAAAGGTTCTTAAAATTAAAATTGTAAAATAATTATAAATTACTAAAAATCATTTTTCTACTAATAGACCGTAAGATTTTAGTTGCTTTCTAGTTGTAAAAGAGTCGCAAAAAAAGTAAAATAGGAACTATAGAAAAACGTTTATCGTAAAGGAGGTGTTTCCGGTCATGTATGACACACACGTACATACCATACCGCCTGCTGGGAAAACGGTTGACGACTATATGCGCATGATAAAAATTAATCCCTACGCGCTGCAACATATTCCTAACCCAACAGAAGAAATGAAGCTGGCAGCCTTACGCGAGAACGGCCTGGTCTTAGAATTTATTAAAGACCCTACACGGGAAATGCAGCTCACAGCCTTGCAGAATACAGCCAAAGCCATCCGCTTCATCCCTCACCCATCAGACGAATTCCTGAGACGGGCTGTACGCAAAAGCTGGACCAATTTGGCATACATTGATACACCGCCGGAATGGCTGATCCGCGACGCCCTGGCGCAGTCAGGCTGGGCCATTCAGTATGCCGAAAACCCCAGTGAAGAACTGCAGCTCCTGGCAGTCCGTAACACGTACGACGCCATTAAATATATAAAGAAGCCAACACCGCGTGTCCAGGCAGAAGCGGCGGCTATTAACTATATGTCCCTGCGTTACGTGGCAGAGCCTACGTTTGAAGCGCAATGCATTGCCATCCAAAAGGACGAACAAGCAATCCGCCTCTTTATGAATGCCGATAAAAAGACGCTCTTACACTTCTTAAAGCTCAATATTCTCGTGATCCGGTACTTGCCGCGTAATAAGCTCGTCAGTCCGGAAGAACTGACTGACGTCTTGAAGGATACCCTATCTAAAGACGATGTATCCGAAAAATACGTGCGTGATTTCATTACGTGCAACCGCATTGAAACAGAATATGGCTGGACACAAATAGACAAACTTTATTTCGTCTATCACTATGGCAGCCGTAAAGCCAAACGCATTACAGTCGACGAAAAGTTGAAAATTCAGTAGGTATACAGCCTGCTATAATACATTAATAATATATGGGCCTATAAATGGCCACTTATGTTCAATTGCTTTTTATTTTACTAAGCCTGCATGACAGGCCTTGAGACAGGATGGAAAATAGATGAACTACAATGATACGTTACAAAGTGTAAAACTGGTATTAGAAGCCCAGGCAGTTCCCTTATTGATTGGTGAAACCGGTATCGGCAAAACAGCCCTGGCTGCCGAGCTTGCCGATGAAAACGACTGGTGTCTTATCAATATTGACGGGAATATTTTGAAAGAAGGGGAAATCGGCGGCCTGCCGACAGTCGAAAACCGCACGACGGTCTATGCCATTCATCACAAGCTGCGGGAAATTGACGAAGCGCTCAGCCAGGGCCGGACGGTTCTGCTCTTTATCGATGAAATCAACCGCTGCGAACATGCTGTACAGCAGGAATTGATGAACCTCATTTTGAACCACGAAATCAACGGCTACCACCTGCATGACAGCGTGCGCATTATTGCCGCTATGAATCCGACAGATACGTATGATTATCAGACCGTAGAAATGGACAATGCCCAAAAGAACCGCTTCGTCTGGCTCTACATGGAACCGGACTATATGCAGTGGCTCGACTGGGCCGCTGCTGCCGGTGTCGATCAAAAAGTTATGGAATTCATTTCTACCTTCCCTGATTATTTATCTCAGAAAAACGAAGACGATATCGATGCGACGCCGCGCAGCTATGAACGTATTTCTGATATTTACCGCGTTTACGCCAAGCACCCTGAACGATATCCGAAGAACGTCTTTTACAATGTCATTGCCGGTAACGTAGGCAAAGTCATTGCCGAAGAATTTGTCAATTTTGTTCATTCCGATGCGGCTCCCTTAGTGACCTACAACGAAGTCTACAGTGGCTCTGAACTGAGCCAGGACGTCATCAAGAAGATCGAAGCCGAATCCCACACGCGTCTCTATTTGGCCGCCAAAAATATTCTGCGCCAGCTCGACGCCAAGCTGGAAGCGCACGAATGCGATCCCCAGCCGGCGATCGACCGTCTCGTCTTGTTCCTCAAATACTATCCGGCCGATTTAATGATTGGCGTCATGAAGGATGTCCGCAACAATACGAAAGTAGTAAAAAAATATGCCCTAGAAAATGACAACTTTATTGACGCGTATTTTAAAACGTATGAAGCAATCAGGTGATAGCCTTGAAAAATGCATTGCAGGCCGAGTCCATTCTTCTCGGCCAAAAATTAAATATCTGGGCAGACAATCACATGCGCCTGGAAGAAAAAGAACAGCGTGCTGCCACCTTGCCTGATGATTTTGTAAAAGAGTTTTTTGCCTTTGTCAGTAAGGTAAGCCTGCAGCTCGTCGATGCGAAGGATAATTTTTACGGCTACTTCTTTTTCCAGATGGGAAAAGAAATCCGCCTCAACATCGGCTCTGCTACAGCCGTGACCTTTAAGGATGCCAAGTACGTCATGTACTTCAATCCGTTTATCTTTCTGCCGCTTACGATAGAGCAGATGGAAAACTGCATTCGTCATGAAATCCTGCACATCGTCTTCCAGCATCTGCAGCGGGCCCGGGATCTGCGCGATCATTACAGCAAACTCGCCCTCAATCTGGCCATGGATATCGTCGTCAACACGTACCTGCACCCCTTGCCCGATGACGCGGCAACATTAGACTGGGTGAATCTGCAATATCACCTCTATCTGACACCCTTCGGCACGCTGGAAAATTATGTCGATGAAATTGAAACGGCTTTGAAAAACAGGGAAAAGACGACTACCGTTACGGATGACGATAATACGGCCCAGACAGACATCCTGACCAAATTTGATCCCTTGCGGACCCACGACGTCTGGAATGAAGCGGACACCATTGATGCCCAGCTCTTAGGACGGTTCACAGAAAAGTATGTGGACAGTGCCAATCACGGTCAGGTTTCCGATCATCTGGCCAACGCCATTGCTGCTATCAAAGACAGCAATCGTACCCTGCCATGGCACTTCTATTTAAAGAAATTAGCCGGCACCGTGGCCAGCGGCAATAAGAAGACAACGGCCCGGCGCAACCGCCGTCAGCCGGACCGCCTGGATCTGCGTGGTGAACTGCGCAATTACAAGGCTAAGATTTACATTGCTCTCGATATTAGCGGCAGCATCAGCGATGACGAGTTCAAGCAGGCCATGGAAGAAGTCTTTCAAATCGTACGGGAATACAAGACCGAGATTACAGTCATCCAGTGTGATGACCAAATCCGTAAAGTCTATAAAGTCCGTACGATTAAAGACCTCATGGCCCGGCCAGCCGGACGTGGCGGCACGAGCTATTCACCGGTTATCGAGTATGCCAACGAACACAAGATCGATTTACTGCTCTATTTTACAGACGGCAAAGGCGAAGAGGTACTGCGCACTAAACCATCGGGCTATAAGATTCTTTGGCTCATCGGCGGTAATGGTGATTCCTTATCGTTAAAAGAACCGTGCGGCCTTGTGAAGTACCTGAAACCCATGCTGGAAGAAACGCCGGCATCAGAATTCTTCTTCGTAGAAAAAGGCGGTTATTCTATGAATAACCAAGAGGACATTAGTTTGATATTTTAAATTCACTTCATCTATACTATTCGTGAAAAATATCTCATGTCATTCCATTTTGATTTATGAAGGATTATGTGAGTGTATTTGCAAACTCGTTCGCAAATACACTCAAAATGACCTAAAATCCTACTATTTATGCATGGGAAGAAATCAGGAGCTACTAATATGCATATTCGATATAGGAAATACACATTTTTGACTTGCAAATAGTTCTGAAAAAATATACTATATACACATAGAGATTGTGAAATTTAGAACTCAGATATTTTCAGATCTACCAGCTGACCTGGTATGGGTTCCAAATTTTTTCTCCCTACGCAGACAAATAGTGATTTACTTAGCAGATATCTACATCTACTAGAAATATACTATTTAAATTATTTTATGTTATTCAGAAAGGGTGGTTTTACAAATGGAAAAAGTAGTTATCGTAAGTGCAGCTCGTACTCCTATCGGCAGCTTCAACGGCCAGTTCAAGGACTTAACGGCTGTAGAACTCGGCTGTGTAGCTGTTAAAGCAGCAATTGAACGTGCTAAAGTTCCTGTTGACCAGATCGACGAAGTTATCATGGGTCATGTACTGACAGCAGGCTGCGGTGAAAATACAACTCGCCAGGTAGCTCTCCACTCCGGCATTCCTCAGGAAGTACCTGCTTTTACGATCAACAAGCTTTGTGGTTCCGGCCTCCGTGCTGTATCCCTGGCAGCTCAGCAGATCGAACTCGGCGATGCTGACATCGTTGTAACAGGCGGTATGGAATCCATGTCCAACGCTCCGTATGTAATCGCTAAAGCTCGTCGCGGCTATCGTATGGGCAACGGCGTTCTCGAAGATACCATGCTTCGTGACGGCCTCGTTTGCACAGAAAACGGCTACCACATGGGCGTAACGGCTGAAAACATTGCTTCCCGTTTCGGCGTATCCCGTGAAGATCAGGACCTTTGCGCTTACAACAGCCAGATGCGCGCTGCTAAAGCTCAGAAGGAAGGCAAATTCGACGCTCAGATCGTTCCTGTAACGATTCATAACCGCAAAAAAGGCGATATCGTTATCTCCACTGACGAACATATCCGTCCGGACACGACGCTTGAAGGTCTCGCTAAATTAAAACCGGCCTTCACAAAAGACGGCACAGTTACAGCTGGTAACGCTTCCGGCCTGAACGATGCTGCTTGCGCACTCGTTCTCATGAGCGAATCCAAAGCTAAAGAATTGGGCATCAAACCGATTGCTAAGATCCTCAACTGGGCTTCCGCTGGTGTTGAACCTGCTATCATGGGTACTGGTCCTATCCCGGCTTGCCACAAACTGTTCGACAAGACTGGCCTCAAGATGGAAGACTTCCAGCTCGTCGAATTGAACGAAGCATTCGCAGCTCAGGCTGTATATTGCTGCCGTGAACTCCATGCTGACATGGAAAAAACGAATATCTACGGTTCCGGTATCTCCCTCGGTCATCCCGTTGGCTGCTCCGGCGCTCGTATCCTGACAACATTGCTTTATGCTCTTGCTGAACCGGAACGCAAAAACGGTTCCCGTCTCGGCCTTGCTGCCCTTTGCATCGGCGGTGGCCAGGGCACAGCAGTTGCTATTAAAATGTGTGACTAATTCCTAACTAGATGGTCTTAAAAAAGACAGCCATGTATTTGGCTGTCTTTTTTATTACAGAAACATAATAAAAGACTACACTTTTTCCGTTTTTCAATAAATAAACTTTATTCATCTATTTTATTTTTTTATCAAAAAAATATTTCATTTTAACCCTAAAAGTGCTAAAATGAATTAGCTTAAATTAAGGCTGATTCTATTATTTTAAAAGACACGTCCATTTTTACATTGTGTCTGGCCTAAGAAAGAAGGACTGATAATGAAAACTTCCCGTCGTAAAATGTCTATGGTTCAGCTGACGTTTGTCACTGCAGCCAATATGCTCGGTGCCGGCATTATAATGTTGCCGACCAAGCTGGCCGAGGTTGGTACGATTTCTATTATTTCTTGGATTATTACTTCTCTTGGCTCGCTGGCACTGGCTCTCACCTTTGCCAGGTGTGGCATGTTCTCTACCAAGCCGGGTGGCATGGGAGGATATGCTGAGTATCGGTTTGGACGCTTTGGACATTTTATGACGAGCTACTCCTACTCCGTATCGATCGTTATTGCAAATGTGGCTATTGCCATTTCCGCCGTAGGCTACGGTGCCGGATTCTTCGGTGTCGACCTCACGCCGGTGCAAACGTGTCTATATACTATCGCTCTCCTTTGGCTCGCTGCAGTACTCAACTTCAGCGGCTCTCGCTACTCCGGCAAGCTCAGTACGATTACGATCTGGGGTGCCATCATTCCCGTTTTGGGCATTTCCCTTATCGGCTGGTTTTGGTTTGATCCCCAGCTCTGGATTTCCTCGTGGAATCCCAACAGCTTTGGCTTCAGCGATGCCGTAGGCAATTCCATTGCCCTGACGCTCTGGTCTTTCCTAGGGCTCGAATCGGCAGCTGTCAACATGGATGCCGTAGAAAACCCGCAGCGTTCCGTTCCCATTGCAACCTTTGTCAGCACCCTGGCGGTGGCCTTTATCTACGTGGCTTCAACCAATGCCATTGCCGGCATTGTGCCTAATGCAGATATTCTCAGCTCCAGCGCCCCGTTCGGTCTGGCCTTTGCTACGATGATGGGTTCTACAGCCGGTAAGGTCGTCATGGGTCTCATGGTCTTCTCCTGCGCAGGCTCGCTCCTTTCGTGGCAGTTCACCTTAGCCCGTGTTTTTAAAACCAGCGCCCAGCGTGGTCTCTTCCCGAAGGTTTTTGCCAAGGTTACCGAATCGGATGTACCCTTGAAGGGTATCATCGTCATTCTCATCATCCAGACTCTGTTATCCTTTATGACCATCAGCCCGACCTTGTCGGAACAGTTCGAAAACCTGGCCAATCTGGCCGTCGTTACCAACGTCATCCCCTACATTCTCTGCTCGGCAGCCTTGAAATCCATTTTGGATCAGGAAGGTATCGATGGCAGTGTCTGTAACCGGAATACGTCGTATTTCCTCGCCGGCGTATCGATTATCTATTGTTTTTATGCCATGACGACACTGGATCTGCCCACGTTCCTCGGTGGCTGCAGTGCTCTGCTCATCGGCTGGATGACCTATGTCGTCCGCTTCAACATTATGAAACAGACCTTTATTCAGGAACAACGCGTAAAAAGCTAAGCGATACAACCAGTCATACCGGAACGGCACCTAATGAATGTATGCTTCCATTAGGTGCCGTTCTTTTGTATCCGTGTATTATAAATTTCCCCTACGTGCCTCTCTGTGCCAATTTATCTATACGCCCTAGGAAGATTACTCTATTTGTGCTACAGGACGTCAGCAGGTCTCCAGGGCGCAAAAAACGCTGTCTTCCATGAAGGGGAAACAGCGTTTTGCATGACTATAGATACTTTTTGTTAGACGGCACGAGGAATACGAGATTACTGCAGGCTACAGCTACGCAAAGAGCCAATGCTTCTGCCACAAGGGGAATGAGATAGACCAAATAACTCCCCTGGAAAATAGGCGTAATGCCTACGGCAAAGCTGATATAGGGAGAAGACGGCACGTGCAGTCCTACCCAGACGAGGAGCATGATCAGCAGCCGTACCAGCTGCCAGGCCCGTTCTGCCGACGAGCTGTACCGATTCTTACGGGGATAAAAATATAAGACCAGCGTGCCGATGACAAAGATAAGTGTGAGGAAATAACAAAGTCCCATGAGAACGAAAATCCCCGGACCGAAAAGGCTAAGCTGATCGAATTCATTCATAGAATGAAAAAAGGTAGTGCCAAAGAATACACAAGGAATTGGCAGAGCATAGAGACAGGGATCCAAAAATTCGGAATAGGCGTGCTTGCGGCGGTTATCTTTCCACCAGTCAAAGCCCCGTGCCAGCAGGCTCTGCAAAATCAAGGTCGCCAGCATCCACAAAAAATAGGCTGCCACGCGGCTGTAATAGTTCTGCCATAGGACTGACGAATTGAGCAGATCCAAAAAGCTGAGAGAAAAGAGGAGCCCCGTCAATGAGGCGTACAGCTGCATAGCTGTTGTCGCATAGGCTGAAGTCCCCTGTTTTTTTATCTGTCTGTGCCGCAGCCATAGAGGCAACAAAAACGAGCCCAGAGCGAAGATCAAAAAGGAAAGAGTGACAAAGAATACCCGGTCTGACGCAAAGGCCCCAAAGGGTACCGGAATCAGGCAGACGGCCAGCCAGCCAATAGACAGGGCCCGCTGACGCCATGCTTCTCTATTCATAGGCCCCTCCCTTCTGTCTTGCCCATGAGCCGCGTTTGCACGTAGGCGCCGGCCATCGTAAGGCAAAGTTCAATATACATGAGAATGATAAAAACGATGTCCCTGCCGAAGGTCGGCCAATTCCAAAAGGATGAATGCTTCCATACAGGCCCCATGAACTTGCTGAAAACAATGCCGGCAAGTGCCAGAAGAATCCAGACGCACACATAACTCGTGCGCGTAATCACTTCACTGCGCGGGCCAAAGGAAGCCTCCCGGCTGCCCAGATAGGCCAAAGGAATGACAAAAGAAAGAACGATATAAGAAATCAGCGCGACAGCCGCACTGGAACCGCTATGGATCGTATACGAACCGATGGGAATGGGAATAATGAAAAAACTCATAAAAACGCATTGACGGATAAGATCACGCCACAAGCTCATGGTATCTGCCTCCTGTACTCGTAGTCTTTTGGGCTACATCTTCTTTAGTATATCAAATTATAGAAGCCTTGGGTAGCCTTGCGTTACAGCGGGAAGACTGCACGATAGGCGCATCCATGGTATAATAAACATGATATATTTGCTTTGACGAAAGGAAAGACATATGACCATACAAACAGAACCTCTTTTTTCATTCCTGACCCAAGCCGTTTCTCCTTATCACGCCGTACGGGCCGGCAAGGACGTATTGCGCCGCCATGGTTATGAAGAACTGCCGTGGACACAGGCCTGGCGCCTGCACCAGGAAGGCACCTATTTTGTGTCCCTCTATGGCTCGGCTCTCATGGCTTTTCATGTCGGCAAGAATGTACGCAGCCATGTGCGTCTGGCCGCTGCCCATACAGATTTTCCCTGCTTGCGCATAAAGCCTCAGGCCGTTGCCAAACAACGCGTCTACAGCCGCCTGAACGTGGAAGTTTACGGCGGTATGAACCGCAGCACCTGGCTGGACCGTCCTTTATCCTTGGCCGGCAAGATCGTCCTGCGTGGCAGTGATGCCTTTCAGCCCCGCACCCAATACGTGAACCTGAAGCGGCCCTTGCTGACCATTCCCAGCCTGGCCATTCATATGGAACCAAAGACTAACGACGGACTCGTCCTCAATCCACAAAAGGACATGCTGCCCCTCTTTTCCTGTGACGGTACAGAACTGGCGGAAGAATCTCTCCTCTCCTATTTGGCGGATGCCTTACAAGTCGACAGCGACGCCATATTGGCCTACGAGCTGACGGCTTATCCCGTAGAACCGCCTTGCTATTTAGGTGCTCACGACGAACTCATTTCCGCATCGCGTTTGGACAACATGACCTCCGTTCTGGCCTGCCTGGACGGCCTCGTAACGGCTAAAGAGGCCGACGGCCTCTCCCTCATTGCCCTCTTCGATAATGAAGAAGTAGGCAGCCGGACCAAACAGGGTGCCTTATCGGCAGCATTGCCCAACATCCTGCAGCGCATCTATGCCGCCCTGGGTCTTACGCAAAACGACTATCTGACAGATCTCAGCCGGGCCTTCCTGCTCTCTGTAGACGTAGCCCACGCCCTCCATCCCAATGCGCCGGAAAAAAACGATATTACGAATTTCCCTGTCTTAAACGGCGGCGTCGTCCTGAAAACGGCTGCCAGCCAGAGCTACGTTGGCGATGCCGAATCAATTGCCATCATCCGCGCGCTCTGTGAAACGAATGACATTCCCTGGCAGTATTACGTCAACCGCTCGGATATCCGCGGCGGCTCTACCCTAGGCTCTCTCGTCTCAGCTAACCTGGCTATCCGCGCCATGGATATCGGCGTGCCCCTCTTGGCCATGCATTCGGCGCGGGAACTCATGGGAACCAGGGACCAGGATGCCCTGACGCAGCTTCTCACAGCCTTTTTTGCAGGCTGAGTCATTGTTTGACAGCCCTTCATTTTCTCTATAGAAAGGTATTCATATGAAAACATTTCAAACCCTGGGTGTTACGCCCTTTATTTCCGATTTATTGCATAAACAGGGCATTGACGAGCCTACAGAAATTCAGGCCCAGTCTATCCCGGCGCTCTTTAAAGGCCGCGACGTTTTGGCCCAGGCCCAGACCGGTACAGGCAAAACCCTGGCCTTTCTCTTGCCGGCACTGCAACAGATCCGTACGGATCTCTCACGGGAACAGGTACTCATCGTCGCACCGACGCGGGAACTGGCCAAGCAGATTGCCGACGTAGCAGAAACACTGGCTCCGGCCCTCTCTGTAGACGTACTCAGTCTGATTGGCGGTAAAACCATTGAAAATCAGCTGCAAAAGCTGCATCGCCATCCGCATATTATCATCGGTACACCGGGCCGCTTATTAGACCATTGCAACCGGAATTCCCTCGATTTATCCAACGTCAAACGGGTTATCGTCGACGAAGCAGACCAAATGCTTCAGGCTGGATTCCTGGAAGACATTGATATGCTCATTTCCATGACGCCGAAGAGCCGGCAGCTCCTCTTCTTCTCGGCTACGATCCCCGACAAGATTCGTAATCTGGCCAAGAAACACATGACCAATCCCTTAGTACTCAACGTGCGTGAAGGCGAAACGATTGCCTTGGAGACGATTGAACAGCGTATTTATATGGTCAGTGAAGAACACAAGCTAGATCTCCTTTGCCGGATGCTGACGGACATGAATCCTTACTTAGCCATCGTCTTTTGCAATACGAAGGAACGCACGTCTATCCTGGCCAGCGATCTCATCGCCCGGGGCTTCAATATTGGCGAGCTCCACGGCGATATGAGCCAGGGCCGGCGTACGCAGGTACTACGCGATTTTGCGAAGGCGAAAACGCAAATCCTCGTAGCCACGGATATTGCCGCCCGCGGCATCGATATTGAAGGAATCACGCACGTCTTCAGCTATGACGTGCCTCACGACGTCGATTATTATATTCATCGTATTGGCCGTACAGGCCGTGCCGGCAGCGAAGGTCTGGCCATCATGTTCGCTACGGCCGCTGATGAAACGTGGGTACGCCGCATTGAACACAACATTCAGGCGACGATTACCAAGTACGCTGCCAACGGCCAAGTGCGCGTAAAAGCCGCGAATACAGCGCCTAAACGCAAAAAGGTATTCAAGGATAAATTACCAGCCAGCACGTATCAGGCCACGAAGAGCAAGCGCCATAAAACACTTCATAAAGGTGGCGACAACCGGCGTCGCCGCAAGTAACCGGATACAACAAAACAACCCCCGTTACCAGCATAGGCTGATAACGGGGGTTGTTTATATTACGTCAGATCAAAGTCTGCCAATATCTTTGAGGAGCTGCTGGCATTTAGCGCGAACTTCCGGCGAAGCTTCTACCAAAGGCAGGCGGAGCGGGCCGGCCGGGAAACCGAGCATGTTGACCATGGTCTTGATGGGTACAGGGCTGACCGTACAGAAAATCCCCTTCATAAAGGGCAGATATTTCTGGTGCATAGCTGCAGCCTTTTTAACGTCACCGTCTTTATGAGCCTGAATCATTTCGCTCATTTCTTTGCAGATCACGTGGGACGCGACGGAGACAACACCTTCACCGCCGACAGCAACGATCGGCAGGGGCAGGTTATCATCGCCACTGTACAGGTGGAAGCCTGCCGGGGCGTTAGCTGCCACATAACCGGCATAATCCAGGTCGCCGCTGGCATCCTTCAGGCCGATGATGTTCGGGAAGTCATGGGCTAAACGGCACAGGGTCGGCGCTTCGATTTTGCCGCCTGTACGGCCCGGTACGTTATAAATGAAGATCGGCAATTTCGTCGACTTGGCTATTGCTGCAAAGTGTGCATAGCAGCCGTCCTGGTTCGGCTTATTATAGTACGGCACGATGCACAAGAGGGCATCGACGCCAAGGCCTTCGGTCCGTTTGATCAAATCGATGGTCTGCGCTGTGTTATTAGTACCTACGTTAGCCATGACGAGGGTTTTATCCTTCAAAGCATCGGCGGCAATTTTGAAGAGCTTCAGCTTTTCGTCTTCCGTCATGACGGCACCTTCACCGGTCGTCGCGGCAACGAGAATGCCCGAACCTTGGGCTGTATATTTTTCTGCCAATTCCCGGAAGGCTTCATAATTGACGGAGCCATCTTCATGGAACGGGGTAATCATGGCTGTGATTACATTTGGAAAGGTTAACATAGTAAATCAACTCCCGTAACAATGCGTATTAGATCATATCATGAGCCAGCATGTATTCAGCAATCTGCAACGCGTTCAATGCTGCCCCTTTACGAATCTGGTCACCGGAAACCCAAAGATTAATGGCTTTCGGGTTATAAATATCTTTACGGATACGGCCTACATATACATCATATTTTTCCGATGTATAGAGCGGCATAGGATAGTCCATTTCAGCAGGATTATCCTGTACCTGTGCCCCTGGGAAGGCCTGAATAGCCTTGCGTACGTCTTCTACGCTCAGTTCATCGGCCGTTTCCACCATGATGGATTCGGCGTGGCTGCGGAAGACCGGTACACGGACCGTCGTCGGCGTAATGGCAATGCTGGCATCGTGAAGCATCTTATGTGTTTCATTTACCATTTTCATTTCTTCTTTTGTATAATCATTTTCCATGAACTTATCGATCTGCGGAATCAGGTTGAAGGCAATCGGATAATGTTTGGGCAGGGATTTGCTCGGCAGGATATGCGGCTGCATTTCTCTGCCATTGAGATAATCCACCGTTTCTTCCCGCAATTCATCGAGACCTTCTTTGCCTGCACCGGATACGGCCTGATACGTGCTGACGACGATTTTCTTGATAGGAGAAAGATCGTGAATAGGCTTTAAGGCCATGAGCATGATGATGGTCGAGCAGTTCGGATTGGCAATGATATTTTTATGCCACGAAATATCTTCCGGATTGACTTCCGGCACGACGAGCGGCACTTCCGGATCCATCCGGAAGGTACTGGAATTATCGATGACGACACAGCCGCGTTTTGCTGCTTCCGGCCCCAGTTCCTTACTAATGGAGCCACCGGCAAATAAACCGATGTCTACGCCGTCAAAGGATTCCGGTTTCGCTTCTTCAATTGTATATTCCTGTCCGTTAACAGTCATTTTTTTGCCAGCAGACCGGGCGGACGCCAGTAATTTTAACGTACTGTACGGAAAATTCCGTTCTTCAATCAAGCGGATAAATTCCTGTCCTACAGCGCCTGTGGCACCTAAAATAGCTACTACCGGTTTCTTTGTCATATTAAAATTCCCCCTATAACCCCGGTTCCCTCGTTTAGATTATAAGAAATTTTCCAGACCAAAGGTCAGGCCCGGATAGGAACCGACTTTCTTTACAGCCAGGATAACGCCCGGCATAAACGACTTGCGGTCGATGGAATCGTGACGAATCGTCAGGTATTCGCCATAGCCACCAAAGAGTACCTGCTGATGGGCTACATAGCCGGGCAGGCGCACACTGTGAATGGTAATGCCGTCAACCTTGGCACCACGGGCACCGTCGAGACTTTCGTGGGTCTTATCCGGCGCCGGTTCGATACCGGCTTCCTTGCGGGCTGCCGCAATCTGGTTCGCCGTCATGATAGCCGTACCGGACGGAGCATCTAGCTTGTTATTGTGATGCATTTCAATGATTTCTACATCCGGCAGATACTTGGCCACTTCTGTAGAAATTTTCATCATCAGTACAGCACCGAGGCCAAAGTTGGGCGCAATGAAAATGCTGGTTTTCTTGGCTTCAGCCAGTTTACCCAGTTCCGTCCGCTGTTCTGCCGTCAGGCCTGTCGTGCCGACAACCATATTTACACCATGTTCAATGACCGTTTTCGCATTTTCGAAAATGGCTTTAGGCGACGTGAAATCGACGACGACGTCCGGTTTTAAATCATCCAGGGCCTGGCCCAAGCCTGCGCGGATAGGCATGCCTAACGTGCCAAGTCCGGCAAATACGCCTGCATCTTCGCCAACGTGCGAAATACTGACGCCACCGACCAGTTCCAATTCTTTATCATCATACACGGCTTTTACTACCTGGCTACCCATACGGCCGTCTGCCCCATTTACGAGTACCTTCAGCATATTATCACACTCCTTGCCGGCAGATTCTGATGCCACACGGCAACAGTGATGTCCGCCTTACTATAAAATAAATGAATAGCTGTATCTCTCATCGGCGCTGCGAATTCATAGTATCAGTGCAACAGATACATAAAGACTATCCCTTTACATTATGCTAATTATAAATATAGCACACATTGACACGCTTTACCAATTATTTTTACCTTTTTCGTCGTAGTTTCCATGCAGGAAAAGCATCATCTTATCAGCATTTCTGATCGTTGCCCCGTACTTGCTCTACTAACTGCCGGGCAGCCTCTAAACTGGCCTCACTCGTATCATCACCGGCAAACATACGAGCAATTTCCCGGACGTGCTCTGCTTCGGTAAGGCAACGGACCCGGGTCAGCGTACGGCCTTCCTTTTCTTCCTTATAAATGAAATCGTGATGATCGGCAATGGCCGCCGTCTGTGGCAGATGGGTAATGCAGAAGACCTGGCCGCGGTGTCTTAATTTGCGTATTTCTGCAGCTACCTGAAGACCAGTCTGACCGCTTATACCCACGTCTATTTCGTCGAAAATAACCGTGCGACCATTATTTTGATTGGGATTCGTCGTCTTCAAGGCTAAGGCAATACGGGATACTTCCCCGCCGGAGGCGATTCTCGCTAAGGGCTGCATCGCTTCGCCTGTATTAGCGGAAAAATACAGCTCAATATTGGCTGCCCCGTCCGCTGTAATAGCCTGCATCGGTTCGATATGAAAACAAATGCGGCTGTTGATGAGGCCTAGCCGTTGCAGCGTGTCTTCCATGCGCTGGCGGAAGTCCGTATCCGCAGCCTGACGCAGTGACAACAGCTCATCGGCCTTGCGGCGCAGTGCTTTTTCCTTTTTCTGAATGGCCGCTTCGAGTTCGGCCAGCGTACTTTCCGATTCGGCCAAACGGCCATACTCATGCTTGGCCTTTTTGAGAAAAGCAAAAATTTCTTCAATCGTAAAACCATACTTACGTTTCAGCTTTTCAATGGCAGCCAGGCGGGACTGCATCTTGTCTAAGGCCTTTTCATCGAAATGGAAGGAATCGGCATAGCGGGCAATCTGATCATGCACATCTTCCAGCTCGTACGACAGGGTTTCTGCCCGTTTTGCCAATTCCACAAAGGCCTGTTCATAGGCAGAGGCCTTTTCAAGACTGCGATGGACCGCATCGATCTGTTCCGTCAGACCTTTCTGCCGCTCGCCGCCTTCAAAGGCAAACAAGGCTGTCCGCAGCGTATCCTTAATGTGTTCGGCATGGGAACTCTTGTTGATTTGTTCTTCCAGTTCCTCATCTTCCTTTTCTTTTAGCTGGGCCCCTTCAATTTCCTTGATCTGAAAATCATAAATGCTTAAGAGGCGGGCCTTTTCCTGTTCGTCCTTTTGCAGGTGTCTGGCTTCCCGGCAAAGCCTGGCCCAATCCTTGTAGAGATCATCGTATTCTTCCCGTGCCTGTTTTAGGGCCGGTGTGAGGCCATCGAGGATCTGCACGTGATAGGCCGGGTCAAAAATCAGCTGGTTATCAAACTGGCCGTGAATATCCAGCAAATAGGCGGCAATACGACGCACGACCGTTACCGGTACGAGCGTGCCATTGACCAGAATGGAGCCACGGCCGTTACGATGAAAGCGGCGGGAAATAATAAGCTGTCCGTCTTCCCATTCAATGTGATTTTCTTGTAAGAGCTTGGACAGGTCACCCTTTTTATCCAAAAAAAAGAACGCTCCCTCAACGAGGAATACGTCTGTACCGTGCCGGACGAACGACGCGGAGGCCCGTTTGCCACTCAGCATACCGATGGCGTCCAAGAGAATGGATTTCCCGGCGCCGGTTTCCCCGGTGAGGATCGTCACGCCATCGGCAAAGCTAAGGTGCAAATCTTCAATGAGAGCAAAATTGTGTATATGCAGCGACTGCAGCATACGGCATCAGTCCTTCATTAAAGAAACGATAATTTTAGTAATTTTCGGTACACTATCGGGATTATTGGTAATGATCAGAATCGTATCGTCGCCGGCAATGGTGCCAATTACGTTTTCCCATTTAGCCAAATCAATGGCCGATGCCACCATCGATGCCGAACCGGGCATGGTGCGGACAACGATCTGGTTCAGGCACGAATCGACGCGGACGATCGAATCCTGGAACAGGCGGGCTACACGGTTTTTGGACATGAGCATGCTTTGTTCCTGGCTCAGAGCATAGCGGTAGTGGCCATCGCTCGTCGGTACCTTGACCAGCATGAGTTCTTTAATATCACGAGAAACCGTAGCCTGAGTAACTTCAATACCTTCTTCCTGTAAGGCCTTGGCCAGTTCTTCCTGTGTTTCAATCGGACGGGACTGCACAATTTCTTTGATTTTCGTATAGCGGAATCTCTTCATAATTACCCTCTTTTCTGTATCATATATAAAATCGGCGGAAAATGTATCTGGTTAAGAGGCTGCCAGGAGGATACATCAAACTCCTTCTGGGGCAACTTCTGTAAAAACGAACGGACAGCCTCAGCCTCGGCAGCACCTGTTTCTGTGCCGGGGTACGCTGCTATCATAATTATACCCATTTTCGCAATTTTATGCAAGCCTATTTTTATTGCTTTTATGGTAATTTCACCTTTTGTGCAAAGAGAATGATCACCTGACGGCAAATAGCCCAAATTAAAGAGGATAATATCCGCTGTTTCCTGCAGCTCTTCCAGGAGCTTATCGTGCGATCCCTGCTGCAGCTTGATCTGAGGGGACCACAGATTCTCTGCGGCCAGCCGTTTTCGCGTCGCTTCAATAGCCTGTGCCTGCAGATCAAACGCATAGAGCGTCGCTTGTGGCGACATATGGCCGGCCAAAAAGGCTGTATCATGTCCGTTGCCACAGGTCATATCTACGAGTACGCGTGCTGTCGGAATGTATGGCTGTAACAAGGCATGTCCTACATATACGGCATTTTTTAAAGGATACTGTTCCATTAGCCCTTCCCCATTAATTTTGTAAAAAGATTCTTATAAAAATAATTTTTATTAAAGCGGATAATCTTTAGCACTTTATCCGATTCATGAATATGAATGACCATATTCTTAGTAAATTCCTGGTCCATCATACCATCTACAGAAATACGGATGCTGTTGCGGCTGTTAGCAACGGAAAGGCTGACCGTATCGGTATTGCTCAAAACCAGGGGCACCTTGAGAAGCAAATGAGGACAAATAGGGGTAACCATGAGACAGTGCACATCCGGTGAAATGATGGGGCCGCCGGCAGAAAAGGTATAGCCTGTAGAGCCCGTCGGGGTGGAGATAATCATGCCATCGCTGGGATACTGCTGAATAAAATGACCGTTAATACTCATATCGATACGGATCATTTTGCCTACATTGCCATGGCCGATGACCACATCATTCAGTGCTTCCGACAAGACCTGGACAGAGCCATCTTCATAGGCCAGTTCGGAGTGAAGCATCATGCGCTTTTCCAAGAAATAGCGGCCTTCCAGGATATCACAAAAGCGTTGTTCCAGATTCCGTATTTCAACTTCGTACAAAAAGCCCAGGGAACCGAGATTGACTCCGCAAATGGGGATATCCGCTGCCGCAAACTGGCTGGCTAATTTTAAAATCGTACCATCTCCGCCTAAGACAAGAGCCACATCAATGGTATTCAGGAGCGGCAGATGGGGCAGCAAATGAGATGCTTCTACGTGGTGATAAAAGTCTTGTGTACTCTGTGCGACATAGGCAGGAAGATAATAATTTTGCCCATATTTTTCGCAGAGATCTATTAATTTCTTTACAATCTGCGTACTCTCTTTTTTTACTAGATTAGGAAAAATACCGATCCTCACGTTATCACCTACATTTTATGCGATATGTCTACTATTTCGTCTATGATTTCATCGGTTATGTCATTGTGACATAGTTCATCTTTACGGCTGAAGAGCAGGTATTCAATGTTACCATCTGCCCCTTTAATCGGAGAAAAGGTCAGCTGTAGCGGCGATAAGCCGCAGGCAGCAATACCATCTGTAACGTGGCGGATTACCTGGCGGTGTACATCTCTGTCCCGCACGATACCGCCTTTGCCAACGTGTTCCCGGCCTGCTTCGAATTGCGGTTTAATGAGCGTCACCATAGAACCGCCTGCCTTTAAGAGAGGTGCTACGGCGGGCATGATTTTTAAAAGCGAGATGAAGGACACGTCGATCGAAATGAAGTCGACAGGTTCGCCAATATCTTCCGGTGTCACGTTGCGGATATTGGTCCGTTCCATATTGACTACCCGTTCATCTGTACGCAGTTTCCACGCCAGCTGGCCATACCCTACGTCGACAGCGAAGACCTTAGCCGCCCCGTTTTGTAAGGCACAATCAGTAAACCCCCCTGTCGAGGCACCGATATCCATCATCGTGACGCCTTCTAACTGCAAGGGAAATTCCTGCATGGCTTTTTCTAATTTCAGACCGCCCCGGCCTACGTAAGGAATGGGATTGCCCTTGACGAGAATGTCTATATCGGCCGGCAGCTTCGTGCCGGCTTTGTCACACCGCTGGCCATCGACAAATACGAGGCCCGCCATAATCGTAGCCTTCGCCTTTTCCCGGCTTTCTGAAAGGCCCCGTTCTACGAGAAGGACATCGAGTCGTTCTTTATGCTGCATATCATCCCCTCCTTATTGTACGCGCGTCAGCATAGAAAGGACGAGGTCGCGCAAAAACCAGGCCCGGTCGCCCATGGGTTCGATAGCCGCAGCAGCCGCCTGCGCTGCTTCGTCTGCCAGGCGCTGCGCTTCCGGAAGGGAAAAGAGTGTCACATACGTAGCCTTATCATTGCGTTCATCGCTGCCAATGGGTTTGCCCAGCGTCTTTTCATCACCTGTAAAATCAAGGATGTCATCTGTAATCTGGAAGGTCAGGCCCATATGGACGGCGTAATCCGATAGCATTTGCTGTTCTTCTGCCGTGGCATCACCTAAGATAGCCGCTAGCTCAATGGCTGCCTTAAAAATGATGCCTGTCTTGGCATGATGCAATAGCTTTAAGCCGGATAACCCAATAGATGCGTGCCCTTCGCAGGCTAAATCGTAAGCCTGGCCGCCTACCATGCCGGCCGGGCCGGCAGCTTTGGCGAATACAGCGATACAACGATTGAGTTTGGCTGCATCCAGATGCTTCTGACGGGCCATGAGTTCAAAGGCGAAGGTCAGCAGCCCGTCGCCTGCCAGGGTAGCCAGTCCGGCACCATAGACAACGTGATTGGTCGGTTTGCCCCGGCGCAGATCATCATTATCCATACAGGGCAGGTCGTCGTGAATCAGGGAATACGTGTGTACACATTCGAGAGCACAGGCCAGATCCAGATAGGGCTGTGCGTCTTTCCCCAGGACCTCCAGCACGGCCAGAAAAAGGATCGGACGCAGCCGCTTGCCGCCAGCCAGAAGGCTGTAATTCATGGCTTCGTATAAGCTCGCAAATTCCGGCGTTTCCGGCTGGAGCAATTCTCTCAGGCGCTGATCAATATACGTCTTTTTTTCCTGCATGTATTCTTTGAAATTCATAAATCCAAGGTCCCTTCTTCCGTTGTACCGGAAAGCGTATGTTCCGCCTGCACATCGGCCAAAGCCTGTGCCCGTTGTCTGGCATATTCCAGCGCGCTTTCACAGGCCTGCGATAATTTAATAGCCTTTTCAAACAAATCGAGCGATTCCTGCAGCGTCAGATCCGGCGCTTCCAAAGCCTGGACCATTTCTTCCAGTTTCGCATAATTCGTTTCGAAATTCTTTAATTTAGTGTTGCTTCCTGCCATGTGTGGTCACCTCTTTTACCTCAGTTGTTATGGTACCTTCCGTCACGTGAATGCGCAGGGGTTTATCTACCTGCAGGACTGACAGTGCCGTAAGGATCGTACCCTCCTGCTCGAGCTGGCCATAGCCCTTGCGTACGAGCTCAGCAGGGTTCATGGCCTTCAGGGAAGCGGTCAGTGCCGCCACCTGTCCGCTCTGGCGGGTAAGGGTCAGATCAAACTGCTGCTTTGCCAGACTGACGAGATGGTCTACAGCCGCCCTTTTCAGCTGTAAAAATTCATCGTACCGCCGCGGCTGCAGCTGGGCTTTCGTCCGCGCCACGTCCCGTTCCCACCGTTCTAAGCGCAGGACAACCGATTGGTAGGCCCGGTCGGCTAAATCGGCTACTTCCATTTGGATTTCCGCAAAATCGGGAAAGGCCAGTTCTGCCGCGTGGGTAGGCGTTGCCGCCCGTACATCAGCAGCGTAGTCAGCCAGGGTCGTATCCGTTTCATGGCCAATGGCCGTAATAACCGGCACCTTCGCCGCATAAATAGCCTTGACTACGTCGGGGCTGTTAAAACACCACAAATCTTCCATAGAGCCGCCGCCCCGTGCTAAAATCAGTACATCCAGAGACGTATCTGCTCCGGCCTTTTTCAGCACCGCGGCAATGGTCTTTTCAGCGCCCTTCCCCTGGACGGGAATGGGCAGCAGACGAATTTCCACATAGGGATTCCGCTCGGCTGCAATCTTATGAATATCATGGAGAACAGCCCCCGTGGCCGACGTAAGGACGCCGACAGTCCAGGGGAAGCGGGGAATAGGCTGCTTATGCTCCGGTGCAAAATAACCTTCTTCATAGAGCTTCGCCTTGATTTGTTCGTACTGCTGCTGCAAGCTGCCCATACCCTGGGCAAAGAGCTTTTCTATAATAAAAGAAACGGTACCGCCTTTTTCATATACATTGACAGCACCGATAACGATAACATGATCGCCTTCGCGTACAGTATCCATGGACCGGCCCACACGGCTGCGGAACAAAATGGCCCGGATAGAGCACTGCTCATCATGTAAATTCATATAATAATGGCCATTCGACGCACGCTTCAGGCCAATAATGTTGCCTTCCATAGCTACGCTTTGCAGGCGATAATCCTGCATGAGGTCGTCCTTGATACGCCGTACGACCTCGGTAACAGACGCGTATTTCATGTTCATACGCTTTTCTTCCTTTCCTGCCAGGCCGCCCAAAAAGCAGCGCCTGACGCATTGTCGGCACTAAATCCGTCTTCTGCCAGGAGCAATTCTACGTCATGACGGTGGCAATAGGCAGTTAGTTTTTGACGCAAAAAGCCGTTGCTCATGACTCCGCCGGCAGCGGCCAACTGCTGCATGGCGCTAGCGCCGCATTGATCAAGAAGGATTTCCAGCCCGCGCCATACCGTCGCCAGGGTCCAGGCACTGCAGCGTGCCGGATCCACATCACCTTGGGCAATGGAACGCTGGGCCTGTGATTCGGGACCGGAAAAACTGAGTTCCCCGTCACGGCAAAAGACGTGGCTGCCCTTGACGTGTTCCGTGCACTGACGGGCCAACGTTTCCAGGTGTACGCCTGCCGGAAAGGGCAGGCCCAGGGCAACGCCTACGCGGTCGATAAACTGGCCGGCACTGATATCACTGGTGCCGCCTACACGGGTAATCGCCAGGCCGTCCGCATCAGGAACAGCCCGGACCAGATCGGTCGTACCACCAGAAAGATGGAGGCCATAAAAGGGCCGGTCCGGAATGGTATTGCGGCTGCGCAGGACCGCCAGGAGATGGTTTTCCTGATGACTGATCGTATAGAGGGGCACAGCCAGTACAGCTGCCAAAGAACGGGCACAGCCCAAACCGGCCAAAAAGGCCGGCATATAGCTGTCTTCCCGGCGCCTTGGCTGACTCGTGACGGCAATGGCCCGGATAGTATGGCCTGCCAAACGCGGCGCCAGCCGTTCCATAAGAAGAGGCATGTTGCGCGTATGCTGGTAGACCATATTGGACTGGGATAAGCCCCGGCCACCGGCAGAAACAGAAAGGATAATCCGTTCATCGCCGACGATGCGTCCGTCAGCCGTGACGGCACATACAGACGTAGTGTAACAGCTCGTATCCAATCCCAGGTACAGATCCATCAGGCTCGTTCCTTCGTATAAGCGCCCAGAATCCCATTGACGAAACGGGCAGACTGATCATCACTATATTCCCGAGCCAGCACGATAGCTTCATTGATGACAATAGAAGCCGCCAGCCCTGCTTCCTTCGGATAGATAAGTTCGCACAGGGCCAGGCGCATGATGTTCTTGTTCGCCCGGTTAATCTGGGATAAATCCCATTTTTTTGACAAGGACTGAATAATCGTGTCAAATTCAGCCACATGGGCTGTCGTCGTAGCCACCAAGTATTCGCAGTATTCGTTTTCAGCAGCTAAGACTACTTCGTCGTCTGTTTCATCTTCCGCTGCGCCGCTGCGCAAAATTTCATTTTCTGCGTATTGTATATCGTTTTCTTCGTGGAACTCCCGGGAAAAGAGAATTTCCAAGGCCCGCTGCCGGGCTCTATGCCGGGTTCCTTTTGTATGTTTGCTCACAAAAGCCTCCTATTTTTCCTTTAAAACAAGATCTTCAATCGTTACCTGGACGGCCAGGGATTCCGGTTCGCCCATAGTTTCTAAGGCAGTACTTACATGCTGCTGTACCGTAAGGGCCAGCTGTTCCAGATTATCGCCAAAATAACCGGCAATATGGACTTCTACTGCCAAGGCTTCGCCGGCACGGCGTACGACGATGCCGCGGCCCCGCGTGCCTGCCACGCCGGGAATCTCCCGCAAAGCCATCGTTACCAATTGTTCATATACCGTGTTGGGGACAATATACTCTACCTGTTCTTCCATTTCCGTCATGGCCGCGCCTCCTCTGCTCCGTCTGCCGGAAACGTGATGCCTGTAACCATGACATTCACTGCGCTCACTGTACACCCGGTCAGCCGTTCTACCGCTTCCTTGACTGCTTTTTGCACTTGCAGGGCTATGTCGGGAATGCGGCAGCCACCGGAGACAATGAGACGCACTGTAATTTCTGCTTCATTCCCTGCCAGTACCGTATCGGAACCGCGGCTCAGGCTGCCCCGGCCCAGGCGCTGTGCCGCCGCTTCAGCCAGATTCGCCTCCAGACCGCAGACGTGCCGTATAGACAGGGCTGTTTGGGAGGCAATAGCTGAGATAGCTTTATCTGTAATATGTATACTGCCCAGGGCATTTTGCTTTGTCGTTTCCATGACAGCTCCCTTATTGATAAAAAAGGAGCCGGCGCAAGAAGCATTCTACTTCTTACGACAGCCCCTTGCAAGTTAACTGACCTTATGCTCTGCCAATATAGTTTCCTGTACGGGTATCGATTTGGAGAACTTCGCCTTCGTTGATGAAGAGCGGCACTTTTACGACATAGCCAGTTTCCAGTGTAGCCGGTTTGCTGCCACCTGTTGCTGTATCGCCACGTACGCCCGGGTCCGTTTCTACTACTTTGAGTTCTACGGCAGCCGGCAAATCGATGCCAATAACCTTGCCTTTAAAGAGCATAACCGATACGGTCATGTCTTCTTTCAGGAAGTTAACAGCTGTGCCAAGGCTTTCCTTGTTCAATTCGATCTGTTCGTACGTTTCGTTATCCATGAAACAGTACATGCCTTCATTTTCATAGAGGTACTGCATCTGACGGCGGTCTACATGACCTTCCTGTACTTTTTCGCCGGCATTCCACGTACGTTCAACTACCGAACCCGTTTCCAGGTTTTTAATTTTAGCACGAACAAAAGCGGCGCCTTTGCCCGGTTTTACATGCTGAAATTCGACAACCTGCCATACCTGGCCATCAATTTCAATCGTTACACCTGGTCTGAAATCATTACTCGTAATCATCTTTTAACTCCTCCTATAACAGCTCCATTAATTCTTTGGGTGTTTTAGTCAAAATTTCACAGCCATCAGCTGTAACGGCAACGGAATCCTCTATGCGGACGCCATATTTGCCTTCTATGTACAGCCCCGGTTCTACCGTGACTATCATATTCTCTGCAAGGACACCGGAACTACGCGGTGCCAAAACGGGTTCTTCGTGAATTTCCAGGCCTGTGCCATGCCCCAGGGCATGTGTGAAATACTGGGCCCGATCATGTTTGGCAAAGAAATCCCGTACAAGTCCATCAATATCCTTTTTCAGCGCGCCTGCCCGTACGGCAGCAACGCCTAACTGCTGGGCTTCCAAAATCATCTGATAAAACGCTTTCTGTTCATCGCTGGCTTTCCCAACGACGACCGTCCTGGTAATATCGGAATGATACCCCTCCCATACGGCGCCGAAATCAAAGGTCACGAAGTCGCCTTTTTCAATGACCTTGGGACTGGCCGTACCGTGGGGCATGGAAGACCGGACACCGGAAGCGACAATCGTCGTAAACGATTTTTCTTCAGATCCGGCTAAGAGCATATTGCTTTCCAGGCGTGCGCCCAGTTCCTTTTCTGTCACACCGGGCCTGATAAAAGGCAGCAATTCAGCAAAGGCTTTGTCAGCAATAGCACTGGCTTTACGCGTAGCCGCCAATTCATAAGGTTCCTTTACGGCCCGCAGGACGTTCAGGTTTAACCCGGTAAAACGGCATGACGTTTGCGACGCAATCTGTTCATAGGCAAAATGCGTCAGAAAATTGCTTTCGTACAACACGTGCTGTACGCCTGCATCGTTCAGTGTCTGCGCCATACACGCTGTCAGCCGGCCTTGGTGGTTAGAAATGGTATACCAGCTTCCGGACTGACTGCCTGCCTGTTCCGTATAACGCGAATCTGTCCAGAGGACAGCCACTTTACTCGTCACAACCAAGGCGCCTTCGCCACCAGTAAAACCGCTAAAATAGCGGAGGTTTTCAGGTTGCATCACGATTATTCCGTCTGCCTGCTGTGCCTGCAAAAACGTACGCAAACGGACGAGTCTTTCTCCAATCATGTTCATCACCTAATTTTTTATTTTACAACTTATCATATCATATATAGTACCCCTTGAAAAGGAAAAAACTGCCGTTTTTTCTCAAATACCCGTCATAGGTGCACAAAAATGCCTTTCTTACGGGTCAGGCTGTATAAAAACGGCTTCTTTTTCCCTTTCCGTCAGGCGGCGCCATTGGCCAGGTGTCAGGCTGGGATCCAATACCAGGGCACCGATGGACAATCGTTCCAGGGCTTCTACGGTAAGGCCCACGGCAGCGCACATGCGCTTGACCTGATGGAATTTCCCTTCCTGTACCGTGATTGTAAGCTCTTGCGCACCACTGGGAACCGCCCGGGCAGGCAGGCAGACGAGGCCATCGTCGAGCACCAACGAGCTCTGAAAACGGGCATCCACATCAGCCGGAATCGTGCCGCTTACAGTCGCCTTATATACCTTGTTTACATGTTTTTTCGGGGCTGTTATGCGGTGGGCCCAGTCGCCGTCATTCGTGAGCAGCAAGAGACCTGTCGTATCCTTATCGAGACGTCCTACAGGAAAGAGGCCGGCACCGGAAAATTCCTGCGGCAGGAGATCAAGAACCGTCCGGGCCATACGGTCTGTCGTCGCCGAAAGGATGCCAGCCGGCTTGTAAAGCATGACATAGGAGAACTCTTCATACAGCACGCGTTCCCCCCGGACGGTGACGACGTCCTGCTGCGGGTCTATTTTGGCACTGCTGTCTTTAACGACACAATCGGCAACACGAACGACACCGCTACGGCACAATTCTTTAATTTCCCGGCGCGTGCCATAGCCGCTGTGGCCCAGCATTTTGTCCAGGCGCATAGTTCCTTTCATAGCTCCTCCTACATGACCGTATGCTGGCTGCCTACCCATTGGGGCTCGTAGCCTGGCATACCTTCTAAATGCTGGGTACAATTCATGAGCGTCATGACGCTGCGATTGCCATAGTATTCAATAATCGTAAAGGCTGTATTATACTGCTGGAAGCACCAGAGTTTGCGAAAATCCAGCTCTAAGAGGCCAAAGAGAAGGCAACGGATGGCCGCACCATGAGAAACGATGAGGACCGAATCACCCTCTGTATGTTGTGCCAGAATTTCCTTTGTCTTCCTCGTAATGCGATCGCGAACTTCCAAAAAGGATTCACCACCGCGGGCTCTCAGTTTTCCTTCTGAGGCATAAAAGGCCTCGATTTCACCGGGCCAGCGTTTTGTAATTTGATCGTATGTATGCCGCTCCCAAACGCCAAAACTAATTTCCTGTAGTTCCGCATAGGTTTGTACCGTCAGCCCATGCGGTGCTGCAATAATTTCTGCCGTTTTTTTCGCCCGCGATAAGGGGCTGGCATAGATACCATCAAAATGGACCGGTTTCATAAAGGTACTGAGACGCCGGGCCTGTTCTAGTCCCGTTTCATTTAAAGGGATATCCGACGATCCCTGGAACCATTGCTGGGCATTTCCTTCCGTTTCACCATGACGAACCAAATATAATTTGATCATACATTACTTCCTTTCTTATAGGATACCGTGCAGGCTGGCACTCATTCCTAAGAGCACTAATTCCGTAAGCTCTGTGACAGCCCCATAGGTATCGCCTGTAACGCCGCCTAAATGGCGTGTAATATACGTGTTAGCTGCCAGACTGGTCAGCATGGCAGCCCCTAAGAGGATGAGATAATACCAGGTGCCGGCAAGGACAGGCACTAAGGCTGCCAAGAAACCCCAGAATAGCGTATGGGCCGGGGCATAGAGGGCAAAGGCTTTGCCCAGCCCTTCTTCGCGGGCATAGGGAAATTCGAGAACACTGATGAGGGTCCCGTAGCGGGCGGCCGCAGGTACGCCTAAAAGAACCACATACGCTAAGGGGCCGTTTACATTTGCGAGAAAGCAAATCTTCAGTATCGCCAGGAGAAAAAAGGCCATGACGCCATTCGCCCCGACACGGCTGTCTTTTAGTATTTCCAGCATGCGTTCACGGCTGCGCCCGGAAAAAAGTCCGTCCGCTGTATCCATAAAGCCATCGGCATGGAGGCCGCCCGTAAGCAAAAACCAGGCAGCTACGATACAAACAGCGAGATAGAGACCGGAAAAGGCAAAGGAAAAGAGCCACCAAAGTAGGCAGAGAATGGCGCCAATGACCGTGCCAACTAAGGGAAAATAACACAGGGAACCGCCAAAGGCTTCATTCGTCCACACCGTTTGCTTGGCCAGGTGGATCCGTGACAGAAATTGCAGGGCAATGAGGAAGCGTGTCATGAATGGTCCTCCACCGGCGGCAGATGTACACTCTTGGCTTTTATTTCCGTCGTAATACCGCAGATGCTGACATACACTTCATCGGCGGCCGCTGCCGTTTGCTGATTCAGCAGGCCGAGCAGATCTCGGTACTGCCGACTCAGAGGTTCCATAGGCACGATGCCCGAGCCCACTTCATCGGTTACGATCACAATGGTCTTTTCACCACTCTGCCTGAGCGTACGCAAAACCAACGCCCATTCATGTTCGGCTTCTGCGATACTTTCTGCAAAAGGCTGCGCTGTACGCTGCAGCAAAAAATTAGATACATAGAGAGTCAGACAATCGATAAGCAGGGCATCGGCATGTGCCAAAATATGATCCAGCTGTCCCAAGAGGCCTGACGGCACTTCAAAGGTCTGCCACGCTGCAGGCCGCCGTGCCTGATGCCGGTCAATGCGGGCTTTCATTTCTGCATCCAACGCCCGGGCTGTCGCTATGTAGGCATGCCGGCCGGGACAGGCAGCCAGGTACCGTTCGGCAAACTCACTTTTCCCGCTGCGGGAACCACCGGTAGCTAAAACTAGATGCGCCATACTGTTCTCCTTTCAAGACAAGATTAGGGATATTATACCACAAGAAAAGGTACTGCCAAAATAAAAACAGGGCTCATGCGAGCCCTGCTCCTTATTTCTGCAATTCATCATGCAAATGAAATACTTCCGGAATAATAATCTTTTCCATACCGATTTTGATCAGGCGTGGCAAGCCCGGCAGGCAAAAGACCAGGCATTGCCGGCAAACACCGGCGCTGGAACGATACGCCAGGGATTGGACACCGCAGTCGTTGCGATAGGCCAGGGCATCCATGAGACCGGCAAAGCCCGTAATTTTTTTATCAAATATCGGTTCAATAGCTTCCAGTGTCACATCCCGCTTGGCCAGGCCTGTACCACCGCTGGTAATGACGACATCAACGCTGCATACCCATTCATGCAAATGCCGTGTAATTTCTTCCCTGTCGTCACGGACGATCTGATAATCCACTACCTGATGACCGGCATGGGTCAAGGCCGATTGAATCATCAGGCCGTTCGTGTCATTTGAAAAAGTACGGCTGTTACTGATCGTCAGAATAGCCGCCCGTAAAGGATGTTCCTCGGTCATTTTTTTTGACAAAACAATACCCCCTTTTTGAGAAACACATTACATCGTATTAGATACTATACATAAAGCCGCAATTGCCTTATATGCTTTGCCTGTTATTCCGATTCATGTGTGCCTGCACGGACAGCGTCTGCTAACGTTTTCCCTGCCAGCAGGGCACATAGAAATGGCGGCATGAAAGAAATGCCGTCTCTATCTGACGGATACGCCGAAAAAGACGGCCCAGCGATTTGTACCCGGCCAGCGCGGACAGCCAAACTAAGCCGGCAGTTCCCTTGCCGCGGCAAAGGGCTTTCTTCTTCCGACCAAGTCAAATGGGCATAGGCCTGCCATTCTTTATTTCTCGCCTGGCGCCGCTGATCGGCTACGACAAAGAGCCCGTTGTCTGCTGCTTGCCGTGCCGCTTCGGTAACGAACCGGCTGTAGGTTTCCGGGCCCATGGCTGCACTCGCTGAAATATAGAGAAAGAGAAAATCTTCCCAATAGACAGCGTCAGACAAAAAGTCCCTCTCCGGTAACGCCGGCCCTGTAGTAACAAAGGTATCATCCCAGCCGGCTTCCTGGCAGATAGCGTGTCCTGCAACACCGCTGTTAAGAGCGCTAACAGGCTGGCCGCACTGTGCAAAGGCACGTGTGAGCCGCTTATCTTCAGCACGCCAAAAAGGCTCGTCCTGCCAGTGCGAAAAAGGCAGTCCCATGTACAAGAGAGCCATACGATCACTTCCATTTCTTCTATAGTATAATATTCAACCTAAACAGATAAACTCCTGCTTTTTGCACAGCGAAATTTATTTTCTTATTGTACAAAATAAAGGCAGACGGTTCCATGCAAATAGACGAAAAGAACCCTTTATCTTAAAATGAATTCTGCTATAATATATTGTATCAGAATCATAAATTTGTGGTTTAAAGGAGAAGATTTATCATGTTAAAAAAACTAGGTTCAGCGCTGATGCTTTTCGTATTTTGCAGCTGCACATTGGTTTCTGCCATGTTTTTCGATGACAATCCCCGCTACATTCAGGTTGGTCACGATGCCCTGACGGAATCCTATATCGATATGACTTCAATCAGCCCGATCCGCTACGATCCGCCCTATTACGTCATCCGGGCTACAGTCCTGACGTTCGATTTTTCCACCAATACCGCTACGGGCTACGAAGATAACTTTTTCTACGACTTTAATTCCCAGGCGGTAAAAACACAAACCCTTTCGACGACGACCTACGACGACAAAGGCACTCCGCGGGCACAGGTAGTCAACCCTGATCCGGAAGTCGTGTCTTCCGAACGGTACTCCGTCAACGGTAACGCTGCTGACAAGGCCTTCTTCAATTGTTATAACATGACCTTCTACCACAGTTTTAATAAAGACAATGCCAATAAGAATAAATAATTTACACGCTTCCCATTCCCGCGAAAGGAACTGATACGTATGAATACCCTGTTGCATTATGGCGGTATGATCGTCACTGTGCTTTTTATTGCAGCCGTCCTTTACTCTATGATCATGGCAATCCGCCGCCGCAATCGCAAACAAAAGGCAAAGGAAGCCGTCATCAAGCGGCCCCACGTAAAAGTGGCGAATCTGCACCAATTCGATATTAAGCCATCTGATGGCTACTATAAATACCCTTTAGGTCCGGAACAATTTACACGCCGCCGGCCCCGCCGCTTTACAGCCGTTTCTATCGAACTCGCCGGTGAGCAGCCTTATTCCATTTATCTCATTGGCTTTGCCGAATTTGCTGACGGCGAATTACGGGACCAGCATTATTTCTATATTCAGCCGCCGGAAAAAGACATTTCCCACGTAACAAATCCCGATGTAACGTGGGATCTCTTAAGCAAAGCTGACGAATTTGGCGAATATTGGAATGCCGGCATGAAAGACTATTTTATCGACCACACGCTGATCTGTCATAACGCCACGTACGTCATAGGCTGTATTACGCATGCCTTAACAGTCTTCGGCATCGAAGTACCTCAATTCCGCTTCATCGATACCTTGGAAATTGCCAAAAAGCTCTATTCCTTCGAATCGAATAAACTGGAAACGATTTGTGATGAAATGGATATCGACCTGGATCAGTATAACTGCCTAAGCGAAGCCCGGGCTATTGGCCAGTTCTTTTACCTGGCCTGCCGTGAATATCCGATGTACGTGCCCCGTCTCCATTACACACAGGGAGGCCCTAGTGAAACAGAGCTCTCGGCTAGCCTGGTAGCCCTGGCAGAACGGGAAGAAAAAACGGCAGCCGAACTCTTCGAAGAACGTCCGGTCGACACGTCGTTATTGCAAAAGCTCGTCGCTAAAAATTATTTGGAACCCGGCGAAAAAGAAGGCACCTATTACGCTACCGATACGGGCCTCGATTTCGCGGAAAACCTGCCTTAACCGTTGTAGTATAAAAAACAGGCCATCCCTAAAAAGGATGACCTGATTTTTTATGCCAAAATATCTTCCAGCCACGAGATCGCATCTTGCATCATGTTCGTCGTAACGAAGTGCTTTAAGCCCGGATACGTAATATAGCGGCTACGTACGCCGGCGTATTGGTACAGCCTGTCCATATAGAAGGTTTCCGCTGCCGGATTGACCGTATCATCGTCTCCTGCCGTCAAGGCCAGGACTGAGCGGCCTGACAACTGATTTACATGCGTATAGGGATCAAAGCAGGCAATTTTTTCTTGTAATTCCGGCAGGAAATCCATAGGCTTCAGGGGCAGCTCTGCCCGCAGACGCCGCTCTGATTCATCCCACCAGCCGGACCCATTCATAGACACGGCCGTTACGACTTCAGAATACCAAGTAAGTACGCCTAAGGCCGTAAAGCCGCCTAAGGAATGTCCCATAACAGCCAACGGTACGTGAGGCTGCCAAGCCTGGGCATAGTCAATAAGCTGGCGGGCCTCTTCCAGATTACGGAAAATCGTTTCCCAAAACCGTTTATACGCCCGGGGATTTTCGTCATAATCGATCAGCCCCCGTTCGCCATGATAAATAGCTTCCGGAATCAGTACGTCATAGCCATAGGCTGCCAGAATATGACCGCGCAGGGATTGCAGCTCTTTCGTGGAACTCCAGCCGTGGTAAAAAATAATGACGCCCTTTACTTTTTCATGGCCTTCAATTTTGAGACAAGGAATGTCCCCAATATATATTTTTTCTTCTGTAATCATTCACGTATCATCCTTCTGAGACAAAAATCAAATGGGCCGTGTCCTCTTTCCGGCACGGCCATTGAGAGTCGTACTATCGTTCTTTCGGTCGCATTGAGACAGGCTTTTGCAGTAATTCCGACCACACGAGGCCAGCGTAAATATCCCGGGCCGGCCCTTCAAGGCCGCTCCAATACGCAGGCTGCACCCGCTGAGGCACCACCGTTTCCGGACCTGCATCATGCTGTGAAGAAGGTAACGCTGCTGCCGCCTGGAGCTGGGCCTGCGTATACGCCGGCTGAGAAGAAGAAGTGCGGCGCCGTTCCGGTACGCTCTCCGGTTCCGACTCCGGTGTACGACGCTGCCACGGCCACGGCCCTTCTTCTTCGGGCTCAGTCTCATAAGGCGCCTGTGCCGGCGGCGTTTGCGGCCGGCCTGTCGTCTGAGGCGGCTTTTGTCCCGGACGGCTATGGCCGCGTGTAGGATACTTGCGTTTTTTCCGTAGCAAATCAGGCAGCGAAAGGAGTGCCATGAGCAAGATTATACCAATGATGGTTTCCATAGGCTCACCTACTTATCTGTAACCGGCGGCATAGTATGATCGTCTTTATGTGTCGTCATCGGCGCCTGGCCTTTAGGCACGCCGGCTTGGGCTACGGCGTCACGCATCTTTGTATCAGCCATAATATTGCGCATGGTGTAGTAATCCATTACGCCCAAATGACCTTCGCGGAAAGCCTGGGCCAGAGCCAGTGGTACTTCAGCCTGGGCTTCTACGACCTTAGCCTGCATTTCCTGCGTGTAAGCCTGCATTTCCTGTTCCTTGGCAACCGCCATGGCCCGGCGTTCTTCGGCTTTCGCCTGGGCAATCTGCTTATCTGCTTCAGCCTGATCGGTTTGCAGACGGGCACCGATATTACGGCCTACGTCGACGTCGGCAATATCGATGGAAAGAATTTCAAAGGCTGTCCCGGCATCAAGGCCCTTACTGAGGACGGTCTTACTGATTTCATCAGGATTTTCCAGTACCTGCGAATGATCCGAAGCAGACCCGACGCTGGTAACAATCCCTTCGCCAACACGGGCAATAATCGTCGCTTCACCGGCGCCGCCTACGAGACGGTCGATATTGGCGCGAACCGTGACGCGGGCCCGTACCTTTAATTCAATACCGTTTTTGGCGACGGCCGAAATAAATGGCGTTTCAATAACCTTCGGATTGACACTCATCTGTACGGCTTCAAGGACATCACGGCCGGCTAAATCGATGGCGCAGGCCCGTTCAAAGGTCAGGGACATCGTGGCCCGGTGCGCTGCAATGAGGGCATCGACAACGCGGTCGACGTCGCCACCGGCCAAATAATGAGCTTCAAGCTGATTGACATTGACATCGAGGCCGGCCTTGTTGGCTTTTACCAACGGCAGGATAATTTTCGACGGTACGACACGGCGCAGGCGCATACCGATAAGGTTGATAATCCCTACGGAAACACCGGCTGCCATGGCCGAAATCCAGAGACCAATAGGGACAAAATGTAAAAACAGGGAAATTACGACGATTGCCGCTACAATGATGACCAGCGGTGCCGCCAATAACGAAAGCATAGACATACGTTACCCTCCTTTATTCTGTTCCGGTACCGGTTCGACGACGACCCGTGTACCTTCCACTTCAATGACCCGTACTGCCACGCCGCGGTCGATATAGGAACCATTCGAAACGGCATCTACCCGTTCCTTACCGATGCGGACAATCCCGGCAGGACGCAAAACGGTAATCGCTGTACCCCGTTGAAACAGGTACTTGCTTTTATCTTCCTGTGACGTATATCCCTTTTCTTTCGTCGAGCGGGTAGTCAAGGCAATTTTGGCAAAAAGACGACTTTTGGGTAAATGCTTGCCAATGAAATAAAAGAGCACCATGGCAATGACAATACCACCAGCCAGAATATAACACGCCTGCACTGTAGCCCCCAGCAGCCAAAACAAGCTGCCAAATACAAACAAAATCCCCACTACGCCAAAGATACCGATGCCCGGCGTGACCAATTCCAGACCGATGAGCAAAAGGCCGGCAAAAAAGGCACCTAACCCTTTTAGGCCATCAGCCAGCGATCCATCGCCGGAAATAAAGAGGACACCGCTGAGCAGCAGGGCTGTCAAGAGGCCTATACCGACACCGGCCGTCTTGATCTCAATAAGCACAGCCGTCAGAATGAGGCCGATGAGGAGCATGCGCACGTATTCATTTTGCAACAGGCCGAGACCACTATCCCACCAGGTTTTATTTTCATAGTAGACCTTGGCATTACCCAGACTGAACAAATGAAGCGCATCCTCTACGGTATCAGCGGACCCTTCTGAGAGGTTCAATTCCCGCGCTTGCGTATCTGTAAGTGCTAAAATTTCACCAGCTGCCGCATAATGGGGCAGGCCGGCATTTTTATCTACCATCGCTTCGGCTACACGCGGATTATGCCCCATATCGGCGGCGGTCGTACTGAACTCTGATTTTAACGCAGCAATATTTTTTTCCGTAGCCGGTATGGGTTCTGCCGCGCCAATACTGCTGCCCGGTGCCATAATGATGTGCCTGCAGGAAAGGGCAATGAGCGCCCCTGCTGACCAGGCCCGTGACGAAACAAAGGCAATGGTCGGGATTGATGTCCCCTGCAAGATATCACGAATACGGAGCGCACTGTCGACAAGACCGCCCTGCGTATTGATCTCTACGACAATGGCCTTGTCCTGATTTTCTTCAGCATCCTTTACGCCGCGTTGGACTAATGCAGCCTGGCCGGCATCGATTTCGCCGGAGATTGTAATGACCCGGACGGCATCTTCTGCCTGCGCTGGCTGCATGCCTGCCAGCCCGGCCCAAAAGAAGAAAATAAATAAGCATATGCCAATTAATCTGGCACGTTTCAATGGCCTCACCTCCGCGTTATGGTTTCTCCTCCCCCTTGGTCCGCCGTTCGATCCCTTTAAAATATCCTGCAGCCTGCATGGCTGCCAGCTCAGAGTCAGAAAGCGTCCGGGCTGCATGCCGTTCTGCTTCTTCCCGTGGCTGCGCCTTTACAATAGAAATTTTGTCAATGACGGCATCATACACTTCAGCTGATTTATTTTCTTTCAGCCATTCCAGCATATGTATTACCCAATCATGACAGGACCAGGACTGTTCTCCGTGGTTGTGACCGCGCAAAATCTGTATCTGTACCTTTTCCGGTATTTTGGCAATGAGCCAGTTCCACATTTCATATTGTATAAGATACTCGTATTTCGCATCGATCTCACGCAAATGTTGCCCATGTAATTCCAGTTCATAGCGGGACCAGAATAAACCAAGAGTCATTCCGATTACCTCCTAATGGTATATCCATATAGTGAATTGCACCCCGCATAACGTAAGCCGTTGGAAGCAGGGGCTTTGGGGATACGATCCGTATCCGTTTAAGAAGTTTGGTGTATATCCCATAGGATTCAGGCTACCCTTATTCTTACAGGCGCATTCACTTCGCCTGTGGCGTATAGGGCACTAAGGCCCGCAACGTTGCTTTTACACAGAAGGTGCAATTCCCCATTGATGACAGCATATACTGCCTGTAGAGGTACGCTCCTTCGGCTTACATTAGATAAGGAAAAGCACAGTTCATCAAAACAAACTGTGACCTTTCCATTACCATAATTTTATACATTTTTCAATAATTCTGCAACTCCCAGGCCAGAACAAAAGGAAACAAAAAGGACAAGCCGTCCTCATGCTATATCACGCACAAAACGGCTTGCCTTTTATCATGCACATCTTACAACGTATTCATCTTATCTACAGAAAGGAGGAAGCTGGGCGCATAGTCCTGAAGAAACTGGGCCACTTCCGGTAAAGGCAGGGCGCGCAGATTGGCGCCGATCGTATCATAGGCTTCATCAAATTCGCGATTGCCGGCATACTTTTCCTGCAAGCATTTTAAGTACGCACTGAGCATATCCGCGGCCTTCACATAGGGCCAGACGGGATCCTCTTCCGCCTGGCAGAGCAACGGTTCATACGCAGCCTGTAAAGTGACAGGCAGTGTTTCCAAAAGCCGTTTTTGCGCCAGCTTTTCTACTTCGCCATAGGTTTTACGCATAACAGGGCTAAAATATTTGACTGGCGTAGGCATATCGCCTGTATAGACTTCGCTGGCATCATGATACATAGCCAGGAGGACCGCCCGGCCGGCATCAACCTGATCCTCTGCTGCTGTTACACGCTGATTGTGCAAGAGACACAGGTGATAGGCAATCATAGCCGTCTGTAACGTATGTTCCTGAATATTTTCCTCAATCGTATTGCGCATGAGGCTCCAGCGCCGGATAAAGCGCATTCTCGCGAGGATAGCAAAGAAATGGCTCATAGGGACTCCTTATTTGCGGAAGAGGCCCATAGCCTGGCAGACCTTTTCGTAGGTTACGCTGGCCTTAGCGTGGGCTTTTGCCGCACCGGCATCGAGAATACGGTCTAATTCCGGATCGCCTACGAGTTCCTGGTAGCGGTTCTGAATCGGTTCGAGAACAGAAATGACCGCATCAGCTACGTCCTTCTTGAAGACGCCATAGCCTTTGCCTGCATAGGCGGCTTCAATTTCTTCGTGTGTCTTGTCCGTCACAGCCGAGAGGATTTCGATAAGGTTAGAAATGCCTGGCTGGCAATCGATATCGTAGCGTACTGTGTTTTCGCTGTCTGTCTGGGCCCGTTTGATTTTCTTTTCGATGTCCTTCGGGTTGTCGAGGAGATAAATGGTCGCTGTCGTATTATCGTCAGATTTACTCATTTTTTTCGTCGGTTCCTGGAGGCTCATGACACGCGTACCGTCGTGGCCTAAGAGAATCTGGGGAATGGTGAATACTTCGCCATAAAGACGGTTAAAGCGCTGGGCCAGGTCACGCGTAATTTCCATATGCTGTTTCTGGTCATCACCGACAGGAACGTAGTTGGTCTGATACAAGAGGATATCCGCAGCCATGAGAGGCGGATAGGTCAGAAGGCCTGCCGGAATGGAGTCGCCCCGCTTAGAAGCCTTATCCTTGTACTGGGTCATGCGTTCCAGTTCGCCCACATAAGAGAGGGTCGTCATGATCCAGCCGAGCTGGGCATGTTCCGGTACTTCCGACTGCACGAAGAGCGTCGCTTTTTCCGGATCGAGACCGGCCGCCAAATAGATTGCCGCCAGCTCGCGCGTACGCTGATGCAGGAGTTTCGGGTCCTGCGGTACGGTGATGGCATGCTGGTTTACAACGCAATAATAGCATTCGTTGTCATGCTGTACTTTCGTGAAATTGCGCAGGGCGCCTAAGTAATTACCTAATGTAAGATTACCACTCGGCTGAATGCCGGAAAAAATAATAGACATAGTCTGTTCCTCCTAGATATAAAAAAAGCCTTCCATCCCCTATCATAAGGGACGAAAGGAAAGTAGGTTCCGCGGTACCACCCTGGTTGGCTAAATGCCCGGCTCTGCAATGCACATCATATGCACTCTTTCGTGGTAACGGTGAAAGCTCCGGCCTATCTTACTCGCTTCAGACGGCATCTCCCGGGCCCATTCGCTTTTCCGCCTCTTACCGGTCTTGCACCACCACCGGCTCGCTGAAAAGGGTTTTGAAAAAGGTACTTGCTCCCGTTCATAGACTGTATCTCTTTGTACAGGTGTAATTGTATATCCTCTCACAGGCCTTGTCAATATATGACACAGAAATCACTGCCTTCAAGGGGATACCTTCCTCTAAAAGTCATATTTTTCCCTGCCAATACTTGACTTAAAGCACACTTCAGGTCCTATAATAGATATTATTATTTCTTTATGTTTAAAAGGATATAGAGGGGGCCTTTTATTTGGAACCTATTTCACGCAGAACATTTTTAAAGCTCGCCGGCCTGGCCGCTATCGGTGTTGCCGGCGGTTTAGCATATGAATTTATTCCCGGCGCCAAAACCGTGACCCATCAGGCTGTGCGCTCGACCAAGGCGGCGGCTGCCCATTATGAGCTCACGAGCGATGTGGACATGCTCCATTTGTGGCAGGTCATTACGGCAGACAGCCGTACGTCACGTACCATTTCCTGGCAATCAGCCCTTTCTGAGGAAGAAGCGGTTGTCGAATACCGCCTAAAGGATGCTGAAGATGCCTTTGTCATTTCTGCCGGCAATGAAACTTTTACGGACGACGATACGACGACGTACCTCCACACGGCGACCATCCAGGATTTAAAGCCCGGTACGGCGTATGAGTACCGCATTGGTTACGGCGACAAGCGGAGTGACTGGTATCCGCTTCACACGGCAGAGGGCAGCGATTTTAAAGCCCTCATCTTCCCCGATTCCCAGTCCAGTGACTACTCCGTTTGGCGTGATACAGCCGTGCCGGCGTATGAACGCAACCAGGATGCCCAGTTCTACATCAACATGGGTGACCTCGTCGATAACGGCCAGGACCACTACCAGTGGAGCGCCTGGTTCGGCGCCATCGAAAAGATGGCCAGTGCCATTCCAATTGCCCCCATTCCGGGCAATCACGAAACATACAACCGCGACTGGAAGGTCCGCTTCCCCGAAGCCTACGTACATTACTTTTCCCTGCCCGATAACGGCCTGAAAAAGTATAAGAACCAGTTCTATACCTTCGATTACGGCGACATCCACTTTATCTGCCTGGATACGCAGTTTACGGAAATGGAACAGTTCCAGCCATCCCTGGAAGCCGACGAAGTGGCCTGGCTCAAGGACGACGCCGCCAAGACAGACAAGAAATGGAAGATCATCGTCATGCACAAGGATCCTCTGCAATACGCCTTCAATCCGGCTGTGCGTAGTGGCGACCGGCAAAACGGCTTTTCTGCTGAAGGGGAAACGTTCATGCCTATTTTCGACCAAATCGGCGTCGACGTCGTCTTGTCGGCCCATCTCCACACATACCGTAACCGTGGCCACATCCGCCAGTTTAAGCGCGATCCCGCAGGTCCGCTCTACATCCTCACGGGTGTCGCCGGCAACGTACGGTATCCCAGCCTCTGGGCTACCCATCCCTTAGACGAATACGTACCACCCCAGCCGGAAACAGACAATTACATGGTCATGGAAGCAACGAAAAATAAGCTTACCTTCCAGTGCTTCCTGCCTGACGGTACCCTTCTCGATACGGCAAGTGTCGAAAAATAACGTCTTTTCCCTTAAGAGGACAAAAAACGTAAACTTTCTTCATTTTTCGTTGCAAATGGTACTAGTCAAGCGAAATAAGTATGATATAATAAACTCAAGTCCGGAGATTAACGTCCGGAACTGTATTTCGTAGGGAGGAATCAAAATGCCAGCTATTACTAAAGATACAGGTATTATTGCTGCTGTCCAGAAATATCCGCAGATCGTTCAGATCTTCCAGGCTTATGGTCTGGGCTGCATTGGCTGCATGGCCGCTCATTTCGAAACTATCGGCGAAGGTGCCGGTGCACACGGAATTGACGTAGATGCCTTAGTTGCCGATCTCAATGAATGCATTGCTGACAGCAATAACTAATGAACATATAAAAAGGCCAGCCTGTTATGGGCTGGCTTTTTTATATACTATAGCAAGAGGTATCTCTATATAACGAAAAAGACTCCGGCGTGGCTTCCGGAGTCTTTTTCTCTTGTGGATGTGGCTATTATTTGTATTGGTGGCAAACATGCTCACATTAGTTGGACATAATGAAGTTGTTCAACTAATGTGGATATTATATGCTTACTTGTTTCTTCTGTCAAGGAAATTTCCAAACCTTTAGAAAGATAAATTCAAAAAAAAGAATACCTCTGCCACAAAGGGTGGAAGTATTCTCTCTATCGTTCACATTATATATCAAAATGTTTTTTAGTAATACCATGCTGCATATGGATTCGCATGGCATCACGCGCTCCAATCGGATCGCGGCGTTCCAAAAATTCTGCTACTAACAGATGATCCGTTATGGTGCTTTCGCCGGCTTGTACATACTGATCGTAATAGGATACATCCTGGGCTATGATGCGGTACAAAATAGGAATCATCTTTTCCAGATAGCGGTTGTGCGCAGCCTGGATAATGGCTGCATGAAACGCTTTATCCGCTTCCGTGCGGTCTTCACGGTTACGGATTTTTTTTTCAACTTCGTGACCTAATTCTACGATACGCTTAATTTCCCGCTCGCTGCCCCGTTTGGCCGCCAAATAGGCAGCTGCCGGTTCCAGAATGAGCCGCATTTCATTTAATTCATTAAAGTCGTGTACGTCCAATTCCATCTCCGAAAAGGGATTGATCCGTTTTTCCAAATCCTTTTTTTCGACAGCGTCGGTAACAAAGGTACCGCTGCCCCGACGGATATGTAAAATGCCATAGGCACTGAGAATACGGATTGCTTCGCGCAACGTATTGCGGCTAATATGGAGTTCCCTGGAAAAATCGTTTTCATTGGGCAGCCGGTCGCCTGCATGGAAGCGTTTTTCTTCCGTAATCATGGCTAAAATTTGATCGGCTATATCTTGTGCTAAAATGCGGTTTTCTGCCATATGCCTCTCCTTTTTCTCCTCTGTGATCGTTGCAGTTGTTAGTGTTCCAGTACCTCTGCATACGACCCGCCATCTGGCGGAGTGCAGCCTAGGAGCCACACGAACAAAATAAAAACTGCCGTTGCACTAACGCAGCGGCAGTTTCTATGCCTCTTTCTGTATCATCTCTACAAACAAATTATTCAAAATAAATGACGGCAGCTGCAAGGCTAATGATAACCACAGTTGTTAACAGCGGAATAGCGTTTTTAATTCTATTCATAATGATGCCCTCCCCTCCAGTTGGTTCTCAGCGTTGTTCATCGTTCGTTTTGTTAAAACGGGGGCAGAACCAATACTGTCAGAGCTACTCGCAGAGTACGGTAAGGCAGAGTCGCCTTTTGACTTCTCGCTCGCAATGCTAGGGAATCGTTTTTGTATAATACTAGGACACTAACAATGTTACATTAAGTACGTACTTAATGATCACACTGGTTTCTTTATATTTTTATTATATAACATATTTAAAAAATGTCAATCAGGAATGTGTGTCATGCATACAAAACATAAATAAATCATTTCTTATATCAAAAATGCAATGATCGCCTTTTAGACACAAAAAATACGCACGACACCCGATTCTTCCCTTATCCGGTGTCGTGCGTAAGCGCAGTCATCAGTTACTCACTGCTGGCTGCATAAATGTATATATTTTTTTACTACCTGGGCCATAGCTGCTTCAGCGGCCTTGGTCATGGTTTCAAACCGCGTATTCGGATCCTTATGTTCTGCCAGGAACACACGCGCAGCCTGAATGCCTGCAGTAGACACTTCCGTATTGATGTTGATTTTACGGATGCCCCGGCCAATGGCCTCTTGCAGTAAGGGGAACGGAATTCCGGAGCTGCCATGAAGCACCAAGGGAATATCCGTAGCGGCTTCAATCTCAGAAAGGCGTTCCAAATCGAGTGTCGGTGTTCCTTTATAAATACCGTGGGCATTGCCAATAGCACTTGCCAATGCATCTATACCGCTTTCCAACGCATACTGCTGTGCCGCTGCAACGGTCGTATACCCTTGTGGTCCTTGCACTACACCACTGCCGTCTTCTTCATTCATGTAGCCCAGTTCCCCTTCTACACTGACATCCAAGGCATGGGCCAGGGAGACAATATGGCGGGACAGGGAAATATTTTCCTGAAGCGGACGGGCTGACGCATCAAACATGACGGAAGTAAAGCCGGCCCGCAGGGCACGAAGAATATTCTTTTCATTGCGGCAATGGTCCAAATGCAAGACGACAGGCAAAGACGCATCACGTACATAAGACAAAATGAGCGCTGCAGCTGCTTCAATAGGCATATGGCTGTCATAGGACTCACCAAACGAGATAATAACCGGCGTCTGGGTTTCTTGCGCCCCCTGCCAGACAGCTTGTACCGATTCTACGTTATACACGTTAAAAGAAGGTACAGCAATCTTCCTTTCCTCTGCATATTGCAGCATTTGTTTAAGATTGATCAGCATAGACTAACTCCTGTCTCAGGCATTCATCATAGCAACGACGTCACGCAGCGTCGTTACTTCGCCTACATTGCCCGGGAATACAACATAGCTCATACCCGGGAACTTGCTTTCACTGCCGGCTTTCCAGGCAGGAATCCCCGGAGCAACCTGGCCCAGAACCAGGGCTTTTTTAATATGCAGGCCCTTGGTAGCTACGTCACTGGACGTGATACCGCCTTTAGAAATGATAAATTTCGGCTGAATCGTCAGACGGTTGACAATCTGTACGAGGGCATCAGAAATCTTAACGGAAACGCGCAGCGAATCTTCTTTCGTATCCATCTTTAACAGCTTACGGCCTGTCATAACGGCTGTCGTTACGCCATGTTTAATATTATCTTCCGTCTTTTTAATAACCCGTTCGATTTCAGCTTCCAGTTTTTCATCCGATTCCAGAACCATGAGGTGATTGAATTCGATGAATTCAATGCTATCCAGTTCCTGCAGCTTTTCCAGCTGCTGAGTCGTCTTCTTTACATGGGAGCCAATGATGATGAGACCGCCGTTCGTATTGCCTTTGACGACCAATTCATCTTTCGTCAGCAATTCTTTATCGGACACGCCGCCCAATACCTTCGTCAGTGCAGCTGCCGAACGGAACATGAAATGACGGCCTTCACGCATGGCTTTCAGCAAAGCCAGCGCAAATACTTTTACGTCGATATAATCGGTGCAGTTGACGATTACTTTGTTGAAGTCATGAACGGCAACCAACTGCTGGGCAATAGCATCGACATTACCGGCCCGCAGATCTTCTAAAGAAATGCAGGTTACGCTGTCTGCTTTAAAGGCGCCGCCCGTTTTTTCTTCAATGTATTCAGGCATCGTAGCCGCTTTATAGCCAAAGGTGCTGTCTTGGGCAAATTCCGTTTCGTTAGCCGGAACGAGGTATTCCCCTTCCTGTACATAGTGAACGTTGCCAATGGTAAAGCGGCCGCCTTCTTTAAAGAACGGCATGAGTACTTCCCCATCGATGACGGGAGCTCCGTTGGCTTCGAGCGTTTCTTTCAGGGTTTTCGTTTCCAGCGGATAGTGCCCGCGCAGTGTAGAGTCGCTGCGGCTGATGATGATGAAATCTTTACCCGTTGCTTTGGCTACGTCGGACACGCGTTTGGCAATATCTGTATGTACCTGGCGCGTATAGTCCTGGGTAAACGCACGGGAATTGGTGAGCACATAAAATTCCGAATTTTCTTCGTTAAAGCCCTGGGTCAGCGTGTCTTCCGTCCATTCTGTATATACAGAAATGTCGTGAACCGTCTGCGTACCTGTCGGATCATCATCGAGCACAACGATTTTTTTATTGAATTCCTTTAATTCCTTCAGGAGTTCCTGACTGATTTTTTCTTCATCTACCTGTACTTTCGGCAAGGACTGAAATAATTCAGCCTTTAATACTTTTGCCATGCTGTTTGTCTCCCCTTTCGCTCAGGTCTTATTTTTCGTTGGTCTTTACGGTAACGCCGGAAATCTGTTCGTAGAACTGTACATAGCCGGCATGATCGTCCATGACATGGCCAGACTGTTTAAGGCTGAGCTGGATCTGCTGTACAATGCTGGAAAGGAGGAGAGGTACCTGGAGGTCACGGGCTGTATTCATGACGTTTGTAATATCCTTCAGGTTAACCTTGATCGTACCGCCAGCGCGGAAGTCACGGTTGAACATTTTCGGAGCTTTCGTTTCCAATACAGTGCTGCCTGCTAAGCCGCAACGAACAGCTTCAAAAACTTTTTTCGGATCGGCGCCGGCTTTTTGTGCCAGAACGAGTGCTTCAGCAACGGCGCAAATGTTGACGTTAACCATGATCTGGTTAGCCAGTTTAGTAACGGAGCCGCTGCCTGTCGGGCCGACGACGAGCCAGCTCGAGCCCATAGCTTCAAAGGCTTCTTTGATCTTTTCGGCTGCTTTTTCGTCGCCACCGATCATGAAAGCCAGGGTACCGTTAATAGCGCCTTCTTCGCCACCGCTTACAGGCGCATCGAGGAAGGGGCAATTTTTGGCAGCTGCCAAATCGCGGCACTGCTGGGATTCAATAGGAGATACGGAGCTGCTGTCTACGACTACCGTACCGGCATCGACACCGGCGAGGATGCCGTCTTCAGCCGTAAGTACGCTCTGTACGATAGCAGCCGTCGGCAAAATCGTGAAGACAGCGTCTTTACCGGCTGCCAATTCTTTCAGCGATGCAGCCGATTTACCACCTGCGGCAACAACTTCATCAACTAATTCCTGTTTCAAATCCGATACGGTTACTTCAATGCCGGCTTTCAGCATGTTCATAACCATCGGTTTACCCATAACACCTAATCCTACAAAGCCAACTTTTAACATACTCGTTTCCTCCTTTAATATAACTACATGTAAAAATAAATACCACTCTTACTTTACGCGTCTTCGAGACCACTTTCAGCATGAAGAATTTGCCGTGTTACCTGCATGTGATATTCAAAAGCATATACGGCTTCCTCTTCTTCTCCTGCCGCCAACGCAGAAAGGATTCTTTCGTGCTCTTCAACAGCCTGATCCATACGCGATTGTTCCTGTAACGAATGTACTGTTGCCTGTGCCTGCTTCGTCTGTATCATATCCGAAACCTGCATCAAATACGGATTATTCGTGAATTGAACGAGTAAACGGTGAAAAGATACATCGGCTTGGGTAAACAAATAGTGATTTTTTTTGCCTGCCTTGATTTTTTTCATATCTTCTACTGTTTTCTGTAACTGCCGTCTTGTGTCTTGTGCCGGAGCACTAGCGTATTGGCGCGCCAATAACCGGACGCCAAAGCCTTCGATAGCCAGACGTGCCTGGATAATTTCCTCTATATCGGCAGCGCAAATATCTTTGACGCCAAAGCCACGGTTGCTGTATACCTCTACCAGATTTTCATGGCGTAGCAACTGGATGGCTTCACGGACAGGCGTCCGCGATACGTGCAGCGTATCGGCAATCATCTGTTCCGAATAGACCATACCAGGCTGAAGCTTGCCTTCGACAACGCCTTTTTTTAAGTATTCATAGACTTGTTCCTTAATTGAAATTCTGGTAATCACGACTTCCTCCTGCAACTCACCTTCTTAATATACAGTACTTGTATGTAGCATACTACTTCATTGCAATAGTGTCAATACATTTAGAAATATTCATCATACATATTTGTTACTATGGTTACAAATATATAAACTAAATGCATATATAAAAAAGAGTACTGCAGAAAAAACGCTGCAGTACTCTTTAGCACATGGGGATACCCCCATATAGTATTGTTATTTAAGAACCGATGCACAACGGGCACACAGTGTCGGATGATCGGCATCCGTGCCAACGGTGGCGTCATGACGCCAGCAACGTTCGCATTTTTCGCTAGCCGACGGAGCGACGACGGCCTTCATCTGCGGATGGTCTTCGCCTGCTTCAGCTTCAGCCGGAGCATCACCCTGCACCAGGGTAACTTCACTGACGATGAGGAGTGTAGCAAGCTTATCCTGAACCGCTGCCAGGAAGTCATAATCTTCACCGCTAGCGTAAATGGTAACAGCCGCATCAAGAGGATGACCGATAAGGTGGGCTTTACGCGCATTTTCGAGGACCCGCATGAGGTCGCTGCGGTAGGAAAGGAGCTGACGCCAATGTTCGTCCAGATCGGCGTTCAGGTATTCCGGATGAGCCTGGGGCCAATCCGTGAGAAGGACGCTTTCTTCCTTGCCTGTGACAGCCGGCATGTTCTGCCATACTTCTTCTGCCGTAAAGGAAAGAACCGGCGCGATAATCTTGACCAGCGTATCGAGGATCTGATACATGGCAGTCTGGGCGCTACGGCGGATGAGGGCATCCGTTTTTTCCGTATAGAGGCGGTCTTTAATGATATCCAAGTAGATAGCACTCAGATCAACAGTGCAGAAGTTGTGAATAGCGTGATACATAACGTGGAACTGATAGTTTTCATAGGCATCTGTGACAGTTTCAAAGACCTGTTCCAGGCGCAGGAGTGCCCATTTATCGAGTTCCGTCATATTTTCATAGGCTACAGCATCGGTTTCAGGATTGAAATCGGCCAGGTTGCCCAAGAGGTACCGGAAGGTATTACGGATCTTGCGGTATACGTCGGAAAGCTGTTTCAGGATCTTCGGCGACAGGCGAATATCACCCTGATAGTCAGCCGAGGAAACCCAGAGACGCATGACGTCGGCACCGTACTGATCAATAACTTCCTGCGGTGCTACCGTATTGCCTACGGATTTACTCATCTTACGGCCTTCGCCATCTACAGTGAAGCCGTGGGTCAGTACCTGACGGTACGGTGCAATGCCATTGATGGCAACAGACGTGAGGAGGGAGCTGTTGAACCAGCCGCGATGCTGGTCAGAGCCTTCGAGATACATATCGACAGGGTAGCCCGAATCAGGATCATTCTTCATGACACCCTGGTGCGTGCAGCCGCTATCGAACCAAACATCCATCGTATCCGTTTCTTTTGTAAATTCTGTACCGCCGCAGTGCGGGCACTTGTAGCCTTCCGGCAGGAGTTCTTTTACGTCGTGCATCCACCACGTATTGGACCCTTCTTTGGCAAACATTTCCTGCAGGTGCTGGATTGTTTCGTCATTGATGATGTGTTCGCCACAATCCTTGCAGTAGAAAATAGGAATCGGCACACCCCAGACACGCTGACGGGAAATGCACCAGTCACCGCGGTCACGGATCATATTGTAAATACGGTCGTGGCCCCAGGCCGGGATCCAGCGGACTTTATCGATCGCGTCCAGTGCTTCCTGGCGGAAACCATCGACAGAAGCAAACCACTGTTCCGTAGCACGGTAGAGAATCGGTTCCTTACAACGCCAGCAATGCGGATACTGATGGCGCATGGAAGCTTTGGCAAAGAGCCAGCCTTCTTCAGCCAGTCGTTTCAGAATAGGCACATTGGCATCGAAGACGAACATGCCCTGGTAATCAGGAATGACCTTCGTGTAGCAGCCACGGGAGTCCGTCGTACCCATCGGTTTGAGGCCCCAAGCCGCATATTTCTTGCAGACGTTGAAGTCATCTTCGCCGTGGTCAGGAGCCGTGTGGACGACACCGGTACCACTTTCCAGGGTGACGTGGTCGCCGCAGACGACGGGGAGCTTACGATCCGGGTAGAAGGGGTGCTGGAAGACCAGGCCTTCGAGCTGGCTGCCCTTCATGACGTCCGGCAATACTTCGTAATCTTCTACCTTGCCGGCAGCCATAGCAGATGCTACCAGTTCTTTAGCCATGAGCATGTACTGATCGCCAACCTTGACCCATACATAGTCGATGTCCGGGCCGACGCACAAACACATGATAGTCGGTACGGTCCAGGGCGTCGTCGTCCAGATGAGGGCCGAAACCTTTTCGGGATCGGCGCCGGCCGGCATGTGGCTGCCCTTGTCATTGCCCAGGTCATGAGCCGGGTAACGGACATAGAGGGAGAAGGATTTATCGTCCTTGTATTCGATTTCTGCGTCAGCCAGGGCTGTTTCGCAGTGCGGGCACCAGTAGACTGTTTTCAGTCCCTTGTAAATATAGCCCTTTTTAGCCATTTCGCCAAAGACGCCGATCTGAGCGACTTCAACGGGCTTCTGCAGTGTCAGATAGGGATGTTCCCAATCGCCGAGGACGCCGAAGCGGATGAAATCCTTTTTCTGCATTTCTACATTTTCTAAAGCGTATTCGCGGCATTTGGCACGCAGATCGAGCGGCGCAATTTCATGACGGTTGAGGCCAGTAGCCTTGATGACGGCATGTTCGATCGGCAGGCCGTGCGTATCCCAGCCAGGGATGTATTTCGTATAATGACCGGTCTGGGTCTTATATTTTAAGATGATATCTTTCAGCACCTTATTCAGGGCATGACCGATATGGAGTTTACCATTGGCATACGGAGGACCGTCGTGCAAAATAAATTTTTTGCAGCCCTTTCTTTTTTCCAGTCTTTTTTCATAGATCTTATTTTCCGTCCAGAATGCAAGCATATCCGGTTCGCGTTTCGGCAAATTGCCACGCATAGGAAATTCGGTTTCTGGTAAATGCAGCGTCTTACCGTAATCCATTGTTGTTCCTCCTTTTAAAGTAAAAAAATAACGCCTTCCATCCCCCAAAGGGACGAAGACGTAATCACCGTGGTACCACCCTATTGACTGCCTTGCAGCCACTTTATTGCGTCATAACGGTGCAACCCGGCAGCCGGTACGCGGCTGCTGCTCCCAAGTGATCCGCCTGCATACGGTCTTTCCCGGGCTCACACTTTCCCCGGTTCGCTGAAAAGACTGACGACGCAGGCCGTCTTGTTCCTAGCATTTTAGCTTATTACTTTTATATACTTTATACTTTGTATATACGGGTATTTTAAAGGTTTGTTATCTATTTGTCAAGAGAATCACGGCCTGATCCTCCCCGGACTACCTGCCGGACTGGGATGGCTGCCTCTTCTCTTGTACGTCCAAAGAGGATTATTGTATAATATAAGCATATACTGTACTTTACATAAAAGAAAGGTGGTTCACCTATGAACATCCCTCAGCTCATACAACGGGCCGTCGCCTATGATCGCGGCGATGCCCGGCGCATCCAGCACTTCCTTAAGGTCTATACCTATGCCGACCTCATTGGCCGTCTGGAACAACTGCCGGCAGAAACGCAGGAAATTCTCACTGTAGCCGCCGTCCTGCACGATATTGGCATTCACGCAGCAGAAGAAAAATACGGCAGTCCTTCCGGCAAGTATCAGGAACTGGAGGGCCCGGCCATTGCCAAAGAGATTCTCGACCAGATGCAGTGCCCGCCAGCCTTGACAGAACGCGTATGCTGGCTCATAGCCCATCATCATACGTATACTGGTGTCGACGGTGCCGATTACCAGATTCTGTTAGAAGCCGATTTCCTGGTTAATGCCTACGAGGACAGTCTCGACAAGAAGGCCATCACTACCTTCCGCGATAAAATTTTCCGTACCAAGAGTGGCATAGACCTCCTCAACACGACCTTTGCTTTATCATAGGCGGCACCTATGCCGCATCACGCCTGCAGTTGAAAGGAGCTGGTAACATGGCAGACATAGATACATTTCTCGATCTCGTAAAACACTCAGACAACATCGTTTTCTTCGGTGGTGCCGGCGTCTCTACGGAAAGTGGTATTCCCGATTTCCGCAGCACAGACGGCCTCTATCATCAGCATTACAAATATCCGCCGGAAACGATGCTCAGCCACACCTTTTACGAACAACATATGGATGAATTTTACCGTTTCTACCGGGACAAGATGCTGGCCTTAGACGCCCAGCCCAACATGGCCCACATCAAACTGGCCGAGCTGGAACAGGCCGGCAAATTAAAAGCCATCGTCACCCAAAATATTGACGGCCTCCATCAAAAAGCCGGCAGTAAAAATGTCCTGGAGCTGCACGGCAGCGTACATCGTAACTACTGTCAGCATTGCCACAAGCTCTTTTCGGCAGAATACATCAAAAATTCAACGGGTATTCCCCACTGTGACGATTGTGGCGGCACGATCAAGCCGGACGTCGTCCTCTACGAAGAAGGCCTTGATAACGATACAGTCCAGCAGGCGCTCTACTACATCAGCCACGCAGATATGCTGATCATCGGTGGCACGAGCCTCGTTGTCTATCCGGCAGCCGGTCTAATCAATTATTATCACGGCCACAAGCTGGTCCTCATCAACAAATCGTCCACTGATATGGATAGCCGGGCAGATCTGGTCCTGCACGAACCGATTGGCCAGGTATTCGCCAAAATCACGCTTTAGGAGGCTCTATGAAGATCACGATTCTCATGGGCAGTCCCCGCAAGCATGGTAACACGGCCCAATGTCTGGAACCTTTCTGTGACGAGCTGCAAACGCTGGGCCATACGTATACCCTGCACTATTTATACGAAAAGAAAATCGACCCGTGCTACGCCTGCCGGGCCTGTCAAAAGGATTGGCAGCACTTTGCCTGCGTGCGCCACGACGACCTGGCGCCCATTGCCGAAGACGTCCTGGCAGCAGACCTGCTGGTCCTGGCTACGCCCATTTATTCGTGGTACTGTACGGGGCCTATGAAAAATGTCCTGGACCGCTTCGTCTACGGCTTCAACAAATATTACGGCGATGACGTCGGTCCGGCCCTTTGGGCCGGCAAGAAGCTGGCCCTTTTCGTCACCTGCGGCTACAAGCCGGAAAAAGGGGCTGACCTCTTTGAAGAAGGCATCAAACGCTACTGTAAGCACTCAAAGCTCACATACCTTTCCATGTTTACGGAACGCCACTTGGGCTATAAGACGGTCTTTATGGATGAAAATAAAGCAGAGCACGCCCGGGAATTTGCCCGTCAGATTACAAGCGAATAAGGGGAAAATAGTACTGTTTTACAAAAAGGGGCTGTGAAATAACACAGACCCAAATAACAAAGGAGGTCCACCGACTC